>Ga0180436_10000544_pt1 | contig 38791 bp, 29 predicted proteins | sample SS_ome_2_FD_132434 | JGI IMG/M metagenome (GOLD analysis project Ga0180436, IMG submission 132434) | Hypersaline lake sediment archaeal communities from the Salton Sea, California, USA - SS_3_S_2 metaG | ecosystem: Environmental > Aquatic > Non-marine Saline and Alkaline > Hypersaline >... | reverse complement strand
GGTAGCGCAGCTGCGCAAGCCGCCAGGCCTCGCGGCTCGCATCGCGTGCCGCCGCCAGCCGGGCACGCCGTTCGCGCTCGTTGAGCCAGGCGTTGAGGGCCGTGTCGACTTCCTCCAGCGCGGTCGTCACGGTCGCCTCGTAACGCGCCATGGCGGCCGCGGCCCCACTGTCGACCTGGCGGATGCGCGCCCAGATGGCACTGCGATCGAACAGGTTCCAGTTGAGTTGCGGGCCGGCACCGAAGAACGGCGCGCCGGCTGCCGAGAGGCCGGACAGCGGCGCGCTGCCGATACCGACGTTGGCACCGAAGGTAACCGTGGGGAAGAGATCCGCAGTCGCCACCCCGATGCGCGCCGACGCCGCCGCGAGCGCACGCTCGGCGGCGCGCACGTCGGGACGCCGCCGCAGCAGGTCGGCCGGCGCTCCGGCGGCGACGAACTCGGGCAGCCAGGGCAGTGTGCCGCCCGGGCCGAGGCTTTCGCCGAGTGCCCCGGGCGCCCGACCGGTCAGCGTGGTGAGGCGGTTGAGCGCGGCCCGGGCGGCGGCGCGCAGGCTCGGGATGGTCGACTCGCTGGTCAACAGCAACGTGCGTGCCCGCGCGATATCGAGTTCGGTCGCGGCGCCTTCGCGGGTCAGCAGGGACACCAGGTCCAGGGTCTGCCGCTGGACGTCGACGTTGCGCTCGGCGACTTCGAGGCGCGACTGGGCCCCGCGCAGATCGACGTAGGCCCTCGCGACCTGTGCGAGGACCGCGACCATGACGCCGTTGCGCACTGCTTCGAGCGAACCGAGCTCGGCCGCGGCCGCTTCGATCGACCGCCGCACGCGACCGAACAAGTCGATTTCCCAGCTCAGATCAAGACCGAAGCTGCCGCGCGAGACAGTCGGAAAGCGATCGTCGGAATCGGCGATCACAATCAGCGCGGAGGAGTCGCGCCGTTCCTGCACCGAGGCGTTGAAATCGACCCGCGGACGCTTGCGCGTATCCACCGCGTCGAGCACCGCGCGCGCGGCCTCGACGTTGGCGACCGCGATGCGCAGATCGTAGTTGGCGGTCATCGCGGCCTCCATCAGCGCATCGAGATCGGCGTCGCCCAACTCCTGCCACCAACGTTCGGCGGGCTCGGCGGACGTCACGGCCGCCTCGCCGCCCAAAGGCCACGCCGCCACGTCCTCGGCGGTGCTGGCAGGCGGGCCGTCATAGTCCGGGCCGACGGCGGCGCAGCCGCCGAGCAGTGCCAGCGCGAGGCCGCAACCGGAGGTGCCGAGAGTGTGCCAGCGATGCCGCCGCTGCCGCGCACCGGATTCGCGCGCGACGTCGCGCGCCGGCCAGGCCCATGCGCCGGCCAGGCGCGGCACCAGGTTCGACATCGACCCCATCGCGCGTGCCCGCGTCGCCAGCCGTCTCATCACGTCTCCTCCAGCGTCGCGCCGCCGCGCCAGCGTTCGTACATTCGGGCGAGCGCGCGACACACGATGTAGAACACCGGCGTGAACAGCAGCCCGAACAAGGTCACGCCGAGCATGCCGGAGAACACTGCCGTACCCAGCGAGCGGCGCATTTCCGCGCCGGCGCCGCTCGCGATCGCGAGCGGCACCACGCCCATGATGAACGCGAAGGAGGTCATCAGGATGGGACGCAGGCGGGTGCGTGCCGCATGCTCGGCGGCCGCGAGGCGGCCCATCCCCTCGCGTTCGGCCTGGCGCGCGAACTCGACGATCAGAATGGCATTCTTGGCGGCCAGGCCGATGAGCACGATGAATCCGACCTGTACCAGGATGTTGTTGTCCATGCCGCGCAGGCCGACGCCGGTGATCGAGGCGAGCAGACACATGGGCACGATCAGGATCACGGCCAGGGGCAGCGTCCAGCTCTCGTAGAGCGCCGCGAGCACCAGGAACACGAAGGCCACGGCCAGCGAGAACGCGATCGGCGCGGTGTTGCCGGCCAGCTTCTCCTGCAGCGCGAGGTCGGTCCATTCGAAGCCGAAACCGGGCGGCAGCACCTCGTCCGCGAGGCGTTCCATCGCCGCGATGGCATCACCGGTCGAGACCCCCGGGGCGGCCACCCCCTGCACTTCCGCGGCGGGATAGAGGTTGTAACGCGAGACGCGGTACGGGCCGGTGAGATCGTGGAACGTGGTCAGCGAACCCAATGGCACCATCGCGCCGGATTCCGAGCGCGTGCGCAGCTTGAGTACGTCGCGGCGTTCGTCGCGGTATTCGCCTTCGGCCTGCGCCGTCACGCGATAGGTACGGCCGAGGAAATTGAAATCGTTGACGTAGGCCGAGCCGAGGTAGATCTCGAGCGTATCGAGCACGCGTTCCGCCGGCACGCGCAGCTTCTCCGCGCGCACCCGGTCGATATCGGCATAAATCTTGGGCGTGGCGGTATTGAAGGTGGTGAACACGCGGGCGACGGTGGGATCGGCATTGGCCCGTTCGATGAAAGCGCGCGTGACCCGCTCGAGCTCGTAGACCCCGCGCCCGCCGCGATCCTGCACGTAGAGCTTCCAGCCGCCGCCGGTACCGATGCCGCGCACCGGTGGCGGCGGCACGACGAAGGCGTTGGCTTCCTTGATCGTGTCGAGCCGCGCCTGTGCCTCGGCCACGGTGTCTTCGATCGAACGTCCCATCGCGGCGCGTTTCTCGTACGGCTGCAGCGGCGCGAAAATCGCCCCGGCATTCGGCGCATTGGTCCGCGTCGCGCCGTCGAAACCGGCGAAGCCGGCCGTGTGCGCCATCTCGGGCATGTCCATCAACAGCTCCGTTGCGCGGCGGATGACGGCATCGGTACGCGTCACCGAGGCGCCCGGTGGCAACTGGTAGACGGTGATCAGGTAGCCCTGGTCCTGCTGCGGAATGAAGCCGGTCGGGGTGTTGTCGAACTGCAGCGCGGTGAGCGCGATGAGCCCGGCATAGACGACCAGCATGAGCAGTGCGATACGCAGCAGGCGCCGCGTGAGCCACTGGTAACCGCCGGCGAAACGCTCGAAGCTCGCGTTGAAACCGCGCGCGAAAAGCCGGAATGGCATGCCCACGACGCGCCATGCGAGCCCGGGCTGACGCTCGGCATCGTGTGCGCGCAGCAGCAGCGCACCGAGTGCGGGCGAGAGCGTCAGCGAGACGAATGCCGAGATGACCGTGGAGGTCGCGACGGTCAGCGCGAACTGGCGGTAGAACTGGCCGGACATACCGCTGATGAAGGCCGCCGGCACGAACACCGCGGTCAGCACCAGGGCAATGGCGATGAGCGCGCCACCCACTTCGTCCATGGTGCGGTGGGCCGCCTCGCGCGGGCTCATGCCGAGCGCCAGGTTACGCTCGATGTTCTCGACCACGACGATCGCGTCGTCGACCGCGATGCCGACCGCGAGCACCATGCCGAACAGGGTCAGGTTGTTGATCGAGAAACCGAATGCCTGCATCACCGCGAACGTGCCGATGAGCGCGATCGGAATGGCGACGATCGGGATCACCGCTGCGCGCCAGGACTGCAGGAAGACCATGATCACGAGCACCACCAGCAGCATCGCCTCGAAGATCGTGAGGTAGACCTCGTGCACCGACTGCTCGATGAAGCGCGTCGGGTTGAAGGCGACCACGATCTCGATGCCCGATGGCATCTCGGCTTTGATCTCCTCGACCAGCGCTTCGATCGCACGAGCCGTCTCAATCGCGTTCGATCCGGGACGCTGGTAGACCGGGATGGGCAACGCTATCTTGCCGTCGAGATAACCGATGGTTGAGTAATCCTGCACGCCGAGCTCGACGCGGGCGACGTCGCGCAGGCGCGTGATGCGTCCGTCCACGCTGCGCTTGACCACGATCTCGCCGAACTCGGCCGGGTCGATGAAGCGTCCCTGGCTCTCGATCGGCACCTCGAAGGCCGATTCGTCGGGGATCGGTAGCTGGTTGAGCCGCCCGGAGGCGACCTGGACGTTGTTCTGCCGTACCGCTTCGACCACCTCGTTGGCGGTCAGGTCGCGCGCCGCCGCCCGCTCGGGATCGATCCAGATGCGCATCGAGTAGGCGCGCTCGGCAAAGATGTTGTACTGGCCGACGCCCGGCAGGCGCGCGAGCCGATCGACGATCTGCGTGCGCGCGTAGTTCGACAGGTAGGTCGCGTCGCGCGAGCCATCCGGAGAATGCAGGTGCAGGACCATCAGCATGTCGGGCGAATTCTTCGCCACCGTCACGCCGAGCCGGCGCACGTCCTCGGGCAGGCGCGGTTCGGCCACCGCCACGCGGTTCTGTACCAGCACCTGCGCGAGATCGAGGTTGGTGCCGAGGTTGAAGGTCACGTTGATGGTCAGGCGGCCGTCGCCGGTCGCCGAGGACTGCATGAAGAGCATGTCGTCGACGCCGTTGATCTCCTGCTCGAGCGGCGTCGCGACGGTCTCCGCCACGGTCTCGGCGCTGGCGCCGGGGTAGGTCGCCGTGACCTGGATGGTCGGCGGTACGATCTCCGGGTACTGCGCGACCGGCAGGGCGAGGTAGGCGATCGCGCCGACCACGACGATGACGATGGAGACGACCGAGGCGAAGATCGGCCGCTCGATGAAGAAATGGGACAAGCGCATGCCTAGTCCCCGGCGCTGCCCGCGATCTCGCCTTCCTCCGGCGCCACGCGCTGGCCGGGCCGCACACGCATCAGCCCGGCGATGACGATGCGCTCCTCGGGCGCGAGCCCGCTGCGCACCACGCGCAGACCATTGATGACCGGCCCGAGTTCGACCACGCGGGCCTCGACGACATCGTCCTCACCCACCACCATGACCAGCTTGAGGGCCTGATCGGCGACCACCGCGGCGTCGGGAATGAGCACCGCGTCGTGCTGCCCGGCGCCGTACAGGCGCGCGCGCGCGAACATGCCAGGCAGCAGGACATGGTCCGGGTTGGGGAAGGTAGCGCGGCCGCGCATGGTGCCGGTGTCGGGGTCGAGTTCGTTGTCGACGAAGGTCATCACGCCCTTGTGCGGCCAGTCGTCCTCGTCGATCAGGCGCGCCTCGACCGGGTTGGCGGCATCGCGCGAGGACGGCCGCGTGCCCGCGGTGTCGAGTCGCGTGTAGCGCAGGAACTCGGTCTCCGAGCCTTCGAACTCGAGCTCGATCGGATCGAGCGAAAGGACCGTGGTGAGCAGGGTCGAGTCGGCGCTGCCGCCCGAGATCAGGTTACCGACGTCGACGCGAATATCCGACGCGACCCCGTCCATCGGCGCACGCACCTCGGTGAAACCGAGATCGAGTTCGGCTGCACGCAGCCTGGCGCGCGCGGCATCGACCTCGGCCTGCGCGGCGTCGCGCCGTGCGCGCCGCTCCTCGGCCGATTCCTTGCTCATCGCGCGCGATGACTGCAGCCGTTCACCGCGCTCGAACTCGAGCTGGGCGACGCGCAGATTGGTCTGCGCGCGATCGAGTTCGGCGCGCGCTCGCGCCACCTCGGCCTGGAACGGCCGCTGGTCAATGACAAACAGCAGCTTGCCCGCCGTGACCGCCTGACCTTCGTCGAAATGCACCGACTCGAGGTAACCCGAGACGCGTGCGCGGACCTCGACGCGCCGCTTGGCGACGAAACGGCCGGTGTATTCGTCCCACTCGGTAATCTTGCGGAACACGGGTTTGGCGACCGTGACGGCCGGCGCCGCGGGCGCGGTGTCGGCGGCGGGCGCCGCGGCGCCCAGGGCGAGGAACAATACGAACCAGGCCGGCGCGAGCAGGCGCCAGGCGGAAGAGCGGATCATCGGTGACGAAGTCCTCGGCTGGAGTCGGGCGGAAACGCTATTATCGCAAATATTCGCGCATGCTGCGGTGCGTCGAGGAATCTCGGAACAATTCCGGGCCACGCAGCCTGTGCCCGCGCGGTTCGAGTCCAAGGCGCGAAGCGCACGTCATGAACGACTATGACGACGCTTCGCAACGCGGAGATCGGACAGCGCGGGCGCCAGGTACCATGTGATGGCTCGTACCGGAGTCCTCGAGCGATGCACGGCACAGCGCACGTCCTGGTCACCGTTATCCGCGCGCGCCCGCGGCCCGAAGAGGCACCGTCACCGCATGAACGCCGTCGACATCTCGCATTACTCCGACGTCCTGTGCGTCTGGGCCTGGGTCGCCCAGATCCGCGTCGACGAACTGCGGCGCCATTTCGATGGGGCGGTACATTTCGATTACCGCTACTTCAGCGTCTTCGGCGACGTGCATGGCAAGCTCGAACAGCAATGGGCGTCGCGCGGCGGGGCGGAAGCCTACGCGGCCCACGTCCGCAGCGTGGTGTCGCGCTTCGAGCACGCCGAGCTCCATCCCGACACCTGGTCGCGCGTGGTACCGCGCTCCTCGATGCCGGCCCACCTGGTGCTGTGCGCGGCGCGCCTGGTCGCCCGCGCCGACGGCGCGGCCGCGGCGCCCGTGCTGGCTCTCGACAATGCGATTCGCGAAGCCTTCTTCTGCCATGCCGCCGATATCGGCGATCGCGAGATCCTGCTCGCGCTGGCCGCCCGCCACGGTTTCGAGCGGCCGCGCCTCGAAGCGCTGCTCGTCTGCGGCAGTGCGCATGCCGAACTCACGCGTGATCTCCAGCTCGCCGCCGAGCAGCACGTGCGTGCGAGCCCGACGATGTTGTTCAACGAGGGCCGCCAGATGCTCACCGGCAACGTCGGTTACCGCGTGCTCGAGGCCAACGTGCGCGAGCTGCTGCGTCACCCCGAAGGCCAGCAGTCGTGGTGCTGAGTGGCACCCGCCACGGCGGCGCGGGGCAAGCCGCGCCGCCGCGCCCTGCTCAGTAGCCGGGCGGCGGCGGCGTACCCGGCGGCGGGTAGGCGCTCGTCCCGGCCGGCGCGGAGCCCGGTGGCGGCGTGTTCGCCGGCGGCACTGGCGCGACCACGTTCTGCGCCGGCTGTGCCTGGTAGGCCGCGGCGACGCTCGCCGGCACCGGCACCTGGTGACCGCGCGCATACATGCACTGGATATAGGCGTCGTCGTAGCGGTCCTGCATGCGGTAGCCGCCGGTCGCATAGGCGTCGGTACCTGCTGCGCTGCCGAGTAACAGGCCGCTGCCCGCACCGATGCCGGCCCCGGCCGCCGCGTCGCCCGAAGCCGCACCGATCAGCGCGCCCGCCGCGGCGCCGACCATCGTGCCGACGGCAGCGCTGTCGATCGCACTCTTTTCCGCGCCTTCCTGCGCGGTGACGGCGCCCGACTGTTGCAGCGCGTAGGTACGGCACTGCATGTCGTCGAACTGGAACTGATCGAAATTCGAGGTCGTACCGGGCAAGGCCATGCGGCTCGGGCCGGTCGGGTAAGTCGCGCACGCGGATAGCCCGAGCGCGGCGACGATGATCATGCTGCGTTGATATGTGTTCACCGTGCTGTCACCTCCGCTTACTGGATCAGCGCGCCGGCGGGGGCGCGACCGTGCTCGGATCAACGCTCACCCACGGTTGGTTGCAATTGGGGACGTAAGGGTAGTACCCGGCGGGATCGGTGCAGTAGTACCACACGCGGGGTGCCGCGGGCGCGGGTGCCGGGGCCTGTTGCGGCTGCGGTTGTGGACGCTGGATGTAGACCGGTGGCTCGCGTTCGATGATCACCGTGCGCGGCGCATACCACGGGTCGTACCAGGGATCGTAGAAATACGGGCGGCGCCAGTACGGTGAGCCACCCCACCAACCCGGACCGACACCGAAATAGAAGTCGACGCTCGAACGATGATGCCGGCCGCGGGCCGCGGCATCGGCCGCAAAGCCGAGCAGCACCACGGCTGCCAGTGCGATCGCGAATGATTTCTTCATCTCCTCACTCCAGCTGAGCTCCCATGCAGTCTGCCGACCGCGCGTGGCGGAGATCGCCCCGCAGGGCGCCACCGTGTAACGCTTGGACGTTCCGCCGACGGCAAGGTTTCATCCGCGGCGTGTCTCGAGCGCGTATTGTGTGATCGCGATCTTGAATCAAAGATGAACGAAGCCGGCACGAGCAACGCGACGCAATGCCGAGTCGCACGGACGGTAACGGCACCGTCGGCGCCCGGCCATGCCCCGGCACGTCGCCCAACCGCTCGCGCGACGTCTTCCTGATCCAAGTCAGTGCAGCGCCAGGCGCGCTCAGGAACGCGGTTTCCAGTCGAGTCCGATCGGACGTCCGATGAATGCCGGGCGCCGGAAACCGGCATGCACGGCGTGGATCTCGGCGAGCCGCTGCATCGCCGCGGGTGGGATGTTGCTCACCCCGCGCGACCGCAGCGAGACGTGCATGAAGACGAACTCGGCCTGCGCCGCGAGATAACGCTCTTCGCGGTGAAAGAGTTCCTGGTAGACGTGAATGCGGCGGCGATCGTAGCCGAGCAGCCGCGTAGTCATCTCGAGTGGCGCGCCGGCGCGGAGCTCGCGCCGGAAGTCGATGCTCGAGCTGACCATGAACACCGAGGCTTCGCCGGCTTCGGTGTAATCCCAGCCGAGCCCGATGTCATCGAACATCGGACAGCTGCCGTCATCGAAGGCGGACACGTAGTGGCCGACGTTCATGTGGCCGTTGGCATCGAGCCAGCCGGGCTTGACCTCGGAGTAGCCGTAGTAGGGATCGGGAACGTGGGCAGCGCGGCGGGTGTCGTTCATGGCGCGGATTGTCCCGCGCCGCGGCAGCCCGCTCAAGCGTGCCGACGCGCACTGCCGAGCAGGAACAGCAGCCCACCGAGCGCGGCCCAGCCGCCGCAGATCAGCCACTCCTGCGGCCACACCAGCGCACTCGGGCTCCAAGGCAGGTAGAGCGCGCCGATAGCCAGCGCCATCACCAGCGCGGCTGCGCCGACCAGTTCGCCATGACGCACGCGGTACGGCCGCGCAAGCTGCGGCTCGCGCCGGCGCAGGGTGAGAAACGCGAGGGCGACGACGGCATAGGCGACGATCACACCGAGGCTGCCGGCGTCGACCAGCCACACCAGCGCCGGACGCCCGAACCAGGGCGCGAGACACGACACCGCGCAGATCGTCCACAAAGCGCGTGCCGGGGCATGGTGGGCCTGGCCGCCGGCGATCCAGGCTGGCAGCTGGCCGCTCGTGCCGAGCACGTAGAGCAAGCGGCTGGCCCCGACCAGGAACGCGTTCCAGGTCGTCACGATACCGGCGATACCGCCGCCGACCAGCAGTCGTCCGGCCCATTCGCCCGACCACGCCGCGCTCGCCGCCGCCGCCGTGGTCAACTCCGCGGCCGCGCGCGCCGGCGCGTCGAGTACCCAGCCGACGGCGAGGATGATGAGCACATACCAGGCCACCGCGCACAGCACCGACCCCACCACCAGGGCACCGATGCGCGCCGGCGGGAGATCGATCTCGGCGGCGGCCTGGGGAATGACGTCGAAGCCGACGAACATGAGCGGCACCATCACGACCACGCCGAGTATGCCTCCCACGCCATCGACCATCAGCGGCGCGAGATTGGACGCTGAGCCGGTCGCCAGCGCGCCGCTCGCGAGCACCAGGCCGGCGACGATGATGAGCAGCGTGACGATGCCCTGCAGGCCGGCCGCGCTGGCGATACCGCGCACGTTGACCAGCGTGAGGCCGACGGCGGCGAGAATGCCGATCGCGACCTGGCTCGCGTAGACGTCCCAGCCTGCGACCTGCCACAGCAGGCCGATATTGATGGCGGGGAACAGGTAGGACAGCGCGAAGGGCAGCGCGACGACCTCGAAGGCGACGACCGACACGTAGCCGAGCAGCAACGCCCAGGTGCACACGAAGGACAGCCCATGGCCGAACGCCCGCTCCGTGTAGACGTGCTCACCGCCGGTCTCGGGCATGGCCGAGGCCAGCTCGGCGTAGGTCAGTGCGATCATCACCATGACCAGGCCGGCGATGGCGAAAGCGGCCACCGCGCCGAGCGTGCCGGCGCGCGTGATCCAAAGTCCGGTCAGCAGTACCCAGCTCCAGCCGACCATTGCACCGAAGGCCAGCGCGATGACGTGCCGGCGCTTGAGGATGCGATCGAACTGCATGGCGATGAAACGCGCGCGCGCCCGCGCCGGCTCAGTCCTGCGACTTGCTCAGCGCCTGGTCGAGATCCCACAGGATGTCGTCGAGCGTCTCCAGCCCGACCGACAGGCGCACCATGTCGGGCGTGACGCCGGCGGTACGCTGCTGCTCTTCGCTCATCTGGCGGTGCGTGGTCGAGGCCGGGTGGATGACCAGCGTCTTGGCATCGCCGACGTTGGCCAGGTGGCTCAGGAACTGCACGTTCTCGATGAAGCGCGCGCCGGCCGCCTGGCCGCCGCGGATACCGAAGCTCAGGATCGCACTGGCGCCTTTCGGCGTGTACTTCTGCGCGAGGTCGTAGTAGCGATCGCCCGCCAGGCCCGGGTAGCGCACCCAATCCACCAGCGGATGCTCGCTGAGGAAACGCGCCACCGCGAGCGCGTTCTCGCAATGGCGATCCATGCGCACGTGCAGCGTCTCGATACCCTGCAGGAGCAGGAAGCTGTTGAACGGACTGAGCGCCGGACCGAGCACGCGCAGCTGCTCGAGACGCGCGCGCATGCAGTAGCCGAAATCGCCGAAGGTCTCGTAGAAGCGGACACCGTGGTAGCCGGCCGATGGCTCGGTCATGCCGGGGAACTTGCCGTTGTCCCAGGGGAACTTGCCGGATTCGACGATGACCCCGCCGATGGTGGTGCCGTGACCGCCGAGGAACTTGGTCGCCGAATGGATCACGATATCAGCGCCGAAATCGAACGGCCGGCACAGGTAGGGCGTGGGAAACGTGTTGTCGACCATCAGCGGGATGCCGGCGTCATGCGCGACATCGGCGACCTTCTCGATGTCGAGCACGTTGATCACCGGGTTGCCGATGGTCTCGGCATAGATGACCTTGGTGTTGGGCCGGATCGCGGCGGCGAACGCTTGCGGGTCGTCGGCATCGACCAACGTGGCCTCGATGCCGAAGCGCTTGAAGTTGAAATCCAGCAGCGAATGCGTGCCGCCGTAGAGCGTGCGCGCGGCGACGATGTGATCGCCCTGCTCGACCAGCGTCACCAGGGCGATCATCGACGCGGCCATGCCGGAGCTGACGGCGAGCCCCGCGCGACCGTTCTCGAGCGCCGCCATGCGCTCTTCGAACACCGCGGTGGTAGGGTTGGAGAGACGCGTGTAGATGTTGCCGAAGGTCTGCAGGTTGAACAGGCTCGCCGCGTGCTCGGGATCGTCGAAGACGTAGGACGAGGTCTGGTAGATCGGCACCGCGCGCGAGGCGGTGGCCGGATCGGGCAGCTGCCCGGCATGCAGGCACAGCGTTTCGAAGCCGAATTCGTGGTCGCGGGCCATCTCAGTTCTGGATCACTTTCATGCGCTTGGAGGAAATGACGCGGGTGTTGACGCCGACGAAGTTGAGGCCGCCGAACAGGCGCGCGTGCTCGATCTTGATGCAGCGATCCATCACCACCTCGAGACCCGCGGCCTCGGCCGCGGCCGCCACCTCGAGATTGATCACGCCGAGTTGCAGCCACAGGCATTTCGCACCAATGGCGACGGCCTCGTCGAGAATCGGCGGCAGGTCGGCCGGCTTGCGGAAACAGTCGACGATGTCGACCGGCTCCGGGATCGCAGTCAGGTTCGGATAGCAGGTCGCGCCGAGCACCTCGTCGTACATCGGGTTGACCGGAATGACGCGGTAGCCGTGCTCCTGCATGTACTTGGCGGCAAAGTTGCTCGGCCGGTGCCAGTTCTGCGACAGGCCGACGACCGCGATGGTGCGCATCTCGCCGAGAATGCGCCGCAGCGTGGGGATGTCGCCGAGATAATCCTCGGCCACGCGGGTTTCAGCGTTCACGCACGTAGTCTCCCGTGATCTGGTCGACGCGGGTCACGCCGAGCAGGGCCATGTCGCGCTCGACCTCGGCGCGCAGCAGGGCGAGCGCGCGATCGACGCCGACGCGCCCGCCGGCACCGAGCCCGAACAGGTAGGGGCGGCCGATCATGCACGCCTGCGCGCCGAGCGCGAGCGCCTTGAGGACGTCGGTGCCGCGACGCACGCCGCCATCGACGATCACCTCGACGCGGTCGCCCACGGCCTGCTTGACGTCGGCCAGCAGGCTGATCGGCGAAGCCGCCTGGTCGAGCTGGCGCCCGCCGTGGTTGGACAGGATCACCGCCGTCGCACCGATCTCGGCCGCGCGCACGGCATCCTCGACACAACAGATGCCCTTGATCGCGAACGGTCCCTGCCATTGCTCGATCATCCACGCCGCCGCGTCCCAGTCGACCGAGGGATCGAACTGCTTGGCGAGATAACCGACCAGCGTGATCAGTTCGTCATCCCCGACCGGCGCCTTGTGCGCGACGTTGGCGAGCTGGAAGGGATCGGAGGTGAGGTACTTCAGGCCCCACAGCGGATGCAGCAGGAAGTCGAGCCAGCTCGCCAGCGTGAGCTGCGGCGGGATCGACATGCCGGTATGCAGGTCGCGCTCGCGATTGCCCGGCACCGGCACATCGACGGTCAGGCACAGCGCGTGGTAGCGCGCCGCGCGACAGCGATCGATGAACTCCGAGACCAGCGCGCGATCGCGAAAGACATAGATCTGGAACCACTTGGGACCGGCACAGACCTCGGCGACCTGCTCGATGGAGCGCGTGCTGACCGTCGACAGGGAATACACCGTGCCGGCGTCGGCCGCGGCCGCGGCGACGGCGAGTTCGCCTTCGTTGTTGAACAGGCGTGACATTCCGGTCGGCGCGAGCACCACGGGGAAATCGACGGGAGCTCCCATCACGGTGGTGCGGGTGTCGATGTGGCTGACGTCGACCAGATAGCGCGGCAGCAGCTCGTAGCGATCGAAATCGCCGTGGTTGTGCGCCAGCGTGACCTCGTCGTCGGCGGCACCGTCCATGTAGTGAAACATCGGCGCCGGCACGCGCCGCTTCGCCCAGCGGCGCAGGTCCGCAATGTTGTGGCTGCGCTTCACGCACCAGCCGTTGACCATCTCGTCGATGCGCGAAACCAGTGATGGCACCATCGAGCTCTCCCCCTCCCGTCAGTGGCGACGCACGATAGCAGATCGACCGCGCGCGGGCATCGGCCCGCGCGCCCGGCTCACAGCAGCGCGGTGTCGAGCGCGGCGACGACCGCGGAACCGTCGATGGTGGCCTGCTCCAGCGCGCTCGCGCGCGGCAGGATCTGCGCGCAGTAGAAACGTGCCGATGCCAGCTTGGCGGCATGGAACGGATCGGTGTCGCCGGCGGCGAGCGCGACGCGCGTTGCCTCGGCCATCATCCAGCCGCCGCACACGGTGCCGGCGAGCATCAGGTAATTGACCGCGGCCGCCGCGCCGAGGCGCGGATCCGCGGCCCCGTCGAGCAGCCAGTCGACGACGCGCTCGAGCCGGTCGACGCCGGCGGCGACGGCGTCGTGCACGTCCTTGCCGCCCTCGCCTGCCGCGGCCAGCGCGGCGAGGCTCGCGCGCATGTCCGCGAGCAGCTCGCGCACCGCGGCGCCACCATCGCGCAGGGTCTTGCGGCCGACCAGGTCGCCGGCCTGGATGCCGGTGGTGCCCTCGTAGATGGTGGTGATGCGCGCGTCACGATAGTACTGCGCGGCCCCGGTCTCCTCGACGAAGCCCATGCCGCCATGCACTTGCACGCCGAGCGAGGCCACTTCCTGGCCGACCTCGGTGCTCCAGGCCTTGACGATCGGGGTCAGCAGGTCACCGCGGCGGGCGGCCCGGGCGCGCGTCTCCGGGTCACCGTGCCGCTCGGCGACGTCGTAGGCAAGCGCACACACGTAGGACAGCGCACGCGTCGCCTCGACCTGCGATTTCATCGTCATCAGCATGCGCTTGACGTCGGGATGCTCGACGATGGCGGAACGCTCGGCAGCCCCGGGCGCCTGGCCCTGGATGCGTTCGCGGGCATGCTTGAGCGCGTGCTGGTAGGCCGCCTCGCCGATTGCCACGCCCTCGCGGCCGACCGCGTGCCGTGCCGCGTTCATCATCGTGAACATGTGCATCAGGCCGCGGTTCTCCTCGCCCACCAGGTAGCCGACGGCACCGCCGTTGTCGCCATAGGACATGACCGCCGTGGGGCTGCCATGGATACCGAGCTTGTGCTCGATCGACACGCAGCGCACGTCGTTGCGCTCGCCCAGAGAGCCGTCGTCGTTGACCAGGAACTTGGGCACCGCGAACAGCGAGATGCCGCGCGTCCCTTCCGGCGCGTCGGGCAGCCGGGCGAGCACGAGGTGGATGATGTTCTCGGTCAGATCGTGCTCGCCGTAAGTGATGTAGATCTTCTGCCCGGTGACGAGGTAATGATCGCCGCGCGGTTCGGCGCGCGTGCGCACCGCGCTCAGGTCCGAGCCCGCCTGCGGCTCGGTCAGGTTCATCGTGCCGGTCCATTCGCCGGCGATGAGTTTTTCGAGGTAGCGCGCCTGCAGGTTCTCGTCCCCGTGCTGCTCGATGGCCTCGATCGCGCCGTTGGTCAGCAGGGGGCACAGGCCGAAGGCCATGTTGGCCGAGTCCCACATCTCGCTCACGGCGGTGGCGATCAGCTTGGGCAGCCCCTGGCCGCCGTGCGCGGGATTCATCGCCAGCGAGCACCAGCCGGCTTCGCAGAACGCGGCGTAAGCTTCGCGCCAGCCCTCGGGCGTGTGGACGACATCGCCTTCGAGGCGGCAGCCTTCGACGTCACCCACCCGGTTGAGCGGCGCCAGCACGCCGCTCGCGAACTTGCCGGCCTCTTCGAGGACCGCATCGACCAGGTCGGTGCTGACTTCCTCACATCCCTCGAGCGCGGCCAGCTGGTCGCAGCCGATCACTTCCTCGATTACGAAACTCATGTCACGCAGCGGCGCGGCGTACTCCAACATCGGTCAATCTCCGCAGAAGCCTGGGTCAGTCAAAGCGTTTCATTTTCGCACAGGGAGCCGGCGCAGGCTGCCCCGGCGCGCCGGGCCTGCGCGGAGCGCGCGTCAGGGCGTGCAGCGCAGCGGCCGCCGCACGCCGCCGTGTCAGACAGCGGCGGCGAGTGGCGACAAGACGGGAATCGGGCCGAGGTCGATGGGACCGCCCTTGATCACCTCGTCCTGGCACGTCGGCATGCCCTGGCGGGCACGCGCATAGGTGGCCAACGCCCATACCGGGAAGTAACGGCTGTAGCCGTGGTAGCGCAGGTAGAACACGCGCGGGAAGCCCGTGCCCGTGTATACCTCGTCGTCCCATTCACCGGCCTCGTTCTGCGTACGTACCAGGTAATCGATGCCGCGCTGCACGTGCGGGGAGGACGTTTCGCCGACCGCCATCAGGGCGAGCAGCGCCCAGGCGGTCTGCGAGGCCGTGCTGATGCCGTTGCCGGCGAGCGCACGATCGTCGTAGGTATTGCACGATTCGCCCCAGCCACCGTCCTCGTTCTGCGCATCCTGCAGCCACTGTACGGCTTTACGAATGTAAGGCTTGGCCGGATCTTCGCCGATCACGCCGAGCGCGCAGAGCACGCTCCAGGTACCGTAGATGTAATTCACGCCCCAGCGGCCGTACCACGAGCCGTCCGCTTCCTGGTCGCGCTGCAGGAACTCGATTGCGCGCTTGACCGGCGGGAAGGTGTTGTCGTAGCCGAGCATGGCGAGCAGCTCGATCGAACGCGCGGTGAGGTCGGCCGTGCCCGGGTCGACCAGCGCGCCGTGGTCGGCGAACGGGATCTTGTTCAGGTACTCGTAGTTGTTGCCGATGTCGAACGCGCCCCAGCTGCCGTCCGGGTTCTGCATGCCCAGCACCCAGTTGACCGCCTGGTTGATGCGCTTGCGCTTGTGCTGCTTGTCGTGCGCGCCGGCGCGCAGCAGCGACATCAGCACCATGCCGGTATCGTCGACATCGGGGTACTTGTCGTTCTCGTACTGGAACGCCCAGCCGCCCGGCTCCAGGCCCGGAGCCTGGTCGCACCAGTCGCCGGTGACGAAGATCTGGTGGTCGAAAAGCCATTCGATGGCCTGCTGCACACCCGGGTGTTCGCCGGTCGCGCCGGCCTCGAGCAGCGCCGTCAGCGAGAGGCAGGTGTCCCACACCGGTGACACGCAGGGTTGTACGTAGGATTCCTTGACGTCATCGAGCACGAGATCCTCGATAGCCTGGATCGTGCGCGCGAGATCGGCATCGTCGGACTTCGCACCGAGCACGGTGAGCGCCATCGCGGCATTGGCCATGGCCGGGTAGATGGCGCCGATGCCGCCCTTGCCCTTGGCGTGATCGCGCATCCAGCGCTCGGCACGCTTGATCGCGTTCTCGCGCACGAAATCCGGAATCAGCGGCTCGCAGGTCTTGAGCATGCGGTCGAGCAGCACGAAACAGTTGCGCAGCGGTTCGCCCGCGGTGAAGTGATCGAGGTTGCGCAGCTTTTTCGGCGAGGACAGAAACAGCTCCTGCACGCCGAGATGCTCGTCGACATGGACCACCGGGCGCCGCGCGAACAGGATCAGCAAAGGCACGATCACGCAGCGCGACCAGTAGGAGACCTTGCTCAGATTGAAGAACCACCACTTGGGCAGAAACATGATCTCGACCGGCATCGCCGGCACCGTGCGCCACGGCACCTGCCCGAAAATCGCGAGCGTGATGCGCGTGAACACGTTGGCCGCTTCGGCGCCGCCGTTGTTCAGCACCCAGCGGCGCGCGCGCACCATGTAGGGCGCGTCGACCGAGTGGCCCATCAGCTTGAGCGCGAAGTAGGCCTTGACGGTGGCGCTCAGATCACCGGGCCCGCCCTGGTAGAGCGACCAGCTGCCGTTGCGGTTCTGGCGGCGCCGCAGGTAACGCGCAATCCTGACCTCGCGCTCGGGGTTCTTGCGTCCGAGAAAATGCTGCAGCAGCACGTACTCCGACGGGATGGTCGCATCGGCCTCGAGATCGAAACGCCAGTGGCCATCTTCCGCCTGCCGTTCGAGCAGCGCCTGCGCGGCACGGTTGAGGCTGGCCTGGATGGGGTCGCCGCGACGCTCCAGGGGCTGCACGGTCTGCTCGTGCAGGATCGCGCTGGCGAGCACCGGCTCGCGCTGCTCGGTAGCCCGGGGTTGTGCTTGGAGTTGTTCTTCGATCATGTTCTATCCAGACCGTGAGGTCGCGTGCTTGAGTCGGAGCGACGCGCACGCGCGTCGCGCTGCCGCCGGCACGGGCGCCGTTCGTGGTTCGATCGGATCCAGGGAGTGGTGCGTCGCAAAGATCGCCAAAACCGCCATCCGCCGTTCTGCGCGTGCCGAAAATGCAGGTACTCCGGGCCAGACTACCTGAGGGTGTGCGGATGCGGTCCGGCTTGCGCGCCGGGGGCATCCGTCGTTGTTGTAATAAGACGCCGCTATTCTAGAGACGAATTGCCCGAATGCAAGGATTTCTGAGGGAAATCATACAGATTGACAGCTTATTGAGGCGTGCTTACAACACTTTCGCGCGCGGCCCCGCGCCACGCTTTTGCGCACTGCCGCACGTGTTCTCGCGAACGTGAGACGCCGGCCGCGGCACGGAGTTCGCCGGCCTCCCGTCGCGCCCCCATGGCACAACCGGGCACGGCCCGTACAGGCAGCGCGACGGCGCGCCGTCGCGGCTAGCGCGGCGCGGACGGTGGTGCCCGGAGCCGGAGTCGAACCGGCACGGCCTCGCGGCCGGCGGATTTTAAGTCCGCTGCGTCTACCAGTTCCGCCATCCGGGCTGCGCTGCAGGCCTGCGCCAGCGTGCCGCGAGCAGGCCTGCTGGTACACGACGGCGCGCCGGCGTGCACGCGACGCGCCGCGTCAGCGGCGCGCATGATACCCGAAAAGCGCCGCGCCACGCCGTCATGCAGCGATCGCGAGGGCGAGCGGCTCGCCGAGCAGCGCGGCGAGCCGGGCGAGCAGGCGGGCCGCATCGGCGCCGTTGATGAGGCGGTGATCGAAGCCCAGCGTGAGGGGCAGCACGAGGCGTGCCGTACCCGCCTCCGTGGTCACGCGCCGCATTGCCGAGACACCGAGGATGGCGGCCTCGGGCCAGTTGACCAGCGGCTGCATGGCGTCGACGCCGAGCGCGCCGAGATTGCTCACGGTGATGCCCGCGCCGCGCAGCTCGGCCGCGCCCAGCGTGCCGTCGCGCGCCGCGCTCGAGAGCCCGGAGAGCACGGCCGCGATCGCCCGGATGTCGAGTCGATCGGCGTCACGCAACACCGGCACGAGCAGGCCCCGCGGGGTGTCGACGGCGACACCGATGTTGACGTATCCGCGGTAGACCACGGCCTCGCCGGCAGCGTCGAACGCGGCATTGAAGCGCGGCTGCTCCTGCACCGCTACCGCGAGTGCTTTGCACAGCACGCTGGTCAGGGTCAGGGGCGGCGCGTCGGGGGTCTGCTGTGCACGCAGGCGCCGGCGCGCCTGCTCGAGGGCGCTCACATCAACCTCGCGCGCGACCCAGGCCATCGGCACCGAGCGCGCCGCGCGCGTGAGATTCGCCGCGGTGGTGCGCTCGATGCGGCTCAACGGTTCACGCCGCACCGGTCCGTGGGCGGCGAGATCGGGCAACGGTGGTGCTGCCGGCGCATCGGACGACGCGGCGCTCGACGGGTTGTCGGCGCACAGCGCGCGCACGTGGCGCCTCACGTCTTCGCGCGTGATGCGCCCGCGCGGGCCGCTCGCCGGTACCATGGCGAGGTCGACACCGAGTTCACGTGCCTCGCGCCGCGCCGCCGGCCCCGCCGGCAGCGGGCGGTAAGGCGCGGGCGCGGCAGGCGGACGCTCCCCATCCCCGTGGCCATCCCCGTGGCCATCCCCGTGGCCATCCCCGTGGCCATCCCCGTGGCCATCCCCGTGGCCCGGCCGGGCCACGGCATCAGGCGCCGGGCGCGCCCCGCTGGCGGCGTCCGCGGCCGCAACGCGCTGCGTCCCGACACGTGGGCCGCCGCACGACGCGCCGGGGTCGGTCGCGCCGGGGCGACCCTGCCGCGCCGCTTCGCGCTCGCCAGCCACCACCGGGTCGCCGGGCGGTTCGGCCGGCGCGGCGGCGAGGCGCAACACCAGGTCGCCCGGCCGCACTACCTGCGCCGCACTGACTTCGATCGCGGCGATGGTGCCGCCGCGCGGCGCCGGTACTTCCAGCGTGACCTTGTCGGTCTCGATTTCGATCACGGACTGACCCGGCTCGAGCACGTCGCCGACGGCGACCAGCACCGCCGTGACCGTGCCTTCTTCGATGCCTTCGCCGAGGTCCGGAATGCGCAATTCGCTCATCGCCGCTTACCGCGTGACCGGGTCGGTCTTGTCGGGATCGATGCCGGCTTCCGCCAGCCAGGCCCCGACCTGCTCGTGCGCGACCGCCCCGCTTGCCGCCAGCGCGTCCAGCGCCGCGAGCACGATGTGGTCGGCACTGACCTCGAAGAACCCGCGCAGCACCGGGCGCGCGTCGGAGAGGCCGAAACCGTCGGTGCCGAGCACCCGGTACTCGCCCGGGATCCAGCTCGCGACGCGCAGCGCCAGCGATTTCTGGTAGTCGCTGACCGCAACGAAAGCGCCATCCTCGGCGCCGAGCAGCGTCTCCAGGTGCGAGCGTGCCGGCGGTGCATCGGGATGCAGTCGATTGTGCCGCTGACAGGCCACCGCGTCGCGGTAGAGTTCGTTGAAGCTCGTCACGCTCCACACTTGCGCCGCGATACCGCGCGCCTCGAGCGTCTCGGCAGCCTCGAGCGCCGCCATGACCAGCGGCCCGGCAGCGAGCAGGTGCGCGCACGGCGCAGCATCCACGGAGCGCGCACGCAGCCGGTACATACCGCGCAGGATATCCGCGCTCGGATCGTCGTCCGGCAGCGGCGGCATCGGGTAGTTCTCGTTGTAGAGCGTGAGGTAGTAGAAGATCTGCTCGCCCTCCTCGTACATGCGCCGGATACCGTCGCGCACGATGACCGCGAGTTCGTAGCCGAACGCGGGGTCGTAGCTCTTGAGGCATGGTAGCGTTTCGCCGACCACCTGCGAGTGACCGTCCTCGTGCTGCAGGCCTTCGCCGTTGAGCGTCGTGCGTCCGGCGGTGCCGCCGAGCAGGAAGCCGCGGCACATCATGTCGCCGCAGGCCCAGATCATGTCGCCGACACGCTGGAAGCCGAAGATCGAGTAGAAGAAGTAGAACGGAATGGTGGGGATGCCGTGCACCGCGTAGGCCGTGCCGGCCGCGAGGAACGAGGCAATGGCGCCGGTCTCGCAGATCCCCTCCTGCAGGATCTGGCCATCGACCGCTTCGCGGTAAGGCAACAGGGAATCGGCGTCGACCGGGCGGTAGTTCTGGCCTTGCGGCGAGTAGATGCCGGCAACGCGGAACAGGCTCTCCATGCCGAAGGTGCGCGCTTCGTCCGGCACGATGGGCACGACGTAACGTCCGATGTCGGCGTCCTTGAGCAGGGTCGCGAGCAGGCGCACCATCGCCATGGTGCTCGACACCGCGCGCCCTGCGGAACCCTCCAGCAGTTCACGGAACAGGGCCAGCGGCGGCGCGGCCAGGCGCGGACACTCGACCTCGCGGGCCGGCAGGTAACCGCCGAGGCGCTCGCGCTGCGCAGCGAGGTAGCGGCGCTCTGCGCTGTCCGCCTCCGGGCGGTAGAACGCCGCGCGCTCGATTTCTTCGTCGGCGAGGGGGATTCCGTATTCGCGCGCGCAGGCGATGCGCTCTTCCGGTTTGAGCTGCTTCTTCTGGTGCGCGGTGTTGTGACCCTGCAGCGCGCCCATGCCGTCGCCCTTGACCGTCTTGATCAGGATCACGGTGGGCTTGCCATCCGCGGCCAGTGCGCGGGCGAACGCGGCATGGATTTTCTTCGGATCCTGCCCGCCGCGCTTGATGTTGCGCACCTCGTCGTCGCTGAGCGTGTCCATCATGCGCGCGAGGACGGGATTGTTCTCGATCCAGTGCTCGCGCTGGATGTTGCCCGGTGAGACCGAATACCACTGATAGTCGCCGTCGACGGCCTCCTCCATACGCCGCCGCAGCACGCCGTCGGTATCCTGTGCCAGCAGCCCATCCCAACCACTGCCCCAGATCACCTTGATGACGTTCCAGTCCGCGCCGCGGAAGCTGCGCTCGAGTTCCTGGATGATCTTGCCGTTGCCGCGGACCGGTCCATCGAGACGCTGCAGGTTGCAGTTGACGACGAGTACGAGGTTGTCGAGCTTTTCGCGTGCGGCGATGTTGATGGTGCCGAGCACCTCGGGCTCGTCGGCCTCGCCATCGCCGATGAAGCACCAAATGCGACCGCCGTTGGCCGGTTTGAGGCCGCGGTTCTCGAGGTACTTGGCGAAGCGCGCCTGATAGATCGCGGTCGGCGTGGACAAGCCCATCGAGGCACAGGGCACCTGCCAGAAATCCGGCATCAGGCGCGGATGCGGGTAGGACGGCAGGCCCCCCCCCGTCGCGAGCTCGCGACGGAAGTTGCCGAGCTGCTCGACCGACAGCCGCCCCTCGAGAAAGGCGCGGGCATAGATCCCCGGCGCCGCGTGCGGCTGCGGAATCACCAGGTCCCCGCCGTATTCCGCGGAGCGCTTGCGGAAGAAGTGGTTGAAGCCGACTTCCATCATGGTTGCCGCGGAGGCATAGGTCGCGATGTGCCCGCCGACGCCGCTACCCTCGTCGGCGGCCCGCAGCACCATCGCCATGGCGTTCCAGCGAATCAGGTTCTCGATGCGCTTCTCGAGCTCGACGTCGCCCGGATAGCGCGGCTGCTCCGCCAGCGTGATGGTGTTCACGTAGGGCGTGTTGAGCGTCGCCTCGCCGAGCACCAGGCCGCGCGCGAGCGCGTGGTTCTGTACCGCACGCAGGATCGTCTGTGCGCCCTCGGCGCCGAACTCGTCGAGAATGTAATCGAGCGACTCGCGCCATTCGGCAACATTGGGCGCGAAGTCTTCGCGTTCGCTGAGGGCGCTGGCCATCGCGGCACTCCGAAGAAGACAGGCCCGCGCAATGTAGCGCGGGAGCGCGGCAACGCGATTGCGAAATGTGCGGCCAGAATCGCCTTTTGGGGCATACTGAACCAATTCATCCAGCCTTATTGGTACAGGATTGCACGCATGAAGCTCGACCGAACGGACTACCGCATCCTCCACCACGTCCAGAACCATGGCCGCATGCCCAACACCGAGCTCGCCGAGGCCATTGGCCTGTCGCCCTCGCCGTGCCTGCGGCGCGTGCGCGCGCTGGAGCAGGCCGGTGTCATCCGGCGCTACGTCGGCATCGTCGATGCGCACGCCGTCGGCCTGCCCATCAACGCTTTCGTCAGCGTCTCGCTGCGCAGCCAGGAGAAGGCCGCGCTGGAAAAATTCCAGGCACGCGTGGCGAGTTACCCCGAAGTCATGGAGTGCTACCTCATGACCGGCAGCTCGGATTACCTGTTACGGGTGGTGATGCCGGATCTCGAGAGCTACGAACGCTTCCTGGTCGAGAAACTGACCAAGGTCCCGGGTATCGACAACATCCAGACGAGCTTCGCCCTCAAGCCCATCGTGCAGCGCACCGAGCTACCGCTCGAGGCTGGAGGACTGGGAACGCGCGGCTGACGGCAAAACTAGAACCGGTCTCACACTTTTTCGTGGTTGCGCTGGCGCCCGGAACGCTCGGCCCCGCGAAAATCATCCATGGGGGCGCGGTGCGCAGGGCATAGTGGTTCTATTGCCAAGCACTGTAACGCCGTAGACGGGCCCCACGAAAATATGGGTGGGGGCCCAACCCGCAGGGCCGTCGGCGCAACCACGAAAAAATGTGAGACCGGTTCTACTCCCCTTGGCCGTCCCGCCGCGCTCAGCGCGCGCGATGCAGCTGGGTCGCGACGCGCCGTTCGTCACCGCCGAACGCGTCGATCCCGAGGTCGTCATCGCGCAGCACCAACACCGGGCAGGCGGCCTGCGCCGCGACCTGCAGGGCGGCGTCGCGTGCGAACAGCGGCACGAAGCGCGCGCGGGCGCGGCGGCCACGTTGCTCCGCATGGGAACAGGTCACGACGAGCGACGCGCGGTAGCGTTGTGCCTGCGTAGCAACAATGCTGCCGTCGGTGGCATCGGCAAGGGCGTAGTCGATGGTCACGCCAGCGCCGAGGGTAGCGCCCAACCTGGCGCACGCATCGAACAGGCTGGCACCTGCGCGGCTCGCCGCGGCGCGGCTGCTGGAGAGTGTCTCGATGAGTCGGAAGGCGTTCGTCTCCAGCGGCATGTCGTGCGCGCTGCCCGGCAGCATGCCCAGGAACTGCAGATGGGTGCCGCGCGGCCAGGGCAGCGCGGCGATCGTCGCCCACGGATAGGATTCGAGCCGGTCACCGGAGATCGGAAGCAGCACGTTGAACAGCGAGCGCGGCGCGGCGGCGATCGGCTTCACGAGCTCCACGGCACACGGCGCGAGGCGCAGCAGTTCTGCTGTGAAATGCGCTTCCCGCCAGCGTGCCAGCCGGCCGTCACCTCGCGTTTCGTACACGATGAGCGCGCTGCCGAGTCGGCGCGCCGACTCGGCGATCGCGTCGGCTGTGTCGCCGGCAACGACATGCGTATCGACACGCGCGACGCCCTCGACCGTGCGCAGCGCCGCGGCGAAGCCGGCCAGGCGATCGCCGGCCTGGCGGCGCGCGCGCTCGACGACGATGTCGTGATCGGCCGGCCCCGAAGCGCTGGCCGCGGCGGCAGGAGGAACCACCTGCAGCAGATCGATGCCGAGCAGCGCATCGCCAAAACGCTCGGCGACGTAGGCGGCGACGAGGCGCGGCTCGTGATCATCGTCGATGGTCAACAGGATGTTCATGACTCGTTCTCCCGCACGTGCAGCGCAGCTGCTTCCATGCTGATGGTGCCGGCGTGTTCCCAGGCGTGGTTCAGGCGGCCGCACTCAGCTCGGTCAGCTTGCGGGCCACCGCCGGCGTCTGCTCGATGATCGTCACCGTGATACCCCGGGCCGGCGCCGTGTTGAGGAAGTCGGCGATGATCTCGCGCACGTCGTGGTTGATATAGACGCTGCCACTCTGGTCGATGACGAGCTCGGTACCGTCCGGCAGTGCCGCGAGTTCCTGCTTGATCGCGGCCTTGTTGAGGAAGGTCACTTCCTCGGCAAGACGCATGTGAACGACATGGCGTCCGACTTCCGGATCGCGGCTCTCGATATGCAGGAAGTGCGAGTTGCGGAAGTTGCGCTGCAGGATCAACGTCACGGCGACGGCCAGGCCGAGCACCACGCCGGTCAGAAGATCCGTGAACACGACACCCAGCACCGTGACCATGAACGGCGCGAACTGCTCATAACCGTGACGCCACATCCGCGTGAACAGGGCCGGCTTGGCCAGCTTGTAACCGGTGAGCAGGAGCACTGCGGCGAGCACGCCGAGCGGAATCAGGTTGAGCAGGTGCGGCAGCAGCGCCACGCAGACCAGCAGCAGCACGCCGTGACTGATGGCCGAGGCGCGCGTGCGCGCGCCCGAGTGGATGTTGGCCGAGCTGCGCACGATGACCTGTGTGATCGGCAGGCCGCCGATCAGGCCCGAGAAGCTGTTGCCTACGCCCTGCGCGACCAGTTCGCGGTTGGTCGGCGTGGTGCGTTTGAGTGGGTCCATCTTGTCCGTTGCCTCGACGCAGAGCAGGGTCTCGAGGCTCGCGACCACGGCGATGGTCGCGGCCACGGTCCAGATCGCCGGGTTGCCGATCTGCGTGAAGTCGGGCAGCACGAACAGGCTCGCGAGATCGTTCAGTCCGTTCGCCACCGGCACCGCGACGAGATGCTCGGGTGAAATCGCGATGCCGCCGAACCAGCGCATGGCGATGAACTGGAACGCGATGCCGAACGCAACCGCGACGAGCGGACCGGGCAGGATCTCGAAGATGCGATGCCGCTTGACCAGCACGAGTTCCCACGCGAGCAGGATGGCCAGCGACACCGCGGCGACGAACACGACCGGGAAGTCGACGTAGTCGAACATCCTGCCCAGCGCACCGAACGTGGTGCTGCCGTCGACCTGCTTGAAGGCCAGATCACCCGTCGGGTCGGCGTCGAACCCGACCGCGTGCGGGATCTGCTTGAGCATGATGATCAGGCCTATACCGCAGAGCATGCCGTGGATCACCGCGGACGGGAAGAAGTAGCCGAGCACGCCGGCGCGCAGTGCACCGAGCACGACCTGCATCACGCCGCCGATGACGACGGCGAGCAGGAAGGCTTCGAACGAGCCCAGCGCCTCGATCGAGGTCAGCACGATGACGGCGAGTCCCGCCGCAGGTCCTGATACGCCCAGCGGCGAGCGGCTCAACGAGCCGACGACGATACCGCCGATCACACCCGCGATCAGACCGGAGAAGAGCGGCGCGCCGGACGCGAGCGCAATGCCGAGACACAGCGGCAATGCGACGAAGAACACGACCACGCTCGCCGGCAGGTCGTGTTTGAGATTCTCCAATGTGGTCATGACAGTTCCTTCTCGCTTGAACGATCCGTGCGACGGCGTCGAACGTGATCGGACTTGGTGCATGTTGAGAGGCAGTCTAAGAGCGTCATGCTTACAGTGACCTTTCAAAGAACTCGATGCTCAATGCTTACAGAAACCTTTCAACACGCGACGCACCGACGAAGTGCAAGTTGTACGGTATAAGGAACCTTGAACAAGACATGACCCGGCAGGTAGCGCCCGCGCTGTCCGGACGCGACGTTGCGCAGCGTCGCAATCGCCGGCGGTTGCGTGCGCTTAGCGCCTTGAACTCGAACAGCGCGGACTCAAACTGCTCGGACCAGACTGATTCACAGATTCCATGGCTACGCCGCGCAGGATGGCGAGCGACCAAGCAAACGGGAGGGGCGCAAGCCTGTCAGCAACATGAACGTACTGGTGGTGGAGGACGACGCCCTGCTCGGCGCCGGGCTGCTACGCGTGCTCGAACAGTCGGGCTATACCGCCACGCTCGCGAGCGACGGCACGGGCGCGCGCGCGGCGATGGATGCCGGCGATTTCGATCTCGTCCTGCTCGACCTCGGCCTGCCCGACATCGACGGGCTGGAGATCCTGCGCGCGCTGCGTCGCCAGCGCCGCACCATCCCGGTGCTCGTGCTGACCGCGCGCGACGGGGTCGAGCAGCGCGTCGCCGCGCTCGATGCCGGCGCCGACGATTACCTCGAGAAGCCGTTCGACCTGCGCGAGCTGGAAGCCCGCGTGCGCGCGCTGCTCAGGCGCAGCCACGTCATGTTCGGCCAGGAAGCGCGGCTCGGCCCGCTCACCGTCAATCCGTATGCACACGAGGTGCGCATCGACGGCGAGCTGCTGCGGGTCCCGGCACGCGAGTTCGAAGTGCTCGAAGTCCTGATCATGAACGCCGGCAAGGTCGTGGCCAAGGCGCGCATCGCCCAGCGCCTCACTGCCAGCAACGACGACATCGGCGACAATGCGGTAGAGGTCTACGTGCACCGCCTGCGCCGGCGCCTCGGCCCGCACGGGCTGACCATCCGCACCGTGCGCGGCGCGGGCTACGTGATCGAATCCGCCTGAGGCGAGGAAATCTGCCATGCGTACCGTCTCCCTGCGCGCCTACCTGCTCGTACTCGTCGCGATACCGCTGCTGCTGCTGCTGCTCGCCGAGACGGTAGTGTCCTACCTCGTCGGCATGCACACCGCCAACCAGGTATTCGATCGCTGGCTGCTCGATTCCGCTCATTCGATTGCGCAGGAGATCCGCGTCGACGAGGACGGCCTGCGCTTCATCGCCGCCGCCGACGCCGTGGCGATGTTCGAGTGGGACGACATCGACCATACCTATTTCGAGATCCGCGATGCGGACGGCCACCTGATCGCCGGCGACCTGCCCCAGGTAATTCCGGCCGACTTGTCGCGCCTGCGCGAGGGACCGGTGTTCGAGACGCTGCGCATCGACGGCGAACTGACCCGCGCGGTCACGCTGTTGAACAACCCGGGCGCCGACGACGAAATCGTGGTGCAGGTAGCCGAGACGCTCAACAAGCGCCGCGGCATGACGACCGAGGTCCTCAGCCTGGTGGCCATGAAGAAGACCCTGCTGATCGCCGGGGCGATGATCGCCGTAGCGGTCGCCATCACGCGCGGCATGCGCCCGCTGCGGCGCCTCGCGGACGAGCTCGCGCGCCGCTCGCCGCGCGATCTCACGCCCCTGTCCGAAGACGACGCCCCACGCGAGGTGCGAACCTTGATCGAGAACACGAACGGACTGCTCGATCGCATCAACCACATGCTCGGTGCACACGAATCGTTCGTCGGCAACATTGCCCACCAGATTCGTACCCCGCTCGCCGGCATCAAGCTGCAGGCGCAGCTTGCGCTGCGCGAAACCGACCCCGCCGCGGTGCGCCGCGCGCTCGCGCAGATCGCGCGCGCCGCCGATCACATGTCGCACGTGAATTCCCAGTTGCTCAAGCTCGCCCGCGCCGAAATCGCCTTCGATCGCGGACCGCAGGCGGCGCCGACCGATCTCGTCGCGCTGGTCGAGGCCTGTTGCGACGAGTTCGGCAGCGCCGCGCGCGCGCGCGACATCACCCTCCTGGCCGAGATGCCCGCAGAGGCGATCGACATCGAGGGCGACCCCGCCCTGCTCCACGAGATGCTGCGCAACCTGGTCGAAAACGCGATCGTCTACGGCAGCCGTCACGGCCATGTCTGGATCCGCGTGGAAGGCGAGGCGCACGCGCCGCGCCTGGTCGTCGAGGACGATGGACGCGGCATCCCACCCGAGCACCGCCCGCAGATCTTCGATCACTTCTACCGCCCCCCGAACAGCCCCGGCGAAGGCTGCGGCCTGGGGCTGCCCATCGTGCGCGAAATCGCGCGCGCCCACGGCGGTGATGTGCGTCTCGAGGACCGCGCGGCGGGCCCCGGCATCCGCTTCGTGGTCGACTTCCCGCCGCGCCCGGCGCGCGGGCCATCGGCTGCGGAAACCTCGCAACTGCCCGGCCCGGTGGCCGGCCCACGCTTCGCCGTTGACGGGCAATGAGGCAACGCCGACTGTCCGGCATCGGCCGCAGGCACCACGTTGCCGGCATGGTTCCTCCGCCGCTGGCAGGACCTGACGCGTCACGCGGCCGCGCTCCGGCCCGCGCCAGAGCCATCAGCCGCGGCACACCGAGCCCGCGGTCTGTGATCCAGGTCAACGACGCGGCCGGCCATTCGGCTAGCGTCGTGGTGAATCATATCCAGCGGTGAGCCGAGGAGGATGAACCAGACGGGCGAGCAGACGCCGACAGTGCAACGGCGCGCAATCCGCTACGGCGATTTCGTCCGCGAGGTCAACGTCCACCACCGGCGCCTCAGCTTCAACCGCTTGACCCCGCCCGGCGAGCGGCAGGACGACGGCAGCTACCGCCCGTACGCGCCGCAGCGGCTGCGCCTCGACGTGTTCGAGGTCTCGCGGCTGGTCGGTCCTTACAGCGGTGCGCGCTTGTTCGAGCAGACGCGCGCGGTGGCGCCCCTGGCCGCCTACCTGGCGCTGTTCCAGTTGCTGATCCTGCGTGCCGCGGTTGCCGATTCGTGGACCATTGCCCTGGGGCTGTTCGCCGCAATCGTCGGGCTGATGCTGTTCATGGAAGGCCTGCGGCTCGGCCTGATGCCGTTCGGCGAGGCGATCGGCAACAACCTGCCGAGGAAATCGCCACTCTGGCTGGTGTTGACCATCGCCATGCTGCTCGGCATCGGCGTGACTTTCGCCGAGCCCGCGATCGGCGCCCTGCAGACGGTCGGCGCGATCGTCGACGTGCACAAGGCTCCCTACCTGTGGCTGCTGCTGAACGAGCGCGCCGGCGCGCTGGTCCTGGCCGTCGGTGCGGGCGTCGGCCTCGCCGCCGTGCTCGGCACGCTGCGCTTCCTGCAGGGCTGGAGCCTCAAGCCGTTCATCTATCTCTCCGTCGTGCCGACGCTGCTGCTCACCGCGGTGCTGCACTTCGACGATGACCTGCGCGTCGTCATCGGCCTGGCCTGGGATTGCGGCGCCGTCACAACCGGGCCCGTGACCGTGCCGCTGGTTCTCTCGCTCGGCATCGGCATCGCGGCCGCGGCCGGCAAGGGCAACTCGTCGCTGTCCGGCTTCGGCATCGTGACCCTGGCCTCGTTGTTCCCGATCATCGCCGTCATGCTGCTCGCCCTGTACGTCGCCTCGGGCATCGGCCCGGCCGCCATCATTGCCGCCGCCGAGGCCGCGCACGGCGCCGCGGCGCCGGGTTGGTGGACCCGCTCGCCCGCGGCCGAGATCATCGGCGGGATCCGCGCCATCGTGCCGCTGGTGGTGTTCCTGTTCCTGGTCTTCGGACTGATCCTGAAGGAGCGCCTGCGCGAAGCGGACATCGTCGTCTTCGGTCTCGTGCTGTGCGTGCTCGGTATGATCGTCTTCAACCTCGGCCTGACCTACGGGCTGGCCAAGCTGGGCGCGCAGTCGGGCGGCATCATCCCCGCGGCGTTCGCCCCGGTGGACGGTCTGGAAGCCTCGCCCATGTACGGCTTCGTGCTCGGCATCCTCATCGCGGTGGTGTTCGCCTGGGTACTCGGCTTCTTCGCGACCATGGCCGAGCCCGCGCTGAACGCGCTCGGCATGACGGTCGAGGATCTCACCGCCGGCGCGTTCAAGAAGCGCAGCCTGATGCTGGCGGTGTCGATTGGCGTCGGCGTCGGCATCACCATCGGCGTCCTGAAAATCGTCTTCGAGATCCCGCTCGGCTACCTCCTGGTGCCCGGCTATACGCTCGCGGTGATACTGAGTGCGCTGTCGAACGAGGAGTTCGTGAACATCGCCTGGGACAGCGCCGGCGTGACCACCGGCCCGGTCACGGTACCGCTGGTGCTGGCGATGGGCCTCGGCTTCGGCAACGCGGTCTCGGCGATCGAGGGCTTCGGCATTCTCTCCATGGCCTCCATCTCCCCGATCGTCGCGGTGCTCGGCACCGGGCTGTGGGTACAGCGTCGCGCGCGACTGCGCGCGGCCGAACCCCTCCCCGCCGCGCATACCGCAGGAAACCCGTCATGAACTCACGCGAAATGGTCGTCCTCACGGACGTCAAACTGATCACCTGCATCGTGCAGCGCGGTGCGGCCGAAGACGTTATCAGCGCCGCGCGTGCGGCCGGTGCGCAGGGCGCGACAGTCCACTACGGCCGCGGCATGGGCGTGCGCGAACGCCTCGGCATACTGGGCTTTGCGGTCAACGTCGAGAAAGAGGTGGTCAACATCGTGGTCTCGTCCGAGCAGGTCGAACGCGTCTTCGAGAGCATGTACCTGGCCGGCAATCTCGACACGCCCGGGGCCGGCATCATGTACGTCACGCCGCTGGAAAAGGCCGCGACCTTCGTACCGCAGGAGGTGCTCGACAAACTGTCGGGCTGACCGCGGGTGACACGGCTCATCGAGAAGGCGACGTCAGCGGCGAAGCTGATCACCTGCATCGTACCCGCCGGCGAGGGCTTCGAGCTGGCCACGGCGCTGCACGACGCCAAGCAGCTCGCCGCCGTCGATCTGACGCGCGGCCGCGGCGCGAGCCAGCGCAGCGGCACGTTCGCCGACGAGATGGACATCGTGACCGTGGTCGTCGAAGCGACGAGGGCGGACGAAGTGTTCGCGTTCATCTACGCGCAGGCGGGTATCGCGACCACGCCGAACCGCTTCATGTTCCAGATGGCGCTCGCGGGCGCGAGCGAGTACCGCCTGCCGCCGTCACCCGGTGCGGATGCCTGAAACGCGGGCGCCGCCCGACGGCGTGTGCGGGGATGGAGGCTGGGACCGGAATCGAACCGACGTACACGGCTTTGCAGGCCGCTGCATAACCACTCTGCCACCCAGCCGCGGTTGGCCGGCGCCGCGCGAGCGCGCGGAAGCCTTGTTCCGAAAGCAAAAACCCCGCCGCGGCGGGGTTTCGCCATGAAAGCGATTGGAGCGGGAAACGAGACTCGAACTCGCGACCCCAACCTTGGCAAGGTTGTGCTCTACCAACTGAGCTATTCCCGCTATGACATCCGCGCCCGGCGCGGGTGCTTGGACGCCGCCTCGGCTGCGCCGCCGCCGCGCATCTCATCGCGCGCGGCAGGACGGCAATTGTAGCCACGCCGCGGTGGCTGTCAAGGAACCCGGTAGGCGCGCTCAGGAGTCGACCAGGTCGGGCCAGGCCAGGCGCAGGTAATCGAGCATCGACCACAGCGTCATCACGGTCGCCGCGTAGAGCAGCACCACGCCGAGGGTGTTGAACCACCAGTCGACCGGTGCCGGGCTGCCGATCACGAGCAGGACCAGAGCGACCATCTGCAGAACGGTCTTGACCTTGCCCAGCCAAGACACCGCAACCTTGCGCCGCGAGCCGATCTCGGCCATCCATTCGCGCAGCGCCGAGACCGTGATCTCGCGCCCGATGATCACCGCGACCGGCAGCGCCAGCCACAGTTCGGGACGCGCCTGGAGCAGGACCACCAGCACCACCGCGACCATCAGCTTGTCGGCGACCGGGTCGAGAAAGGCGCCGAACTTCGACAGCTGGCCGAGGCGCCGCGCGAGGTAGCCGTCGAGCCAGTCGGTCACCGCGGCGAGCCCGAACACCGCCCCGGCGATCAGCTCGGCATGGCGCAGCGGCAGGTAGAAGCAGACCACGAAGCACGGAATCATGACGATCCGGAACAGGGTGAGGATGTTCGGCAGGGTCAGCATGTGAGGCATCAGTGGTACGGCCGGCCCGGCACTCGCCGGTCCGCGCGGATCCGGGTCTGCCCTCGGGTTCGTCGCACTGCGCGCAAGGATACCCGATCGTCGCCCGCTGCAGCGATCGGCGATCGCGCCGGGCGACCCGCGACACAATCGTTTCCACCGTGTGGCCGGCGGCGGCCCCTGCCCTGCCGCGGTGCTCCGGGGCAGCGGCGCGCCTATTCGTGCATGACGTCGTAGATCCGTTGTGCCAGTTCGCGGCTGATGCCCGGCACGCGCTGGAGGTCGTCCACGCCGGCGCGGCTGATCCCCTGCAGGCCGCCGAAATGCTGGATCAGGCGCTGGCGCCGCTTGGCCCCGATGCCGTCGATCTGCTCGAGCGGTGAACGTGAGCGGCTGCGCGTACGCGAGCGGCGATGGGCCTCGATGGCGAAGCGATGAGCTTCGTCACGCACGTGCTGCAACAGGTGCAGTGCGGGCGAATCGGGCGGCAGGCGCAACTCGCGCGTACCGTCGTGCAGCAGCAGGGTCTCGAGCCCGGGCTTGCGCGTGGTGCCCTTGGCGATTCCGATCACGGTGATGTCGTCGATCTGGAGTTCCGCCAGGACCTCGACCGCCTGCCCCACCTGGCCCTTGCCGCCGTCGATCAGGAGCACGTCGGGCATCACCGCATCCTCGCGCTTCAAGCGGCTGTAACGCCGGGCGAGCGCCTCGTGCATCGCGGCGTAATCGTCGCCGGCGCGCGCTTCTTTGATGTTGAACTTGCGATAGTCGGCCTTGCGCGGACCGTTGGGGTCGAAGACCACGCAGGAGGCGACCGTGGACTCCCCGCGCAGGTGCGAGATGTCGAAGCACTCGATGCGCTCGACCGCCTGGTCGCGGCCGAGCACGCGCGCCAGGGCGGTAACCCGCTCGAGCTGACCGGCTTCGGTCGCCAGGCGCTGATCGACGCCGAGGCGCGCGTTGTCCAGCGCCATGCGCACCCACTTGGCGCGCTCGCTGCGTACGCCCGAGCGGATACCGACGCGGCGGCCGTGACGCTGGCCGAGCGCCTCGGCGAGCCAGCCGGCGTCCTCGATCGGCTCGGCCAGGATGATGTCGCGCGGGATATCGCGATCGCGATGCTCGGCGAGGTAGAACTGCGGCAGGAAATCCTCCAGCACCTCGGCCACGGTGCTCTCACCGGTGTGGGCGGGATAGAACGCCTTGTTGCCGAGCATGCGGCCGTGGCGCACGAAGAACACCTGCACGCAGCCCACACCGTTGCGTACCGCCGCGGCGACGACGTCGAAATCCCCTTCGGCGCCCGCCACGTTCTGCTCGCTCTGTACGCGCTTGAGGCTCGTGATCTGGTCGCGGATGCGCGCTGCGCGCTCGAACTCGAGCGCTGCCGAAGCCTGCTCCATCTGCGCCACGAGGTAGTTGATGACCTCCTCATCGCGACCTTCGAGGAACAGGATGGCGTGGCGCACGTCGGCCTGGTACTCGGCCGGCTCGATCAGGCCGACGCAGGGCGCCGTGCAGCGCTCGATCTGGTACTGCAGGCAGGGCCGGCTGCGGTTGCTGAAGAAACTGTCCTCGCACTGGCGGATGCGGAACAATTTCTGCAGCAGGTTGAGCGTCGCGCGCACCGCCCCGGCGTTGGGAAACGGCCCGAAGTAACGCCCCTTGCCGCTACGCGCGCCGCGGTGGAAGCGCAGGCGCGGAAACTCCTGCCCGAGATCGGCGAAGATGTAGGGGTAGCTCTTGTCGTCGCGCAACACCACGTTGTAGCGCGGGCGGATGTCCTTGATGAGATTGCTCTCCAGGATCAGCGCCTCGTTCTCGTTCGCCGTCACCGTGACCTCGAAGCGCGCGACCTGCGCGACCATCGCGGCGACCTTCGGCGTGTGCCCCGACTGACGCATGAAGTAGCTGCCGACGCGCTTCTTCAGGTTACGCGCCTTGCCCACGTAGACCACCTGGTCGCGTGCGTCGAGCATGCGGTAGACGCCGGGCAGACCGGGCAGCTCGCGACACGCCGCGCGCAGTGCGTCGAGACGCGGATCGTCCGCGTCACTCACGACGCCGTACCGTCCAGCAGTGCCCGCGCGCGCTCGAATACCGCCGCGAACATCGCCGGCGTGAGGCGCCGGGTCTGGGTGTTGTAGCGGCTGCAGTGATAGGAATCGAGCAGCGTCACGCGCGGCACCTCGAGCGCGTGCTCGGCGCCGTGGGCGAACGCATGCGCCTTCAGCGGCAGTCCCCAGGCGCGCAACAGGGTCTCGTGGGCAATGCGTCCGAGCGCGACGACCACCGCGCCCGGCGCGAGCTGTGCGAGTTCCGCGGCGAGGTAATCGCGACAATGCGCGACCTCGCCGGGCTGCGGCTTGTTCTGCGGCGGCAGGCACTTCACGGCATTGGTGATGCGGCAGTCGTTGAGCTCGAGGTCATCGCCGGCGTGGTGCGATTCGGGCCGGCTGGCGAAGCCGAAGCGATGCAGCGTGGCGTAGAGCAGGATGCCGGCATGGTCGCCGGTGAAGGGACGCCCGGTCGCGTTGGCTCCGTGCATGCCGGGCGCAAGACCGACCACCAGCAGGCGCGCGTCGGGCGCGCCGAACGGCGGCACGGGCGCAGCATGGTAGCCGGGGTGTGCCGCGCGCACCTCGTCCAGGAACGCCGCCAGGCGCGCGCAGCGCCGGCAGGCGGGATCGAACATGGCGGAAGAAAACGCGCTGTGCATCGTCGCGATCATACGCGGCCCCTGCGCGCGGCGGCGACCACGGCAGCCATAACCGATCCTAGTACGCTCCGAGCGTGTCGCTGTCCGCGATGCCCTGGTCGCGCGCGATGGTGGCGAGCTGGACGTCGTTGTGCGCTTCGAGCTTGCGCAGCAGCAGGCGGCGATGATGCGCAACGGTCTTCACGCTCAGCGAGAGCTGTGCGGCGATCTCCTCGGGCGAGAGGCCGTTGGCGATCTGCTGCAGCACCTGCACTTCGCGCCGCGACAAGGCATCGATACCGTTGCGGCGCGAACCGAGCACGCCACTCACGGCGATGTTGCGCGCGACGTCGGCGCTGATGAAGCACTCGCCCGCGTGGACCTTGCGGATTGCTGCGACGAGTTCACCGGTGTCCGCGTTCTTGCTCACGTAGCCGGCGCCGCCGAGGCGCAGGAACTGGCGCGGGAACGGCCCGCTGACGTACATCGACAGCCCGATCACGCGCAGCCCCGGATCGAGCGCGAGCAGGCGCCGGGTCGCTTCCAGCCCGCCGATCCCCGGCATGTTCAGATCCATCAGGATGATGTCGGCGGCGTGCCGGCGCAGGGCCTCGCGCGCCTCCTCGCCGCTCGCCGCCTCGGCCACGACCTCGAAGCCCTCCACCGCGTTCAGGCGCGCCGACACGCAGCGCCGTACGAGACGCTGATCGTCGACGAGGAGGATGCGAATCATGCGGCGGCGCTCGCCCGGTGGCAGCGCATGACCGCATGAAACGCGGCGGTGAAATCGTGCGGCCGGCGCGCCATCCAGGCCGCCAACGCATCCGGGCTCCACCAGCCGGCGTCCATGATTTCGTGCGGATCCGGGCGCGGCTCGACGCTGACGCAGCACCGGTAGACACGCACGAACTCCTGGCCGGTGTCGGCGCTCGCCGGCAGCTCGGCGAGCGCTTCGAGGACGACGTCGGCCAGGCCGAGTTCCTCGACCAGTTCGCGCCGCGCGGCCGCCTCCCAGTCCTCGCCGTGGTCGACGTGCCCCGCGGCCGAGGTGTCCCACAGTCCCGGCTGCGAATCCTTGCTCAGCGCGCGCCGCTGTACGTAGATATGACCGGCCGTGTTCAGCACGAGCATGTGCACGGCGCGGTGGCGCAGGCCACGCGCGTGGATCTCCGCGCGCGTGGCCCGGCCGATGACGCGGTTCGCGGCATCGACCACGTCGAGCACCTCGGCGCCGGGATCAGGCGGCATCGGCCGCGCGCTGGCTGGTCGAAGCGGCATCCCACAAGGCGTCGGCATCGAAGTCGTCGACGTCGATAGCGAGCCGCAGCGCCTTCTCGTAGGCGCGCAGCTGGGCGGACTCCGCCTCGTTGATGATACCGGCAGCGAGCGCCGCGGCCGGCACGTCGGCAACGTACGGCACGATACGGCCATCGCGGCGCGCATCGCGCACACGGTCCAGTATGCCCTGGCAGGCCAGCGTCAGGCGCACCGCGTGATCGAGCCGCCCGATCACGCCCTCCGGATCGGCATCGCGGTAGATGCCGGCGGCGAGCGTCTCGCGCAGCTCGTCGGACTCGGCGAGGTCGGTCGCGACCTGTCGCGTGAGATCGTCGGACGGCCGCTGCCAGCGACGTCCGAACGGGAATACCACGCGGCGCAGGACCCAGCAGACACCGCGCTCGGGCAGGTTGTCGAGGATCTCGTCCAGGGCCTGCTGCACGCGATAGAGCCCTTCGCGCATGGCGTACTCGAGCACCACCAGTTCGCTGCTGCGCCGGCCGCGGTCTTCGAAGGCCTTGAGCGCGGCGCTCAGCAGATAGAGTTCGCCGAGGATGTCGGCGAAGCGGCCCGAGAGCATTTCGCGGCGTTTCAGCGCGCCGCCGAGCTGGGCCAGCGCACTGTCGCCGACGAGCGCGAACGACGCGCTCGCGCGTTCGAGCTGGGCATACCAGTAGTTGACCTCGCCGACCGAGGGATCGCTGCCGAGCACGCCGCCGGTCAGGTTGCGGAAGGCGGCGCGCGCGAAGTTCGAGAAGACATGCCCGAGGTGCCCGCGGAAGGCCTTGTCGAAGCGCCGTAGCGACTCCTCCGGGTTGACCACCGCGATCGCTTCGAGCTCCTTGAGCAGGTAGGGGTGGCAACGCATCGCGCCCTGGCCGAAGACGATCAGCGAGCGGGTGAGGATATTGGCGCCCTCGACCGTGATCGCGACCGGCGTCGCCATGTAGGCATTGAACAGGTAGTTCGACGGACCGTCGCACACCGCGCGGCCGCCGTGCACGTCCATGGCATCGTTGATCGCTTCGCGCATGCGCTCGGTGGACTGGTACTTGAGCACCGCCGACAGCACCGCGGGCTCTTCGCCGCGATCGAGTGCGCCGGCGGTGACGTCGCGCGCGGCATCAACGAGGTAGGTGTTGGCGGCGATCCGCGCCATCGCTTCCTGCACGCCCTCGAAGCGGTGCAACGGAAGGTTGAACTGCTGGCGCACGCGCGCATACGCACCGGTCGTCCACGCGGCCATCTTGAGCGCCGCGGTGCTGGTCGCCGGCAGCGAGATCGAACGTCCCGCGGCGAGGCAGTTCATCAGCATGCGCCAGCCGTCGCCGCAACGTTCCTGGCCGCCGACGATCCACGACATCGGAATGAACACCTCACGACCGCTGTTGGGGCCGTTCTGGAACGCCTGGCGCGCCGGGTAATGGCGCCGGCCGATCTCGACGCCGGGATGGTCGGTCGGGATCAGCGCCAGCGTGATGCCGAGATCGGTCTCGTCGCCGAGCAGACCGTCGGGATCGTAGAGGCGGAACGCGAGTCCGAGCAGCGTCGCCACCGGACCGAGCGTGATGTAGCGCTTCTCCCAGGTCACGCGCATGCCGAGCACCTGGCGCCCCTCGAACTCGCCCTCGCAGACCACGCCGAAATCGGGGATGCTCGCGGCGTCCGAGCCGGCATGCGGATTGGTCAGGCCGAAACACGGCACTTCCTCACCCCGCGCCAGGCGCGGCAGGTAGTGGTCCTTCTGCGCTTCGGTGCCGTAGCGCAGCAGCAGCTCGGCCGGGCCGAGCGAGTTCGGCACCATGCAAGAAATCGCCGCTGTGCCCGAGCGCGAGGCGAGCTTCATCATGATCGCCGAGTGCGCACGCGCGGAGAATTCGAGGCCGCCGTAGCGCTTCGGGATGATGATACCGAGGAAGCCCTGCTCCTTGATGAATCGCCACAGCTCGGGCGGCAGATCGCCGTCGCGTCCGATCTGCCACTCGTCGGCGCGGCGGCACAGCTCCTCCACCGGGCCGTCCAGGAATTCCTGCTCGGCGTCACTCAGCGCCGGCTTCGGCAATTCCAGCAGGCGGCGCCAGTCCGGTGCACCGGAGAACAGCTCGGCGTCCCACCACACCGTGCCGGCGTCGATCGCGTCGCGCTCGGTCTGCGACATCTGCGGCATGGCCTTGCGTAGCGAGTTCAGCACCGGCCGCGACAGGAAGCGCTTGCGCAACGTTGCGCTGTTCATGGCCAGCAGACCGAGCCAGGCGGCCCAGGCGAGCAGCATGATGATCCCGGCGAGCACGCCGTGCGCGACGTCGGTGAGCACCAGCAGGCCGATACCGGCCGCGGCGGTCGCGATCGACAGCGGCGCGCGCAGGTAGGCGAGCACGCCGGCACCGACGAGCAGAGCGAGAATGATCAACAAAACGTTCATGAATGCACTCCTGTCATGGTCGCCGCCCCGCCGGTAAACGGGGCGGCGTCACGTCCTCGTACCCGCCACACGGCGGACACATCCTTGCGGGTCGTTCAGACCGGGGGCACCGCCGCGGCCTGCGCGTCGGGCCCCGATTCTCCCGCGACGCAATTGCGGCCGTGCGCCTTGGCACGGTAGAGCGCCGCGTCCGCCTGCGCGAACAGGGCCTCGCCCGCGTCGAGCCCGGCAGGCGTCACCGTGGCCACGCCGAAGCTCGCCGTAGCATTGTCTTTCACCTGTGAACCTTCGTGCAAAATGCCGCGCGCGTCGAATGCCGCGCGTGCCAGCTCGGCGAGATTGCGCGCGGCGGCGTAATCCGTCTCGGGCAGCAGCAGCGCGAACTCCTCGCCGCCGACCCGGGCGGCGAGATCGCCGCCGCGCCGGCAATAGGACTCGAGCAGGCCGGCGAACGCACGCAGGCACTCGTCCCCCTGCGGATGTCCATACAAGTCGTTGTATTGTTTGAAATAGTCCAGGTCCGCCAAGACCAGGGACAAGGGCGAGCGCGCGCGGAAGGCACGTGACACCTCGGCCTGGAGGCGCTTGTCGAAATAGCGCCGGTTGGCGATCCCGGTCAGCGCATCGGTGCTCGAGAGGCGTTCGGCGCGATCGCGTGACGCGCGCAGCGAGGTCACCGCCACGCCGGCAATACGACTCGAGCAGGCCGGCGAACGCACGCAGGCAGTCGTCGCCCTGCGGGTGCCCGTACAAGTCGTTGTATTGCTTGAAATAGTCGAGATC
>Ga0180436_10000543_pt1 | contig 38804 bp, 39 predicted proteins | sample SS_ome_2_FD_132434 | JGI IMG/M metagenome (GOLD analysis project Ga0180436, IMG submission 132434) | Hypersaline lake sediment archaeal communities from the Salton Sea, California, USA - SS_3_S_2 metaG | ecosystem: Environmental > Aquatic > Non-marine Saline and Alkaline > Hypersaline >... | reverse complement strand
TTGTCGCATTCCCAGAAATCAGTCTAAACTGGCATATATCCTCTGCAACAACAAGCGTTCCAAACTTTGTTCTATCAGTCAAGTTTTTAATATAGTTAACAGCATCTTTTAAAGAATCAGCATCTTTCATCTTGCTCTCGAAGTTATCTGCTGCTTTTGCAATATTCTCGATTGTTTTTTCGACTGCAAAAATAGGCATCTTCATATTTTCGTCGATTCCTGTAGCTTCCAAATAGTCGATAAAAATCTCCGGTCTGCCGGAAAAATCACTGATGTTCACTGTTCCGATAACATCCGCCTTTTTTATCGAGTCGTCCTTCTCGCTGAAATAGAACTTTACCGCCTGAAGCGGCTTACCCTTATCGTTTAGATTGAACTTAAAATGAGACTTTGCAATTTTCCCAAAATAGTTCTTCTCTTTGATTATTGCATTCCTAAACAACAGCTTCGGCTTCGGATTTTCCTGTCCGTAAGGCGCAAGTCTCTTTATCGCTGCAGCAAAACTATCATCCCAGCTGCCTTTCGGTTCAACATCATAACTCATTTTCGGAACAAAGACATCTTCCCGATATTGCTGTTTTAAGTGCACATTGACTTTATCGCGAAGTTCTTCGAAATCCTTAGTCTTTATGGTTAGTCCCGCCGCCATATGGTGTCCGCCGAATTTTATATAGTACTCAGAAAAGCTGTTTAAAACATCAAAGATATTTACCGCTTCGATACTTCTTGCCGAGCATATCGCTTCATCTCCCTTTTCCGCAAAGACCAAAACAGGTCTTCCGAACCTTTGAGCGATTTTAGAAGCGCATATCCCGACTACTCCCGGCTCCCAATCACCTATAACGAATATAGCTCCTAAGTCACTCAGCATATTTTCACTGTATATCTGCTCCATAGCCTGCATGACTATCGCATCACATATCTCTTTTCTCTCTTCATTCAACTTATTGAGCTTTGCTGCAGCTTTCTTTGCCGTTTCAGTAGCTTTCGTCGAAAGCATCATCGATAGCGCAAGATGAGCAGTATCCATTCTGCCCGCAGCATTTATCCTGGGCCCAAATCCAAACCCGATATGATACTCGTCTATTTCCTTACCGTCCGGCAGCACAAATGGTCTTAACAGACCTATACCGCATGATATATTCTCGTTCATCTTCTTAAGCCCGAGCTTTGAAATCGCACGATTTTCGCCTGTGAGCGGAACGATATCCGCAATAGTGCCGAGAGCGGCATAATCGATATAGTCAATCGCTTTCTCTCCGCAAATAGCCTGCAAAAGCTTAAACGCAATCCCTGCACCAGAAAGGTACTCATACGGATAATTGCAATCGGACTGCTTTGGGTTCAATATATATTCCGTATCCGGAAGCTCATCACCGCACTCATGGTGATCGGTTACTATTACATCCACTCCGTTTTGCTTCAGCAGTTCAACTTCTGAAATATTGGTTATTCCACAATCCACAGTGATTACAAGATTTGTGCCGCCTTTTACAATGTCCTCAACAGCCGGAACATTCATCCCGTATCCGTCGTTATTTCTGTCCGGCGTGTGGTAGTCTATATTTACACCAAGGCTGTTAAGATAGATATAAAGAATACTGCATGCACTTGTTCCATCAACATCATAATCACAGAATATCGAAATCTTTTGCTTTTCGGCAATCGCTTTTTTGATCCTTAAAACCGAAGATTTCATATTCTTCATCAAGAAGGGGTCGTGGAGGTCTTTAAATTTTGGTTCAAAAAAGAATTTCGCCTGCTCTTCCGTTCTTATTCCTTGACGTATCAAAAGCAAAGCGATCTCTTCGGGCAGACCTATCTTTACCCCTAGATCCTGTGCTTGCTCAATATCGCTGTCGCTGTATATGTATCTGCTTTTTATCATATCCATATCCTCATAAATCCAATATCATAAAAGCCCTTCCGGTAAATTTGCGGAAAGGCTTTTCACTGTTCTTCTATTATTTTTATGCAGTCTTATTTTGCTTCTTGTGTTTAACTCCGACTTTTCTCAAGCTTCTGTTCATGAGCCCAACCCATATCGGGCTTGCGATAAATATCGAAGAATACGTTCCGCTGATAAGTCCTATGATAAGCGGCAAAGCGAATTCCTTGATAGAATCGACTCCGAAGATATATAAACACGTGATTGTAACAAGCGTTGTTACGGATGTGTTTATCGTCCTGGAAAGAGTTTCCTTAATACTTATATCAGCAACTTCTTGACGTGTATATTCTCTGTGAGAATACTTTCTGTTGTTCTCTCTTATCCTATCAAACAATACAATCGTATCATTTATCGAATAACCAACGATAGTCAAACACGCTGCGATGTACGGGCTGTTTATCTGCTGTCTGAAAATCGTTATAACAGCAGTCATGATTAAAACGTCATGAACTAAAGCAGTAAGAGCCGCAACACCGGAATAAAGCTCAAACCTTATCCAGATATATCCCAGCATCAAAACGCACGCTATTATAACCGAGAGAAAAGCGTTACGTATAATCTCAGAGCTTGTTACAGCGCCGATAGTTTCCCCTTCAAACACTATAGTATCGGGATACTTTTCTTTAAGTCCGTTTAATATATTCGCACGAAGGTCTTCAGATTTTACCCCCTTCATATCCTTTATTCGAATCTGTGCTTGCGTTGCGACCGTTCCAGCATCAACGCTGCTCTTCACTATCGGAGCATCTTTAACTCCGTTTTCTTCCAACACTGCCGCAACATCCGAAACTTCAAATTCAGAGCCCAAGTCCACAGTCATAAGTGTGCCGCCCGTAAAATCAATTCCGAGGTTTAAACCGCCGAATAATCCGAAGACAACACCAACTACGATTATAAGTGCAGAGGCCATAATGAAGTATTTAGCTTTTGAAACTATATTTACTTGTCTCATTTTTCAACCCTCCTAGCACCATAAAGTCCTTTGTTCTTAATCCCCAGCCCCATAAACAGCCTTAACAGCCATCTTGTAACGAATAGAGCAGTGAACATCGAAACAACAATACCTATTGTGAGCGTATAAGCAAAACTCTTGATAACCCCTTTACCGAATATCATAAGCACGATTGATGCGATTACCGTGGTGATGTTCGCATCCAATATCGTTCTGACAGCTTTATGGTAACCTGAGTTCAACGAGGTTCTTAGCGTTTTGCCGAGTCTCAACTCCTCTTTAAATCTTTCAAATATTATAACATTGGCATCAACCGCCATACCTATCGACAGGATTATACCTGCGATACCCGGCAAAGTAAGCTGAATACTCTTTATGCTCGAAAGCAGCAGCAGCATTATGAACATATAGATTATCAGCGCCATATCAGCAACCAATCCGGGAACACGGTAATATATAATCATGAACAAGAACAGAATCGCAATACCAATCGCTCCTGCCATAATGCTCTTAGAAAGAGCATCCACACCTAAAGTCGCGCTTATTGATCGTTGTTCAATCTCATGGATTTCGAGCGGCAGGGCACCGGATTCAATCTGGATAGCTAAATCCCTTGCCGATTCCGGAGTAAAGTCTCCTTGTATAACGCCGCTTCCGCCGTTGATTACTTCGTTGACAACCGGAGATGAAATCTCCATTCCATCAATAAATATGCCAATTTTCTGTCCTTTGAATCTTGACGTTGCATCCGCAAAAACGCTCGAAGCATCATTCGTAAGCTCAAAAGCCACAACCGGCTGTTTCGTATTCGGATCGATTATGGCTTTTGTAGAAACCACATCATCACCATCGATTATAAGAACACCATCCGGTCCTTTGAATTCTAATTTTGCTGCTTTTCCCAAAACCTCTGATATCATATTCGGATCTGCACCTTTACCGTCTTCACTGTTAAAAGGTACTTCAACCCTGATTCTATCTTCTCCTTGTTTGGCAATAGTCGCTTCAGAAAAACCCTTTGCATCAAGTCTGTTTCTGAAAACAGTCATAGTCCCTTGCATCTTACCCTCAAGGTCCTCCACTGCATCAGGCTCGTCAGCCTCATATACTACATAAGCTCCACCGGTAAGGTCAAGCCCGAGGTTTATCTGCTCTGCCAACGGTTCCATCTTATAGACGCCGAAAGTCGCTCCAAACAACCCAAAATATACGAGTACGCCGACAATAGCGATTATCGCTACAAGTATTACTGCGCTGCGTAACTTCATAAAAAAAATGCCTCCTAAAAAAACACTGGTTACATTATAACCACGTAAAAGTAATTAGTCAATGAATTAGTATATATGAGTTTTACCAAAATGTCCACATTTAGTAATCATATATGGACAATAATTTCATATCGCATAATCACTACATATCAAAGAAGCTCATTTGGTCCTCGCTGGTGACGCCGGCTAGGCATCCGAACTTCTCAAGAGCATCCAAAACCGTCTTTGAAGCCTTTGCGCGAATCTTTATATCTTCCTTGGAAATAAAGGTTTTCTTCTTCGCTTGCTCGAACAAATTCTCCGCTGCGTTTTCTCCGATGCCCGGCAAAGACACAAACGGCAAGCGTATATTGTTTCCTTCGATACGATATTCCTTAGCTGTGGATTTTTCGAGATCCACAGGCAAAAAACCTATTCCTCTCTCGTGCATCTCCAGCGCGAGTTCAAGATAGACTACCATAGTATTTTCATTCGCAGTCGCTTTTCTTTCACTCTGTTTTCTCTCGATGTCCTTAATCGCTTTTCTTATGCCCGAAACACCTTCGAACACGAAAGTCGTGTCGAAGTTGTCCGCCCTCACTGTAAAATACGTTGCGTAGTATTCGAGGGGATGATGCACTTTGAAATACGCAATCCTCAACGCCATAGTTACGTATGCCACAGCATGCGCTTTCGGGAACATATAGGTTATCTTTTTACACGAATCTATAAACCATGGAGGCAAAGCGGCATCCTCCATCGCTTTTTCCATCTCCTCGGTAAGCCCTTTTCCCTTTCTGACTCTTTCCATAGTGAAAAAAGCGAGTTTTGGGTCAACTCCATAATCCACAAGCGTGTTCATGATGTCATCACGAGTGGATATAACTTCGCTTAAATTAGCTTTTCCTTCCCTGATTAGAACATCCGCATTTCCCTGCCAAACATCGGCACCGTGGGAAAGCCCGCTTATTCTTATAAGCTCCGCCATCGTCGTGGGTCGAGTGAGCAAAAGAACCCCTCGAACGAACTTCGTTCCGAATTCCGGCACTCCGAATGTTCCGACTTCACTGTCCAAAATCTGTTCTTTTTTCAAGCCCAAAGCTTTAAGAGAAGAAAACAGCGTCATCGTTTTCTCGTCATTCAGCGGCACTTTTTTTGCATCCACACCCGTAAGATCGCTGAGCATTTTCAACATAGTAGGGTCATCATGACCGAGTATATCGAGTTTTACCAAAGTATCATGCAGCGACTCAAAGTCGAAATGTGTTGTCACAGATTTACTGCTCATATCGTTTGCCGGTTTTTGTACAGGAGTATAATCGTATATGGATTTATCCTTCGGCAATACCACCAATCCGCCTGGGTGCTGACCAGTCGTTCTTTTAACTCCGGTTATCCCGTTGGCTAACCTGGTGATCTCCGCACTCGTCGCTTGAATATCGTTCACTTCAAGATAGTTTTTAACGTATCCGAAAGCGGTTTTATCGCTTATCGTGCTTATCGTACCCGCTCTGAAAACATGCTTTGCTCCAAAGTATTTTATCGTGTATGCATGCGCTTTTGGCTGATAGTCTCCTGAGAAGTTCAAATCTATATCCGGAACCTTATCCGCATTAAGCCCCAAAAACGTTTCAAATGGAATATCGAACCCGTCCTGCATCAGCTGTTCTCCGCACTCAGGGCATTTTTTCGGCGGCAAATCCACACCACAGTGATATTTAGCTTTGTCCACTTCAAAATCTGAAAACTTACAATTCCCGCAGCGATAATGCGGCGGAAGCGGGTTCACTTCCGTAACCCCGGTCATTGTTGCCGCAAACGATGAACCTACCGAGCCTCTAGAACCAACAATATATCCATCCTCCAACGAGTTTTTGATAAGTTCATGCGCAATATAATAAAGAACGGCATACCCATGCTCACATATCGCACCCATCTCTCTGTCCAATCTCTTTTGTACGATATTCGGCAGAGTCTCCCCATACATATCATGCGCTGTTTTGTACGCCAGCGTGGAGAGCATTTCGTCCGCATTCTCGATTTTCGGCATAGCCGGTTCGCTGGGCAAAAGTTCAAACTTCTCTATTCGCTCATAGATTTTATTAGTATTTTTAACGACAACTTGTTTTGCCTTTTCCTCGCCTAAATACCTGAACTCTTCGAGCATCTCATCTGTCGTTCTGAAATACAGCGGCGGTTGAAGATGTGCATCCTCGAACTTTTTCACCGTCATTATTATCTCCCTGAACACCTTGTCCCTTTCGTCCATGAAATGCGAGTCACAAGTTGCAACTGTGAGCTTTCCGTGCTTTTCTCCGAGCGCTATTATCTTTTTGTTTATATTTCTGAGCGCTTTTATGTCCTTAATCCTGCCTTCACGAATCATGAATTCGTTGTTTCCGTCCGGCTGAATTTCAAAATAATCATAAAATTCCGCAGTTTTGTCCAAAATCCTGTCCGGAGTGTTGTTCAGAATCGCTTGATATACTTCACCCTGCTCACACGCTGAACCGATAAGAAGACCTTCCCTATGTTCCGCCAGATATGATTTCGCGAGCCTGGGCCTTCTATAGAAACCCTCGAGGTGCGATTTCGAAACCATCTTATACAGATTTCTTAGACCTGTCTTATTTTTGCACAGCAGTATCGCATGATATACCATAGCGTCCTTGTTCGCAACTAGGTGTGCAAGTCCGGAATTCATCTCTCCGGTGCTTTCGATTCCCATATCATCCATCATATTAAAAAAGCAGAGCAGCACTTCCGCCGTAGCTTTTGCATCGTTCAAAGCCCTGTGATGTACAAGATCTATCGAAAAATGCTTTGTTACCGTCTTTAGGTCATGTTTCTTGTTTTCACTCAAAAGGCATCTCGAAAGACCGAGAGTATCAAGAACGGGATTATCGTTAAAATATATTCCATATTTAGCTCCGATACTCTGGAAAAAGGACATATCAAAACTCGCATTATGTGCAACGATACAAGCTTTCCCTGCAAACTCTTTAAAGCCCCTTAAAGCCTCCTCTTGGCTTGGCGCCCCTTCCAGCATCTTAGCGGTAATTCCTGTGATTTGCACAATTTTCATAGGCAGCGGTTTTTCGGGGTCGGCAAAAGTAGAAAAGCTGTCCACAACCTCTCCGTCCACAATTCTCACTGCACCTATCTCCGTTATGGCTTCGTGTGCAGGAGAAAAACCGGTGGTTTCGATGTCTGCAACAACAAACTCCCCGTTGAGGGGTATGTCCTTTGTTCCTCTGTAAACATCCGCCCTGTCCAAAGTGAGATACGCTTCCATACCGTAGATTATATCTATACCTGCTTTTTTAGCACATGCCTGCGCCGTCGGATATGCCTGCAATACTCCATGGTCCGTTATTGCAAAAGCTTTATGGCCGTATTGTTTCGCTCTGTCGACAATATCCTCAATCTTAATCGTAGCATCCTCAGCGCTCATAACCGTGTGCAGATGGAGCTCAACTCGTTTTTCTTCCGCTGTATCCTGCTTTTTGTCTTTATCCAAGAGCATGATGTTTTGCGGCTTTATCGTGAACTCCTTTGTTCTTAGGTCAAAGGAGATCTCTCCTTCGAGCTTAATATGGCTGTCCTTCATCTCTTTATATATTCGATTGAACTTTTCTTTTCCGGTAAACAGCTTACAGAGTATCGTTGAAGTATAATCTGTGATATGAAAAAGTATCAGCTTGCTTGCGTTTTTGCAGGTTCTGTGATCGATATCTATTACATCTCCAACAACAGCAACTTTGCTCACCTCATCCGATATTTCACAGATATCCATGATTTTCTTCCTTATCGGATTCCCAAGCAACACTTTACCATTGCTGCTCAGCTTTGTTTTGGGCTTTGGTTTCGGTTTCCGCTTTTGCTTCTCTGCTTTCTTTTCTCCCGCTGTAATTTCTTCCTTGTCCACAATAGGCTCAAAAACGGTAACATCAGATACATAATTGCCTTTAAGATTTTTGTCTATCCCAAGAGCAAGAGCATAGGATTTTTTGAAATTGAAGCCTAAAATCTCTTCAATCCTTTCACCGAGCCCTAAGGTTATGAACATATCCTTACCCATGGTGTTTTTGAAATCGATATTATATCTGCCCGAATCTATATACGAATGAGATTCTTGCAGAAACGGTTTGAATGCTGAAAATTCGAAAAGCAGTACATTATTTATGTACTCGATAATATTGTCATTCCTTTGATATATTTTAGAGTAATCAAAAAAGAACTTCACATTCGGCATACCAAAAAACACTTTTTCTTTACGTGAGTTTATGGTGAACTCCTCTTTTGTCGAAAGCATTCTTCCAATGCTGAAAATCACGTAATAACATTTGCTTTTTTTCTGTAGAAATATTTCTTCGATATTGACCTCTTCCAAAGTTGTTTTGTCAAAACACTTTGCAACAAGCATATTGAATTTTGATTTTTCAATATCAATATTAGTCAAGTTTACCCCTTATATATTTCGTATTTTATTTCAGTGTATCCATTTCGCCTAAAATTTTCTTCGGTACAAGCGAGGATATATCCCCGCCTAGCTTCGCAACTTCACGCACCATGCTGGAGGAGAGGAAAGAATACTCCGTTCTCGTCATAAGAAAAACCGTTTCAACTTCATCGCTTAAGCTCCTGTTCATTGCAGCCATCGCAAACTCGTTTTCGAAATCCGAGACAGCTCGAAGTCCACGCAGTATTATCTTTGCATTTTTTGTTTTTGCATAATCCACAAGCAGCCCTTGATATGAATCGACTTCAACATTTTCGATATGTTCAACAGACTTCCTTATCATCTCAAGTCGCTTTTCGAGACTGAAACTCGGCTTTTTTTGTGTATTCGTAAGAACACAGACGATAACTCTATCGAACATTTCGCTTCCGCGTGTGATTATATCCAAATGCCCCATAGTTATCGGGTCAAAACTTCCGGGATAGATACATGTTTTCATGAATCTCCTTACCTTTCGTAAAACTCCAGATTTATCTTTCCATATGTCTTTTTCTTTTTGAGCGAGAAATATTCTTCTGCCTTCGTTTCGATTCCCGTCTTCACTTCAAGAACGATAATCCCCTCTTCTTCTACTATATCATTATCACGTAGAAATTCCATACTCTTTTTATAATATCCCGACTCATACGGCGGGTCCAAAAACACCAAATCATATTTCTCGTTTTTCAGATTATTCAATGCACTTAAATAGTCCGAATTCATTATCCTATACTCACCCTCAATGTTCTCAAGATTGGTCTTTAAAACATCTATGGATTTCAAATCGTTCTCGACGAAAACACAAGATTCCGCTCCCCTCGAAAGCGCCTCAATCCCCAGAGCACCCGAGCCGGCAAAGAGATCCAGCACTTTCGCTTTTGGCACAATGAATTGAATTGCTCCGAACAGAGCTTCCTTTACCCTGTCCGTCGTAGGCCTTGTGTTCATCCCCTCCGGAGCAAGCAATTTCTTGCCTCTGTATTTTCCGCTTATCACTCGCATTATTATATGTTTCCTCGCTTATAAATCGCTTTTTCTGTGATAACGATATCCATAGGCACATCGTGCTCCTTTGGAAAAACGCTGTCAACAACTTGAAAATCGTACGCCAATCCGATTTTATAAGCGTTTTCACCCTTTAAAAACCTGTCAAAGTATCCTTTTCCATGTCCTATCCTGTTTAGATTATAATCGAAACCAACACCAGGACATATAGCAATGTCGATCTTGCCGCTTCCAAATGAACTCGTTTCAAGCGGTATCGGCTCGTTGATGCCATATCTGTTCTTTCGCATCTTATCACCGATTTCACACGCTATAAATTGCATTTCACCAGCCAAAACAGGCAGAAAAATATTCCTGCCCGACGTTTTCAGATCCTCAATAATCCTACTCGTCCTGACTTCATTCGCATAGTCTGAATAGATCAGAATGTTATTCGCATCTCTATATTTTTCAAGCTCAACTAACCGTAAGAAAATCAACTCCGACTTGGACTCGACCTCTGTCTCGGCCATCACTTTTCTATCGCTTAAAAGCTTCTTTCTTATAATACTTCTATCGTCCGCAATATCTTTAATCATAATCTATATTCTCTTAATACTCTTGAGGAGAACGAAAGTAAAATCTCATAGCTTATTGTACCGCAGATTCTTGCATGTTCATCCGCTGTAATCGTTTCGTCTCCTTGCTTGCCGATAACGATAACTTCGTCCCCGATTTTGACATTCTCTATATGGGAAATATCCACTACTGTCATATCCATGCACACCCTGCCTAAAATCTTCGCTCTCTTACCACCGACAAGAACGCTTCCCTTATCCGACAAAAGCCGATTAAAGCCATCGCCGTATCCTATCGGCAAAGTCGCAACCGTCATTTCATCCTTCGCAACAAATGTTCTGCCGTAGCTTACAGTCTCTCCGGGTATAATATTTTTGATATGTGAGATATGCGTATACACGCTCATAACAGGAGTTAGTTTTACGTTCTCTTTTTTGACATCATCCGAAGGATAGTATCCATACATCGATATTCCTGCACGTACAAAGTCAAATCCGTATTGCGGAAGGTCAATAATCGCTCCGCTATTACATGCATGAAGAACCGGCTTGAATCCCTTCTCCTCCGCAAGCGAAACAAACTTACCAAACCTATCCGCCTGCATTATGCTGAAGCTCTTATCCTTTTCGTCTGATACTGCAAAATGTGTAAACATGCCTTCGAAAATGACTCGGTCACATCTCACCATGGTATCAAGAAGCTCCTTGAATTCATCCATATCCTTGATTCCGATTCTGTTCATTCCCGTATCGACTTTCAAATGCACATAGGCTTCGAGATTTTTTTCCTCCGCTTTTTTTTGCAGCATTTCTATATGTTCTTTTAAAAATACACATTGACGAACTCCGAAATCGACCACCAAGTCCAAAGTATCCTCCATCAATGGACCCATAATTAAAATAGGTGCACTAATATCCTCCTTTAGTATTTCCATAGTCTCTTTTGCAGTCGCAAAACAAAGCAAATCAGCACCGCTTTTAATCGCAGCTTTTGAGACCTCAAGTGCTCCATGACCGTATGCATCAGCTTTTACGACAGCTGCAAGCTTAGTACCTTCTCTCAAATTGTTTTTTAGATTCTTAATGTTTTCTTCTAAAGCTTTTAGGTCTATTATACTTCCTGTTCTCTTTTCCATTCTCCGCCCCTTTAAATCCTGCAGACTTCTTCTCCTGATAAAATTCTCACACCACTGTCTTTTAACACTCCTATTGCTCTTTCAATCTCTTCAACCCTGAAAACTATCAGTGCATTATTCGTTTTTGAACGAACAAACGAGTAAAGATATTCAATCTCAATGCCCTCATGCCCCAGAACTCCGAGCACCTCTGCCAAACCTCCGGGTCTGTCCGGAACCTCTACAGCAAAGACCTCTGTTGTTTTTGCGGTAAATCCGGCCTGTTTGATGACCTTTAGAGCCTTATCCGAATCCTCGACAATGCATCTCATAATCCTTTGATTCACCGTATCAGCAATCGACAGCGAAACGAGATCTATTCCGTTTTCTCCGAGTGCATTAGTTATCTTTTCAAGATCATCCTTCACATTTTCAATAAAAACCGATATCTGCTTTATCATATATCCTCAAACCTTTCACATGTAATACCTAATAGTTAAGCATTCTAAGCTTTGCAAAATCCTCTTCGACAATAATCCAATTTACCTTTCCGTTCTGAACACTTAAGTTAAAAGCTAATTCGATATTCCCTGTCAGCATATAAGAAATCGCAGCTTTTATAAATCCATTATGCGAAACGATTGCAATATCCTCATCATCATGGTTTTCGACAATTCTCTTCACTTCACTTGATGCTCTTTTCTGATAATCCGGTATATTGTCTCCTCCCGGGAAAGTAAACTCTCGCCAGTTTCCCATATAGTCTTCCCACTTTTCAGGGTAGTTTTTCATGACTTCTCCGACATGTACACCTTCCCATTCACCGAAATTTATCTCCTTCAGCCCATCATCAGAAATCATCTCTCTATCACCGAAAATAATCTCTGCGGTCTGTCTGCACCGCAGCAATGGACTGACATATATACTCGCTAGATCCTTGTCGCTAAAAAACTCATTAACATGATCAAGCGATTCTTTACCCTCGTCCGATAGCCCAAAGTCAGTAACTCCGGCAAATATTCGCTTTTTGTTGCCCACAGACTGGGCATGTCTTATAAGATATATATTCAAATTCTATACTCCAATCTTCATCAACATAAACAGCGAAATAAGAAAAACGATTTCACCGGTCTCGTTTGCACTGCCGAGCAGATCCCCTGTAGCCCCGCCAATCTTCCATTTGCCAACGAATACATATATAAATCCGAGCACTATCAGCACCGCAGTCATTATTGCTCCCTGTATTCCAAACAGATGCCATAGTATAGCAGCAGAAGCTAAAACAGATATCAACGTTATCCAGAATTTCGAAAGAGTTATTACGGATTTTCCGCTTCCCTCTTCCCTTGGATGTTTTGACAAGTACGCACATACCAAGAGCGGTATCTTGCCCGCCACCGGCATCGCTATTAAAATATTAAAAAGCGACAAGCCATATACGCCAAGCTCAGTAAGCAAAACATATTTCGTTAAAAGAAGCAGCACACAAGCGATTACTCCGTAAGCCCCGACTCTGCTGTCCTTTAGAATTTCCAAAGCGCGTTCTTTGGATTTCGAAACAAAAAAAGCATCCGCACAATCGATAAACCCATCCAGATGCAGCGCTCCGGTTATAATGACTCCTGCTATTATCGCCGCAACAAAAGGCAAAACCTCAAAGCCCAAAAGTCCGGTTAAATAGAAAACCCCAAACATAAATGCGCCCACGAAAATCGAAGTCAAAGGAAAGAACAAAACCATATTCGCTATGTCTTTTTCCCGTATCTCAAATCCAATGAGTATCGGTACTCTCGTCATAAACGAAAAGGCCAAAGCCATACTCTTAAAAAACCGCATATTTACTAGCCCTTTATCCTTATCGGTATGCCGGAGACCATCAAATAAGCTTCATCGCTCAAACTCGACATCAGCTGATTTGCTCTGCCTGCAAGATCTCTGAAAAACCGCGAAAGCTTACCTTCGGGCACAATCCCCATACCGACTTCGTTGCTGACGACTATTAGAGTTTTGTCCCCTTCCTTTGCCGCAACGACGAAATTCATAATTTCGCGCATAACGACATCAGTTATCTGCTTTTCCTTTTCAGGGTTAATGCCTTCTCCATCCAAGCTGTATTCCATCAATATATTGGTCGTTAGAATCGTCAGGCAATCAAGCAAAAAGGATTTTTTATCGCTGCTTCGAAGAATTCGATCGATATCACGATACTGCTCAAATGTCTCCCATTCCTTGGGTCTGGAGTTCTTATGGATATCAATCCTGTTTTCCATCTCCTCATCCGTTGCAACAGCAGTTGCAATATAAACTACATCGCCGTGATTTTCTGCTATCTTTTCTGCAAAACCGCTCTTCCCGCTTCTTGCTCCGCCCGTTACATAATAAATTTTACTCATCATTCGCCTCTTCATCTTTTAGTCAATACCATTCTACCATCACTTTACATTTTTTTAAACAGATAAACGTCACTATTTATTTTCTTTTATCTACTTTGTTGAATAAGTTCGAAAAAAATACTATAATCAACTGTAGTTATTTTTTGTCGAAAGGAAAATTATAATGAAAAAATTGATAATTCCACTTTCCATAATACTCGGTGCGGTTATAATCGCTTTCGTATTATTTTTTATTCTGACGAGATGTGCATAACAAAACAACTTAAAGAGGGTAACTGTCTATGAGAAGAAAAGACATGCTTTTCAAATCCGCAATTTCATCTTTGGTGCTTATTGCCTTCTTTTTGTTTTCTTTTTTTACGTCCTGTACACTTCCTGCTTTTGGAACAACCGAACCAGAGGACTTACAGAACTCAACAGAAGTTTCTGACATTATCGAAGAATCCGTCCCCGAAGTCAACGATGAGCTGGTCATAGACTCGATACCTGCACTCGGCGGGGATTGCACTCTTGTAATTAATGACGGCAAAGCCATGCTTATCGACGGCGGGATTCATTCAGCTTATCCTGAGATAAAAGCGACTTTGGAAAAATACAATATAGATAAAATCGATATACTGATAATAACCCATCCGCATAAGGATCATATCGGCGGCTTGGAAGAAACTATACTCTATCATGAAATCGGAAAAATCTATATGATCGACGAGGAGTACGATTCCGACAGCTATTATGAGCTTATGGACATTATTTCATGGAGTGGCGATGAAACTGTCTATGCAAAAGCAGGTATGCGATTTGATTTTGCGAATACCGAATGTAAAATTTTGAATCCGGGCAATGAGTCCTTCAAGAACCTTAACAACAACAGCATTGTTTTAAAGATGGCTTACAAGGATAAATCTTTTCTTTTCGTCGGCGATCTGGAAAAGAAAGGCGAAAAAGATTTGCTCTCAACGCCATATAATCTAAAAGCCGATTTTCTGAAAGTGGGTCATCACGGCGTTGATGATGCTTCTTCAAACAAGTTTTTAAATACTGTCAATCCGGACTATGCCCTAATTCCGTCAAAGAAAAATCACTCATACGAAAAAACTCTGGATAAACTTCTCGAGCGAAAAGTCAAAGTATATGTCTCAATGGACGATTATCATATAGTGTTTTCTTATGCGGGAGATGATATTAAAGTCTCCTCATACCCAAGTCTCACGTATGAGGAATAAAAAAACCAGAGACATTATCCACTGGTTTTGATAGTACATTTCTTTCTATTCCATATTTCTGTTTCTTCTGCCGACACGCATCCGCACCATAGCTCTTGCAAGCGCAATTTGGCTTTGTTTGTGCTCATTCCAGCTCTGCTTCTGGCGCATCTTCTCTTTTGCTCTTTCCGCAGCTTCCTGTGCACGGCGAAGGTCTATGTCCTCCGGCCACTCAACAGCTTGTGCGAATATCAAAGTCTCGTCCGGGCGGACTTCCATAAAACCTTCAGAAGTCGAGCATTCTTTCCATTCTCCATCAACATTGATTTTTATCGGGCCAACGTCAATCGCAGCAACCAGAGGCTCGTGACCCTTCTGCACGCTCATAAATCCGTCCTCGCTGGGTATGATTACCGATTCGACCATACCTTCGAAAAAAATTCTCTCAGGAGTTATAATCTCCAATTTATACTTAGCAGGCAACGCTTTTTCCTCCGCTGGTTTCTTTTCTACTTTCTGCCCTTTTCGATTACTTCGTCGATATCCCCGACCATAAAGAATGCCGTTTCGCTTATATCGTCGACCTCACCATCCACAATCGCCTTAAAACTTCTTATAGTGTCCTCGGTCGAGACATACTTGCCTTTTATTCCGGTGAATATCTCCGCAACGCTCATCGGCTGAGAAAGGAATCTCTGTATCTTTCTCGCTCTGAAAACCGTCATCTGGTCGGCTTCCGTGAGTTCCTCCATACCCAGGATTGCGATAATGTCCTGCAGCTCTCTATATCTTTGAAGCACTTCGCCGACTCTTCTTGCGACGTTGTAATGCTCTTCGCCGACATATCTCGGGTCGAGAATCCTGCTGCTAGATTCCAATGGATTTATCGCAGGATATATTCCAAGCTCCGCGACCGAGCGGGAAAGAACGGTCATCGCATCAAGGTGCGAGAATGTTGTCGCCGGTGCAGGGTCGGTCAAGTCATCAGCAGGAACATAAATCGCTTGAACCGAAGTTATCGATCCGTTTTTTGTGGAAGTTATTCTCTCCTGCAGTGCGCCCAGCTCGTTTGCCAAAGTGGGCTGGTACCCCACCGCTGACGGGATTCTTCCGAGCAGAGCTGATACTTCTGATCCCGCTTGGATAAATCTATATATATTATCGATAAACAGAAGAACATCCTGATTTTCTTCATCACGCAATTGCTCCGCCATAGTGAGTCCGGAAAATGCAACACGCATTCTCGAACCCGGCGGCTCATTCATCTGTCCGAAAGCGAGCGCAGTCTTCTCGATTACTCCGGATTCCGTCATCTCACTTATGAGTTCAAAGCCTTCTCTGCTTCTCTCTCCGACACCGGTAAAGACGGAGTAACCTCCGCTCTCCTTAGCGATGTTTCGGATAAGCTCCATTATCAAGACGGTTTTCCCGACTCCTGCTCCTCCAAAAAGTCCGATTTTTCCGCCTTTTGCATAAGGCGCAAGAAGGTCGATAACCTTTATACCCGTTTCGAATATCTCCGTTGCCGGATTTTGTTCGGAAAACTCCGGCGGCTTTCTGTGTATCGGAAGCCTAACTTTAGCGTTTATCGGTCCCTTACCGTCGATAGGCTCGCCTAGAGCATTTATAACTCTGCCCAAGACTTCTTTACCCACCGGCACTTTAATCTTATCCCCTGTGTTGTTTACCGGAAGTCCGCAAAACAATCCTTCGGTCGCATGCATAGCTATACACCTTACCGTCTCATTCCCTATATGTGTAGCGACCTCAAGCCAAACCTCTCTGTCGCCCATCTTTATGACAAGCGCATTGTTGATCGCCGGTACTTTCCCGTCATAGAACTTTACGTCCAAAACCGGACCCATTATTTTAACAAGCTCACCTGTATTTACAAAGTTTGTTTCCTGCATCCTTACTGCCATATGGTTTTTTAAACCACACAAAGCATTATTAAATTTATCTCAAATGCTTTGTCCTTTCTCGTAGTATATGAATTCTATTAAAAACTGTCTTTTAATGTTTCCTGCGCACCGATTATCTCGGCAATCTCGTTGGTAATCGCTGCCTGTCTTGCTCTGTTATATTCTTTCGATAGCTTTCCAATCATTTCTTCGGCATTGTTTGTAGCGCTCTCCATAGCCGTCATCCTTGCGCAATGCTCGGATGCATACGCTTGAACCAAGCACCCATATAGCAATCCGACTATGTACTGCGGTACCATTCTATCGAACACATCCTTAACCGAAGGATGGAAGTTCATCTCTGCAGAATACTTCACTTCGGATTCGATATTCTCGAAATTCGCCGCTTCAACAGGAAGCAGTTTTATAATCGTAGGCTCTTGTCTTAATGCCGAAATAAATTTCGTATATACAACATATACCTCGTCCATCAAACCAGTTTCATAAAGCTCCAAAATATCGTTTGTGATATTTCTCGCATTATAAAGTGATGGGTTTTGAGCGATATGCAGAAATTCAACGTCCACCATATATCCTTTACGCTCGAAGAACACACGCGCCTCCTGACCAACGGTTAAGATATATTGCTGTTTGTTCTTTTTCATATTCTCAAGAGCAAAGTTGAGCACACTGGAATTATATCCGCCGCAAAGTCCCTTATCCGCCGCAATCACAACAAAAGCTGCGCTGCCCCCCTCGCTGTGTCCGACATAAGGGTGGGAAATCTCTGTCGTATGTTCCAATATATCCTTAAGTCCAGCCTGCACTCTGTTGAAATGAATTTTATTGGATTCATATGTTGAAATCGCTTTTTTCATTTTTGAAGTGGATATCAGATGCATAGCTCTCGTTATCTGTTCTGTGTCGCTGATAGCCCTTATGCTGTGTTTAATATCGCCTATATCCTTCATGACTTATTATCCTCTTCCGGCGGTTCTATACCATGCAGTTCGAAGAATATCGGAACAAATTCCTTGGTTGCTCTTTTTATCGTTTCACCACATTCATCAGCAAGCTCTTTTGTTTTATCGATCTGCATTCGAACATTTGGATAATTTGCATCTATATGGTCGAGAAGCTCCGGAAGAAGCTGTCTGATGTTTTCGACAGGCACATCCTTTAAAAGCTTATTAACCACCGCATACAGCGTTATTACCTGACTTGCCATCTGTATTGGCTTATATTGCTCTTGTTTCAAAGCCTCAGTTATTCGAACTCCATGCGCTAACGAATCCTGCGTCGCCTTATCAAGGTCTGAGGCAAACTGTGCAAAAACAGCCAGCTCCCTGAATTGTGCAAGATCAACACGAAGTCTGTGCGCAACCGTCTTTGTGGCTTTAGTCTGTGCTGCCCCTCCGACACGGGAAACTGAAAGTCCAACGTTTATCGCAGGACGAACTCCGGAATTGAACAGCTCTGATTCCAAATAAATCTGTCCATCCGTTATCGAAATCACATTTGTAGGTATATATGCAGATATATCGCCCGACATCGTTTCGATAATCGGCAGAGCTGTTATAGACCCTCCGCCAAGCTCATCCGAAAGTTTTGCCGCACGTTCCAAAAGTCTTGAATGCAGGTAGAACACATCCCCCGGATATGCTTCCCTTCCCGGCGGTCTGCGTAAAAGCAGCGACATCGTCCTATAAGCTACAGCGTGCTTTGACAGGTCGTCATATACAATCAGAACATCTTTCCCCTGCTCCATAAACTCTTCCGCAATAGCGCATCCGGAATAAGGCGCAATATATTGCATCGGAGCACTGTCCGAAGCAGTCGATGCCATGATTACCGTATACTCCATAGCACCTGCCTCTGTCAAAGTATCGATTATATTCGCTATAGTTGAAGCTTTTTGCCCAATTGCAACGTAGACGCAATAGACGTCTTTTCCTCTTTGATTGATTATCGTATCTATCGCAATCGCTGTCTTTCCTGTCTGTCTGTCTCCGATTATAAGCTCTCTTTGACCTTTTCCTATAGGTATCATAGAATCGATTGCCATGATTCCTGTTTCTAAAGGTTCACGTACGGATTGTCTGTCTATGATTTCCGGCGCTTCATTTTCAATCGGTCTATACTTTTTCGCCTGAATTCTTCCCTTGCCGTCCAATGCAAGCCCAATCGGGCTCAATACTCTGCCAAGCAATTTTTCTCCGACAGGAACCTGTACAACATGTCCTGTGTTCCTGACCGTCGCACCTTCAGCAACCTCGGATTGCGTATTCAAAAGTACTGCACCTACTTTTTCCATATCCAGATTGAGTACTATTCCAAAGAAATTGTTTTCAAACTGTAAGAGTTCACCGTATTTGCAGTTCTCCAACCCTTTCACCTGTACAACACCGTCTCCGCTGAATGTTACCGTACCGACATTCGAAAGATCTCGATCTTCCTCATACTCAAAAATTCTGTCTTTTGTGATTTCCCCGAAGATGTCAGCATTTATATCGAAAGAACCTTCAACAAATCCCTCGTCTTGGTACGGGGTCTCATAGACATCTAATATGTAGTTCTTGAGTTTATCCAAATGTGCTTTTATACTTCTGTCATAAACCTTGTTATTTATATATACGACAAACCCACCGATTATCGAAGGGTCCGTCTCCACAGTGAAGTCAATATCATCGTCCAGCATCTTTTCGAAACGCTTTTTTATAGACTCGATCGTATCGTTGTCAAGGCCGACTGCTGTTTTTATTTTTCCTTTTATGCTCAAGATTTAGCCCACCTTTGTAAAGAAATCATCAATTATCTTTTTATTATCATCCAAAGAAACTTCACGCTCTAAAACCTTGCCTGCAATCTGCACAGCCATATCGGTTATTTCCTGCTTCATGTTTTCTCTGGCAAGATTCTTTTCGCTCTCGATATCTTTTTTCGCGCGCATAGCAATCTCTCTGGCCTGAGCATCAGCTTTATCCATAATCTCTTTGCTATGGTCCTTTGCAAGATTGTTGCTTCGTTTAATAATCTCTGCGGCCTCGGCATGAGCTTTTTCCAACAGCTCATCATATTCTTCCTTATGCTGCGAAGCCAGAGCTTCCTTTTCTTCGATATTCTTAATTCGTTTCTCGAATTTCTCTTCTCGTGCCTTTAAGAACTTATTAACAGGTTTATATAAAAGCCATCTTAAAAAGAAAAACAATATAACGACATTCGCCGCATGAAGTAAAATATCAATATAATTTATTTCCATTTTTCATACCTTTCAGTGTATTGCCTTTTTTACAAAAATCTAGCCGATAAATATCATCAATATCGCAATAACAAATCCGTAAATCGCTGTGGATTCCGCCATAGCCAGACCCAAAAGTAAGGAAGATTGAATCTTAGCCGAAGCTTCGGGCTGTCTTGCTATCGCTTCACAAGCTTTGCTCGTCGCTATTCCCATTCCGATACCTGCTCCAAATCCGGTCAAAACTGCGATACCTGCTCCAATTGCCACTAATCCATCCATAGATGAACACCTCCATAAAATTAAATTATTTAAATATCTCGCACCGCCGTAAAAGCGGTTATTATTCAAAGTTCTTATTTTCTATTCAACAGCCTCATGTATAAAAGAGAAAGTCAGCATCAAGAATATATATGCCTGCATCAAAACATGAAAAAGATTGAAGAAAATCGAAAGTGCCGCCCCGACTCCCACAACGAAAGGTCCCAATGCATAATATAAGAGCTCCATAATTACAAGTCCGGAAAGCAGGTTGCCGAACATCCTGCACGAAAGCGAAACCGGCAGTGCAATATCCGACACAAACTTAAATATGCCTGCAATGGGATTCGGCTTTGTAAAGGACTTAATCCTGCCCCATACCCCTTTTTCGACTATACCGAAAGCGTTTATCAATATAAAGCTAATCGCCGCAATTGCGATAGTGAAGTTTATGTCAGTACCCGGAGCACGTATCGCAAAGAGCTCCAGCAATCCCGATATAACCAAAAAAAGCGCGAGTGTGATTCCGTATGCTGCAATATTCTTTCCATATTCCCCAGCCGTTGTATTCGCAAATCTATTTATTCCGTCAACAGCAAGCTCTATGATGTTTTGGAATTTCCCGGGTTTTTCTTTGAATTTCGGGATAACAAAAATCCTCAACACCAGCGCAAAGATTATGAGCGCAATCGTAACACAAAACGCTGTGATTATTGTCTCGCTTACTTGAAACCCGAAAAGCTCGATACGCTCTGGTGAAACGTGGACCGTGAATTTTTCTTTGCCCATATTTTAAGCTCTCTCCTTATCTGTTCTGCTTCTTCTGTGTTTTTTTAAAGATAAGAAACCAAACAAAAATCGCAGTCACTGCCATAGTCACTCCCGCAACCCCTAAAGATATCAAAGAATACAATCCAAGCAATACAAAAGCCGCTACAAAAGCGATAAACTGAACTACAGCAAGAATTATTATACCAGTGTTGGCTTTGTTTTCATCCGTAATCGCCGCTACGACTTTTTTCAGAACGAGTACTTGGAGAAAACCAAAAAGCATACCAACTCCGACTCCGATTACAATATCTATTCCCATCTAAAAAAACACCTCAATCTATACTGAATAAATTTTATTCACAAGCTATACTCTATACCTCTTTACAAAATTGTGCAAGCGTTTGTTCATCCGTCTAATCAATCAAAAGACCATTCGCAAAATCCACTGCATCAAACTCCCTTAAGTCCTCAATCTGCTCTCCTACGCCGATGTAACACACGGGTAGTCCGAGTTCTCTTTTAATGCTGCAAACAACGCCGCCTTTAGCTGTTCCGTCGAGTTTAGTCAATATGATCCCATCCAGTTCAACACATTCCAAAAAGCTCTTGGCTTGTGATATCGCATTTTGACCTGTTGTAGCATCCAATACGAGATATGTGCTTTTTTCCGCTTCTCCATATTCCTTAGCGATAACCCTGTCTATTTTCGAAAGCTCATCCATAAGGTTTTTCTTATTATGCAGTCTCCCTGCTGTGTCGCATATAAGCACATCCGTATTTTTAGCCTTTGCCGAGGATATAGAATCATATACAACAGCAGAAGGATCCGCACCCTCATGGTGCTTGACAATGGGTACATTGGCAAGCTTCGCCCATTTTGTAAGCTGTTCGCTCGCAGCAGCTCGAAAAGTATCAGCAGCAGCAAGAACTACGCTCTTCCCTTCTCTTTTTAGCTTATGCGCGAGTTTTCCGATAGCCGTTGTCTTGCCCACTCCATTAACTCCCACAATAAGAAGAACGCTCGGATAATGGAGTTCCTTTTTTTCTGAGTCAATCTCTTTGGCGATAATATGAGCCAAAGCTTCTTTAATTCTCTCAGTGTCATCTATTCTGTTCAACTTGGTATAATCCTTCAGCGCATCGATTATATATACCGATGTTTCCATTCCCATATCCGAAAGAATCAGGATTTCTTCTAACTCCTCAAAAAACTCTTCATCAACCTTACGAAAGGATGCCACCAAAGAGTTGAATTTTTCAGCAAAGGATTTTCTCGTTTTCTCCAAGCCTTTTTTCGTCTTTTTGTCCTTCATATTTCTCCGTTTATTCTTTTTATTCGTTAATTAGTATACATTCTTTTCATAAAAAAATCCAGTTTACAGCTATTTCGTAAAACTAGATTTATATAAAAAGCCGTTTATAAAAAAACAACTTTTTATCCTACCCCATATTTTTTCTTTTTATATCTTCAGTAATACTGTACAGCTCCTCTAAAGTATTTATACGCACAAGTCTTTCCCGCACTCTCGCAGCATGTTTCACGCCCTTTATATACCACGCTCCATGCTTTCGAAGCTGTACAATCGCTATATGCTCTCCTTTTTCTTTGACCGTTCTTTCCGCTTGGTCAATAAATATATTGAGTTTTTCTTCGATCATCGGCTTGCTTGGCTGCCTACCCGTTCTTATATATTCCTTGATCTCACGAAAAATGAAAGGATTCCCGAGACTGCCTCTTGCAACCATAACCGCATCGACACCGGTCTTATCAAACATTCCTACAGCATCCTTACATGAGAAAATATCTCCGTTGCCCACAACAGGAATTTCTACGTTTTTTTTGACTTCTTCGATTATCTTTAAGTCGGCTTTACCGGAATAGAATTGATTTCTCGTTCTGCCATGTACTGTTATACCATCCGCGCCGTTATCCTCACAGATTTTTGAAAACTCAACAGCATTGATATCGCTTTCATCGAATCCTTTTCTTATCTTCACCGTAAGAGGAATATCGATTGCCTCTTTAACGCTTCTTACAATCTCTCCGGCAAGCTTTGGATTTTTCATCAAAGCACTGCCCTCACCGTTGTTAGTAATTTTTGGTGCAGGACATCCCATATTTATATCGATAAGTTTTATACTGTCTCCATAGGTTTCACATATTTCTTCAGCCATCTTTCCCATAATATCAGGCTCGCTTCCGAAAATCTGAACCCCGGCAGGTTTTTCGACCTCTCCAATTTTCAGGAGCTTCTTTGTCTTCTTGTTTTTGAATTGCAGCGCCTTTGCACTGACCATCTCAGTATATGTCAAGTCCGCCCCGAACTCTTTACATATACACCGAAAACTCATATCCGTTACTCCAGCCATCGGCGCAAGCAGTATTTTCCCCTGTATATACTCTTTAAAAGTTTCCATCGTTACCCCTCAATAACAATAAACAAAACAGCCATAAACTATGCTTATGACCGCATCGTATGAGTATCTATTAAATTATTACTCCACATCTTTTGTCTTCTCGACGTCGGTTATCTTCCAAGTCGTCTCATATCTTTCAAGCGTTACATCATACTTCCCGTTATCCCAATCCGGCGGGTAAATCTCGGATTCACGCATATCCTCGCCTCTTTGGTCAGTGGGTATTTCACCGTCAATCTGATTTATAGACTCGGTAGTCTTTATTGTAACTTTTTTCTGCCATGGCATTACCAGCCTAAACCTAATATCTACGTCCTGTATAAAGTTTCTAATGATGTATGGATCATACGTATCGTCATAGAGGGCTGAATCTCTTTGGATATATTCTTCTGAAAAAATTCTATACAGATTTGTTGTGTCTTCATCTTTCAAAATCACTTTTGCCCTTTCAGAAAACCCATCCGATATCAAGACATTGATGTTCATATAATCCTTTGCAGCCAAAAAACTCACAACTAAAATAACCACTATCAGAAGCAGTACCAAAAACTTACCTATCAGATAGAACAGAAATCTTAGAAAATAATCTACCCAGTCTTTCAAAACGTTACTCCATTAAATCCTTAATCATTATACCGATAAAATATATCATAAATGCTCATGCTTCGCAATCCGAGCCCTAAAACTCCGCTATATAAGCTTAAAGGCGCCGAAATTACCTTTGCTTCTTTCCCATTCCCCGTCATAACCCAACGCTTTTGCTGCTGCAGAAACATGCAGCATCGATATACCGATATCAAGTTCTGCCGGATATGGTCCTCCCTTGATAATCGGGTTTTTTACATAAAGCGTATCTTCTTTATATTCATACTTCCAAGGCTGTCTGTTTATCGCAGAAGGTGCATTCCATGCACACTCAACAACCTTAACGACTTTATTATCTGCATTTTCCGCTTCGAATATCTTCTCAAAAGGCTTTCTTTTTCTTCTATCGTTCACTTGTGCTTCATTTAGGTCGAGGCCATACCCCAAAGCTATAGATGTAAGAAACTTCTCGCCCTTTACAGGCTCGATATAATCGCCTAAGTTTTTTTTCTTTATCGAGCCGGAAACCCAGCACGATTTAATATTCATAGCTGTAATCTCAAGGCATAGCGCCTCACCATAGAACCCTGCTTTTTCGAACGCTCCCTTTTTGCCGTCCGTGAAGATTGCAACGAATGCAGGAACGTTTTTAAGCTGTGTAAACCCAAAGGAAGTAAACATATCCTTTTCGGAAGAAAAAACCGGTACAAGCCGAATCCCTTCGCCCAGTGCGTTTATATCGTTACACAGTTTTATGATCTTATTCTTATCCTTTTCCTCAACCGCCTTATCGAAGTACATTCTTGTCGAAAAACGTTTCGCACTCGCTTCATACCATTTCTTGTACTTATCTTTAAAACCCGTTTCGCCGCAAAAAATCATATTCCTTCACTCCAAATCTATTATATAATGCTCATTTGTGCAGATTTAAACTATCATATCAAAGGAGATTTTTCAATCGAAATACGAAAACTCGCGGTTAACTCATCATATCGTTGATATCATTCTGCCGCCTAAGTTTATATCCAAAATCTTATTGATAATCTCATCGACACCTTTAAATATACTTTTACATACCTTTGGGTTCGAAAACTCATCCTCATATTTATTGTAATAAGCGTTTAGTCCGCTCAGCAGGACACAGCAGGTTATATCGACGTTATCGACACCAAATATCCCTTCTGACTTTCCTTCAAATATAATCTCTGAGAAAATCGGATAAAGCATATCCAGCTTAATCTCCGCCAAAGCTGCCTGAGCCCATCCATTCTCTTCACCTATTACGGACAACACCGACTCCATCTGTTTTTCTCTCGAAGAAAAAACTATATCCAAGGCCAAATCCAATTTTTCAAGTGGTGAGGTTGCATAGCTCAGCTCTCTTAAAAAATCCCTTTTTATATCTGAAATCTGTCCTCGAAGCATCTCATAGATAATATGTTGTTTTGTCTCAAAGTAGTAAAAAAATGTACCTTTAGCCACACCTGCAAGCGTGCAAATTTCTTCAACAGTTGTTTGGTCATATCCTTTTTCGATAAAAATCGTTTTAGCGCTGTTTATCAGTATCGTTTTCTTTGTCTTGTTCTGATTCATTTTGCTCACCTCATCCTATATTTTGTATGTATATGATTATTGACCATAGTCATACATCCTATACTCATTTTTGGACAAAAAAAGAGGGCTTATAACTGATATGCTATAAGCCAAAAACAAAGTAAACTAGTAATATAAGAGTATTGTGTAAACGTATATTCAAACCGATACATGTAATCGGTAAAAATATCAAACTCAAAACTTAATTCAATTTTCTTATAGTGGGCTTCAAAAAGATTTAACTCCCACCCCATTATATCTTATTTTCTCGATCGTGTTTTGTCAAGACATTTTTACTACCCGCTACATTAATACCCACTTTTTATGGGTTTTAAACTACTAAATTTCGACAGATGCATCGATTTGGGCAATTAACTCCTCTTTTGCCATCGTCGGCCTGCCCGGAGGAGAGCCGTTTAGAGGAAAACAGGCTTTTAATTTGCCTTTTTTTGCTTCTATTGCATTTCTGTAAAATTCACAGCGTTCTTCGCTTCCCCCATGGCTAGGATCCGCTTGCAGCGTTATAACATAAACATCCTTACCTTCAAAATCTACATTTTCCAAAGCTGCATTCATCACTGGTGTTGTTTTTCCTGCCCAGACAGGCGTTGCAAGAATTATTCTTTCGAACTTCGAAATTTCTTTAAAGACCGCAGTATCAATATTTGCTGTTTTACGTTTTGAAGCGTTGAAGCCGCCTTTCATAAAACCGATAAATCCTTTGTAATTTGTCTTATCGGAAAGCTCGATTGCCTTCGCACCGATTTTATCCGCCAAATACTCCGCCGCAATTTTCGTGTTGCCGCTTCTCGAAAAATATGCAATACATGTTTTCATAAATTATACCTCCATGGGTTTGTCCCAATTTCTTAGTACTTTTCTAAAATTCAAGCTTAAGAAGATTATACTCGCAATCTCTCCTATCGGCGCCGCATACCATATATAGTCTAAACCAATATAAGTTAAAAAAATGTATGCCAGCGGCAATAGTATAAATATACCTCTCATCAGATTGCTCATCATACTTATCGTAGCTTTTCCAATCGCCTGCATAGACGCCGCAAGCATAATGCTTATGCTGATTATCGGGAATGTCGCCCCAAGCACCCTAAAAGCGATTTTACCGATTCTCACGACTTCATCAGACAAACTGAAAATGCCCAGAAGTCTCTCAGGGATTACAAGGAAAAGAATAGCACCAACGGTTGCAATAGCAAGTGCATAGGTCGCTCCTACTCTCACTGCCTGTTTATATCTCTTTTTGTTTTTTGCACCGAAGTTGTAGCCTGCAATCGGCATCACCCCTGCAGCAAAACCAAAGATTGGCATAAACACAAAAGAGTTAATCTTAAAGTATGCGCCCACAGCAGTTATAGCTGCAATGCTTACTCCTGATAGAATTGCATTCAATCCGCCCACCATAACTGACATAATGCCTTGCGAAACCGCAGTTGGAAGTCCAACTGACAATATGCCGCCGAGAATCTTTTTGCTGAATTTAAACTCGCGGAGTTTCAAGCTGACCGCATGTTCACGCGAGAAGAACACTATGATTACGAATATCATCGATGAAATCTGTCCGATAATCGTCGCTATCGCTGCACCCTTAACTCCCATCGCCTCACAGAATCTGATATCAAATACCGTTCCATAAATCAAAATCGGATCGAGTATCATATTTATTACTGCCCCGAGTATCTGTGAAATCATCGGAACAATCATATTTCCCGATCCTTGAAAGATGCCTACAAACCCTTGAGTTATCATCCTACCAAAGGAAAACATCATAATTATACTTATATAGATTGTACCATATTCAATCAAGATCTCATCTGTACTGAAAAGTCTGAAAAAATATTTCGACGCGAACATCCCAACAAAAAGCAAAACAACGCTTAGAACGAGAAACATCATGATCCCGTGCTCTGCAGAGTTCGAGGCCCCGTGCACATCCTTTTCTCCGAGCTTCCGCGAGACCATTGAATTGATCCCGACACCAAGCCCTACTGCTATGGCAATAATCACAATCTGTATCGGAAAAGCTAGTGAAATAGCTGAAAAAGCGGCTTCGCTGTATCCCGAAACAAAAATCGAATCCACGATATTATAAAGAGCCTGCACCAACATCGAAACAATTGCCGGTGCAGCCATTCTGATCACTAATTTTGGTATGGGCATCTCACCCATCTTAAGTGCGCTGTTTTTTCCGTTTGCCATCTTTTATCTGTTCATTATCCTTTTTATAAGTTTCTGCTCGATTATAATTTAAACAGCAAAAAAGCGTAATACTACGCCTTTAGCAATATATCATATATGAATTTGAAAAACAATGCTTTACTCGCTGAAACCCTCTCCGAGCACTTCGGTTACATTCGATGCAATCATAAATGCATTAGGGTCTAAATCCTTAACCATGCTTTTCAGCTTGATTACTTCGATGTTTCTTCGAAGTACACATAGCAAAACACTTCTGTTCTCTCCCGAGTATCCTCCTACAGCATTTATTATCGTTATCCCGCGGTCAAGCTCATCTAACACACTGTCCCTGATTTCGTCAGGATTGGTCGTGATTATGAAATATGCTTTTCCCGTTTTAAACCCCTGTAATATCAAGTCTATCAGTTTTGCTGAAATATATATTGAGGCTATTGCATAAAGGGCAATCTCTGGGTTGAATACAAAAGCGGCAATGAGAATAACAGCAAAATCTATCGCAAACAGGAAAGTCGATACGCTTATTTTCGGTATTTTGCTATGAAGTATTTTTGCAGCCATATCGGTTCCGCCGCTCGTTGCTCCTGCATACAATGTGAGTCCAAGCCCAAGTCCCACCAAAGCACCTCCGTATACCGTTGATAAAATCAAGTCATTGGAAAGTACAGGAGTTGGAACAAGATCGATATATACTGACATGATAATAGTCGCTACAAGTGTCTTTAGGAAAAATTCCTTTCCTACAATTCGCCCGCCGATAATAAAAAGCGGAATGTTGATTATGAATATGCTTATGCCTGCTGGAAATCCCGACAAATGATAAATTATCGTAGCAAGTCCGCTCACACCCCCGGCTGCTATCCTGTTAGGTATAAGAAAAGCATCCAGTCCGATACTAGCGACAAGCACACCGATAATTACTACACTATATTCCCTAAGTATTTTCTTCCAAATAAAATTTTTCATTTCATCTCCTTATAGCACAAAAATAGACAAGAGCCCACTTTCATAAAGCGCTGCCCCTGTCTATATTATCCGTAATTTTACCTGATTAAACCCCAATACTTATCGCTAAAGCCTCATCAACTTTTCTTAAGTCCCTTTCGCTAAGTGTTCCGACTCTGTTCGATATCCTTTTTTTGTCGATAGTCCTTATCTGCTCGAGCAGGACAATGCTCTTTTTATTAAGACCGCAATCATCGTCAATCATAATATGAGTGGGCAAATCCACTTTTTCGGTATTCGAGGTTATCGCCGCAACAATAACTGTCGGACTGTGTTTGTTCCCCATGTCATTTTGTACGATCAATACAGGTCTTGTTCCTCCTTGCTCCGAGCCAATAACCGGGTTTAAATCGGCAAAATATATATCTCCTCTTTGCATCATTTATCTTTAAGCTCTTATCTTTTACTTGTAACGTAAAAAGCAGCATACTCCTTTATTGGTATACTCTATTCTATTCACACATTGATTTTTTTGATAAAAAAAAGAACCTCTATATTAAGGCTCCTATTAAACACATGTTATAAGCTCACTGAAGATATTTTGAAAATTCCTCTTTTTGCTTTTTCTGAAGCTCAATAAACTCCAAGCAGAGATGTCTGGTTTCTTGCGAAACACCTGTTGTATGATCAAGCTCTCCGGAAAGCTTATCTTCGCCCATCTCATTTCCTTTGATAATCATTTCGGATATGTTTTCGGCAGATTTATCAAACATCGTCGAAAAGGCTATCGACGTACCCGCAGAGAACTTTTGGATTCCCGAAATTCCTTTTGGTTCTTCGCCGTGCCGCATAAGCTCATATTTTACCTTGTTCCTAAAAACCTCTAATTGATCTTTTGCTTTGTCGATCGATCCTACAAACTGTGCGTTAACGGATTTTCTCGCGATACCCTCAAAAGCAAATATGCCCATCTCGCTGCCCTTATATATGTCTTTTAAAATCTTAACATCCTCTGTCTGCATGCAATTCCCTCGCTTTTATTAATCATTATATGATTATTCTTTCGAGAAAATTATCGTTTTATTCGCTTCAAACCTTTGGTTTTATAATAACTTCCTTGACTTTCGCCTTTTCGACCCAAACTTTGATTATTATATTCGATTTAGTCTCAATCGGACCGTAAACGAATTCACCTTCATCATCTGTTATTATATACGCAAGGTGTTTTTCGCTTTCTTCATCCTTTTCAGAGATTCTGACGACAGCAGAACAAATCGGGCTTTCATCCTTTTCCAAGACTGTTCCATGTATAATGCTTTTTTCCCTATTCGGGGTTTCGATAAATGCTTCGATATTTTCGTCTTGTTTTGGGTTAAATACAAACTTATACGGGTACATACTCTGTCTCCTTATAACTTTCTGTTATATGGATATGCTGAATTCCGAGTAAATATTTATCCGATAAGGAATCCTAAAAACTGAATATCAATTTAATTTTTATCAAATATAGTATATTCCAAACGGCAGAATAGCCATGCCCGTATAATAAAGAACAAGCGCGACCCCGAGAGCAAGCTTAGGCTCACGCTTAGAATAATATTTATACGCCAAAAATATATCCGAAACTGCGGCAAAGAAAACGCCGAGGAAAGTAGGCCATGAAACACTTGTGTTCATAAACTCTATAAGCGAAGAGGCTTTCGCAATCATATAGACGGATACTATTATAAATATAATTACAAGAACTTTGTTTCTTCCAAAGTCCAAATTTCTTCTCGTGATAAAAAAGACACCAAACAGAATCCCTACAGCGAATATTATAATCTCCCGTAGATTATACAGCTGACCAGCATTTTGATATAGGTATATCGTAAAATATGTCGCGAAAACGATATGCGACAAAAGAAAAGAACTCATTCCGAAAATCATGCTTCGATTACTCTTTTCAGCATTAAGCATCAGCATATCACCATAGAAGCAGAGCAGCATACCTGCAAATATCCAGCTAAAATGTCTTGCCGCAACCAATTTCCCGTCAACTGTATTTAGGAAGAATGCAAGAATCGCAACAGCCAAGTATAGCAACGATACCGGTATCTTAGACCTTCTTTTTTTCTTGATATCATCACTATAGTCAGCATATATATAGCGACAAGCAAAAACGATGTATAGGAAGTATGCAATATATAGATATACCATTTAGAACCTCTTCAAGTAAATATTTTCGTTAATTATAGCACAGTAAACGTTGATATGCCATAGATTACCAACAAGGCAATTGCACGAAATACTCGATAATTAGTATACCTGAGTGTAATCTTGAAATATACATAGCTACCATATATTGTACAGTTCACAATTCACAAGAAGATATTTCACATATTTTCGACTCATTTTATAGGATAAAACTATTGCCCAATAGCCCTATCCCTGCTATAATCATTTACACAATATTAGATTTCGGGGTATTATTTTTGATTAAACAAGTAATTTTTGATTTTGACGGAACTTTAGCGGATTCCGAAAATGTTTTTTTTCATGTTACGAATGACGTCTGCCGAAGATTCAACCTTCCGCTTTTTGATACTGAAAGATATGCTTACTTTTCAAGCATACCTATCAAGCAGGCGATTAAGGAATTAGGGGTCAAATGGTATCAAGTGCCGAGATACTCGTTGGAAGGATGTCTTTCTTTCATGCGGAGAATCAGTTCGATATCTCTTTTCGATGGAGTTATCGATCTTTTGGACGAACTTGAGCAAATCGGGCTTGGTCTTTCGATTATATCCAGCAACTCACACGAGAACATCAGGCACCTCTTACGAAAAAACAATGTAAGATGTTTCGATAATATAATATCTGTACAAAAGCTATTCAAAAAGCACAGATTTATTAAAAACTTTTTGAAACGTCACGATCTGGAGTCCCATGAGGTTCTCTATGTCGGTGATGAGGTTCGTGATATCCATGCTTGCAAAAAAGCAAATATCAAAATCATCGCCGCATCCTGGGGTTTTGATGATCTTAACCACCTAAAAGAAGAAAATCCCGATTATATCGTCAACCATCCATCCGAAATTGTTGAGATAATAAACGATTATGACCAACTGCAAAATGCATAAAAGAGTATAAAAAAACAAGTATGCTTTCATACTTGTTTTATTTTGCATAAAATTATCGTTAATCTTCACCTATCTTTTTTCTAATATCCTCAGAAAAGACCTTTGCTCCGTTTTCGTTAAGATGACTTTCATCACCAAAATATTCGTTTGGCATAGCGTACAGACTGCTGTCTATCTCAACGCCATTGTGTTTATGCTGCATATCATCAAGGAGCATTCGATATCCAGAAACAAAGTCTTCATCCAAAGCATCGGCAGAAACCTGATTCATCGGAGGTGCAAAATAATATGTGGTCACTTCGTATTCCTCACAAAGGCTGAAAAGCAACTCAAGATAGTATTCCAGAACCAAGGATTTCGAGAAGCTGTCTCTAGAAGCTTCGGAGTTTTTCTTGTCGCTGAACTCAGCTCTGCCGAAGTAATACTGTCCCTTCGACTGTTCCACCATCCTGCCAACTGTCGCATTCGTGGAATAGTTTGTCTTCGCATCCTTAACTCCGCTCGATACGTCGGAAAGATAATAATTAGGTGATTTCAACTTATATAAGAAAAGCTTTCCATATTGCTTGATGAATAAATTCTTTTCGTTGTTGCCTCGCAAAGTGAAGTCATCCTTCAGCCTCACACTCGTTTTTACAATCTCAAAGCCTTGCTTGAAGTTTAAGAAATCATATTTTATCGCTCTTTCCCAAAACGTATCGCTTCGCTCAAAATGATAGGGCGCAAAGCTTATTATTATCTTCTCCGGCGCTCCATTGTTTTCAAGGTACTCCTTTAAGACATAGTAGCCTTCTATAGGTGTGCCTCCCGGAACTGCATATGAATAAACATCTTCGCCTATAGTATCAGGAATTAAACCGGCTTGTGCTCTGGAGTCTCCAATGATAATAATATCGTGCGATTCTTCTAAATGATTTTTTGTGTTTTTATAAAGAGCAAATTCCAGATTATACATATACATAGGGAAAGCGTATATTACAATCGTCAAGAGAAGCCAAAGAGATATTAGGAAAGCGACAAGTTTTAACATGAGTTTTTTCAAATCTATTCTCTCCCCTGCTCTCTTAGTTGGTCGATGCTTTTATCCAATTTCTCCGTAAAGAATTTTGCTCCATTTTCGCTCATATGGCTCGAGTCTGAGAAGTTTTCGTTCCCTTCAAAGCCAATTCCATACAACATCCTCATGTTTGGATATTGTATCAAAAGATCACCAAAATATTCATCATATCCTTTTTTATAATCCTCACTCAAAGCTGAATATGAAGCCTCGTTCATCGGCATAGTCACATAATATACAGGAATGTTCTCCTCTTTACACATTTCCAAAATCATTCGCATATACTCATCTATTATTGTCGTTGCAGAAAAGGAACTATACCCTGTTTCAACATTGTGCTCGTCCGAATAATCGCCTTTTGCGAACCAATGATAACCCTTTGTCTTTTGGAGTCTTTCCAAAACATCGAAATTCTTTTTTCTTTTTGTCGAGAAGTTCTTTATGCTGTCGGTTACTTCGTTCAAGTATAGCTTTGGGTATTTTATCTTATAAAGCGCTAACTTCAAATAGTCTTTTTTGGAACCTACTCCTGAGTTATTGTATTTCTTCAAGATCTCAATCTCGGATTCAATATCCAAAAACCCGTATTTAATCGTACGATACCAAAGCCATCCGTGCTCTTGTAGATTGAAAGGGGCATAGGATAAGACGACATATTCGGGATTATTGTTGTTCTCCAAATACTCTTTCAGAGTATAGTACCCTTCTATAGGCGTTGCCCCGCCCAATGTGAGCGAATAAACGTCATCGTTTAAGTTTAGCGGATATATCCCCGCTTTTGCTCTTGAATCTCCGATAATTATAACTTCGCTTTCAGAATCCTTAAGATTATCCCAAGTGTCCTTCCACATGACATAATCAGTATGATTATACTGCATCGGGAAGCAGAACAAATAGACCTGCAGCGGAATAAGAATTATTATAAAAAAGAGCAGTATTCTCAAAAGTAGTTTTTTCATCAAATCCTCAAATCCCAATCCTATCAACTAAGCTTTTATTTCGCTCATCTCTAGAATTGGAAGTATATAAACTGTTCAGCATTGTTCCCTAAAATAAACATAACAACTATAAGAAGCGCAAACGCATAGTAAATCGGCCATCTTACGACAGCCGGCCAGCGGCTTACCAAAGAATGTACTCCCTTTCCTGTCTCCCTCCTGCACCAGACAAAGAGCATAACCGCAAGACCGAAGATAAGCGGAAGCAAAACGTCCTTTAGCCCAATCAGCATCGAGGTTCTTACAGAATCAATATACGCCAGCGACGTCCAACTCCTTATGTCACTGAACAGATTTCTAACGATATAGAAAGCATCACTGAGTCCGTTCGCTCTGAAGAATATCCAAGCGAAACAAACGATAGCGAACACTATCAAGGCAGAAACAACATTGTAGGCTTTTTTGCTTCTCGGCTTTAATCTTACTTCATAATTTTCTCTAGGCTTCGCTATAATCTCTTCTAGCACTCTTAACGACCCATGTATAAAGCCCCAGACAACAAAAGTCCAAGCCGCACCGTGCCAAAGACCGGAAAGAAGGAACACCGCCATGATATTGAAATACTTTCGAGATTTTGTAACTCTTCCGCCACCGAGCGGAAAATATACGTAGTCTTGAAACCATGTCGATAGCGAGATATGCCATCTTTTCCAGAAGTTCTTTATTGATGTCGCAAAATACGGCTGCTTGAAGTTCTCCATAAGGTCGATACCCATAATCTTTGCACAGCCAATAGCGATATTTGAATACCCGGCAAAGTCACAGAAAATCTGTATTGCAAAAAGGAAGGTTGCGATAATAAATCCAAGTCCGGAAAAATCCTGCGGATTATCGTATACGATATTTACGCATTTGGATATATTATCTGCTATAAAAATCTTTAGGAAAAACCCGTAAAGCATTCTTTGCAGTCCCTGTATCGCTTTATCGTAGTCGAACTTGAATTCTTTTTTTAGCTGCGGCAAAAGCCTTTCTGACCTCTCTATTGGACCTGCAACAAGCTGCGGAAAGTACGAAACATAGAGAGCAAAATATCCGAAATGTTTTTCCGGTGCCTTTTTTCCTCTATAAACATCAATCGTATAGCTTAACGATTGGAACGTGAAAAAAGAAATTCCCATGGGCAGCACGAGGCTGATAGTTCTTACAGGATAACTCAAACCTAAAAATGCGAACAGCGATCTAGCTGATTCATTTATAAAACCCAAATATTTAAAAACGAAAAGCAAACCAAGGCTCAAAACCAACGCCAGAACAAGGGATGTACGTTTTGCGCCTCTGCTTTGTGCTTTTGCGATATGAAGTCCAAAACCGTAATTAACAATCGTCACAAAAAGAATAAGGACTATATACTCCGGACGCCAAAACATATAGAAAACATAGCTTGCAGCGAGAAGCATAATCCAGCGAAGCTTTGCAGGCAGGTAGAAATACAACACCAGGACTATCGGGAAAAAAATAAGAAATTCAAATGAATTAAAAAGCATAAACCATATCCAACTTAAAAAATTATAAAAAAGCCTCTGTCCACGACAAAAAGCATAACTATAATACCATATTTGAGTATTTTTGTGCTATTCTTTTTTGAAATTCAGAAATTAATATATGGTGGATTCCACCGAAAAAACAGACTATAGTCTATTTCACGACGCTTTCAAAATCATAAAGCTCATCCATTGGTACGAGTTCGTTAACAAGGAAAGCACGGATATATCCCTTATCCCTCGTTATGCTGTGAACATAATATCCATGCCTTAAGTAGAAAGCTACAGACGACGTCATCTTGCTAGCTGTGAAAAGCGTTATCGCTTTTACTCCGAGATTTATACATTCCTGCTCGACTTTTTTAATCAACAGACTACCCAGTCCAAGAGACTGGATATCCGGGTCTATCCCGAATCTTGTAAGATATGCGATATTATCATCCAAAACGATAAAGCGTACACTGCCGACGATTTTCCCGTCCAGCTTACATACGATAACGTTTTTTTGATTGATATCTTTCAAAACATCATCTATGGTCTCATCCAATGCTTCAAGCTTCCCGTCTTTAAGGATCTTTTCAGAATAGCTCAAAAAGCATTTCATCGTGAGCGAGTGTATTTCACCGGCATCCTCTTTCTTTGCTTTTTCAAGTCTGATGCTTTCCATTCCTATTCACCCATAAGCAAAGTCATAACAGCTTTTTGTGCATGCAGTCTGTTTTCTGCTTGTTCAAAAACCACACTCTGCTCTCCATCGATAACTTCGGCAGTCACTTCTTCACCGCGGTGCGCAGGAAGACAATGCATGAATATCACATCTTTTTTTGCACAATCCATAAGGTCTTCGTTCGCTTGGAAGCTTTTAAGCGTATTATGTTTTTCTTCCGCCTCATCTTCCTCTCCCATACTCGCCCAAACATCCGTATATATTGCATCCGCATCCGCTGCCGCCTTCTTTGGATCATCATAAACCGATATACTCGCTCCATGTTTTTGCGCTTCCTTTGATGCACTTTGGATTACTCCCGGGTCAGGCATGCATCCTTCCGGACATCCCAACACGATATCAAGACCGACTTTTGCACACACCATTATAAGTGAATGTGCAACATTGTTTCCATCTCCGACATAGCACATCTTCTTGCCTTTAAAGTCGCCTTTCTTCTCATAGAATGTCATTATATCAGCGAGTGCTTGGCATGGATGAAGCTTATCAGTAAGTCCATTTATAACCGGTACGCTTCCGAAAAAAGCCAGCTCATTGACATCGCTTTGGTTGAAAGTTCTTATCATTATCCCATCCACCATACCCGAAAGAGTCTTTGCAGTATCCCCTATAGTTTCTCCTCTTCCGAGCTGTAAGTCTGAAGAGGATAAGAAGAGCCCTGTTCCTCCCAGCTGGTAAATTCCGCTTTGGAATGAAACGCGAGTTCTCGTTGAAGATTTCGCAAAAATCATAGCGAGCACCTTGCCGTCCAACAGCTTATGCGGCGTTCCATTTTGCTGTTTTTCTTTCAGCTCAAGTGCCAACTTCAAAACTTGAAATATCTCGTCCTGTGTATATCCTGAAAGTCCCAGTAAGTGCATCTGGCCAAACTCCGCTTTTGGTTTATATGTTTTTAGATTCATAGTTTTATCCTCACCTATATTTCAATCTTGCTCATTATGGTTTCTATCTCATTTACCAGTCCGTCTATATGTTTTTTTTCTATCGTGTACGGCGGCAAGAAGCGCAGCGTGTTGTGCCCGGCTGTCGCGGTTATATACCCTCTTTCGAACAATGCCATTTGAAAGCCCTTCGCTTCAAATTCTTTTTCGAATTCAATTCCCACCATCAAACCGAGTCCACGGATTTCTTTAACAGCTTTACGGCGTAAGATAGGTTCCAGTTTATTTAAAAAATATTCGCCCTTTTCCTTATTGTTTTTCATTATATCAGTTTTGAGCATTTTTTCCACGACATAGTTTGCTCCTGCACATGCTAAATGGTTTCCTCCGAAAGTAGAACCATGGTCACCGATCGAAAAAGCTTCAGCTGCCTTCTTCGTCGCGAGAACAGCGCCTATCGGCAATCCGTTGCCTAAAGACTTAGCTATTGTCACGATATCCGGATTTACACCATAATGTGCTGATGCAAGAAAACTTCCGCTTCTGCCAACACCGGTCTGTATCTCGTCGGCAATCATCAATATCTTATTTTTTTTGCAAAGCGATTTTACCTTTTTATAATACTCCGCTCCAGCAGGAAAAACTCCGCCTTCACCCAAAACAGGCTCGATCATAACTGCGCAAGTATTTTTATTGATCGCTTTTTCCAGCAATTCGATATCTTTATAATCAACATACTTAAAACTTTTTACAAGAGGTTTATACGCATCGTGGAATTTTTTCTGTCCTGATGCCGCCAAAGTCGCAAGCGTTCTTCCGTGAAAGCTGTCTTTCATAGTGATAATCTCTGTTTTGGATTCACCTTTATCAAAGAAGAATTTCCGAGCAAGTTTGATCGCAGCTTCCACCGCTTCAGCTCCGCTGTTCGTTATAAATGCCCTGTCATATCCGGTCGCCTTGCTTAAATTCTCAAGCAGCTTCGATTGACTTTCAATATAGAAATAGTTCGAAGTATGCAATAGGTCTTCTGCTTGGGATTTAATCACTTTCTTAAATCCTTTATCGCTGTACCCGAGACAGCAGACAGCAATGCCGCTTAAAAAGTCGATATATTCCTTACCGCTTTTTTCGATAAGCTTTACACCTTTGCCCTTTATAAAACAAGCATCAATCCTTGAAAAGACGCTGAAGAAATGTTCATTCTCATGTTTTTTTATATCTCTAAAATTCATATTCCCCTCAAAGCTATTCTATTTATAAACCATGGTGCCGATTCCCGAATCCGTGAAAATCTCCAGGATTATCGGATGCTCAATCGTTCCGTTTAAAATATGCGTTCTGTTGACTCCATTGTCAAGAGCCTTAATACACCCAGCGACTTTAGGCAGCATGCCTCCTGCAATTTCGCCCTTCTCTATAAGGCTTTTAATCTCCTCTTCGCTAATCGCATGAATCAAAGAGTCGGGATTATCCGCCTCGGATCTTATTCCATCAATATCAGTTAAGAATATCAGCTTTTCCGCCTTAAGTGCAGAAGCGATTTCGCCTGCAACGGTATCCGCGTTTATATTATAGGTATTGCCATTATCATCAGTACCTATCGGTGCAATAACCGGAATATATTCATCGCTCGTTAAAAGATCCAAAAGCTTAGTGTTCACCTCTACGACTTCTCCTACAAATCCA
>Ga0180436_10000542_pt1 | contig 38905 bp, 32 predicted proteins | sample SS_ome_2_FD_132434 | JGI IMG/M metagenome (GOLD analysis project Ga0180436, IMG submission 132434) | Hypersaline lake sediment archaeal communities from the Salton Sea, California, USA - SS_3_S_2 metaG | ecosystem: Environmental > Aquatic > Non-marine Saline and Alkaline > Hypersaline >... | reverse complement strand
GGCGTCGACCTGCGGCATGTGCAGGAAATGCTCGGCCACGCCAGCATCGCCACCACGCAGCGGTACACCCACGTCGATGCCGGCCGGCTCCGGAGCGTTCACGCCAAGTTCCACCCGCGACGATGAGCCGGCACTCGATTGCGGTGATAAGGAAAATGCACCGAGCTGGTCGTAGGCCGGTTGCGCTGCAACCGGACTCCTTGAGCCGCTAGCGCTTCTTTGGCGGGGCGAACTTGATCTTCTTGATCAGTTCGATCACCTGCCCATCCTGCACCTTGCCGGAGACCGCCGAGATCGCGTTGACGACATAGCGGTAGGGCAGGGAATAGTCGCAGTCGAGTTCGACCTCGGTCTTGTCGGCCAGGGAATTGGGGCCGGAGTTGGTTCCCACCAGACCGATGACCTTCTCACGCAATTCGTCGAAATCACCCACCGGACTGCCATTCATCGAAATGCCGGCGAGCCCGTCACCGCCCGACATCAGCCGGACCCGAATCGGGGGAATCTGGTCGTCGTCCGGGGCCGCGGCCGCCGCAGCACCAAGGGGCATGCGGACGTCGAAGTCGCCCTCCGGCTGGACGATCTTCAGCGACATGATGAAGAAGGCGAGAAGCTGGAAGACGATGTCGATCATCGGGGTCATGTTGATGTCGATCTTGTCGGCCAGTTCCGACTTCTTCCGCTCCCGTGGTGTGTCGTCTGTTCCTTCCATCGGTCTACCCACCCTCGTCGTACTTGGCCCGCAGGGCGAATTTCTCAAAACCCTTCTCCTGGCAGACGCGGATGATCTCCTGCACCTGCCCGGTCTTGCTCCGGCCGTCGGCCCGCACGATCACCGTGGCCGCCACCGGCTCCTTGCCGGCATCGAGGATTGCCGACTTTTCCCGCTCGAGCATGCTGCCAAGGGAGCCCATTTCAAACAGCTCCCCTGAGTAGACGACCGATCCCTGGTCGGTGAGCTGAAGGGTGATCGGAGTGTCAAACGGCGCCTCGGCCGGCTTGGCGAGCTGGCTCGAGGGCAGCTGGATGCGATCGTCCTGCTCCGCTTCCGAGAAGTTGACCACAAACATGAAAAACGCGATCAACTGGAAGGTCATGTCGATCATCGGCGTCATGTCGATGTCGACCATCGACGGGCCTTCGCTCTTCCGCTTCGCCATCGCTTGCTCCGTTTCCCGCTACTTCTTGCCGCCCCCCTGGAAGCGGCCCATCAGCCGCATCGCCTCGGCGTCGACGTCGGAATTGAGCCGCTGCAGCCAGTTTTTGAACATCGCAAAGGCGGCCACGGCCGGGATCGCCAGCCACAGCCCCACGAGCGTGGTCACCAGAGCCGTCGAGATACCGGCGGCCAGTTCGGTCGGCTTGGGAGCCGTCGTCGACTGGGCGATGACCATGAAGCTGGAGACCATGCCGTTCACCGTGCCGAGCAGCCCGAACATCGGCGAAAGGGCTCCAATCAGGGCGACGTAGCTGATCTTGTGCTCCAGCCGCATGCCCTCATCGGCCTCGGCCTCCTGCATCGCTTCGAGGGCCTGACTGAAGCCGCCCTGGAGTTTGCTCATGCCGGCGGAGAGCACGTGGCCGAGATAGGAATCGTCGTTCTTGGCGAGTTCATAGGCTTCCTGGTACTGCTTGTTGGCGAGGTGCTCCTCGAACTGCTCCGAAAGGTCAGGCGGCATCAGAGCCGAACGGCGAAGCTGCAAGAAGCACATCACCACCAGCGACACCAGGGCGAAAGAAAGGAGCAGAAACACCGTCGCGAAGACCATGCCCAGCGAACGGGCGAAGAACATCAGGAGGTTCTCACCGCCGCCCTCCGAGTCACCGCCCCCCTCGTCCATGGAAGGCGGCGGGCCCGGGTCAGCGAAGCCGCCCTCCTGGGCAACGGCAGACGCCGGGCCGACCGGCAGCCAGTTGACCATCCCCGGCGGGGCCAATGCCGACACGGCGAGGATCGCCGCCAGCCACCAGGCCACCACCCGCCGGCCACACCGTCCCGCTTTGGCTCGCTTCATCGTCGCACCCTCGTTGTCGTCGTGCCGCATGCTCATCTGCTCCTCGTGGTCCGCCGGAGTCGCTCCGGCCTGTGAATTCCTGTCTTGCGTCAGCCCGCCTGCTTGGCCCAACGGCTCGTCGGATAACTCGACTTGAGCATAGCCCGGGCCTGCCGGGAACGCTCGGGCTGCTTCGATTTCTCCCAGAGTTCGGCGAGATTTGCCAGAGCCTCCGCATGGGCCTGTGGATTCGAGTTGTAGACGAGATCGACGGTGAGGTACGCGATCAGGGCGTCGGGGATTTTCCCCCGCGCCGCCTCGGCCTCCCCCAGGGCGTTGTAGGCGGGGCCGAGGAGATCGTGATCCTCCGGGCTCGCCGCGTCGATCACCTGGTTGATCGTGGCCACGGCCTCGTCCTGCTTGCCGAGGCCGACCTGGGCTCGGGCGAGCCCGACCGACGCCATCCGCTTCTGGGCATCGACCACCTCGGCCGCGTTCTGAGCCGCCTCGTCCCCGCCGGCAGCCGGCGGGGAGGGCACGCCACGGGCCTTGCCGAAGGCGGCTGCGGCACCGTTGAAATCACCGGCAGCCAGGAGCATCCGCCCCTCGGCCGACGCCGCCCGCACCTTCATCGCCGCCGGGCCCTCGGCGAGCTTGCCGTAGTAGGCCGCGGCCGCCTTCGTGTTGCCGATCGCGGCAAGCAAATCACCCGTAATCTCCTCCATCCGGTAGGTATGAAAACTCCGCGGATACTTCTTGAGAAAGCCCGCGGCGAGGCCGCCGGCCTCCTTGATCTCGCCGACCCCCTGCAGGGCGGAGATCGCCTTCGACGCCGCGACAAGGTAATCCCGCTCCTCGAGCACCAGCGGCGGCGCCCCGTCGAAAGCGTTGGGCTCGATCTTCTCCAGTTCCGCCGCGGCATCGACCGGACGGCCCCGAGCCAGCAGATTGCGGGCATCGGTCATCTCGCGGGGCTCGCCGTCGAACTGCACCGCCTCGATCTGCTCCACGGGGATCGACGCGATGTCACCGCCGCGTTGCTCGAGATCGATCGAATTGGGTGAGCCGCTGATCACCGTCCCCGAGAGCCGCGTTCCCCCGATCACACGGACCACATCGACCGCGCGGGCCGAGGGCGATCCGGCAAGCAGGGCGAGCACGGCAAGGGCGATCCACCGCAGCTGCGGGGCTTGACCGGCCCGGGAAATCTTCGTCGGCAGGGATGTCGTGGGCATGGCGTCAGCTTTCCTGGTTTTTCTCGAGACCAGCCAGCCCCTCGGCGGTTTCGTCGCCACGGGCCCTCTGGATTTCCTTGAGAAGTTTGTCAAAGCGTTCACGAAAGACCTCACCGCCGAGGTCGGGATAGAACCGCAGGGTGATGGCGATGTCACGTTCTGCTTTGTCGAGCATCGCGTCCCGGCTGCCGGCGGATTTCTCCGCCAACGCCCGACGACACTTTGCCAGGTTCAGCCGGGCATCGAAGAACTGGTCACGCAATTGCCGCGACTTCGGATCGTCGCCATCGCCCCGAAACGCCACGCGTGAGAGCTTGTTGGCGATCCCGCCCCAGCCCCAGAGTTCCGCGGGGCCGCCCCTGCGGCCACTGATCGCCAGCGAGAGCTTCTCCTCGGCCTCGCCCGGGTTCTCCGAAGCGATGCCGGCATCCTGGAGCAACCGGGCCGCCTCGATCTGGGCATCCCGCCAGTTGACCCGCTTGGAATCTCCGAGAATCCAGTCGAGGTGGCCCATCGCCTCGTCGTAACGGCCGAGCTGGCGGTAGACGTCGGCAAGCTTGAAGCGGATCGAGGGCTCGAACTTCGCCATCTCGTCTCCGGGGTTCTCGAGCAGTTTTTCATAGACGGCCGCCGCCTTGCCGAGATATTCGTCGGCCTTCGTCTTGGGCACGACCGCGGCGATGCCGCCGGAACCCTCGGCATTCGAGCCGGATCCGAGCGTGAGGTAGGTGGTCGCCACCCACATCCGAGAGGACACCTTCGCGTCCTGGGCCGCCACGCGATCGAGGAAGGCCTCGAAACCGCTGAGAATCTTCTGGGCCCTGGCCCTGGCCTGCTCGCTGACCTCCCCGTCGCCTGCACCGACGATGCCCTCGAGCTGCTCCTGAAGGTCCCGGCCCATGGCGAGGTACATCGTGGTCAGATTGGTGGCATCACCGGCCACCGCCTCCAGCCGGGCCATCGCCTCCTCAGCCTTGGGAATCTCCTCGGACTGGATGAAAAACCGCAGGGCCAGCCGCAGAATCTCCTCGGCCACCGGCCCCTTGGAGAAGGAACCGCCCTTTGCGGTGACGACCGTCCAGGGCCCGTAGGCCGGGTTTTCGAGCACCGCCGCCACCGTCTGGGTGTCGCCGGCCTCCATGCCGATCTGGCAGCGACTCACCGCCGCGGCCACGGCGAGCTTGTCGCCCCCCTTGCTCGCCGCGAGCCCTTCGTCGAAGGCCGCCGCCGCAGCCGCGGTCCAGGCGGCGAGGGTCTCGTCGGAGGGCCGGCCCTCCCCCTCGAGCCGCCGCTTCTGGGTCACGAGCTTCCACAGCGAGAGCCCGGCCCGCAGGGCAACCTGTCCACGCAGCGGGGAATCGGCGGGCATCCGCTTGAAGATCGCCACGATCCTCTCGGCATCCTCCGCATCGGCCGCCGCGGCGATCGCCACGTTGGCCGCGTCGGCCACCGAACTGCCATCGGGCCAGGTCTCGAGAATCCGTTCGGCCATCCTCCCGCAGCGTCGCATCGCGTCGGCGGCCCAGGGCGAATCGTTTTTGGCGAGCTTCTGCCAGGAGGCCATCGCGATCTTCGCCGCCTGCTCGCTGCCGGCGGCGTTGGGATACCAGCGGGCGAGGAACTCACCGACCGTCGCCGCCTCCTCGAGACGGCCGCTGTCATACATCAAAAACGTGAGCAGGTAGCGGGCCCGGTTGACCGCGGCGGCCTCATCCTCGGTGGCCAGCGGCACCGCCTTGCGAATCGCCGCGATCGCCCCGTCGCGAGCCTTGATCGCCTCTTCGGCGGCGGCCTTCGACTCATCCGCCTTGCCCGCGGCGGAGAGGCTGGCCGCCTCCTGCTTCTTCTGCTGCATCGTGGTGATCGCGACGCCCGCCTCGTCCATGAGGGTCGCGAAGGTCTCATCCACGGCCGCCTCGGGGAGATCTCCGAGCAGATCCCGAGCCTCGTCGGCAAACTCCCGATTGGCCTTGGCCACCTGCATCGCCAGCCGCCGGATGCTGTTGGCGGCCGAGTTGAGCAGCGGATTGCGGTCGGATCCCTTGGCCTCCTTGGCGGCTTCGTCCATCCGCTTGATCATCACCGCGAGACGATATTTGAAGCCCAGCCAGTCGGCATCGAGCTTGGCATCGGGAAGCTCCGGGAGGGCCAGCTTCAAGGTGTCGAGATTGACACCCTCGAAGGAGGCGTATTCAGCCTCGGGAAGCGTCTCCAGCCAGCACTGCAGCGAGAGGTTGTAGGCCTTGGCCCTCAGGTCGGCGATCGGCCCGCCACCCTCGAGCAGCCGCAGGTCGCCAAGCACGTTCAGGGCGGCGTCGATATCCTTCTCCCGCTGCTCGGCCGCCTTCTTGTCGTCGGGATCGAACGGCGGGTCGAAGGCCAGGCTCACCGAGTTGCGGCCCTGGTAGTAACGGGCGAATTGGCCGGCGAGCAGCGTTCGGTATTTTTCGTACATCGTCTCAAAGGCATTGGAAGAGGCCTCGATCGCCTCCCGCCAGGCCTTCGAGCCGGGCTCGAGCGACCTCGACAGTTCGAAGCCGGCCGTGCCCACCAGCAGCCGCACCTGCAACAGTTTGCTGCGGAAGCGATCCTGCTCCTCGACGAGCCGGGGAATCTCCTCTTTGAGCCGGCGAATCCGCTTGCCACGCTCCAGGGATGACATCCCGGCGGGTGGCTTTTTGTTTTCTTTGAGCGTCTTCTCCTCCTCCTGAAGTGTGCCGATTTGTTCCCGCAGTTTCGCGAGCAGACCGCCGGGCTCCCCGTCACCGGGTGTGTAGAGGGCATTCTCTGCCGCGACGAAGCTCTTCACCGCGTCACCAAGCAGCGGCGCCGCCTTGGCGAGAATCGCCTCGCTGTCGGCGCCGGGCCGGTCAGCCTGGCGGATGAGGAGCCGGCCCTGCTCGACGAGCAGGTTGCCCCGCTGGATGTTGGCATCCACCGTGCTCTCGAGGGAGGGCTTGCTCGCCAGAAAGGCGTCGATCGCTTGGCGTGCGTCGGCAAGTTGGGCCGCCCGCTTGTCGGTGTTGGCCTCGGTGCGGCTCTCGAGCACCAACGCCACGGCCCGGCGGAAGGGGATCTCCTGCTTCAGGCCGGCGGAGATTCCCTGCTCCTGCGAGAGGCGGTCGAGAACCGCGAGCATCATGTCCGCGTACTCTTTTTCCTCGAGCCGGTCGAGCAGCCGACGGGCGGTGATCTCTCGGACCGACGGGGTGTCATCCTCGGCAGCCGCCACCCGGTGGCCACCGGCGACAGTCAAGAAAGACAGGAGCACCACGGCGGCTGCCAGCCGCCGCAGCAGGCACAAGACGGGGTGGAATTCCTGGTGCATCGTGAGAGTGTCCGGCCCGGGGTGTCGGCTTCTGGCATCGAACATGGAGCCCGCCGCCATGGAGCCCGCCGCGACGTCCCTGAATTCTATTGTGTTTTTCCGAAGAAAACTCGTCAAACGAGACCCCTCGCGGGGCGGCAGGATCACCGCCGGTCGAACCGCTGTTGTCCACGTCCGCCCCCGGCGATCGACAGGAACACCTCGTACAACTCCTCGCCCGCCTCGGTCAGGCCAGCTTCGGCCACCCACTGCCCGGCCATCTCGGCGACGCTCGCGGCGAGATCCGGCAGGCTGCCGGCGAGCTTGGAGCGTCCGGCAAGTTCGCCGGTGCCCACGGCGAGCAGCAACTCCCGCAGATGCCACCGGGGCACCGCCCCGGCCGCCGCGGCGGGGATCTCAGCCCGCAGGCTCTTGATGGAACTGCCCGAGCCCGCCGCCCGCCAACGCAGCACGGCGGTCCCGAGGGAATCCTCACCCCGCGCGACGACCTCATAGACCGCCCGCACCGTCTCGCCGGCACAGAGGTCCACCGGCGGGACGAACGCTCCGGGCAGGGCGATTGAGTCGATGCGGAAGCCGACGATCCGGTAGGCAGAGACGGTGGCCGGATCGAAGTGGACTTCCAGACGGCAGTCCCGCACGAGCGGCCGCCCGCTGGTGGTCGCGGCGAGCAGCCGACGACGAACCGCCAGCGAATCGATCCCGACCCTTCCCGAGGCATCGTCGACCGCGGCGGTGGGATCGATCCAGACAAATTCCCATTCACGCTCCCATTCACGCTCGGCACCGCCGGAGCCCCGCCCCGCCTGCCAATCGGCGAAGACAGCCTCGGCCGCACCCGATGCCGCCCGCAGCGTGTCGTCGTGGGCTACGACCACGACCTTCGGACGGCGTCCGGATTCAGCGAGCACCGCCTGCCGCGTGCGGCCGATCGCCTCGAAACAGCGGTCGATGTCGGCAAGCCCCCCATGGGCGAGTTTCCCGAGGCCGTGAATCGCGGCTGCCAACTGCTCCGCGGACGCCCGCGAAACCACCGTCGTCGGCCGCTCGGCAAAGGTCATGAGTGTCACGCGGTCATCCGCTGCCAGCCGTCCGGCGAGCAGCCGCAACCCCCGCAAAAGCGACGACCAGAGCTGCGAATTTCCCGGCGCCGATGAATGATCGAGCACCACGATCAACTCCTTGGCAGCGCCGGACGGCGGCGGGCCCGCAGCCGTTACCGAGAGTTCCACCAAGAGCGAGCGGCCCGGGCCCCTCAGCGATTCAGTCACGATCGGCTCCAGGTGCAGCGTGGCCCCGCCGGGCAGCTTCGCCTGAGAGCCGCTTGCGTAGGGACCCGGTGTCATCGCCGCGAGCAGGTGCTCGGTCCGCAGCAGGTCCCGGCCCGAACGATCTGAGGATCTTGCCGCGGCAAGGGCCGCATCGAAGGAGTCGGTCTGCAGGCTCAGGGGAGGCCGGTCCACCGCGAGTTCCTCCGCGACCGCCGGACTTGCGGGGGAGGCTTCCCCGTGCGTGATCTCGAATGCCAGATCGATCCCCCGGCCGCTCCGCGGCACCCGCGGCACTTCGGCGGGTCCCGGCACGATCATCATCTCGCCGGGACCGACCGATCGATCCCGATTCGGAGCGGCGAGAATCGGCGTGGAAGCCGCTGCGGGCTCCTTCGGCCGATCTGGCAACTCCGTCACTGCCGGCCAAGGCTGCCGCGACGCAGCCGTCGCGTCGGCCGAAGGGGCGACAGGTTCGGCGGGGAGAGCAGCAGCCCGACCGCTCCGGCCCACCACCACCGGCGCAGCCGACTGGGGCGGCCGCCGGTCGCCGTCGGCAGCCGCCACCGCGGAGGGAACCGCCACCACCGCATCGGGACCGGGAGCGACGGCCGTGACCCGCCTGGCCAGGGTGTAGGAACCCACGGCCACTGCCACCATCACGGCAATCGCGGCGGCCGCAGCAAGAAAGTCGGCGAGCACCTCGCGGGCCCAGCGGAGGGCCCGCGGGCTGCCGGCCGAAGCCACCGCAATCCGCCCGTTCGGCCGACCGACCCTCGAGGCGGCGGCCTCCAGATCGACCACGCGGCTCCGCCGGGCGGCACGGCGGACGACCCGCTCGGCGAGATTCGCCGGCACCTCGACCGCCCGCAACAGCCGATCGACCCCGTCATCGTCGAAGAGCCGATCAATCGTGATCGCCTGCCGCAGCGCCGGGGGAAGTTCCACTTTCAGCAGCTGCCGCAGCTGAGGGTCTTCAGGGCCACCTTCGCGAGTCGGCTGGCGGCTTTGCCCGGCGGACCTTCCGGCACCCGGCTCGCCTGGCTTGAAGCTCTCGTGGTGATCCATCGGTTTTGCTCGCGGTTTGACTCGGGGGTTACCGCCCGCCGCGGGGTAGCGGGGTATCGACATTGCGACCGGCGGCATCACTCGAGGCCAGGAATTGCCGCAGCCGTGAACGACCGCGGCTGACCCTCGAGAGCACCGTGCCCAGGGGCACGCCGAGCATGTCAGCCGCCTCCTGGTGGGTCAGTTCGCCGACCACGACCAGCAGCAGCGTCTCGCGAAGTTCCTGCGGGAGCCGGTCGACCGCCTGCTGCACGGCTGCGGAGAGTTCATCGGCGAAGGGATCGGCCTGCGGTGCGGCCGTGATCGCGTGCACCGCCTCACCCAGCGGGGCCTCGCCGCGGCTCCGCTTGCGATAGTGATCGGCGACACGCCGCCGCAGGATCGTGGTCAGCCACGCCCGTTCGCTCCGCCGGCCGTCAAAGAACTGCCGACTGGCCCATGCTGAACGAAAGGTCTCCTGCACAACATCCTCCGCATCGTGGCCGTTGCCCAGCAGGCGGTAGGCCAGTCTGTAGAGCGACTCCAGGTGCCTGTCAGCCCAGTCCTCGAACCGAGCCACAGCCTGGCGGGAGTCGCCTTCACCGAGGGGGCTCTTGTCAGGCACGCTTCGCATCCTGGCCGAACGGGCCCGTCGAGTGAAAGCCTATTCCCTTGCGGATCCGCCGATTATTCCCCGCCGCCCCGCTGACGGGCGGGTCGGTATCAGCCGCGGGCGGCGGCTGACTCTCCGGCCCGGGTGGCCGCGCCGGCGGTGGCCAGCCAATAGGGCAGTTGCCCGGCGGGGGGCAGCCGCACGATTTTTGCCGAGCGAATTCCGGTCAGGCTCGTGACCGCCGCGACCGCCGCCGCGTCCGGCTCCTGGTCGAGGTTCAGCACGCCGATCGCGTCACCCCCGGGCGCCGACCGGCCCACGGTCATCTGCGCGATATTGACCCCCAGCTCGCCGAAGGCCGTGCCGACCCGTCCGATGATGCCGGGCAGATCCTGGTGGGTGAAGACCAACAAGATGCCATCGAGGTAGGCCTCCAGCCTGTGGCCCTCGAGCTGCACCAGCCTGGGCATCGAATGCCCGAAGAGCGTGCCGGCAGCCCGGTGGACCCGCTCGGCGGCTACCAGGTCGACCGCCACCACCGAGCTGAAGGCACCCGGGTCGGTTCGCTTCTGCTCGACCAGTTCGATCCCCCGCTCCCGCAAGAGCACCTCGGCGTTGACCACGTTCACGTTCTCGATTGCCGACTCCAGCAGCCCGGCGGCGAAGGCCGCCGTCACCAGTTTGGTGTTTCGCGAGGCGATCTCCCCGCGAAAGGCGATCGAGCAGCTCCGCGGCGGCGACTCGTCGAGCTGCGAGACGAGCAGGCCGAGCCTCCAGGCCAGGTCGAGGAAGCCACGAACGCCCTCCAGGGCCGCAGCGTCGATCGAGCCGGTGTTCACCGAATGCCGGATCGTGCCGGTGGAGAGGAAGTCGAGCAGCAGGCCGACACCCTCGATCGCCACCTGCGACTGGGCCTCCTCGGTACTCGCCCCGAGGTGCGGCGTGACGAGCACGCCCGGCTTGCCGAACAGCGGCGACTCGGTACAGGGCTCCTTTTCGAACACATCGAGGGCCACCCCGGCGATGATCCCTCGCTCGAGACCCTCGAGCAACGCCTGCTCGTCGTAGATTCCACCGCGGGCGCAGTTGATCAGCCTCACGCCCGGCTTGAGGGCCTCGAGCGACTCGCGGTTGACCAGGTGCCGCGTCTCCTCGGTCAGCGGCGTGTGTACGGTGAGGTAGTCGATCTCCGGGAACATCGCCGGCACCGCGTCGACCAGTTCGACTCCCAGCTCGGCCGCCCGCTCCGGGGACAGGAAGGGGTCGTAGCCAAGGACACGCATGTCGAAGGCCCGGGCCCGGCGGGCGACCGCCTGACCGACTCGGCCAAGCCCCACGATGCCGAGCGTCTTCCCGGCCAGCTGCACGCCCATGAACTTGCCGCGGTCCCAGCGGTGATCGCGCAGGCTCGCGTCGGCCACAGCGACATTCCTCGACAACGCCAGCACGAGGGCGAGGGTGTGCTCGGCGGTGCTCACCGTGTTGCCAGCCGGGGTGTTCATGACCACGATCCCCAGCCTCGTCGCAGCCTCCTTGTCGATATTGTCAGTGCCCACCCCGGCCCGCACGATCGCCTTGAGCCGGTGATTCCCTGCCAGCACGTCGGCGGTGATCTTCACGCCGCTGCGACAGATCGCCCCGTCGTGACGCAGCAACACCTCGCGGAGATCGTCACCGGCCAGGCCGGTCGCCAGCTCGTAGCCGATACCGCGTTCGGCCGCCTTGTCGAGCAGGGCCAGCCCGTCCTTGCTGAGCGAATCAAGCACCACGATTGACGGCATGTCAGCATGTCTCCCCGGACGATCCTGCGGCGGTCGAGGCGGCCTTGGCGGAACCCCGGAACTCCGCCATGAAATCCCTCAGCCGCTCGACGCCCTCGAGCGGCATCGCGTTGTAGACGCTCGCCCGGATGCCTCCCACCGAGCGATGGCCCTTGAGTTCGACGAGCCCCCGCGCCGCGGCGGCCTCGAGAAACTCCCGCTCGCGGCCCTCATCGGCGAGTCTGAAGGTGACGTTCATCTCGGAGCGGCACGTTGTGCGGGCGTGGCCGAGATAAAAGCCGCCCGAGGCGTCGATCTCGTCATAGAGCAGCCCCGCCTTGGCGGCGTTGTGGGCGGCGAGCGATTCGAGCCCACCGAAGGATTCGCGGATCCATTCACACAGCAGTCCGAGCACGTAGATCGCGAATACCGGCGGCGTGTTGGCCCGCGAGCCTTTCTCGGCGTGCACCTGGTAGCTGAGCATCTTCGGCAGCGTGTCGCCGCTGCGGTGGAGCAGGTCCCGGCGAACGATGATCACCGTCACGCCGGCGATCCCGGCATTTTTCTGGGCACAGGCGTAGATCAGGCCGTGCCGCGCGACATCGATCGGCCGCGAGAGGAAGTCGCTCGAGCAGTCGCAGACCAGCGGTGAGTCGCACCGCGGCAGCTGCTTCCACTGCACCCCTTGAATCGTCTCGTTGCTGGTGAAGTGCAGGTAGGCCAGATCCCCTGGCGGCTCGATGCCCTCCTCGGGGAGCCGGTCGTAGCCGGTATCGCGACCATCCCACAGCACGCGGACCTCCCCTTCGCGGGCAGCCTCGGCGGCGGCCATCGCACCCCAGGTGCCGGTCAGCAGGTAGCCCGCCGGAGAACCCTGGCCGCGGAGAAGGTTCATCGGGACCATCGAAAACTGGAGATTCGCGCCGCCTTGAAGAAACAGGATCTCGTGGGTCTCGGGCAGCCCCAGCAGACCCGCGAGTTCGCGGCGGGTCGAATCGAGGATCGCGTCGAAGGCGGCGCTGCGGTGGCTGATCTCGAGCACCGAAGAGCCGACGCCCGGCAGGCAGACGAGTTCCCGCTGGATTCGCTGCAGCACCTCCAGGGGAAGCACGGCGGGGCCGGGCGAGAAATTGAACCGCCTCTCGGCCTCGGCGGTGCCCGCGTGATCCGTCGCCATCACCTCTCCGTCCTGACCTGGTCCGTGCCCCGCGATCGCCCGCGGTGACCGCAGAATAGGGCTGCTCGACCAGTCCGGTCAACGCCCCCGGGCTGTGGATCGTCTGCCAGGCCGCCACGGCGAAGCACCACCGAGGCTACCGCGCGGCCGATTGCTGCGGGACTGCCGCCATGCGGGCCTGCCCGACCGGCGCGGAGAGGGCCGCGACCTTGGCGGCAACCACCGGCTGATTGCCGTCGATCGCGAGGGCCCGCGAGTAGTTTGCCAGGGCCTGCGATGGCTGGCCGTTGGCCTCTCGAATTTGGCCGAGCGCGACCAAGGCGCGGGTGTTGTTGGGGTCGACGCCGACCGCGTCGATCAGATGGTTCTCGGCGTCGAGCGTGTTGCCGTGCTCGTAGCAGAGCCGGGCGAGTTCGACCCGGGGCTCGGCGTCGCCCGGCCGGCTGGCCGCCCAGGCCTCGAGGCTGGCGACGGCCTCCTCACCGCGGCCCTCCTCGACCAAAAGCACGGCCAGAGCCCGGTGGCAGGCGGCATGGTCCGGCGCCCTGGCGAGGCAGAGGTGATAGTACTGCTCCGCAAGCTGCATGTCGGAGGGTCGTCCGAAGAGCTTCGACTGCTGGTGGTAGGTCGCCCCGAGGTTGTAGAAAGCGTCCGGGCTGCCCGGCTGCTCGGCCAGGGCACGCTGGAAATGATTCGCCGCGCCCTGGTAGTTGCCCTGCTGGTAGAGCTGCACACCCTGGGCATTGTCGTTGCCGCGGAAACGGCCGCAGCCGGCAACAAGGACCACCACCGCAGCCGCGAACAGCCCGGCGAGCCATGCCATCGAGTCCTGCCGCTGCATCGGTCCGGTCGGTCTCATCGTTGTTTCGTTCCGTCGACCTCGCGAACCCCCGGTGGGGGCGAGCCGGGAGATTCGCGGGCGGACGGTAGCAAAGCACGCCCGGATTCCGCCACCGCAGGATGGGCCGGCCTGCAGGCAGGGGAAACCGCGAAAACCGCGGACGCGGCGGGAAACTGGGGAAGCCGCGTGGGGCTGGCGGGCAGCTGGGATCAGATGCTTCCGCCGCGGGTATAGCCGAGGGATCGCACGACCTCGAGCACTTCGCTGCAAGTGGGGAACATCCTGCCGTTGCGACGCTTGTAGTCTTCGAGAGCACGCATGAACTCGATCTCGTCGGCGGAATAGTCCCGCTCGCATGTCGTGGGGTCGATCTGCCGGCGTCGCCGAGCCGTCGCGCGGCGGGGTGGGGCGACCCCGGCGGGTCCGCGATCTCCACGGGTGGTGCGATCCGCGAGGCTCGCTTCGCGGGCCGCCTTGTTCTGCGTCGTGACGGTGTTGATCGACATGGGATCCTCGTTTTCCTGGAAGTTCGCCGGCCTGGCACGGGACGTATCGTCAGGAAACCTGGGCAGAGTTTGCCGGCCCGGGAAAGCTGACGGTTTTTCCGGATGAAGCGGATCGGCGAAGCCCTGCGGCGGCCGGGCAGGCCCACCAGCCGCTGCAACCGATCCAGTCCGCAACGGGCGTTGGCCTGCTGCGGCAGCGACAGGCCCGTCAAAGGGAATCAACGATTCCCGAAAAACTTCTTGAGGGCCTCCGCGGCGGCATCCCGCGACGATTCCGCCTGCTTCTTCGTGTTCCCTGGCAGACTGCCCGGCTTTTCCTTTGATTGTCGAATCTCCTCGACATGGATCGTGCTGCGAGTCGAGCTGATGTCCTCCGGTGGAGGCTCGTGCGAGTCTGCCGATTGAGGCTCGGCAGGATTCTCCTGCGGTGCGGCATCGTCTTCGCTACGAATGGCATGCGTCGTGTCGAGTCCGGCAGGCTCGCTGTCGTCCGCCATCAGCCACCGTGAGACATCCTGCTCGGACCCGGTTTCGTGCTGGGGAGTTCCCGCGGCGAACTTCAATTCCAGTGAGCCGATCCGCAGGATGTCGCCGTCGGCAAGCGTCGTCTTGACCTCGATCTTGCGGCCATTGACGAAGGTGCCGTTGCGGCTGCCGAGGTCCTCCACGGTGACCTCGCCGCTCCCGTGGACAATCTCGCAGTGGCGACGGCTGACCTCTTCGCTCAGCGGCCGTACGTCGCACTCCTCGGCCCGGCCGATGAGCAGTTTCTGCCGCTTGATTGCGATTCCGCGGCCGGCACTTCTGCCGGAATTGACGATGAACTTGGGCTGCATGGCCCCGAAACTCCCTGGAAATCCGCGGCGGTTCGGCAGTGGACCGCCGTCGCCTCACCCGCATCTGCGAGTGTATCAAAAGCGGCCCGCACTCCGAGGCCGCCCGCTACCGCCTGCGGAGCCAGCGATCCGAGGCGAAATGGGCGATCCGCCCGACGATCGCCTCGCGAGCCTGCCGGTCGAGCAACTCGCCGCGGACCTCCAGCGGCAGCCCGAGATCGTCGGCCACCTGCCGGACCCACTGCAGGCCGAGGGTGTCAGCGTGGATGCCCCGGCCGAGAAGTTCCTCGAGCCCAGGATGGCGGGCCACCTCGGCCGGGACGTCGAGACGGCGCAGCAGCAGGCTGCCATGCTGCAGCACCGCGGCGGCCAGCCTCCGCTGGGCGCTGCCGAGAAGCTTGTGGCGACCGGCGACCACGTCCCCCACCGAGCGGCGATCGAAGCAGAAAAGCGGACCTTCGGGCCGCTCACCCTCCGCCGGCCCGCCATGCAGGCCCGCCGCGAGACCAAGCGGAGAAAGCACCTTGACCATCGCGGCGTGCAGCACGTCGTAGAACCGCTGCGGTGAACGGCCCAGCGGATGCTCCCGCGAGACGGCCGCAGCGTAGGTCAGATCACCCCCGTGGAGGATGCCGCCGCCTCCGCTGGGTCGCCGCACGAGCGGAATCCCGTGGTCGGCCAGCCAGGCGGCGGAATCGGCCCGCTGGAAGCCGCCGAGCGAGAAGGTCGGAGCCTCCCAGCGGTAGAGCCGAATCGCGATTCCCCCGGTCTCGCCACGGGAGGCGAGCAGTTCGTCGGCGGCCATGTTGACCGGGCCGGATGCCGGCGGATCCCGCCAGACCACGAGCACTACTGCGACTGCTCCCGAACGACCGCGTCGTAGGCGGTCTGGTCCATCAGCTGGTCGAGCTCGGAGGGATCGGCGAGTTTCATTTTCACGATCCAGCCCTCGCCGTACGGATCCCGGCCGAGGATGTCGAGATCGTTGGGCAGGCCCTCGTGAACCTCCACCACCTCGCCGGAGCACGGCGCGTAGAGATCGCTGACGGCCTTCACGCTCTCGATCTCACCGAAGGACTCGCCGGCGGTGAGGGTGTCGCCGACGCGGGGCAGCTGCATGAACACCAGATCGGTCAGGGCCTCGACGGCATAGGCGGAAATGCCGATCGTGGCGATCGCTCCGGGGGCCGGGTCTCCCTCGACGCGAACCCACTCATGAGACTTGGCAAACTTCATCGACGAATCCTCCCGCGACTTCGTGTGGCAGCGTGGCAGCATGGCAGGCGGTCGAGCCCGACCGTCGCCGGGAGAATACCGCAATCACGCCGGAGACGTTCAGGTTTTCCTGCGGTAGAAGGGGAGAGGGACGATCCGGGCCGGCTCACGGCTGCCACGGATCTCGACGGCCACTTCGCCGCCGGCATCGGCCCGCGACACGTCGAGCATCGCCATCGCCACCGAGGCCTCGAGGCTGGGGGCGAAGCTGCCGCTGGTGACGACCCCGATCTCCCCGGCCTGGGCAGCGGCCGAGGCAACCACCGGGTAGCCCTCGCGGGCCGGCCGCCGCGAGGCGAGTATCAGGCCGACCCGCCGCCGTGTCGGCCCGGCCGCGGACAATTCCGCAAGCGTCTTGCGGCCGGGAAACTCGCGGCCCTCGAGGTTCACCGCGAACCCCAGACCGACGGCGAAGGGATCGCTCGACTCGACGAGTTCGTGGCCGTAGAGCGGCATGCCGGCCTCGAGTCGCAGGGTGTCGCGGGCCCCGAGGCCGCAGGGACGGCCGCCGGCCGACACCAACGCCTCCCAGACCCGCGTCGCACAGTCGGCATCGACCACGAGTTCGAAGCCGTCCTCGCCGGTGTAGCCGGTGCGGCTCACCGCCGCGTCGACTCCCGCCAGTTCGGCCCGGCCGGTTCGATAGACCGGCATCGCCGTGATCGCCTCCCGCTGTCGAGGCTCGCAGAGGCCCGCCACGATCCCGACCGCCTGCGGACCCTGCACGGCGATCATCGCCGTCTGGCCCGTGCGGTCTTCGAGCGAGGCATTCGCGGGCAGTCGGGCGGCGAGCGATTCGACGACCCGCTCGCGGTTGGCGGCATTGACCACCAGTTGGAAAAGCGTGTCTCCCTCGCAGGCGACCAGGGCGTCGTCGAGAACCCGCAGGCTCCGCGGCCCTCCCTCGTCGGTCACAAGTGTGTAGCGTGCCCGGCCCGCGGCCAGCCCCGCCACGCTGCGCGTGAGGGTCGACTCGAGCCAGTCGCGGGCCCCCGCACCGGCGACTGTCAGCCGCCCCATGTGGGAGACGTCGAACAGACCGCAGTGGCTGCGGGTGGCCCGATGTTCCTCCACGATCGAGCCATATTGCACGGGCATCGACCATCCGCCGAAGGGCACCATGCGTCCGCCATGGTCGCGGTGCCAGGCGGCAAGCGGCGTTTCACGCAGGCGGGATTCATCGGCGGACATGCACGTCTCCCCGGCCGTCTCGGCCGTAGCCCGGCAGCGGCGGCGGCCGGAAAAAGGGTGAGTATAGGAATCGACCGCCTCCCGAACAGCGGCGACCCGCTCAGCGGCGACGGCGGCCACCGCGGGGCGGCCCCTTGGCCCGCCGCGGACGGCGGTGGCGTCCCTCGAGGCGAAACTCCATCGTCCGGCGTTCGAGGTCGACGCTCGCCACCTCCACCCGCAGCCGGTCACCGAGACGGAAGCTGTTGCCGGCACGGTGGCCGGCGAGCGTGTGTCGACGGCGGTCGTAGCGGTAGGCGTCGTCCGGCAGGCTCTCCCGGGGCAGCAGTCCCTCGGCAGGCAGCTCGATGCCCTGCACGAACAGCCCGAAGGCTTCCACACCGGTGATCACCGCGTCGATCGGTTCGCCGATCCGCTCGCTCATGAACAGCAGCAGCTTGAGCTTCACCAGCTCGCGTTCCGCCGCCTCCGCCCGCCGCTCGAGCTGGGAACAGGCCTCGCCGAGTTCGGCGAGGCCGTCGGCGGGCGGCCGGCGACGCCGCCCGAGGGCGTCGAGCTGCCGGTGAATCGTGAGATCGGGGTAGCGACGGATCGGCGAGGTGAAGTGGCAGTAGCAGTCGCTGGCAAGGGCGTAGTGGCCCTCCTCGGCGGGTGCGTAGACCGCCCGGGCGAGGCTGCGGAGCACCGCGTAGTGCACCGCATGGGCCTCCGGCCTGCCACGGCTCATCGCGAGCAGCCGTTGCAGTTCGAAGCGGCTTTCGAGCGAATCGGTCTCGAAGCCGAGTTCGGAGACGAACTCCGTGAGCTGCCGCAGCTTCCGCAGGTCGGGCTGGGGATGAATCCGGCGGAGAAACGGGATGCCCGCGGCGGCGAGCAGACCGGCCACCGCCTCGTTGGCCGAGAGCATGAACTCCTCGATGATCTGGTGACTCTCGGTGTCGGGCTCGACATGGGCCCCGGTCACCCGCCCGTCGCGGTCGAGATCGATCTTCACCTCGGGCATCACCAGTTCCAGGGAGCCCCGACGGCGGCGACGATCCCGCAGCAGACGGGCCAGGTCTCGCATCCGTCCGAGCAGCTCCCGCACCTCGCGGGACATCGACACGGCGGTCGTTTCCGCATCCTCGAGGAAGCAGTCAACCTCGTCGTAGGTGAATCGACGGCGGCTGCGGATCGCCGTCCGCTCCACCTCCGCGGCGACCATGCCGCCGTCAGGCGTGAACTCGATCCAGCAGCTGCGGGCATAGCGGAGCTTCTGGGGCTGCAGGCTCGCGAGGTTGTTGGAGATGATCTCCGGCAGCATCGGAATCACCCGGTCGGGCAGATAGACGCTCGTGCCCCGGGCCCGCGCCTCCTGATCGAGCGGGGAACCCTCCTCGACGAAGGCCGCCACGTCGGCGATATGCACGCCGAGCAGCCAGTGGTCCCGTTCGATCCGCTCCAGCGAGATCGCGTCGTCGAAGTCGCGGGCGTCGGTGGGGTCGATCGTGATCACCACCAGATCGGTACGGTCGACCCTTTCGCGGCCGACCTGCTCGCCGAAGCGGGCCGCCTGCCGGCGGGCCTCCTCCATTGCCGCCTCTGGAAAGGGCCCGGGCAGGCCGAACTCGTGGATCACCGAGCGGGTGTCGACGCCGGGCTCGCCCGCATCGCCGAGCACCTCGATCACGACCCCCTCGCCGTCGCGGATCGCGGTGGGGAACCGCACCATCTCCAGGACAACCTTTTCCCGCGGCCGCACCCCCTTGGCACCGGGGTCGCCCACAGCCACCGGGCGGGCGAAGGTGGTGCCGTCGATCGTGACCCATCCTCCGCCGGCCGCCTCGAAGTAGCTCCCCACGAAACGGGTCGTCCGCCGGGCGACGACCTCCACGATCTCGCCGGCCGGCCCCGGGCGACGGTGGTCGCCGGTCGAAACACGCACCCGCACCGTATCGCCGTCGGCGGCGTCCCGCGAGGCGGTGGCGGGCACGTAAATATCCGAATCGCGGGAGTGGGCGGGGGCCGAGGAGGGTCGCACGAAACCGTGCCCGCGGCTTTTCCGCTGGTAGACGCCCGTGACGAGCTCGGGGGCCCCACGGGGCCGCGTGCGTGGCATGACTAGCGGCCGTCGCTCCCCTCGCCCTGCGACCGCTCCCGACCGCGGAAGAACTTGCGGCCGTGGTTGGCGTGGTACTGGGTCCAGCCACTGTCCATCGAGGCCTCGTTTTGCAGCAGCTGCAGCGTCGATGCCATCTGGGCGTCGAAGTGATCGAGGTGGTGCAGGGCGATCGCCTCGAGCGTCATCGGCAGCTTCGGGCTGCCAAATTCGTAATGGCCATGGTGACTGGCGACCATGTGCTTGATCCGCACCGCCAGTTCGGCGTCGAGGGGCCTTCCCAGCCTGGTCTCGACCTCGGCGATGCGGTCGTCAAGGATCTCCAGACCCAGGAGCACGTGCCCGAGCAGCTGGCCGGAATCGGTGTAGGAAAAACCCTTTTCGCTCTCCAGCTCGACCGTCTTGCCAATGTCGTGGAAGAGCACGCCCACCAGCAGCAAGTCCCGGTCGACGTCGGGATAGAGCGTCGCCACCCGGTCCGCCAGCCGCAGCAGGCTCGCCACGTGGTCGATCAGCCCGCCGGCGTAGGCATGGTGATGTTTGACGCCGGCCGGACTGCGTCGAAAAGACTCCATCAGCCGCTCGTCGTCGAAGACCGCATCGGCGAGCAGCCGCAGTTCCTCCCGCGAGAGCCCCGCGAAGGTCGATCGCATCTCCTCCACGAGCCGGTCGATGTCACCACCGGAGAGAACCCTGTAGTCCGATTCCTCGATCCCGCGAGGATCGACCCGCTGGATCGAGGTGGCGATCACCTGCAGGTTGCCCTGGTAGAGCTGGGTGCTGCCCTCGACACGGACATAGTCGCCGTCCTCGAAGGCCCCATACTCCGCCTCGCCGGCGTTCCACATTCGGGCCGTGATCAGACCGCTGCGGTCGGCGAGTTCGACCTGGAGGTAGAGCTGCCCGTTGCGATTGGGACGCAGCTGCTTGTGGGTCGCCAGGAAGACCTGGTCGATCGTCCCTTGCGGCGGCAGTTCCGTGATGAACTTGCGGCGGCCGGAGCGACCCGGGGGCAGGAGCACTGGGGCGGCGGGCACCGGCGGCGTGGATGAGGAAGAACGTGGCATGGGAGCCCGTGGGAATAAAAAAGGAACCAACGCAGTGTAGAGGTTTGCCGATGCCCACCACAAACTCGCATCGCCGCACCGGCCTGCGGGGCCATGGATGGCCTGGACGGCGAAAAGCTAGACTCGCAGCCCCCGGTCGCATCGTCACGGCACTCGGGGATCAGCCGAACTGCGGAGAAACTCGATGGCCCGACACGCGATCTCCCCGACCCGCGAAGAGGACTACCCGGAGTGGTATCAGCAGGTCGTGCGGGCCGCCGATCTCGCCGAGACCTCGCCGGTCCGCGGCTGCATGGTGATCAAGCCCCACGGCTACGCGATCTGGGAGCGGATGCAGGGAATCCTCGACAGGGAATTCAAGGCTACCGGCCACGTCAACGCCTACTTCCCGCTGTTCATCCCGCTCTCGTTCCTCGAAAAGGAGGCGGAGCATGTCGAGGGATTTGCCAAGGAGTGCGCGGTGGTCACCCACCACCGCCTCGAGCAGGGGCCCGAAGGGAGGCTGGTGCCCACGGGGAAGCTGGAGGAGCCGTTGGTGGTGCGGCCCACCAGCGAGACGATCATCGGGGCGATGTACGCCAAGTGGATCCAGTCGTGGAGGGATCTGCCGGTGTTGATCAACCAGTGGGCCAACGTGGTCCGCTGGGAGATGCGGCCGAGGGTCTTTCTGCGGACCGCGGAGTTTCTCTGGCAGGAAGGCCATACGGCCCATGCCACCAGCGAGGAGGCGATCGAGGAAACGCTCAGAATCCTGAAGATCTACGAGCGATTTGCCCGCGACGACCTCGCCCTGCCGGTGATCACGGGCGTCAAGCCATCGGCCGAGCGGTTTCCCGGAGCGGTCGAAACCTGGTCGATCGAGGCGATGATGCAGGATCGGCGTGCCCTCCAGGCGGGTACCTCCCACTTCCTGGGGCAGAACTTCGCCAAGGCCCAGGAAATCCGCTTCGCATCACCTTCGGGCGGCGAGGAATACTGTTGGACCACGTCGTGGGGAGTCTCGACGCGACTCATCGGCGCCGTGATCATGACCCACGCCGATGACGACGGCCTGCTGCTGCCGCCCAGGATCGCCCCGCAGCATGTGGTGATCCTGCCGATCGTGCGGGGCGACGACGACCGCGGGCCGGTGATGGAGGCCTGCCAACGGCTGCGGGACCGGCTCGCCGAGCAGCGCTGGCGGGGCGAGCCCGTGCGAGCCGGAATCGATGCCAGGGATCTCCGCGGCGGTGAGAAATCGTGGCAGCACATCAAGCAGGGGGTGCCGTTGCGGGTCGAGATCGGCCCGCGGGATCTCGCCGAACACGCCGTCTCGTTCTTCCGGCGCGATCGTGGCGTCAAGGACCGCGAGTCGATGGCGTTGGATGCTTTCATCGAGGCGGTGCCCGACCAGCTCGAGGCGATCCAGGAAGGTCTGCTCGCGAGGGCGGGTAGCTTCCGCGACAGCCACACCCGGCGACTGGAGAGCCTCGCCGAGGTGGAGGCGTTCTTCACGCCCCCCGCCGACGGCCGGGGTATGCATGGCGGCTTCGCGTTGGTCCACGTGGCCGACGACCCGGCCGTGACCGCGGCCCTCGACCCCCTGAAGGTCACGGTTCGCTGCGTGCCAGTCGAGGGGGATGACGAGCCCGGCAAGTGTGTGGTCACCGGCAGGCCGACCTCCCGGCGGAGCGTGCTCGCCAAGGCCTACTGAGCGGCGATCGCGCGGCCGCGGGGGTCTCCCCGGGCTATCATTGACGATAGACGTGGACCGACGACCGCCGACGGAGGCGACACGAGCGATGAAACCGACTCCGAGCAGCCTCGCGGTGGCCTGCGTGGCGGCAGTCGCAGGGATTGTGGTGGGCGGTGGGATCGCGGTCAGCGAATCACTGCTGCGGCCGCTGCGGGTTGGAGGCTTTGTCGATGTCGGCGATGTCCCCGAATCGGCCCCCCGGGCTGAGGTGAAGGAAACCCGCTTCGACTTCGGCGGCCTCGGCAGCGGGCAGTCGCAGAGCCATCGCTTCACCATCACCAACACCGGCGGCAGCCCGCTGACGCTCGAGAAGGGAGCCACCTCCTGCACCTGCACGATCAGCGGTCTGGATCGCAGCGAGGTTCCGCCCGGTGAGTCCGCCACGGTGACGCTCGAGTGGACGGCGAAGGGCGGGGGAGGGGCGTTTCGCCAGCAGGCCACGATCCTCACCAGCGATCCCCGTCGGCCCGAGGTGGCGTTCGTGGTCGAAGGCCGGGTGATTCCCACCTTTGAGGTCGTACCGCCACGGGTCGTGTTCAGCAAGCTGGCCGTGGCCAGCGAGGAATCGGTGCCGGTGCGAATCTTCACCCACGGCGACGAGCCGCCACGCGTCGAGAGCCTGCGGTGGCGGGGGGAGGGCGGCGGTGATGCCGAGCCGGGCTTCCTCGGCTTCGAGGCGGCCGAACTTCCCGCCGGGGAGATCGAAGGCCACGCGGAGGCAACGGGCGGATTGAACATCAACCTGACCACTCGGCCGCCGCTGCCGCTGGGCCCGTTCCGTGGCGTGCTGGAGGTCGGCTATGTCTGCGGTGAGCCGGGCGAGGGGGCTGCCGGGGGCACCGCAGCCGAGGGAGAAACCGCTTCCGGGCGGGCCACCATCGTCGAGATTCCCGTCGAGGGCAGCGTGCGGGGCGAGATTGCCGTCGCCGGAAGCGGCTGGGACTCCGGCCGCCAACTTCTCTCAATCGGCAGCGTGGCCTCGGCGAGAGGCTTCCGGGGCCGGATTTTCCTGACCGCCAGGGGCGCGGCCGCCGATGAATTTTCGGTGGAGGTCGAGGAACTCGTGCCGTCGTGCATGGTCGTCGAGGTGGGCGAACCGGCGGCGGTCGGAAGCGGTTCGGTCGTGCGGCTTCCGCTGACAATCTCCATTCCCCCGGGGAGCCCGCCGTGCAATCATCTAGGGACCAAGCTCGCGCCGGCCGGACGCATCGTCCTGCGGACACAGCATCCCGACGCCCCGACCATGACCATCCCCGTACGGATCGCCGTCGGCCCCTGAGCCGGCAGCCGCCACGACACTCCGAGGTGCCATCGATGCCGCCCGTCGCCCTGATGCTGTCGCCACGCCCGCAGGCCTCGGCCGGCCGGCTCCCGATGCTCCTGACGACGATCGTGACGGCGATTGCGGCAGGCGGCCCGCCGCGGGCCATGGCGAACGAGTCGGCCATCCCCGACCGCGGCCCGGAAACCGCCGAACTGCTTGCCGACACCTACCGCCGACGCAACGGTGCCGTTTTCGAGGGCTGGGAAAAGCCTCGCGCGGTGATCGTGTTCACCGGTGAACTCGAGGGCTACATCGAGCCCTGCGGCTGCACCGGCAAGGAGAACCAGAAGGGGGGGCTCAGCCGGCGGCAGAACTTCCTGCGGGCCCTCGCCACGGTCGGCTGGCCGAGCGTGGCATTCGATCTCGGCAATCAGGTGCGGCGGTTCGGTCGGCAGGCGGAAGTGAAGTTTCAGTCGATCGCCGACGGGCTCCGCGAGATGGACTATTGTGCGGTCGGCTTCGGCCCCGACGACCTGCGGCTCCCAGCCGAGGAACTCGTGGCCGCCGTGGCGGCGGTGGGCGATGAGCCGACACCGTTTGTGAGCGCCAACGTCGGCCTGCTCGGGCTCGACGCCGGGATCACACCGCGATTTCGCGTGGTCGAGGTGGGCGGCCTGCGGATCGGTGTCACGAGCGTACTCGGCGACGAGGCGGGCGAGTCGATCCGCAACGATTCCCTCGAACTGAAGTCGGCCGCCAAGGCCCTCGAGGAGGTCGAGCCGCGACTGGCTGCGGCGAAATGCGACCACCAGGTGCTGCTGTGTTGGGCCTCGATCGACGCCACCCGCACACTCGCCGACCGCTTCGCGCGGTTCGACCTGGTGGCCACCGCTGGGGGCGCCGACGAACCCCCCTTGGTACCCCAGGCCCTGGAGGGTGGCAGGCGGCGGCTGCTCGAGCTTGGCCACAAGGGGATGTACGCGGTGGTCGTCGGATTTTTCGACGACCAGCGGCAGCCAATCCGGGTGCAGCGGGTGCCGCTGGATGCCCGCTGGGGTGAATCGGCCGACATGATCCGCCTGCTGGGGACCTACCAGGTGCAATTGGAGACGCTCGGGCCCAAGGGGCTGGAACTGGCCCCCGTCCGGCACCCGACCGGCCGCCGTTTTGCCGGCAGCGAGGCCTGCGGCGACTGCCACGACTACGCCTACGAGGTCTGGGAGCAGACCCCGCATGCGACCGCCCTCGACACCCTCGAGCAGGCCGACCCACGGCGGGACCACGATCCTGAGTGCCTCTCCTGCCACGTCGTCGGCTGGGCGCCGCAGAAGTTCGAGCCCTACGAAGGGGGCTTTGTGAGCCGCGAGGCAACGCCCCAGCTGGTCCATCAGGGCTGTGAGAACTGCCACGGGCCGGCGGCCGACCATGTGGCGGTGGAGCTCGGCGAGATCGAGGTCAAAGAGGTCGAACGCGACCGTCTGCGGGCCGAACTGGCGATGACGATCGACACTCCCGAGGGCCGGCAGCGGACGATCAACAACTGCCTGGAATGCCACGACCTCGACAACAGTCCCGAGTTCGACTTCGAGGAATACTGGCCCTCGGTCGCCCATTCCGAGACGGACGAGTGAGCCCGCAGGCGGGCTGATGCCGTGCGGGCCATTCAGCCCGAGCCCTCGATCTCGGCCATCGACTCGTCGGGGATATTGAAATTCGCCGCGACGGCCTGCACGTCGTCGTGCTCGTCGAGACGCTCCATCAGCTGCAGCACCTTGCGGGCGTCTTCGAGATTCTCGACATCCACGGTCGTGCTCGGCTCGCGAATGATCTCGCTCGATTCGACCCGCAGGCCGGCGGCCCTGACGGCCTCGACGACTCCGCTGGTGGCCCCCGGCTCACAGCGAATCTCCCAGCAGTCGTCGGCCGCTGTGACATCCTCCGCCCCGGCCTCGAGGGCCAGTTCGACGAGCCGATCCTCACCGCAGGCATCCCGCGGCACCCGCACCACGCCCCGTCGCTCGAACATCCAGCCCACGCAGCCACTCGCCCCGAGTTTGCCGTCGCAAAGCTCGAAGATCTTGCGGATCTCCGGGGCGGTGCGGTTGCGGTTGTCGGTCAGAATCTCACAGAGCACGGCCACGCCCCCGGCGGCATAGCCCTCGTAGAGACTCTCCTCGAGATTGCCGCCTTTGAGCTCTCCGGTGCCCGCCTTGATCGCGCGGGTGATGTTCTCCTTCGGCATGCTCACGGCCTTCGCCGCATCGATCGCGTATCGCAGCCGCAGGTTGGCGTCGGGGTCGCCTCCACCATGCTTGGCGGCCACGATGATCGCCTTGGCGAGCTTGCTCCACAGCTTGCCCCGCTTGGCGTCGACGACCGCCTTCTTGCGGGCGATGTTGGCCCAGTGGGAATGTCCAGCCATGGCCTGCTCCTCGCCGAAACGACTGCTACTTCGGCTTTCGTTTGGTGAGCTGTTTGGTGGAGCTCCGCGGCGGGCGGGGCTTGCCGGCGGGAGCCTTCGATTTCGTGGAATCGGCCGCTCGCTTGGCCGGCTTCGCCGGCTTGGCCGGCTTGGCCTTGGAAGCCTTGCCGGATGCGGCCGGCTTCGCTGCCCGCTTCGACGAGGAAGCCTTCTTGGCAGCGGCCTTCTTGTCGGCAGCCGGCGTCGATTTTGACTTCGGCTTCGCCGCAGGCTTGGCCGGCTCCGCCGGAGCCGGGCGGGCGAGCTCCGGTTTGATCGTCAGCGGCTTGCCGATGTTCGGCTTGACGACGAACGGCTTGGGCCCCGACTTGCCCCCCGGCTTGCCGTCGCGCTTGGGGCCGGAACCCGGCGGCGGCATCGGTGTCTTGCCGACCGGCCGCGCGGCGGCCTGGGGGCCGGCCGGACGATGCTCCTCCGAGGGCGTCCGCCGCGGATCCTCGCCGCCCACGGCTGGGCTCGGCGGCGGCAGAGCCTCGCCCCGCTTGGGAAGGCGATCCTTGGCCGCGGGATCGACCGCCAGGATCATCTTGCGGACCGCGGGGGAGTGCACGTTTCGCATCAGGTCGGCCCCGAACTGGTGCAGCAAAGAACTGAACTCGCGACCCGCCTTCTTCGGGATTGCCCGGTCGATCCAGGGGACGGAGCGGGCGTCGTACTCCTCGTCGGTGATCAGCCCGGTCAGCCACAAGACGGCGAGGGCCCCGTCGTCGAGCGGGATCGTGTGCCCCCCCAGACCGGTCGAGACCACGTGGGAGACGACGAACGGCGGGATGCCCTTGAGGCTCTCGAGGGTCTTGATGCCATGGGCGATGGAGTGCTTGCGGGCATGCTCGAGCGAAAAGCTGTAGGTCGATTCGAAGATGCTCTGCAGAGCCCGCCGCAGCGAAAGGGCCGCCCGCGGCGGATCGGGCAGGGGCGAGAGCGTTTCGGCGAGTTCGGCCACCGTGGTGACCCGCACCTCGTTGAGATCGAAGTAGTTTTCACCGAGCCGCGAGAAGGCCTTCTCGGCGAGGTCGTAGGCCGCGTTTTCGAGGCAACAGGCAAAGAGCACCTGTTCGAGCACGGGCCGGGCCGTATCGGGCGAGACGGGCTTGTAATGCTGCTTGAGAACTTTCTGCAGTTTGTTGAGCAGTTGCGTGCGGTTTGGAGTGGCCATGCGTCTTCCTGGGGAACGTTCCTTTCAGGCGGGCCCCGGCGGCCGCTCGGCCGCAAGCGGTGCCTCGCCATCGTCGTTGCCGGTGGGATCGGCATCCGCGGGCAGCACCTCCCGCAGAACGCGATCAATTTCGAGCGACTGCTTGACGCCCGGATCGAGACTGAAGTGCAGTCTCGGGACATACCGTGTCTCGATCGAGTCGGCGATCCGCGACTGCAGGAAGCCGGCCGAGTGTGCCAGGCCCCGCAGGGCCAGTTCCGCCTTCGCCGGGCTGCCCATGACCGAGACGTAGACCTTGGCCGAACGCATGTCGGGGGCCATCTCGACCCGCGTCACGGTCACATCCCGCACGCGGGGATCCCGCACGCTGGTGAGAATCGCCATGCTCACCACCTCGCGGACGGCCTCGGCAGCCTTGAGGAGTCTTCGGGTGCTCACGAAAGCGTTCTCGCGACCTCCTCGATGCGGTAGCACTCGAGGATGTCCGCCTCCTTCACGTCGTTGAAGCCGGCGAGCTTGATTCCGCACTCCAGGCCGTCCCGCACCTCGCGGGTGTCGTCCTTCTCGCGGCGGAGTGAATCGATCGGATAATCGCCGATCACCACGCTGTCGCGGAGCACGCGGATCCGGGCGTTGCGGGCGATCACGCCCCCGATCACGCGGCAGCCGGCGATCACGCCAAGCCGGCTGATCGAGAAGGTCCGCTGCACCAAAGCCCGGCCGAGTTCCGTTTCCCGTTTCTCCGGCGAGAGCATGCCCTCGAGAGCGTCCCGCAGGTCGTCGGTGACCTGGTAGATGATGTCATAACGGCGAATCTGCACGCCGCGTTCCTCGGCAAGCGAGCGGGCCCGCTCGTCGGGAGCGACATGGAAGCCGATGATCACCGCATCAGAGGCATCGGCAAGAGCCACGTCGGCCTCGGTAATGCCTCCCACCGTCGATTGCAGCACGCGGATCGCCACCTCGGGATGCTCGAGCTTCTCCAGCTCCTTGAGGATCGCCTCGATCGAACCGCGGACATCCGCCCGCAGGATCAGGTTGAGCGTGGGCGTCTTCTCGATCCCCAGCCGGTCGTGGAGATTCTCCAGGGTCACGTGCACCGGCGTCTTCGAAAGGTGGGTCTGCCGCCGCAGCCCGGTCCGCTTCTCGGCGACCTCGCGGGCCTTGGCGATCTCGTCGACGACATGGAACCGCTCGCCCGGCCCGGGAGCGACGTCGAGGCCGGTCACGTAGACGGGGTGGGAGGGGCCGGCCCCCTTGATCTTGCGACGAGCCTGGAGCGTGTCGGTCATTGACTTGACGTGCCCGCTCGCCTCACCGCAGACGACCGCGTCGCCGACGTGGAGTGTTCCCTTCTGCACCAGCAGGCAGGCCACGATCCCGCGGCCCTCGTGGACCGAGGCGTCGAGACAGACCCCCGCCGCCGCCCGCTCGGGGTTGGCTCGCAGGTCATGAAGCTCGGCAATCGTGAGTAGCGTGTCGAGCAGGGCATCGATGCCCTCGCCGGTGAGGGCGCTGGTCTTGACCACCTCGGTGTCGCCGCCCCACTCGGTGGGCAGCAGGTCGTTGGAGGCGAGCTGCTGGTAGATGCGGTCGACATCGGCCCCGGGCAGGTCGATCTTGTTGATGCAGACCACCAGCGGCACCTCGGCGGCCCGGGCGTGGCTGATCGCCTCCTCGGTCTGCGGCATCAGCCCGTCATCGGCCGCGATCACGATCACCGCGCAGTCGGTGACATTCGCCCCGCGGGCCCGCATCTGCGTAAATGCCTCGTGGCCGGGCGTGTCGACGAAGGTGATGTCGTTGCCGTTGCGGTCGATCGTGTAGGCCCGCATGTGCTGGGTGATCCCGCCGCTCTCCCGCTTCACGACCTCGCTGCCGAGGATCCGGTCGAGGAGCGAGGTCTTGCCATGGTCGACGTGGCCGAGGAACGTGACCACCGGCGGCCGCGGCACCCGCAGCGAGGGATCCTCGTCGGCCGCCTCGAACTCGGAGAGCAGTTCCTGCTCGAGATCCTCCACCGTCTTGATGTTCAGCTCGACGCCCAATTCCGCCGCCAGCAGCTCGACGGTGTCACGATCGAGGGAGGTGGTCATGTTGGGAATCGCATCGAGGCCGAAGCCGAGCAGCTTTCGCAGCACCTCGCTCGCGGCGAGACCGATCGCCTCGGAGAAGGCTCGCACCGTGCAGGGAACCTGGATCGAGGCGGTCGTTTTGCGGGGCGCGGCGGTGGAGACGCTCTTTCGCTGCCGCGACGGACGCCGGCGGCGGAGCATCCGTTCGTCGTCGTCACCCATCCGCCGCCGCTCGGTGACCCGCTTACGGGCGAGCTGCCGCACCTCACGGCCGCCAAGGAGATCGTCGGCAGGGCGATTGGAGCCCTTGTGCGGTGACCGCCGCAGCCGACCGCCCGGCTCCATCAGCGGCGGCACGGGCATCTCGCCCGGCCCGCCGAGTCCGCCGGCAGGCGGGCGGGGGCGGCCACCCGACTGCCTCTGCTCCTGCTTTCGCATGTGCTCGGCGAGCGGCTTGGCCCCACCGGCTTTCGCGCTGCGAATCGCGTCGAGGGGTAGCTTGACGTCGGGCTTCTGCGGTGCCGGCTCCTGCGACTTGCGGGCCACGGGGGGCTTCGAAGCCGGCATTGGCGCCAGCTTGAAGGCCGGTCGCGGCGCCGGCTTGGAGCCGGTCGTCTTCGGCTTGAGAGTCGGCTTGGGCTTGGGCTTCTCGGCGTCCGCTGCCGCCGGCTTGGGCTTGGGAGCCGCCGCGTCGGGCCGGCCGGTCACGCCGGTCGGAGCGATGTAATCTTCCTTCCGCAGCGCACCGGCCGCGGCAGGTCGGGCAGGGGCCGCGGGTGCCGCCCGTTCGGCCGGCCGCGACTTCGCCGCCATGAATTCCCTGAGCTTCGCGACCTCGTCGTCACTCAGGCTTGCGAGGGCCGAACCCTTGTCTTGGATGCCTGCACGGGCGCACAACTCCACGAGCTCTTTGCTGTCGAGCTTGAGTTCCTTCGCCAGCGTATAGATTCGAACTGCCACTCGAAACCTTTCCCGCCACGTCTCCGGACGGGCCTCTTGCCTCGCGAATCCGACTGCCCGAGCACGAAACCGGCGACGCGGAAGTCGCTACCCCCTGTCGGGTAACGGCCAATCCACCGTGGTTCCGGGGATACCGGTGACCACGCGATCGATGCTTCAGCGTTGCGGCGGGATGTCACCACGGTGACACCGTCGTCACGTCGCTCATCTCGTCACCTGACCGGGAGTGCTCGGCGGACGTCCGCCTCCGTGAGTTGATTGTACCATCGTGGTCCTCGAAAAATCGAACCTGTCCGTCAATTGCCTCAGCCCGGGTTCTCAGGGTCGGCAGGCTCCACCTGCGGTGAAGCCCCTTCGGCCCCCGCTGCAGCCGCATCGGCCCCGGCTGCCTCTGCGTCGGCCATCGGCTCGCCTTCGGCCGCCTCCGCTTCGCCCGCCGTGGCCTCGCCGCCGGCCGCGTCGGCCTCGGCCGCCTCGAGCCGCTCCTGCTCTCGCTGGCGTCGCCGCTGGTCGGCGGCCGCCTCCTCGGCGATCGCTGCCCGTTCCTCAGCCACCGCCACGATCTTCTCCACGGCCTCCTCGCTGAGCCCGCCCATCTCCATCAGGTCGTCCGGCTCGATCACCGACAGATCGTCGTAGGAGAGGAAGCCCTCGCCCACGAGACGCTCGGCGAGCGATTCATCGAGGCCCTCAATTGAAGAGAATCCCGCGGTCGCCCGCTCGATCTGCTGGTCGAGTTCCTCCTGGGTCATGATCTCGATGTCCCAGCCGCAGAGCTTGCTGGCAAGCCGCACGTTCTGCCCGCGGCGTCCGATCGCGAGGGAGAGCTGGTCCTCCCGAACCAGCACGATCCCGCGGCCGAGCATCTGGCAGAGAATCACCTCGTCGACCTCCGCGGGCTGCAGGGCATTGGGCACGAGCACCTGCAGGTCGTCGCTCCAGCGGACAATGTCGATCCGCTCGCCACCGAGTTCCTCGACGATGTTCTTGATACGGTTGCCGCGAACGCCCACGCAGGCCCCCACGCAGTCGACCCTCGCATCGGAGCTGAGCACCGCCACCTTGCTGCGGTAGCCGGGCTCGCGGGCGATCGCCCGGATCTCGATCACCCCGTCGGCGATCTCCGGAATCTCCTGCTCAAACAGACGCTGGACCAGTTGCGGCCTGATCCGCGAGAGGATGATCTTGACGCGACTACCGACCTTGCGGACCTCGAAAATCGTGGCCCGAATTCGCTCGTTGGGGTGGTAGGTCTCGCCGGGGATCTGCTCGCTGCGGGGCAGGATCGCCTCGGTGCCGCCGAGGGAAACGGTGGCCGTCGCCCCTTCGTGGCGGGTCACGACGCCGGAGATCATGAACCCCACCTGCTCCTCGAACTCGTCGTGAATCGCGTCGCGTTCCGCCTCGCGAATCTTCTGGATGATGACCTGCTTGGCGGTCTGAGCCCCGATCCGCCCGGTCAGTTCCTCGGTATCGATCTCGATACCATCATGACGACCGCTGACCCCGCCGGTTTCGCGGTCGATCACGATCTCGATCACCGACTCCTCGCCATACTGACGGGCGAGGGCTGTGATCAGCGCCTGCTCGATCGCCTGGAAGACGATCTCCTTGTCGATGTTTTTGTCGCGATGGATCGCGTCGACGATACGCAGGATTTCATCGGGCTTCATGGCGCTCCCGTGCAGCAATCGGGCATCGCACGGGACGGGCGTATCGGCTCAGCCGACGCCACATACGACATGGTCGCCGAGCGGCTTCCCTCGGGAAGCCCCCAAGCTCGCGAATCTTCGCCGCCATCGGCGGCTCTGCCCGATCCTCGTTCGACGCGTGAATCACGCACGGTACGGCCGGCCGACGACGATTGTCAAGCCACGCAGCCCTGGCAGGAAGATTTCGCCGCCGCAGGCCACGATCCCCCCGGGCCGGTTCGTCAGCCATCGACTGCCCGCAGGGCGACCGCCGCGGCCTGGCCCTGGGGTGTCGTCGCCACCGAGAGACAGCTGGTGCCTGCCGGCTCGCCGCCACGGGCGACCGCCAAGGGACAGTCGGGGTCGGGCGTTTCGAAGTTGCGAACCGCAAACAGTTCCCCATGCCGCATCGCCAGCACGCTTGCCGCGAGTTCCACCAGCCCCGAGGCTCCGCCGAGGTTGCCGAAATGTCCCTTGGCCGCCACGGCGGGAACCTTCCCTGCGCGATCACCCAAGGCGGCGGACGCGGCGGCAGCATCCTCTCGATCGCCAACGGTCGTGCCCAGACCACGGGCATGGAGATGCCCCAGATCAGCGGCCTCCAGCGAGGCCATCGCCAACGCGGCCCGCATCGCCAGCCCCATCGCCCGTGCGGGATCGCCGCCGCGGCGGTCGGCGGCGGTTCGTGACGCATGGCCGATCACCTCGGCGTGGATCGTCGCGGATCGCTTGCGGGCATGCTCGAGTTCCTCCAGCACGAACACCGCAGCCCCCTCACCGAGCACCATGCCGTGGCGGTCGCGGTCGAAGGGCCGGCTGAAGCCGGTCGGGTCGCCCTCGCCGGTGGCCACCTCCTCGCAGAGCAGCGCGTGCACGGTCTTCATCGGATGGATCCGCGTGCCGGTCGATCCGGCGAGCATCACGTCGGCCGATCCCCTCTGGATCGTGACGGCCGCCTCGCCCACGGCCACGTGGCCGCTCGCCTCGCGGAGCGTCAGCGAGTTGCTCGGCCCCTGAAGGTCGTTGTAAATCGCGATGTGGCTCGCCGGCATGTTGGGCAGGTATTTCAGCAGCCACAAGGGTGCCAGCAGCGGCATCCCGTCGCTCGCCCAGCGATCGTAGTCAAACGCTCCGTCGTCGCCGCGGCAGGCGGCCACGCTCGCGGTGAAGTCGTCGGGAAGGGTGAGCATGTAGTCCGAGCCGAACACGCAGCCGATGCGGCGGGGATCGACCCCCGCCTCGACGAGCCCCGCATCGCTGATCGCACGCTGGGCGGCGGCGACGGCCATCTGGCTCTCGCGGCACATCACCTTCTGGCCCTTGCGGATCGCCTTTTTGACCGGTGGCGTCAGCGGCCCGAAGTCGGCGATGTCGCCGGTGAACCCGGAGGCTTCGGCGGCGTGGGTGATCGGCAGCCCGTCGGTCGGAAACTGGGTGATCGGACCGACGCCGCTCGTGCCGGAAACGAGCCCCTCCCAGAGCGACTCAGGGTCGAGGCCCAGCGGCGTGATCAATCCGATGCCTGTGACAACGACTCGCCGCGATCCCGCGCTCATGCACCCGGTTCCTCGGTGTACGGTTTCCTCGCTCGCAGCATCGATTGCTGCGAATCCGCGGAGTATACCGGCTCAAGGGGCGGCGGAGAGCCGCGGCTCGACGACGACGACCACGTCCATCCGCCGGGCGGTGGAGGGCAGCAGCGCGGGCGATCCCGCGGAGGGCTCGGGGACCGGCCAGGGCACGATCCCCAGGCCCACCAGGAGCGTGTGGCTCGCGGGCCAGCGAAACCGCTCGCCGACCCGCACCGCAGCCGCCTGCGGCACCTCGATCTGCACCCGGCCCTGCGTGGCCGCCGGCACGTCGACGACGACCGGCGTGAGCCGCTCCAACTGATCGATGCGGCAGCGGACGATCGCCTCGACCGCCGCCCCGCCATCGGCAACGAGGGGCTGCACGTCGACCGAAAGCCCCTCGTCGCAGGCACCGGAAAGCTGCTGCCAGCCGGGCCAGGCATTGGGTGACGCGGCGATGTCGCGGACGTAGGGCCGGCGGCGGCCACCGGAGATGGCGGCCGGCTGGCCGTTGGCGGCGAGCACCCGCCCGGTCGGCACCTCCCGGCAGTCGGAACGGCTTCGCAGCGAGGCGACGAGCACCGCCGCGGTCTCCCGCGGCATCATCCAGGCCTGCACGCCCGGTGTGCTTGTCGGCAGGGGCACCATGCTGGGAGCCGCGTCGGCCCGCCAGGAGGGGCTCTTCAGCCCGAGCACCCGGATCGCAAAGCGGTGCGGCGCTTTGGCGTCGGTCACAAATCGTTCGACAACCGCGGCCACCCGCTGCTGCACCGCCTCGGTGTGGTAGCAGGTGAGCTTCGAGGCGTCGGCCGAGAGCGAGGCGACCACCTCACCGTGCCAGGTCGCGTAGCCGGTGTCTTGGAGCACCCAGTCGACGACGAGCTTTTGACTTCCCGGCCCGGCCTGCTCGACGAAGGGCGAGATGTCGTAGGTTTTGAGCAGCTGCCCGCCCTCGTCTGGAAGAGGATTGCCGTCGATCCAGGACGTGGGGGTGACGGCGGTGGCCGGCGGCGGCCCGCCGGCCGTGGTCACCTGCTGGGCACACGCGGCGGCCGGCAGCCAGGCCGCTGCGAGCACCGCGGGGAACAGGCTTCGGGAAACCGGCGGCATCGCGACGGGCTCCGTGCAGGAGGGCGGGGACAGCGGGGCGAGGGTAGGCCTCGTGCCGGTGCCGGAGCAAGAGGGTTCTGCCGGGGGTTCTGCCAGGGGTTCTGGGGGTGGGCAGGACTCGGAGCAAATGACGAGCGAACGCCGGTGCGGGCCGCACCGGGATCCAGCAAGCGGGCCGCACCGGGCTTTTGCGGCGCGAGACGGAGCGTCAGCCGGAATAGCGGCCAAGCACGAGCGAGGCGTTGTGGCCGCCGAAGCCGAAACTGTTGCTCATCGCCACGTCGACCCTCGCCTCGCGGGCCTCGTTGGGCGTGTAGTCGAGGTCGCAGTCCGGGTCGGGCGTCTCGAGATTGATCGTGGGGCTGATCACGCCGCGGTCGATCGTGAGCGCACAGACCACCATCTCGATCCCGCCGGAGGCCCCCAGCGTGTGGCCGAGCTGGCTCTTGGTACTCGAGACCGCGAGCTTCGCCGCGTGCGAACCGAAGACCCGCTTGAGGGCGACCGTCTCGGCCTTGTCGCCCAGCGGCGTGCTCGTTCCGTGGGCGTTCACATAGTGCACCGCATCGGAGTCAAGGCCGGCATTGGCGAGGGCCATCGTCATCGCCCGAGCCGCACCGGTCCCCTCCTCGTCGGGCTGGGTGATGTGGCCGGCATCGCCGCTGGCGCCGTAGCCCATCAGCTCGCCGTAGATCCTGGCCCCCCGTCGGCGGGCGTGCTCGAGTTCCTCGAGAACCACGACCCCAGCCCCCTCGGCAAGCACGAAGCCGTCGCGGTCGGCGTCGAAGGGCCTGCTGGCCTGCTGCGGGGCGTCGCTGCGAAAGGAGAGGGCCCGCATGTTCTGGAATCCCGCCAGGCCCATCGGCGTCAGTGCCGCCTCGCTCCCGCCGCTGACCATCACGTCGGCATCGCCATACTGGATCGCCCGCAGGGCGTCACCGATCGAGTTGGCGGCGCTCGCGCAGGCCGTGGCGACCGCGGTGTTGGGGCCCTTGATCCCGTATTTCGAGGAGACATGGCCGCTGGCGGAGTTGACCATCAGCTTCGGAATCGTGAAGGGCGAGACCTTTTCGATGCCCTTGGTGAGCAGCCGCTCGTGCTGGGCCTCGAATTCCGAGAGCCCGCCGATCCCCGAGCCGATCAGGACGCCGCAGCGAAAGGGGTCTTCGCCGCCAAAGTCGAGCCCCGAGTCGGTCACCGCGTCGGTGGCGGCGGCCAGGGCGAATTGCGTGAAGCGGTCGAGCCGGCGGAGCTCCTTGACGCTGGCGATTCCCTCCTCCTCGGGCCGCCAGGGAACCTCGCCACCAAACTGCACGCGGTAGCCGCTGACATCGAAGAGCGTGATCGGACCGACGCCGCTGTCTCCACGAACGACCCGTTCCCAGAAGGTTTCCACGGGGCGGCCGAGCGAGGTGACCACCCCCAGGCCTGTAACAACGACACGTCGCTTCATGCGAACCGCTTTTTCCGACCGCACCCGCCGGGCATCCGAGCCAGCCTCCACCGGCAAACTGCAGACCCGCCTGGGCCGGGGCACCTCAGGCCTGGTTCTTCTCGATGAATTCAACAGCCTCGCCGACGGTCTGGATCTTTTCGGCGGCGTCATCAGGAATGTTGATTTCGAACTCCTCTTCGAGTTCCATCACCAGTTCGACCGTATCGAGTGAATCGGCCCCAAGATCGTTGATGAACGAGGTTTCGGGCGTGATCTGGTCCTTGCTCACGCCGAGTTGCGTCGCGACGATGTCGATCACGCGTTCTTGAACTGATGCCACGTTGCTGGATCCTCCTGTCGGCCGGCGAGCGACGTGCTGCCTTGCACGGCTTGCCGGAGGCACTCTGGGCCGGGGTCGGGGCGGAAACCGGAGTCGCCTCACCGGAGGTGACCGAAATCCGCCCGAGATCGCGTGAGATATACCCGTTGGCCCCGAGACTGTCCAGACCGACCATCCCTCCCAGCCGACGAGTCTGCCGAGCCCCGGTCGGCTCAGCCGATCAGCCCGCCGTCGGCCACCAGCACCTGGGCGGTGACGTAACCGGCCGAGGGGGAGGCGAGAAAGAGCACCGCCTCGGCGATCTCCCACGCCTCGCCGAGCCGCTTGGCGGGAACGCGTTTTTTGACCTCATCGACGAGCGCCGGCCCGAGGGCATCGGTCATCTCGCTGGCGATGAACCCCGGGGCCACGGCGTTGACGGTCACCTTCCGGCCGGCGAGTTCCTTGGCGACGGTGCGGGTGAGCCCCACGAGCCCCGCCTTGGAGGCGGAATAGTTGGCCTGCCCGGGATTGCCGATCAGCCCGGAAACGCTCGCCACGTTCACAATCCGGCCATACCGCTGTTGCATCATCGGTCGGCTCGCGGCACGCATGAACAGAAACGGCCCGCGGAGATTCGTGGCGATCACCTCGTCCCATTCCTCGTCACCCATTCTCGGCAGGAGCGTATCGCGGGTCACCCCGGCGTTGTTGACGAGGATGTCGAGCCGACCAAAGGTCTCGACCACCTTCTCCACCGTGGCCGCCACGTCCTCGGCACGGGAAACGTCACAGGGAAAACTGCCCGCCTTGCCGCCGGCCGCCTCGATCACCGACACCAGTTCCGCGAGCTTCTCCGCGTTGCGGGCCACCACCGCCACGGTCGCGCCGTTGGCAGCGAGCGTTTCGGCGATCGCGCGACCGATTCCCTGGGAGGCCCCGGTGACCAGCGCCACCTGCCCGGAGAGATCGACTCCGAGCCGTTGAACGGGGGTGTCGTCGGCCTTCTTTGCCGCCATGCCTGGTCCTCTCGTGCGTGTCCTGCGGGTCGGGTGTGTCGAACGGGATCGATTGCCTCGCAGCGATCGCGGCCGTGCGGTCGGCCGTTGCGACACGCCGCTACGATACCCGAAATTGCGGGGCAGGGCAGATGCCCGCCATGCTCAGCCGATCACCCCGTGGGCGGGTAGCTTGCGGTCGATCCGTTTGAGCAACCCGCGGAGCACCCGGCCAGGGCCCACCTCATAGCAGCTCTCGATCCCCTCGGCGAGGAGGTATTCCATCGATGCCTGCCACTCGACGACCCCACACACCTGCCGGGCAAGCAGCTGCCGAATCTCCTCAGGATCATGATGGGGACGGGCATCGACATTGCTCACCACGGGAATCCGCGGCGGGCGAATCTCCACCGCGTCGAGCGCCGCGGTCAATCGCTCCACCGCGGCGGCCATCCGCGAGGTGTGGAAGGCTCCCGCCACTTCCAGCCGCACGCACTTCATCGCACCCGCCTCTCCCGCGGCCTCCGCAAGCCGCTCGCAGGCCGCCGCGTCGCCCGAGGCGACCACGTTGCCGGGGCAGAGCACGTTCGCCACGCCCAACACGTCGTCGCCCCTGACGGCATCGCAGAGCCGCTCGACCCCATCGCGATCGAGGCCGAGCACCGCGAGCATCCCGCCGGGGCTTGCCTCGGCGCAGTCCTGCATCGCCCGACCCCGCTCGGCGACCACCCGCACCGCGTCTTCGAAATCGATCGCGGCGGCGAAGACCAACGCCGAGTATTCGCCGAGCGAAAGTCCGGCGGCCATCGCCACCTCCCCGAGCGGGGAGTCATCGCGAACCCGCAGGAGTTCCAGGGCGGCAAGGCTCGTGACCAGAAGCGCCGGCTGACTGACCGCGGTGCTGTTGAGACGCTCGAGAGGCCCCTCGCGGCAGATTGCGGCGAGATCGTAGCCGAGGATGTCGGCGGCCCGGTCGAAGAGTTCCCCGCAGGCGGGCACCTGCTCGCTCCAGTCGCCGAGCATGCCGACCGACTGGGCGCCCTGACCCGGAAAAAGGAGTGCCGAACGGGTCAAATCGATCCCCGCAAACGTGAATCGGCCGCCGCCACAAGTCTCATTCGGCCGTCTTCACGACGACCCGGCCCATGTAGTAGCCGCAGTTGCCGCAGACGCGATGGGTCCGGGCCGCCTTGCCGCAGTTCGGGCAGAAGGTCAACTGCTGCGGTCGCAGGCTGTCGTGGGCCCGACGGGAGCCGGTTCGGCGATTCGATTGGCGACGCTTGGGGACGGCCATGGCAGCCTCGGGGCTCGCTGGGTGCGGATTGCAGGTTGGTTCGGGGAAACCGCAAGTATCGCCGGCCGGCCGGCCGCGTCAATGACCGCCCCCCCAGAGGCGTCCCTGGCCGTCCCGGGGACCGCCCCCGGCATGCTCGGCGCCACGGGGGGTCAGGCGGCGGCCGCGGGGGGTTCGCACGAGCAGTTCCCGCCGCAGCAGAAACGGCTCCACATCGTCCTCGAGGGTGTCGGGGCTGCTGCTCATCGTGTGGGCGATCGCCTCGATGCCCACCGGGCCCCCGCCGAAGACCCGCTGGATCGTCTCGAGATACCGGCGATCGAATCCGTCGAGGCCGAGCGTGTCGATGCCCTGCATCTGGAGGGCCTCCCGCACGATTGCCACATCGATTCCGCCGCCGGCGCGGCTCGTGGAGAAGTCGCGAATCCAGCGGAGCCGATTGTTGGCCAGCCGCGGCGTGCCGCGGCTGCGGCGGGCGATCTCGTCGGCCGAGTCGTCATCCATCGGCATCGAGAGCTTGACGGCCGAGCGACGAACGATCTCGGCGAGCTCGGCGTCTTCGTAGAAATCGAGGTGCTC
>Ga0180436_10000541_pt1 | contig 38909 bp, 34 predicted proteins | sample SS_ome_2_FD_132434 | JGI IMG/M metagenome (GOLD analysis project Ga0180436, IMG submission 132434) | Hypersaline lake sediment archaeal communities from the Salton Sea, California, USA - SS_3_S_2 metaG | ecosystem: Environmental > Aquatic > Non-marine Saline and Alkaline > Hypersaline >... | reverse complement strand
GGGAAATTGAGATAGGGAAAATAGAACACCGGCACGTCGCGTACGCGCAGCACCGCGTGGGTCGCCGAGCCTCGGTCAATGCGGTGATTGAGCTTGATGCGTCCGGCCGACATGCGCCACACCTCGTCGGACAGCGGGCAGGTCGAGTACTCGACGTTCTCCAGCACCGTGATGTCGTTCTGCTTGTCGTTGCGCAGGCTGGTGGCGAAGCCGCGCCCACGGCCATCGAGCAGCCAGTAGCGGCCGGTATCGAGTTCCGAGACCTCGCTGTTGGAATCGTAGGTCGCGCTTTCGCCCGACCAGATCATGCCTGCGTTCCACAGGTGCGCGCGCCCCTCGGCGGTGAACACGCCCGTGGTGTCGTCGTAGTTCACGACCTCGGCGCGCACCGATTGCCCGCCCTTGACGATTTCGACGTCACCGGTGAACTGACTCACACCGTCCTGCACGATGCGCGAGGTATCGGCGCGGATCTCGATTGCGTCCGGGTTGGTCGCGGCATCGCTGTACTCGGGGCGCACCGGGACCATGCGTGCGGGCGGGCACAGGCGCCACTGGTAGTCGTCGGCACGCTCACCCAGGACGCCGGCAGGCGCCGGCGCGGGCATGGCCAGCAGGCAGGTCAGCAGGCTCGCAAGGTGAGCGAGTCCCGTGGTCACGCGGCGCGGCCGGTGCCCAGGTTTGTTTTTTATCATTGGAACGCGCGATGCGTCGGGTGATCCAGCGTGGCGCTAAAAATGTCACATATCGGGATCGGCATCAACACGCGCCGGTGTCGATGTGTCTCATTGAATCAATGACTTGTCGATCCACTCCCGGCATCGTGCTGGTCGGCGATGAAGGCCGCCACGCGGGCCAGCTTGAGGGTCGGCAGGTCGAGCTCGAGGATATCGAGGGCCGCGCGGATGCCGAGCGGCAGGAGTTCGGCCAGCCGGTAGGCGAGCCAGGTCGCGTCCGCCGTCGCCGGGCGTGTCGGCGGCCGCAGCTCGGGATGTTCGGCGTAGACGCTGTCGAGCAGTTCGGTAAGGAAGGTGTACTCCGGTGGGATCGCGGCGTGGACGTCGGGCGTCGTCGTGATGCTGGCGAGGACCAGACCGTCGCCGCGCCGCGCGTGCCGCGCAACACGGAATCGCTCGGTGCCGCGGGCGAGCAGGTGCAGCAGGCCGTCATCGCCCTGGTCCCACGACTCGATTTCCGCCAGCACGCCGCTGGGGTAGAAGTCGGCCGGCGCGCCGGCTTCCGGTCCGTGCAGGATGGGCACGACGCCGAAAGGGCGTTCGTCGCGCAGGCAATCGCGCACCATGTCGACGTAACGGGGTTCGAAGATGCGCAGCGGCAGCGCACCGCCCGGGAACAGTACCGTTCGCAGCGGGAACAGGGCGAACTCGAGCGGCGGCCGTTCGCTCATGCCGCGAGCCTGTCGAGCAACCGCTGGTGGACGTTCTCGAACCCGCCGTTGCTCATGATGAGCACGTGGTCACCGGCACGTGCTTCCCGGGCGATAGCCTCGACCATGCGCTTGCTGTCGGTGTAGAGCTCGATCTCCTCGCGCGTCGCCATGACCGCGCGGATGTCCCACGACAGGTCGCCCGGCACCAGGATGAACGCACGCTCGGCGCCATCGAGCGCCGCGGCAAGCGATTCCTGGTGCACGCCCATGCGCATGGTGTTCGAGCGTGGCTCGAGCACGGCGATTACGCGGCCCTGGTTGAGGCTGGCGCGCAGCGCCTTGATGGTCGCCGCGATCGCGGTCGGGTGATGGGCAAAGTCGTCATAGACGCGGATGCCCCCGACCTCGCCGCGCAGCTCCAGGCGGCGCTTGACGCTGGCAAAGTCCGCCAGCGCGGCCAGTGCCGTGGACGGCGCAACCCCGGCTGCGGCCACGGCCGCCGCCGCGGCGGCGACGTTCCACGCGTTGTGCAGGCCGAGCAGCGGCGTGGTGGCGGCCGCCGTGGTGCCGTTCGGCGCGGTGAGGTGGATACGCGGCTCTGCGCCCGCGTCCCAGTCGAAGCGCCAGTCGCACTCGGACGTGTCACCGAAACGCTGGACGTGAGACCAGCAGCCACGCGCGAGCAGCTCGTCGATTGCCGCGGACGGGTGCGGGCGCAGGATTACCGCTTCGCGCGGCAGCGTCCGCACGAGGTGGTGGAACTGCGTCTGGATCGCTTCCAGGTTCTCGAAAATATCCGCGTGATCGAACTCGAGGTTGTTGATGACCAGCGTGCGCGGGTGATAGTGGATGAACTTGGACCGCTTGTCGAAGAAGGCGGTGTCGTACTCGTCGGCCTCGATGACGAACCATGGCGAGTCGCCGAGCCGTGCCGAGACGCCGAAGTTCTCGAGCACGCCACCCACCAGGAAGCCCGGCGCGAGACCGGCGTGTTCCAGCATCCAGGTCGCGAGCGTCGCGGTCGTGGTCTTGCCGTGTGTGCCCGCGATGGCGATGACGTGGCGGCCGGGCAGTACATGGCGCTCGAGCCAGTCCGGTCCGGACAGGTAGGGCAGGTCGTTGCTGAGGACGTACTCGACGGCGGGATTGCCGCGCGCGAGCGCGTTGCCGACGACCACGACATCCGGCGCCGGTTGGAGGGCGGCGGGGTCGTAGCCCTCGCTGACGATCACGCCGAGTTCCTCGAGCTGCGTGCTCATGGGGGGGTAGAGGGCCTGGTCGGAGCCGGTCACGCGGTGCCCGAGCGCGACGGCGAGGCGCGCCAGCCCGGCCATGAAGGTACCGCCGATGCCGAGAATGTGCAGATGCAAGGTCGCGTCCCCGTCAGATGGCTGCGCTGAGCAGACGGTCGGCCAGGACAATGAGCTGGCGCAGCACAACCGCGTAGCCGACGGCGATGAAGAAGCCGGCCACGAGGTGAATATTCAACGCATGGCGCAGGATATGCCCCATCACGAGCAGGTTCCACAGGAACACGCCGAGGCGCGGCAGCGCCGGGAGCTGCGCGAAGGCGACGAACAGCACGAGTACGATGGCGCCGATCACCGCGCCGCTGCCCATCAGCGCGGTGAGGGTCTGGAGCATTCGGGCGGCGTGGCGGAACGCGTAGAGCAGCGTCGCGGTGAGGCCGACGATCACACCCATTTCGAGCAGCGCGATGAGCAGCGCGTAGCGTAGCGGCAGCTGCAGGCTGTTGATCGAGGTGCTCAGCGACAGGTTGACCAGCGCCGTGGCGAGCAGCAGGACACTCGAGCGCGGCACGTCCTGCGGCGCCAGGCGGAAGATGCAGATATGCCAGAAGGCACGGACGATGGTCAGCACGCCGGGTTCCCCGCTTGCCTGCTGGCCCGGGGAGCGCGATACGTCGGCGTGCCAGGGCCTCGACGAACGGTCACCGTATGCCCGACCCGGGCTGAGCGCGCGGCGTCAAGCGGCCGGCAGCTCTTCGCCGCGTGCGTCCGGCGCCGTGTCGCTGTAGTGCGCGCGCACGTACTCGTCGAGAATCTGCTTGAACTCGGCGGCGATGTTGTCGCCGCGCAGGGTCATGCGCTTCTCGCCGTCGATGAAGATCGGGGCGGCTGGCGCTTCGCCCGTGCCCGGCAGGCTGATACCGATGTTGGCATGCTTGCTCTCGCCCGGTCCGTTGACGACGCAGCCCATGACCGCGAGCGTCATGTCCTCGACGCCGGGGTAGCGTTCGCGCCAGGCCGGCATCTGCGTGCGGACGTAAGCCTGGATGTCGCCGGCGAGCTCCTGGAAGACCGTGCTCGTGGTGCGCCCGCAGCCCGGACACGCGGTGACGAGCGGGGTGAAGGAGCGCAGGCCCATCGTTTGCAGCAACTCCTGGGCGACGATCACTTCCTGGGTGCGATCGCCACCAGGCTCCGGCGTCAGTGAAACGCGGATGGTGTCACCGATGCCGGCCTGCAGCAGGATGCCCATCGCCGCCGACGAGGCGACGATACCCTTGGAACCCATGCCGGCCTCGGTCAGGCCGAGGTGCAGGGCGTAATCACAGCGCCGCGCCAGCTCGCTGTAGACGGCGATCAGGTCCTGTACCCCGCTGACCTTGCACGAAAGCACGATGCGGTCGCGCGGCAGCCCGATCTCCTCGGCCTTGGCCGCGCTGGTCAGCGCCGAGCGGATGAGCGCTTCGCGGGTCACTTCGGCGGCTTCGCGCGGCTGCGCGCTGGCCGCGTTCTCATCCATCATCTGCGCCACCAGCGCCGGATCGAGGCTGCCCCAGTTGACCCCGATGCGTACCGGCTTGTTGCGCGCGATGGCGGTTTCGATCATCGTCGCGCACTGGGCGTCCTTCTTGCGGCCGAAGCCGACGTTACCCGGGTTGATGCGGTACTTGGCAAGGGCTTCGGCGCATTCCGGGTATTTCTGCAGCAGGGTATGACCGTTGTAATGGAAATCGCCGACCAGCGGCACGCGGCAGCCGGTCGCATCGAGCAGGTCACGGATGCGCGCCACCTGGCGCGCGGCATCTTCGGTGTTGACGGTGATGCGCACGACCTCCGAGCCGGCTGCGGCAAGGGCCTGTACCTGCCTGGCGGTCGCCACCGCATCGGCGGTGTCGGTGTTGGTCATCGACTGGACGACGATCGGGGCATCGCCGCCGACGATCACGTCGCCGACGCGAACGGGCACGGACTTGCGTCGTTGGTAGCTCGGATTCATGGAAATACCTGCGAATTGAACGCGCACCGGGGTGCATGCTGGATGCCGCGATTCTACCGTAGCCACCCGGGGGTGGCCAAAGGCAAACGACGCGGATGAGGGTGCGCATCGGTATCGATCTGGGGGGCACCAAGATCGAGGGCGCGGTACTCGATGCCGAGGCGCGGCTGCTGCGCGCGCGCCGGGTTGCCACGCCGGCGTCCGACTACCCTGCAATCTGTGCGGCCATTACCGGGCTCGTGACGAGCCTCGAAGCCGAGCATGGCGCGCGGGCGACGGTCGGCATCGGCATGCCGGGCAGCCTGTCGCCGCGCACGGGGCTGGTGCGCAATGCGAACACGGTGTGTCTGAACGGCCGTCCGCTGGGCGAGGATCTGTCACGCCTGCTGCAACGACCCGTGCGGCTCGAGAACGACGCCAACTGCCTGGTTCTGTCGGAGATCAACGGCGGCGCGGCGACGTCCGGTCAGTGCGTGTTCGGCGTCATCATCGGCACCGGCACCGGCGGCGCCGTGCACGTCAACGGCGGATTGCTGCGCGGCGCGAGTGCCATCGCGGGCGAATGGGGACACAACCACGTACCGTGGTCGGTGGCCCCGTCTGCGTCGCGTCCCTGCTACTGCGGTTCGCGTGACTGCGTGGAAACCTATCTCAGCGGGCCGGGCCTGCTGCGCACCTATGCCGCGCAGGGCCGCGCCAGCGCCGCACGCGTCGAGAGGGTCGCGGCCCGTGCCCGCGCCGGCGAAGTGCAGGCCGTCACGGCACTCGCGCGCTACCATGAGCAGCTTGCGCGTTGTCTCGCGAGTGTCGTCAACGTGCTCGACCCGGACCTGATCGTGCTCGCCGGCGGTGTCTCCAACCTGCCGGACCTGGCCGCCTCGGTGGCCGAAGTGCTACCGGCGCTGGCCTTCTCCGACGTCATCGCCACGCGGGTCGTGACCGCCCGGTTCGGCGACAGCAGCGGCGTGCGCGGCGCGGCCTGCCTGTGGTCCGCCGACGATGCGGCGGACCGGGCATGATCGCCGGGCGCGCCCTCAATTGAGGGTGAGCTTCTCCAACCGGTAGCCGTGCTGGTAGATCGACGACAACTTCCAGCCGCTGTTCGATGCCAGAGCGAGCTTCGAGCGGATGCGGCTGACGTGGGTGTCCACGGTGCGCGTGTTGATGTCGGGGTTGCGCCCCCACACGCTCTCCAGGATGTGCGCACGCGAGAGCACGCGGCCGATGTTGCGGAACAGGAAGACGATGAGTTCGTATTCCTTCTGCGTCACCTCGATCGTCTCACCGTCGCGCTGAATCATGTGATTGCCGAGATCGATGCGGAACGGCTCCAACTCGATGGTGGTCTGACCTTCGTCGATTGGGCTGGCGCGGCGCACCACGGCCGTTAGCCGGGCGATCAGCTCGCGCTGCTTGGCCGGCTTGACGATGTAGTCGTCGGCGCCTTCCTCGAGCGCGCGCACGATGTCGTCCTCGAGGTCGCGTGCGGTGACGAACACGATCGGGATCGGCCAGTCGAAATTCTCGCGGACCCAACGCAGTACCTGGAAGCCGTCCATGTCCGGGACCATCCAGTCGAGTATCAACGCATCGTAGCTGTCGTGCTTGATGGTGCGAACGAACGACTTGCCGTTGTCGAAAGTCTCGCAGGCGTGTCCGGCCGCCTTCAGCCATTCGCCGAACAGGGCAACCTGGTCCGGATCATCCTCTAGCAGTGCGACCCTCACATGCAGTCTCCCGAATTCGTTTACGTCACGTTCGCTGTTGCTGCTCGGCGCGCGCACATTCGATGCACCTGCGCTGATCCTGCAAGGTCTTCGACGAACGCATGATAACCTTGATGACCTCGTGCGGAAACGCCGCCGGCGGGCGGCGCTTGTGCGCCGTTCCACCTCGCAACGACCCGCGCGCCGCGAGCAGGCGACGCCTCACATGGGACTATAACGACTGCACCGACGTCAGACTTTATCGCCGCGCACCATCGGCGCGGCGACCGGAAAGCGCGCGAGGCGGTGTGATGGGACCGCCGGACAAGTCACGGCCCGGCGTCTTGCGCCGGCGCTGCCCGGTTTCGGCGTTGCGAATCTGCGCAAGGCCCGCGATCACGTGCGCTTCGCGCCTTGAACCCGAACGGCGCGGATACGAACGACCCGGCCGGGACTCGATCAGAAGTTCCTCATCCCCCCGGTGCAACAGGCCCTAACACCAGCGCAGCTTGTCGCGCAGTTGCACGACGTCGCCGATGATGATGACGGCCGGGCTGCCGTAATCCTCGGCGGCCGCGCGAGTCGCCAGCGTCGCCAGCGTCGCGCTCAGCACGCGTTGCGCACTGGTCGTGCCGCGCTCGACGATCGCTGCCGGCATTGCGGCACTCATACCAGCGGCAAGCAGGCCTTCGACCAGGGCTGGCAGGCCCGCCATGCCCATGTAGACGACCAGTGTCTGGCGCGGGCGAACCAGTGACCCCCAGTCGAGCATGAGCTCGCCGTCCTTCAGATGTGCGGTGACGAACAGGCAGGCGTGCGCGTGGTCGCGATGCGTCAGCGGAATGCCGGCATAGGCCGCGCAGCCCAGCGCCGCCGTGATGCCCGGCACAACCTGGAAGTCGATGCCCGCTTCGGCGAGGTGCTCGATCTCCTCGCCGCCGCGGCCGAAAGTGAACGGGTCGCCACCCTTGAGGCGCGCCACGCGGCGGCCGGCGCCCGCCTCGCGCGCGAGCAGGGTGTTGATGTCTTCCTGGCGGACCGCGTGCCGGGAGCGCGCCTTGCCGACATAGATGCGGTCGGCGTCGCGGCGGCACAACTCGAGGATGTCGTCGCCGACCAGGCGGTCATGGACGATGACGTCGGCAAGCTGCATCAGGCGCAACGCCCGGAAGGTCAGCAGGTCCGGGTCGCCGGGGCCGGTGCCGATCAGGTAGACCTCGCCGCGGCGTCGCGGTGCGCCCGATCTCGCCGTGAGCAAGGTCTCGATTGCCGCCGCCGCCTGCGTGCGCCGACCGGCGAAGAAGAGTTCGGCGGCGGGCCCATCGAGCACGTCCTCCCAGAAGCGCCGCCGTGCGGTGGCATCGGGCAGCGTCGCTTTGACGCGCTCGCGCAAGCCGCCGAGCAGACTGGCGAGTTCGCCGTAGGCTGGTGGGATGAGGCTCTCCAGGCGGGCGCGGAGCATGCGTGCCAGGACCGGCGCTTTGCCGCCGGTGCCGATAGCGATGACGACCGGCGAGCGGTCGACGATGGAGGGCATGATCGCCGTGCTGTCCGCGGGTTGGTCCACGACATTGACGAGGATGCCCTGCGCGTGGGCTGCGCGGGCGACGGCCGCATTGACCGCGCTGTCGTCGGTGGCCGCGATCACGAACGCGCGACCGGTGACGTCGGCGGGTGCGAACGCGCGCTCGTGCAGGCTCAGCCGGCCCGCCGCGGCGAGCGCCGCGACCTCCTCGCCGGCCTGCCGCGCGACGACCGTGATGGTGGCCCGCGCGCGCAGCAGCAGTGCGATCTTGCGCGCCGCCACGTCACCACCGCCGACGACCAGGCAGGGGCGCTCGTTCAGCGCGAGGAAGACCGGGAGATAGTCCATGTAATCAGGATGTTGCCAGGCGACGCCCGGCGTCGTGGGCGGGCTGCGAGTATAGCAGCCGGGGGGCTCGCGCCATGCTGCCGCGGTGCCCTGGGAGGCTAAAGTTGCGCCCCTCCCGACCGCTACTGCGAAAGAGCGTACGGACCCTTTCCCGGCCCCGTTCGCGGGCAGGCGGCCGCACGCCGTGGCGCCCCCTGTACGACCCCACCCAAGGAACAAGGAGACACCGTGGATCTGGCTACCCTGCTCGGCCTGGTCGGTGCCATCGGCATTCTGCTCGTCGCCATCCTGACCGGCGGTGATTTCGGCCTGTTCGTCAACGTGCCTTCCCTGCTGGTGGTCGTCGGCGGCACGATCGGCGCGGTGATGATGAAGTTTTCCATGGGGCAGTTCTTCGGTGCCTTCAAAGTCGCGATGCGGGCGTTCATCTTCAAGCTCGACAAGCCCGAGGATCTCATCGCGCAGACGGTCGAGATGGCCAACGAGGCGCGCAAGGGTGGCCTGCTCGCGCTGGAAGGCAAGGAAACCAGCAACGCGTTTCTCGCCAAGGGTATCCAGATGATGGTCGACGGCCACGAACCGGAAGTCGTGCGCCAGACCCTGCTGAACGATCTCAACGCCGCCGTCGATCGGCATGACATCGGCCGCAGCATCTTCAAGTCCATCGGTGATGCCGCGCCCGCGATGGGCATGATCGGCACGCTGATCGGTCTCGTGCAGATGCTTTCCAACATGAGCGACCCGGCCTCCATCGGCCCGGCCATGGCGGTGGCGCTGCTGACCACGCTCTACGGTGCGGTCATCGCCAATGTTTTCGCCATCCCCATCGCCGACAAGCTCGGGCTGCGCGCGAACGAGGAGCGCATGGTCAAGTCGATGATCATCGACAGCCTGCAGGGGATTCAGGAAGGGCGCAATCCGCGCGTCATCGAGGAAATCCTCAAGACTTACCTGCCGAGCTCCAAGCGCCAGGCCGCGGGCGAAGACTGAGGAGGCGCACGCCCCATGGCTGAAGACGCGGCACCACGTAAGAAAGACGAGGAGGGCGGCGCAGGTTGGATCATGACCTTCGCCGACCTGATGTCGTTGCTGATGTGCTTCTTCGTGTTGCTGCTGTCCTTCGCCGAACTCGACATCATGAAGTTCAAGGCCATCGCCGGTTCGATGAAGCTCGCCTTCGGCGTGCAGCGCGAGATTCGTGCCATCGAGGTACCCAAGGGCACCAGCATCGTGGCGCAGGACTTCAGCTCCGGTAAGCCGCAACCGACCTTGATCAACGAGGTGCGCCAGCAGACGACCGACGAGGACAAGCAGTCGCTCGAGTTCACCGACGCCCTGGTCGACGATCCGGAAGGCACCAATGCGGAGGAGAGCGACGGCGGCGGCAGCCTTGACGAGGAGCAGGCCAAGCGTGAAGCGGCACGCCTGGTGGCCGCGCTGCGCGAGGAAGTCGACGAGGGCATGATCCAGATCGAGACCGAAGGCGCGAGCATTGTCATACGCATCCGCGAGAAGGGATCCTTCCCTTCCGGCGCGGCCCGTTTCGCCCCCGATTTCTCGCCGGTGATCGAGAAGCTGCGGGATTCGCTGGTCGACATTCCCGGCCGCATCGCCGTCGCCGGTCACACCGACAACATTCCCATCCGCACTGCGCGCTACCGCTCCAACTGGGAGCTGTCCTCGGCACGGGCGGTGTCCGTGGTCCACGCCCTGCTCGACGGCAGCAGCCTGGACCCGGAACGTTTCGTGGTCGAGGGGCATGGCGAAGCGCATCCGCTGGCGCCGAACGATACGCCGACCAATCGCGCGCTCAACCGCCGCGTGGAGATCACCATCCGCCAGGATGCCGAGCAGGAGGCCGAGCCGCGCGAGGCGATGGCTGCCTACCCGGATGTCGCCCCGGAGTCCGATCCGGAATCCGGGGCGGCGAGCGGCGCCGCCGCTACGCCAGACTGGGTGCCGGGTGCGAACACGCCCGATTGGGTACCCCAGCCCGGCAGTGGCGGCGGTGCCGCGGCGCCGGACCCGGCGAGCGCGATGCCGGCGCAGGCGCCGTCGCAACCGCCCTCACGGCTGGACGCCATTCGTGACGGTGTCAGTGGAGGCTGAGGGCATGGCGCCAACCCCATCGACGCTGCCCCGACCGTCGCCGCGCGTGACTGGCACGACCTCGCCTCGCGCCCGGGCGGTGCTCCGGATGATGCACTCGCACTACCTCACGGCACGCTTGCGTAGCCCTGTTTCGTCAATCTCATGCCGGGGAGTCTCGCCATGACCACCGACCGACGACGCTATTTCCGTATCGAAGACCGCGCACTGCTCAAGTACCGCATCATCCCCGACGACGAACTCGAGCAGGAGCGCCGTTTCATCCAGGCCAACGAAATCCGTACCTCGAACCTGCATACGGCCCTGCTCGGCATCGACGTACGGTTGCAGGACGCGTTCGACGCGGTGCGCGAGGAGAGCAAGGCCATGGCGCAGGCGCTCGAACTGCTCAATCGCAAGCTGACGTTGATCGAGCGCGTGGTGGCGCTCGAAGGTGGTTCGGGTGGCATGGATGACCACCGCGAACACGAGCCGAGCGAGGTCAGCCTGAGCGGCGGCGGTATCGCGATCACGGCGGAGACACCGCTGGCGTTGAACGCCCGCCTGGCGATCGACCTCGTCCTGTTGCCGACGCATCATCCGATGCGCGCCATCGGTCGCGTGGTCGACTGTCGCAAGGGCGAGGGCGGCGGTTTCGCCATAGCCATCGAGTTCGACGACATTCGCGAAGAAGATCGCGAAGCGCTGATCCAGCACGTCCTGCGTAAGCAGGCGGCCGAGCTGCGGTCGGCACGGCGCGGCGCCGCCGCCTGAGCGCGGCGGCGAGGGGCCTCAGGCCTTGGGCAGGGTCACGCCGCGCTGCCCCTGGTACTTGCCGACGCGATCGGCGTAGGACACCTCGCACGGCTCGTCCGACTGCAGGAAAATGACCTGCGCGACGCCCTCGTTGGCATAGATCTTGGCCGGCAGCGGGGTCGTGTTGGAGAACTCCAGGGTGACATGGCCTTCCCATTCCGGCTCGAGCGGCGTGACGTTGACGATGATGCCGCAACGCGCATAGGTCGATTTGCCGAGGCAGATCGTCAGCACGTCGCGCGGGATGCGGAAATACTCCACGGTGCGCGCGAGCGCGAAGGAATTGGGTGGGATCACGCAGATGTCGTTGTCGATGTCGACGAAGCTGCCGGAGTCGAAGTCCTTGGGGTCGACGATGGTCGAGTTGATGTTGGTGAAAACCTTGAATTCCGACGCGCAGCGCAAGTCGTAACCGTAGCTCGAGGTGCCGTAGGAGATCACCGGGCGCCCGTCCACGGCGCGTACCTGGCCGGGCTCGAACGGCTCGATGAGGCCATGCTCGCGTGCCATGCGCTTGATCCAGGTGTCGGATTTGACCGGCACGATAGCGTTCCTCCGGTTGGGGCGGCGTGCCGCGCAAGGCGCGGCTCGTGGCACCGCGCCTCAGGTGTTCTGGATGACGATCTTGGGAAAGCGCGCCGAGAAGTCGCGCGCACGCAGTGCCAGTCGTGCGGCCGCGCTGCGCGCGATTTCGCGATACATCTGAGCGATCCGCGATTCCGGCTCGATCGCCACGGTGGGACGGCCGCTGTCGACCCCTTCGCGAATACTGATGTCGAGCGGCAACGCGCCGAGCAGGTCCACGCCATACTGCTTGGCCATCGATTCTCCGCCGCCGCTGCCGAAGATGTGCTCGGCATGGCCGCAGTTGCTGCAGATGTGCACGCTCATGTTCTCCACGATGCCGAGCACCGGCACGTTCACCTTCTCGAACATCTTCAGGCCCTTGCGCGCATCGAGCAGGGCGATGTCCTGCGGCGTGGTGACGATGATCGCACCGCTGACCGGGATGCGCTGACACAGGGTGAGCTGGATGTCGCCGGTACCCGGCGGCAGGTCGACGATCAGGTAGTCGAGGTCGTGCCAGTTGGTGTCGTTGAGCAGTTGCTCCAGAGCGCCCGTGACCATCGGGCCGCGCCAGATCATGGGCGTGTCTTCCTCGATCAGATTGCCGATCGACATGGTCTGGAGCTGGTAACTGACGCGCGGCTCCATCGATTTGCCGTCGCGGCTCTCGGGGCGCCCCTGGGTCGCCAGCATGCGGGTCTGGCTGGGACCGTAGATATCGGCATCGAGAACGCCGACCCGGGCGCCTTCCTGCTGCAGGGCGATGGCGAGATTCGCCGCCGTGGTCGATTTGCCGACGCCGCCCTTGCCGGAGGCGACGGCGATGATGTTGCGTACTTCCGGAAGCGGCTTGGTTCCCTTCTGCACCTCGCGGGCGAGGATGCGGGCCGTGATCTCGAACGTGATCTCGGCGTCGCCCAACCCGCCGAGCACGCCCTGGAGGCGCGCGACGAGCTCGTCACGGTAGCGGTCGACCGGAAAGCCGAGTTCGATGGCGACCGTGGCGCTGCGCCCGGCGACCGTGATTTCCCGGATCGCGCCGGCGCTGGCCAGGTCGCACCCGAGGTAGGGATCGACGTCACCGGCGAGGCGGTCGCGGATGTCTTGTTCGAGCTGTTCCATGGGCCATCTCTAGCCTGTTGCGGGGCGATGATTCTACACCAATGGCCGTGCGGGCCATCGCTCCCTATAATTCACGGCCCCACGCTTTTCCCTAATTTTCTGCAGGCTTTTTGGATACCCCATGCCCGATAACCGTCGCCGGATCCTGGTCACCAGCGCGCTGCCGTATGCCAACGGACCGATCCACATCGGCCACCTGGTCGAGTACATCCAGACCGACATCTGGGTCAGGTTCCAGAAGATGCGTGGTCACGAATGTCACTACGTGTGTGCTGACGATGCGCATGGCACGCCCATCATGCTCAAGGCCGAACAGGAAGGCATCAGCCCGGAGCAGCTCATCGAGCGGGTCGGCGCCGAGCATCGACGCGACTTCGCCGGTTTCGACGTTGCTTTCGATAATTACCATTCGACGCATTCGCCCGAGAATCGCGCCATTTCGGCACACATCTACGAGCGGCTGCGCGATGGTGGTCACATCGAGCGGCGCACCATCAGGCAGGCCTACGACGCGGTCAAGGGCATGTTCCTGCCCGATCGCTTCATTCGTGGTACCTGCCCGCGCTGCAAGGCGGCCGACCAGTACGGCGACAGCTGCGAGGTCTGCGGGGCAACCTACGCGCCGACCGATCTGATCGACCCCGTCTCCGCGCTTTCCGGCGCCACCCCCGAACTGCGCGAATCCGAGCACCTGTTCTTCCGGCTGGCCGATTTCGAAGGCCTGCTGCGCAACTGGCTCGCGGCAAACGACCTGCAGCCGGGCATCGTCAACAAGCTCGAGGAATGGTTCGCCGCCGGCCTGCAGGACTGGGACATCTCGCGCGATGCGCCGTACTTCGGCTTCGAGATCCCCGGCGAGACCGGCAAGTACTTCTACGTCTGGCTCGACGCGCCGATCGGCTACCTGGCCAGCTTCCGCAACCTGTGCGACCGCACCGGCATCGACTTCGATGCCTACTGCGGGGCCGACAGCGACGCCGAGATGGTGCACTTCATCGGCAAGGACATCATGTACTTCCACACGCTGTTCTGGCCGGCCATGCTCGCCGGGGCCGGATTCCGGCTGCCGACCAATGTCTTCGTGCACGGCTTTCTCACCGTGGACGGGCAGAAGATGTCGAAGTCGCGCGGCACGTTCATCACCGCTCGGACCTATCTGGACCATCTCGATCCCGAGTACCTGCGCTACTACTTCGCGGCCAAGCTCGGCGCCGCGATCGAGGACATCGACCTCAATCTCGAGGATTTCGAACTGCGCGTGAACGCCGACCTCGTCGGCAAGTTCGTCAACCTGGCGAGCCGCTGCGCGGGCTTCATCAACAAGCGCTTCGCCGGGCGACTCAGCGCGCAGGTCGACGAACCCGCGCTACTCGGCGACTTCATCGCCGCCGCCGAGCCCGTCGCGGCGTACTTCGAGGCACGCGAGTTCGGCCGCGCGATGCGTGAGATCATGGCGCTGGCCGACCGCGCCAACCAGTACATCGACCGGCGTGCACCCTGGGTCATTGCCAAGGACGCGGGGCGGGAGGAGGAGCTTCACCGCGCCTGCAGCATGGGAATTTTCCTGTTCCGCGTGCTCGCGCTCTACCTCAAGCCGGTGTTGCCGGCGACGATCGCCCGCGCGGAGGCTTTTCTCGGCGGTGCGCCACTGGCCTGGGGTGACGTCGCGGCGACCCCGCTCGGCGGGCAGGTCGAGAAATTCAAACCGCTGTTGCAGCGGGTCGACAAGGAGAAGGTGAACAAGATGATCGAATCGAGCAAGGAGGCGCAGCCGGCCGCGCCGGTCGCCGTAGCCGGGGTGGACCCCGTCGCGCCGCAGATCACGATCGACGATTTCGCCCGTATCGATCTCCGCGTGGCGCTGATCGAGGACGCGCGCGAAGTCGAAGGCGCGGACAAGCTGGTCCAGCTCACCCTCGATATCGGCAACGAGAAGCGCAATGTGTTCGCCGGCATCAAGCAGGCTTATGCACCGGCTGACCTGATCGGACGGCACGTGCTGATGGTCGCCAACCTGGCGCCGCGCAAGATGCGCTTCGGCGTGTCCGAGGGCATGGTGCTGGGGGCCGGACCCGGCGGTGCCGACATCTTCCTCGTCTCGCCCGATGCCGGCGCAACGCCGGGCATGCGGGCCAAGTAACACCGCCGGTCCGCGGCGCCGGTGCCGACGGCGTGTCTGCCGACGCTGCCGAATCGACGCGCGAGGCGCTGATCGCGCAGGTCGATGCCTGCCTGCCGCAGACGCAGTGTCGGCGCTGCGGCTACCCCGGCTGCCTGCCGTACGCGCGCGCGCTGGTCGAACAGGGGGTCTCGATCGACGGCTGTCCGCCGGGCGGTGAGCGGGTGCGCCACGCCCTGGCCCGCACCCTGGGACGTCCGCAGCCCACCACCACGGTGCACGCCGCCGAGCCGCCGGTCGTCGCGCGCATCGATGAGCCGGATTGCATCGGTTGCACGAAATGTATCCAGGCGTGCCCGGTCGATGCCATCGTCGGTGCCGCCGGGCTCCTGCATGGCATCGTCGCCGCGTGGTGCACGGGTTGTGCGCTGTGCCTGCCCGTGTGCCCGACCGACTGCATCGTCCTCGAGCCGGCCGGGCCAGGCGCGGACGACGACGGCGAACAGGCCGAACAGGCCCGCGCCGCGCAGGCGCGCGAGCGCCACGAGGCGTTGCTCGCGCGGCGCGCGCGCCAGGTCGAGGTCGGCGACGGGCCGAGCTACCTCGATATCGCGGCCTGCTCCGCGGACGAGCTGGGCGAGACCGTGCTCGCCGCGGTGCGGCGCCGCCGGGCGCGCGACGGCACATGAACCGGCACACGCGGCACGAATTCTTCCGGCGCCTCGCCGAGCGCAATCCGTCGCCCACCACGGAGCTCGAATACGCGTCCGAGTTCGAGCTGCTCGTTGCCGTGATGCTCTCCGCGCAGGCGACCGACGTGAGCGTCAACAAGGCCACGCGCGGGTTGTTCGCCGTGGCGCCCGATCCCGCGCGCATGCTCGAACTCGGCGAAGCCGGCGTGCGTGAGCACATCAAACGCATCGGCCTGTTCAACACCAAGGCGAAGAACGTCATCAAGACCTGCCGCATCCTGCTCGAGCGTCACGGCGGCACGGTGCCGCGTGAGCGCGTAGCCCTCGAAGCGTTGCCCGGGGTCGGCCGCAAGACCGCCAACGTGATCCTCAACACGGCCTTCGGCGAGCCGACGATTGCCGTCGACACCCACATCTTCCGTGTCGCCAATCGCACCGGCCTGGCACGCGGGCGTACCCCGCTCGCTGTCGAGCAGAAGCTGCTCAAGGTGGTGCCGGCAGAGTTCCGCCGCGACGCCCATCACTGGCTCATCCTGCACGGCCGGTATACTTGCCTGGCGCGTAATCCGCGCTGCATGGACTGTTGTGCACTTGACCTGTGCGACTGGCGCGAAAAGAATCGCCGTGCGACTGTTTGAGACACGGCGTCAGCGACCCTTGCGGACCACCGATCATGTTTGTCGACGATCGTAACGACTCGCGCGAGTTTTTTCTGCGCGTATGGCGCCGGATGCAGGCCGGCGAGCCGCTCGAACCGCTCGAGCGGATCATTGCCGACGTCATCGCCGCGCATCCCGAGTACCACGCCGTGCTGGCACGGCCGGACGAGGCGCGCGCGGCCGAGTTCGACGGTCGTGACGGGCGCAGCAACCCCTTTCTGCACATGGGACTGCACATCGCTCTCGTCGAGCAGCTGCAGACCGATCGGCCGCCCGGTATCCGGGCCGCCTACCAGGCCGTGATGGCTGCGGCCGGTAATGACGCCCATGCGGCGGAGCACCGCATGCTCGATTGTCTCGCGCACGAGCTGTGGCAGGCGGGGCAGGACGGGCGCGGCCCCGATGCCGAGGCCTACCTCGCGCAGGTCAGGCGGCTCGTATCATGATCGATGACGACGCCGCGGGTTTGCTGGATGCGCGCCCCGATCGGGCAGCCGTGTTCCTCGCCAAGCTGACGCACGAGTTCGCGAGTTCGCTGCACATCGACGAGACGCTCCGCCACGCAATCGATCGCTTCATGGCCTATCTCAACGCGGAAGCGGCGTCCATCTTCCTGCTCGAAGAGGATGGCCAGGCGCTGGTTTGTCGTGAGTGCGCCGGGCCGGTCGACATCCGCGGCCTCAGGCTTGCTCCGGACCAGGGCATCGTCGGTCAGACCGTGCAGCACAACGAACCCAAGATCGTCCGCGACGTGTCCAAGAACCCCAGTTTCGCGGCCATGGTCGACGCCGATACCGGCTTTGCCACGCGTTCGATCCTGTGCGCACCGTTGTCGGTGCGCGGCCAGTGCCTGGGTGCACTCGAGCTGCTCAACAAGCGTACCGCCGATGGGTTGTTCGATCTGAACGACATGCAGCTCGCGACGACCGTGGCGTCGGCCGCCGCGCTCGCTATTCACAATGCGCGCATGGCGCTCGAGCTCGTCGAGCAGGAGCGCGTCCGCAAGGAGCTCGAACTCGCGCGCCAGATCCAGGAGAGCCTGCTGCCGGTCGCGGGCGCGGCGCCGTCGCCGGTGCACGGCCTCAACCTGCCGGCGCGCGAGGTTTCCGGCGATTTCTACGATTACCTGCACCTCGGCGACGGTCGCGTCTATTTCTCGCTCGCCGACGTCTCCGGCAAGGGCATGAACGCCGCGCTGCTGATGGCGAAGACGACGAGCCTGCTGCGCTGCCTGGCCAAGCAGGCCCACGATCCCGGCCTGCTGCTGGCACGCGTCAACGACGAGCTGTGCGAGACGTCGAGCATGGGGATGTTCGTGACCATCATTGCGGGCTATTTCGACCCGGCCAGCGGATGCGTCGAGATGGCCAATGCCGGGCACCAGCCGGCCTTGCTGCGGCGCGCGGCCGGCGTCTATGCGGAGCTTGCCGCCGAGGCGCCGCCGCTGGGCGTGCTCGCGGGCATCGAGTTTCCGGTCAGCCGCCTGCCGCTCGACGGCGCGGCGATCTACCTTTACACCGACGGCCTCAGCGAGAGCGCCGACGATAGCGGCGCGGCGCTGGAGACCGCGGGCGTTGTTCAGATGATAGAATCCTCCGCAGGCCTGCCGCCGGCGGAACGCTTGACGAGCATCGTCGAGAACTGGCGGCAGGGTGGCTTTACCACGCATGACGACATTACCCTGATGCTCGTGGACCTGGCGAGATGACGCCTCACCCACGCCCAGCCGCGCCGGGCCGGCGGCACCACCTGCGCGCGCGGCCGCGCAGTCCACGGCCTTGCTGACCATGAGCAACCGCCTGCTGGAATTGCGCTTCGCGGCCGATCCCAAACGCCTCAAGATGGTGCGCGATCATGTACAGCAGGCGGCCAGCCAGGTGACGCTGACGAAGAAGCTCGTGTCCGATCTCATCATCGCGGTCAACGAGGCCTGCATGAATATCATGGAGCACGCCTACAAAGGCGATCGCTCTGGTGAAATCGTGCTGGAGATCAATGATAATGGCGGCGAGATCGAAGTCGTTATTACCGACTTCGCCGCTGCTGTCGATTTCGAGCAGATTCAGCCGCGCGATCTCGACGAGCTTCGCCCGGGCGGACTGGGTACGTTCTTCATCAAGGAGCTGATGGACGAATGCGCCTACGCCCACTTGCAGGACGAACGCGGCCACGTGTTGCGGATGATCAAGCGACTCGATGACCAGCATGCCGAATCGTGAGCGATGCGCATGGGCGGCTGGTGCGCGGCGTCGCCGCCAGGGTGCGCCCCTGGGCCACGCGGCGCTGCCCGCCGACAACGACAACAAGGGAACCTCTGAACAAGCCATGACCCGGCCCCTCGGGCCCGCGCGGTCCGATTTCGGCGTGACGAATCTTCGCAATAGCCCGCTATTACGTGTGATTCGCGCCTTGAACTCGAACCGCGCGGACACGAACTGCGCGGCCCAGACTTGTTCAGAGGTTCCCAAGATAATTCCGGGGTTTGTGTGATGGCCTACCAAGTGAAGGCGCAGGACGGCTACGACATCGTCCTGCTCACCGGCGACGTTGATCTGTCCTGTTCGCCGGATGCGCGCAAGGCCATTCTCGCCAGCCTCGAACAGGGTCACCACACGCTGGTCGACCTCAGCGGCGTGACCTACATCGACAGCTCTGGCGTTGCCAGCCTCGTCGAGGGTTTCCAGACAGCCAAGAAGGGCGGCCTGCGCTTCGGTCTCATCGGCGTGAGCGAAGCCGCCCTGAGCGTGCTCGAACTCGCCCGCCTCGACAAGGTCTTCCCGATCCACGCGGATCTCGCAGCTCGCCTCGAGGCGGATGGCTGAAACGCGCCAGGCGGCGCTCGCGATCTCGCTCGCGCGCGTCGGCAGGGCGGTCGTCGAACTTCTCGAGGAGTTCGGTTATTACCTCGCGCTGGTCGTAGAGAGCTGTTTCTGGGTCCTGCTCGGTCCGTCGCGGCGTCAGCCCGTGCGCTTGTCGGCCGCCGTGCAGCAAATGGTCGAGATTGGGATCAACGGCTTGCCCATCGTCTTCGTGCTGTCGTTCGCGATCGGTGTGATGCTGGCCATCCAGGGCATCCATACACTCAAGCAGTTCGGCGCCGAGACGCAGGTCGTGCTCGGAATCGCGCTGTCGGTGACGCGCGAGTTCGGACCGCTCATCACCGGCATCCTGATCGCCGGTCGTTCGGGCTCGGCGCTGGCCGCGCGCATCGGCACCATGGTGGTCAACCAGGAGATCGACGCCCTGCGCGTGATGGGCATCAATCCCGTGCGTTACCTCGTCTCGCCCGTGCTGATCGCGATGCTCGTCATGTTGCCGCTGGTCACCCTGTTCTCCGACTTCGCCGCTCTGCTCGGCGGGGCGGTGTTCTGTAACCTCGAGCTCGGCCTCAGCTATGCTGCCTACTGGGACCAGTCGACCGGTTTCATGACCACCGACGACGTCCTCCAGGGCCTCGCCAAGAGCGTCTTATTCGGCATCATCATCGCGCTGGTCGGCGTGAGCAACGGCTTCGCGGTCAGCGGCGGCGCCGAGGGTGTCGGCAAGTCGACCACGCGCGCGGTGGTGCTCGCGATTTCCTACATCGTGCTCGCCGACATGGCCTTCACCTATTTCCTCAACCGATGAACGCAGCCGCCGCGATCGAGGTCAGCGAACTCGTCACGCATTACGGCAGCCGCCGCATCCTCGACCGGGTAGACCTGCGCGTGGCGCATGGGGAGATCATGGTCATCATGGGAGGCAGCGGTTCGGGCAAGAGCACCCTGCTGCGTCACCTGCTGGGGCTGCAGCGACCCACTTCGGGCGCCATCCGGCTGCTCGGCATGGACATCACCGCAAGTTCCCCGGCCGAACTCCAGGACCTCAGGCGCAACATGGGCGTGTCCTTCCAGGGCGGCGCACTACTGAGCTCGATGACCGTCGCGGAGAACGTGATGCTGCCGCTGCGCGAGCACACCGCGCTCGACGAGCAGACCATGCAGATCATCGCGCGCATGAAACTCGAAGTGGTCAATCTCGGCGGCTTCGGCGAGCTCAAGCCGGCGCAGTTGTCGGGCGGCATGATCAAACGCGCCGCGCTGGCTCGCGCCATCGTGATGGATCCCAAGCTGCTGTTCTTCGACGAACCGTCAGCCGGACTCGACCCCGTCGTGGCGGCGGATCTCGATGAGCTCATCATAAAACTGCGCGACACCATGCAGATGACCATCGTCGTCGTCACCCATGAACTGGACAGCGCCTTCAAGATCGCCGATCGCATCACCGTGCTCGATCATGGCAGAATCCTGTTGACCGGCAGCGTCGACGAAGTCCGCAGTTCAAGCATCCAGCGCGTCCAGGACCTGCTCAATCGGCGTCCGCGAGAAGAAGAAATCGATCCCGACGACTACCTGCGTCGGCTCACCGGGGGATGATGCGCGCCGCAGGGCCGCTCCGAGCATGAAACGCGATACGGTCAACTACGTAATGGTCGGGGGTTTCGTCGTCGCGATGGCCCTGGCCTTCGTCGTGCTGCTGCTGACCATCACCGGTCGCAGCGGTCCGAGCGACACCTACTTTGTCGACTACGAGAATGTCGCCGGCCTGAAGTTCGGCACCGGCGTCTACTACGAGGGCTACCAGGTCGGCCAGATCGAGCACATCGAGCCGCAGGCGACGCCCGAGGGGATGCGCTACCGCGTCGAGCTCGGTATCGCCGAGGGCTGGCGCATCCCGAGCGACAGTGTCGCGCGGGTCGCCGCGTCCGGCCTCATCTCGGCGGTGACCATCGAGATCGTCGAGGGCGAGTCGACGCGTATGCTCGAACCGGGCGCGACCATCGCAGGCGCAGGCAAGGCCGATCTCGTCGCGGTGCTCAACCAGGCAGCGAGCGATTTTCGCGTCCTCTCCGAGGACGGCATCCTGCCGGTGCTCGACAATCTCAACCGGACCATCACGGTGCTGTCCGACGAGTTCCTGAGTTTTCGCCGCGACGACCTTACGCCCTTCGTGAAGATGGTGCACCAGCGCCTGGAAGAAGATGTCCTGATGGAAACCCGTACCTTGCTGCGACATCTCGACGAAAGCGCGCGTGGCATTCAAGCCATGGTGGCCGATGGAAACCAGGATCGCGTACGCGATTTCCTCGTGCACATGGATGAGGTTGCGCTGAATCTCAATGGCCTGATCGGGCGCATCGAGGATACCCGTGTCGAGATGAACGGGGTGCTCGCCTCGCTGGGCAACGTGGTCAGCGACAATCACGCCGCGATAAAGAACACGGTGGACTCAGCCGATGATTCAATGACGGAGCTGGAGCAGGCCTTGCGCACCATCAACCAGCACCTGGGCACGATCATGTACGACATCGAAGGCAGCGCCAGGAACATGAACGAATTTGCGCGCAGCGTGCGGGAGAACCCCGCGCGCCTGATTCGCCAGTCGGCGCCCGCGGAGCCGGGCGCACCATGAGCCCGGATGCACCATGAGCCCGCACGCGCCATGAAAGAGGGACGCGCGCTCGCGCTCGTGTTCATCGTCATGGCCCTGGCGGGCTGCGGCACGCTCTCGGCGCCGCCGCGTGACCAGTTCCATCGCCTCGTGCCCGCCGCGGCCGGTGCACCGCCGGCAGAGGCGGCCGATGCCCCCTGGGTGTTCGTCGCGCCGTTCGGCGCCAGCGGGCTGCACGGACAGCGTGCACTGGTGTACGCGCACGCCGACGGCACGTCGCTCGAGCAGTACGGCTACCATTACTGGATCGACAGCCCGCGCGTGATGCTGCAGCAGGGGCTGGCGGCGACTCTGCGCGAGTCCCTGCCGGCGCGCGTGCTGACCGAACCCGGTGCCGACGAAGGTCTCGTGGTGCGTGGACGGGTCGATCGCTTCGAGCGGGTCGACCACGGTGACGGGGCCGGTGCGGCCGTGGTCGGTCTGCAGTTCGATGTCTATCCGGCGCGCGGTGCGGTACCGCTGCTGACGCGCAGCTACGAACGCGAGCAGCCGTTGGCCAACGACAACCTGGCCGATTATGTCGATGCCACGAGCCGCGCGACGCGCGAGATCTTCACGGCGCTGGCGCAGGAGCTGAAACCCCTGCTCGGGCAGTGAGCCCATGCCTCGGCGCAGCGTACGCATGCCGCGGCAGCGAGTGACAGGTGATCGTTGGGTTGGCGCGGAGAAGGGGGGCTGGTATGCAAGGCACGCGAAGCGAGGACGCGGCATGACGCGCGTGAACGGCGGTCATGGGCGCTCGCGCGATACTGCGCGGCGCACCAGCAGCAATGTTTCCGCAGCGGGATAGGAATCGGGGAGCGCGACGGTCGTGATCGATAAATTGAAAGAGAACTGGATCCGGCTGGCGCTCGGCACGCTGGTGCTGGCCGTATTCCTGTGCCACGCGACTGGCGTATGGCGGCTGCGCTTCGTCGACCAGATGGAGAACCTGGCCTACGACACGCACCTGAAGCTGACCATGCCGCGCACGCTGGACGATTCGGTCGTGATCGTCGACATCGACGAAGTCAGCTTGCGCGCAGAGGGCCGCTGGCCATGGCCACGCAACAAGCTGGCGCGGCTGGTCGAGACCTTGTTCGAGGATTACGCGATCCGTCTGCTCGGTTTCGACATCGTGTTTGCCGAGCCCGACGAGAGTTCCGGTCTGAACGTGCTCGAAGGTCTTGCGACGAACGAGCTCAAGGGCGATCAGGCCTTTCTCGACAGCCTCGAGGAGGTTCGCCCGACGCTCGACTACGACGCCATCTTCAGTGAAACCATCGGCCGCTACCCGGTGGTGCTCGGGTATTACTTCAACATCGATTCGGGTGAGGGCTTCGATACGCCGCGTTCCGGGGCCCTGCCGGACGCAACCCTGGTCAAGTCGGTCTTCCAGGGCAAGAAGGTGCAGTTCCTGGAAGCTTCCGGTTACGGGGGTAATCTGCCCCGGTTGACGACCCAGGCCATTGGTGCCGGGCACTTCTCCCAGCAGCCCGACCCGGACGGCGTGGTGCGCCGTGTGCCGATGCTCGTGCGCTTCGAGGACAACTACTACTCCTCGCTGTCGCTCGAGGTCGTGCGCCATGCTCTCGGCGGCGCCGAGGTCCTGCCGCATTTCGAGAAGCCCTTGTTCGACACCCGCGGTTATCCCGGCCTCGAGTGGCTGACCGTGGGTCAGGCGCGCATTCCCGTCGACCGTCACGTCAAAACGCTGGTGCCGTTTCGCGGCCGCCAGGGCAGCTTCCACTACGTGCCGGCGACACAGGTACTCCACGGCACCGCCGACAAGCAGGTTCTGGAGGGCAAGATCGTCCTGGTGGGGACCAGTGCGCCCGGACTGCTCGACCTGCGCGCGACACCGATGGAGGAGGCCTATCCGGGTGTCGAAGTGCACGCCAACCTGATCGCCGGCATTCTCAACGACGAGGTCCTGCAATTCCCCGAGTACACCCTGGGCGCCGAGGTCATTCTGCTGCTCGTGGTCGGCGTCGGCATGATCGTCGCCGGCGCTTTGCTCAGCCCGCTGGTGACGACGATCTTCACCGTCGGCGGTATCCTCGCCTACCTCGGCTTCAACCATCTGGTGTGGAGCAGCGGCGTCGTGCTCCCCGTCGCGTCGGGCGTGATGATGGTCCTGACGATGTTCCTGCTGCACATGTCCTACGGCTATTTCGTGGAGACGCGCGGCAAGCGACAGCTCACCGGCTTGTTCGGTCAGTATGTTCCGCCCGAGCTCGTCGACGAGATGGCCCGCGCGCCGACCGCCTATTCGCTCGAAGCGGAGAACCGCGAGCTGACGGTGCTGTTCTCCGACGTGCGCGGGTTCACGACGATTTCCGAGGGCCTGCCGCCAAAGGACCTCGCCGAGCTGATGAACCAGTTTTTGACGCCGATGACCGAAATCATTCATACGCGGCGCGGCACCATCGACAAGTACATGGGCGACGCCATCATGGCCTTCTGGGGGGCCCCGCTGCCGGACTCGGACCATGCCCGCCACGCGCTCGAGGCCGGCATGCAGATGATCGAGCGGCTCGAGCAGGTCAACGTCGAGTTCGCCCGGCGTGGTTGGCCCGAGGTGCGCATTGGCGTGGGTATCAACACCGGCACGATGTCGGTTGGCAACATGGGCTCGGAGTTCCGCATGGCGTACACCGTGATGGGTGATGCGGTGAATCTCGGCTCGCGCCTCGAGGGACTGACCAAGAACTACGGTGTCGGCATCATCTGCAGTGAGACGACGACCGCCGCGGTGCCGGAGTACGCTTATCGCGAGCTCGACCGGGTGCGCGTCAAGGGCAAGGCGCAACCGGTCGCGATCTACGAACCGCTTTGCCTGCGCGAAGAGCTCGACGCGGCGTTGAAGAAGGAACTCAAGCTGTACAACGAGGCGATGCGCCTGTACCGCACCCAGCAATGGGACATGGCCGAGCTCAACCTGGTGAACCTGATGAGGACGTCACGGTCACCGGACCTGTATCGCGTCTACATCGACCGCATCCAGCACTTCCGCGTGACGCCGCCGGCGCCCGAATGGGACGGTGTGTTCGAGCACAAGACGAAATGAGCGGATCCCGCTGAAAGCGGCGAGGCGTGCGGGCGGGAGAGGCGTCGGCGAGCGAGGTGGGCGCCGCGGCGGGTGCGGCGGCGCTTTGACGTCAGGCCCGCGCGGCCGGAGGCGGCCGGGCGGGGCGGCACCTCACTTGATGAGGTTGAACTCCATCTTGATCCCGGCGAGTTCGATGATGTCGCCGTTCTGGATGGCATAGGCCTGGGGACCGATGGGTGCGTCATTGACGACCGGGTAGTTGTCGTTCTTGCCGTCACCTTCGATGTGGGTGAGGAAGTAGCCCTGCGGGCGGCGCGAGATGACCGCGACCTGGGTGCCGGGTTTGCCCAGCGTGATCAGCGCCTTCGTCAGTTCGAGTTCCTTGCCGGCGATCGGGCCGTTCAGAACCTGCAGCTTGCCCAGCGGCATACCGCCGGCGGCCGGTGGCGGCTTGGCGGCTACGGCGGCAGCAGCCGCAGCCGGTTGCGGCGCCGGGGTGGCCTCTTCGGCGGCGCGCGCGGCGGCGACCGCGGCGCTGGCCGAGCCCGGCCGGATGATCATCGTCTTCTCGAACTCCTCGTCGTCTGCCGTGGCGTGTTCGTTGACGTACTTGAGCTCGTGCTTGCCCAGGCCGACGACGTCGCCATTGCGCAGCGCGTGTTTCTTGACGAGTTTGCCGTTGACGTAAGTGCCGTTCGTGCTGCCGAGATCTTCGAGGAAGGAGTCGTCGAGAATCGTGATGACAAGCGCGTGCTTGCCGCTCACGGCGAGATTGTCGATCTGGATATCGTTGTCGGGCTTGCGGCCGATGGAAATTCGCTCCTTGTCCAGCGGGAACTCCCCAAGCACTGCCCCGTTCATGCTCAGAACCAATTTCGCCATCGTTCTGTCCTATTCAGCTGCCTTTTTTGAACAAGCCGTTGAGCTTCGCCAGGATCCCGGGCGATTGCGGAGCCGCTGCCAGCGCGCGCACAAGTACGACCGAGATGTTGTCCTTGCCACCCTTATCGTTCGCCAGACGGACCAACTCGCTGGCCGCTTCTGCAAGATTAGCACTATATTTACTTAGGGTTAAGTGAATTTCTTCATCATCTACCATATCATTGAGGCCGTCCGAGCAGAGCAGGTAGATCTCGCCCGGCCGCGCCTCCAGTTCCTGCACGTCGACTTCCACATCGAGTTCGATGCCCAGCGCCCGCGTGACCAGGTTGCGCGGCGTGTTCTCGGCCGCTTCCTCGGGCGTGAAGAAGCCGCGGTCGATCAGTTCCTGGATCAGCGAATGGTCGCGCGTGACCTGTTCGAACTCGTCACCGCGCAGGCGATAGACGCGCGAGTCACCGACGTGGGCGATGCTGACTGTGCGCTCCTGGTAGAGCACGACCACCACCGTCGTGCCCATGCCCTGGCACTGCGGCACTTCTTGTGCGGTGCGGTAGACTTCGCTGTTGGCGTGGTGGACGGCGTCGCGCAACACGAGCGCAGCGTGGCTCGGCCCGGAACGCGTCTTGCCGGTTTCGTCGAGACCCTCGCGAACGGCACTGGCAACCTCGTCGAGGATCATCTGAGCGGCAATCGCGCTCGCCACTTCGCCCGCCTTGTAGCCACCCATACCGTCGGCCACGATGGCGAGCCCGATGCTTGCGTCAGTGACCGCGCTGTCCTCGTTGTGCGGCCGTTTCTGGCCGGTGTCAGACAGATTCGCGACTTCGAAACGAGCGCTGCGCACGATGGCGTTCTCTAGCAGCCTGGGGGAGTCGGGAGCAAGCCGGGTTGCTCCCGGGAGCTGGCGACCAGTATCCACGATTTGCGGCCGTGACGTCGCACCTGATGCGTCCCAATCGTGAACATTTGTCCTCGCCCTGCCGGCATACGCGCGCCTGCTTTCCCGGCGCGGCACGTGGCGGGAAAGCAACCCGCGCGTGACGGACGCCGTCCGTGCGATCCGGTCATGTGCGCGTCCCCTTGCGCTGGTTCGGAGCTCTCCCGACCCGCCAACTAGCCGGCAGCCTGGTTCTGCGCCTGCTTGGCGCAGCGCTGGATATCGCGTGCCATCTCCGCGCCCGTCTGGTAGCGCTTATCGGGATCCTTCTCGAGCGCCTTGTCGATGATGCTGGCGATGCACGGACGTTGCTTGATGACGTCCGGCCGCAGCTCGGCGAGCCGTGCCGGTTCCTCGTTGGCGATCTTGTACATGAGGGTGGCCATCGAATCGCCGTGGAACGGCAGCTTGCCACTGATCATCTGGTAGAACATCACGCCCAGGGAGAACAGGTCGGAGCGGCCGTCGACCTTCTTGCCCGAAAGCTGCTCGGGTGACATGTAGGACGGCGTGCCGAGCACCATGCCGGTCTTGGTCTTACTCGAATCAGTGATGCGGGCAATGCCGAAGTCGGTCAGTTTGACCTGCTTCGATTCCGGCTCGTACATCACGTTCGCCGGCTTGATGTCGCGGTGCACCACGTTGCGCTTATGGGCGTAGTCCAGCGCCATCGCCGACTTGAACACGATGCCCATGACCGTCGGCAGGGGCAGCAGCGCGTCGGCCTTGGTATACCGCGCGAGGTCGTGGCCCTGGAGGAACTCCATCGCGATGTAGGCGAGATCGTGTTCCTCGCCCGCATCGTAGATGGTGACGATATTCGGGTGGTCGAGGCGGCCGGCGGTTTCCGCCTCGCGGAAGAAGCGTTCCTTGACCTCGTCGAGTTCGTCGGCCTCGAATTCCTGCGACAGCGCCATGGTCTTGATCGCCACCGTCCGGTTGATCTTGGGATCCTTGCCCAGGTAGACCACGCCCATCGCGCCCTTGCCGAGTTCCTTCTCGACTTCGTAACGACCGAGCATGGGCTTGCTGACGCCGTCGAGCAGCATGGTGCCGGTCGGGCCACCGGCGCCGCTGCCGCCGATGATCACGGTATCGTTCAGCTGGCGGGCGCGATTGACCTTGTTCTTGATGTCGCGGAAGTCCGGGTCCTTGCTCGCGATGTACTCGTAGGCCGAAGCCGCCTTGTTGTACTGGCGCTTGCGCTCGTAGTCGCCGGCAAGCACGTAGATGCCTTCGAGCGTGGAGGGATCGACCGGGCAGCGGCGGAAATACTCGAACGCCATGTCGAGCTGGCCCTGCTGCTGGAACTGCAGCGCGAGCTGCTTGTTGCTGAGGGCCGATTCGACGTCGACGCGGCGTTTGCCGGCTTCGGTGACGAGGAAACGCTTGGTCGTCAGCAGCACGTGTCCGATCAGCAGCAGCGCGCTCGCGGAGACCAGCTTGACCCAGATTGCCTGGGTCGTCATCAGTCCGAGTTCGGTGCCGATGAGGGCCAGGAACAGGGCAGCACTGATGAGCGCCGCCGGCCCCGCGTTGAGCCGCGGCAGCAAGGTGGTGAGGTAGGCGGCGATGAGCAGGATGACCAGGAACTCGGTCAGTCCGGCCCACGACGGCGCGATGAAGAAATCCTCGTTGAGGATACTGGCCACGGTGTGCGCCATGATCAGCACCGGGCCACCGACGTCGCCGAGCGGCGTATAGAGCGTCGAGCCGACACCGAAGGCGGTGGCGCCGATGAGGACGATCTTGTCCTTGAAGTTCTCTTCGGGCACCTGTCCCTGCTGCACGTCGTAGAAGGAGTACACGTCGAAAGCCGGCCGGTTGCCTTCGCGGTTGCCGTAGAAGAAGGTGTTGATGTTGAGCAGCGAGTCCGTCTTGATGCTCAGGTTGCCGAGCGCGACGCTGTCGCCGAGATTGACCCGGATGTCGTCCGGGCCGAGGTTGTGGAACGCCGCCGCGAGCAGCAGGGACTGCGAGGGATAGAAGCGGCCGAAGTGCTCGACGATGAGCGGCTCGAAGCGCACGCCACCATCGATGTCCAGTGGCGTGATGAGGTGACCGATGGCGTGCGCCGCGGTGCCTATCTCGGGGATCGGCGGCACGGCCATGATGGTCTGTCCGGGGAGCGGAAACTCGCCGCTGGGGTCGCTGATATTCGCGTCGGAGATGGCGTTGCGGGTCACGTAATCCGGCTGCTCTTCGTCCGGGTTGCCGATGGGGACGCCGGGCATGAACTGCATACCGAGCACCATGCGGCCGGACTGCTCGAGCGCGTCGGCGAGGATACGGTCGGTATCGAGCTCGCTCTCCGCCGCATCGTAGAGCCCGATCAGACCGCTGACATCGGCACCGCTCTGGTCGAGCGTCCGGGTTTCCTCGCGAAAGCGGCCAATCCACTCCAGACCGGCGGCGACCTGCGGCTCGGAGTAGAAAATGGTTGCGCCGATGGCCTTGGCGCCGGCTGCGCTGAGACGCTCGACCATGCCGGCGTGGATGTCGCGCGACCACGGCCAGCGGCCGATGTTCTGCACGCTCTTGTCGTCGATCGCGACGACCACCACGCGCTCGCCGGGATCTCCGGACGAAATGCGTACACCGCTGTCGTAAGCGACACGTTCCAGTCGTTCCAGTGTCGCCGAGCCGGTCAGCCAGGCAAGCAGGAACAGGAAGGAAATGGACGCTCCGATGAACCAGTCAGTTTTCCAGAACGCGTTGGTCATCGAAATTGCGCGAAGAAGCCCCCGAAGGACGACGAGTTTACCTGTGTCGGCCTTGAAAAAATAGAACGATGGCGCAGCGACGCCGATCCGTGCTCAGGAACGATCGCACCACCGCTCGACGCCCTCCACGACACGGCGGTGCGCGGCCTCGTAGGCTTCGCCTTCGAGCACGATGCGATTGCCGGCGTCGTCATAGCGCACCACGCGCGAGGCATTCTCGAAACTGGCGCGGCTGCGCCGGGCCTGCGCGCAGCGCTGTTCGCGCGCGGCCTTGCGTGCCGCTTTCTCGGCACGTTCCTCGCGGCGTTCGGCGCGCTCGGCGGCGAAGGCGTCGAGCAGTCGCTGGGTGCGTTCGAGCCGCGCGCCGCCCGAGCCCTCCGCGGGCGGTGACGACGGCACCGTGAATTGCTCGGCGCCACGCGCGGGAGGGCGATCGCCGAAATGCACCTGCCCGCTGTCATCGACCCAGCGAAAGACTTCCGTCGCGTCGGCCGGGGCAAGCAGCACCAGCAGCAGGGTCGCGACGGGGCGGATACGGTGACCAGGGCGCGGTGACACCGCACCGCGTCGCCGCCCGCCGCAGTGGGCTCGGGCCGTGGGAGCGGAACATGTCGGGAATTCCTCCCTGCGTGCCGGCCGAGATGTCATCCGCAGCTGTCCGATTCCCACCCAAGCGTTTGATTGTAATGGAGTTACGACGGAAGTGGGCGCGGCAGGCGCGATTCGACCATGGAGCCCCTTGCCGTCTACAACTGGCCGCGGGCACTCACGGACGAGGGCCCGGCCGGCGCCAGGGATGGCCGGTGGCACGGGTTCTGGGAGGTTCCGGCAGCCACCATGCCGGCGGCTCCGGGGCCGGTCGGCGACGATCGGCCCCGGGGCGTTCGTTCGTCCCCGCAGCTTGTCAGGCCGTGCAAGGCGCGATCGTTGCGGCGCGCGCGGTAGCGCGCGAGCTCAGCGTTCGAGCAGGTCGAGCTTGCCCGTCTTGTCCTTCCACTCGTCGGCGTCGGCCGGCGGGTCCTTCATTTCGCTGATCACCGGCCACTGCGGGGCAAGCTCGGCATTCAGGGCGAGGAACTGCTGCTCGTCGTCAGTCAGGTCGTCCTCGGACTTGATTGCCTCCACCGGGCATTCCGGCTCGCACAGCGTGCAGTCGATGCACTCGTCCGGGTCGATCACGAGCATGTTCGGCCCTTCGTGGAAACAGTCCACCGGGCAGACTTCGACGCAGTCGGTGTACTTGCACTTGATGCAGTTTTCGGTGACAACAAAAGTCATGGCGCAGCACTTCGGGTTGGTACGGGAAGGGCGCGCATTATAGCCGCGCCGCGCCGGCAGCCCAACAAATTTCCCGTTCGTCGCAGGGACATTTGCCGGCCGCGTTCATTCGTCGAGCAGGCTGCGCAGGCGGTAGAGCGTCTCCAGCGCCTGTCGCGGGCTGAGGTTGTCGGGGTCGATCATCTCGAGCGCCTCGACCAGCGGATGCGGGCCCGGGAACAGTGGCATCTGCGGCGAGGTCGGAGCCAGCTCGGGCGTGGCACGCGTTTCGAGCGAATCGAGCACGGCGCGGGCCCGCGTGACCACCGCGGGCGGCACGCCGGCGCGGCGCGCCACGGCAAGGCCGAAGCTGCGGTTGGCCGGACCTTCGCGCACGCTGTGCAAGAACACGACCTCTTCGCCACTCTCGACTGCATCGAGGCGCACGTTGACCACGCCCGGGGTGTTTTCGGCCATGCGCGTGAGTTCGAAGTAGTGAGTGGAGAACAGCGTGTAGGCGCGGTTGCGGGTGGCGAGGTGCTCGGCAGCCGCCCACGCCAGCGACAGGCCGTCGTAGGTGCTGGTGCCGCGGCCGATCTCGTCGACGATGACGAGGCTGTCGGGCGTCGCGTTGTGCAGGATGTTGGCGACCTCGCTCATCTCGACCATGAACGTGCTCTGCCCGCCGGCGAGGTTGTCGGCGGCACCGATACGCGAGTAGATGGCGTCGATCGGGCCGAGCGTCGCGCGCGTCGCCGGCACGAAGCTGCCGACATGGGCGAGCAGCGCGATCAGCGCGGTCTGGCGCATGTAGGTCGACTTGCCGCCCATGTTGGGTCCGGTCACGAGCAGCAGCTTGCGTGTTTCGTCGAGGCGCAGATCGTTGGCGACGAACGGTTCGTCCAGGTTGCGCTCGACGACCGGGTGGCGGCCGCCGACGATGTCGATGAGACGCGTATCGGTGAGCTCGGGCGCGACCCATTGCAGGGCCTCGGCGCGCTCGGCGAAGCAGGTCAGCACGTCGAGTTCGGCGACCCCGGCGGCCGTGCGCTGCAGTTGCGCTACCTCCTGTGCGACGCGATCGAGCAGTGCGTCGTAGAGCGCCTTCTCGCGCCGTTGCGCGTGCTCGGCGGCGCTCAGAATGCGCGATTCGAAGCGTTTCAGCTCGCTCGTCACGTAGCGCTCGGCGGCCTTGAGCGTCTGGCGCCGCTGGTAGTCGGCCGGCAGCTCGGCGGCGCGCGCCTGGGCACGGCTGAGTTCGAGGTAATAGCCGTGCACGCGGTTGTAGCCGACCTTCAGCGTACCGATCCCGGTGCGCTCGCGCTCGCGCCGTTCGAGGTCGATCAGCCAGGCATCGGCATCGGCGCTGGCGCGGCGCAGCTCGTCGAGCTCGGCGTCGAAGCCGTCGGCGATGACCTGCCCCTCGCGCAGCACCGGGGGCGGCGTCTCGACCAGGGCCGCGGCCAGGTGTTCATGCAGCGCCGGCAGTGGTTCGATGGCGGCGTGGATGTCGTCGAGGCGCGGGCTCAGCTCCGGTGCGAGCAGTGCGCGCAGGCGCGGCAGGACGGGCAGGGCGTCGCGCAGTCGCGACAGGTCGCGCGGGCGCGCGGTGCCGAGCGCGATGCGCGAAGTGATGCGCTCGATGTCGTGAATCTCGCGCAGCGCGGTGCGCAAGGCCTCGAGATCGAGGCTCGTGGTCAGCGCCGCGACCGCGTGGTGGCGCCGCCGCAGTAATCCCTGGTCGCGACTCGGCTGGACCAGCCAGCGACGCAGCAGGCGCGCACCCATGGCGGTACGGGTGGTGTCCAGGATGCCGAGCAGGCTGTGCTGCGGCTCGCCCGACAGCGCTTCGGTCAACTCCAGGTTGCGCCGCGTGGCGCGGTCCATGGCGAGCGTATCGTCGGCGCGCTCGACGGTGAGCGTGGTCAGGTGGGGCAGGGTGCTGCCCTGGGTTTCGCGGCAGTAGTCGAGCAACGCACCGGCCGCCGCCACCGCGGCGGGCAGCTTGGCGCAGCCGAAACCCGACAAATCATCGACGCCGAAGTGCGTGCTGAGCGTGCGCGTTGCCGCGCCAAGCTCGAAGCGCCATGCGGGCAGGCGGCGCAGGCGCGGCCGCCAGGTTTCGTCGAGCGCGGTGTCGAAGTCCTCGGCGACCAGGATCTCGGCCGGTGCGAGGCGTTCGAGCTCCGCCTCCAGCGCCGCGCGCGAGGCCGCTTCGCGCAGCACGAAGCGTGCGCCACCGAGATCGACGCTGGCCACGCCGTGAACGCCGTCGCCGACGACCAGCGCCACGACGAGGGTGTCGCGGCGCTCGTCGAGCAAGGCATCGTCGGTGAGTGTTCCGGGCGTGAGGATGCGCGTGACCTTGCGTTCGACCGGGCCGCGCGCCAGCGCCGGGTCGCCGATCTGCTCGCAGATGGCAACCGCCTGGCCCTGCCTCAGCAGCCGGCCGAGGTAGGACTCCGCCGCATGGACCGGCACGCCGGCCATGGGAATCGGTTCGCCGCCGCTGTGTCCCCGCGCCGTGAGCGTGAGATCGAGCAATTTCGCGGCGCGCCGGGCGTCGTCGAAGAACAGCTCGTAGAAGTCCCCCATGCGGTAGAACAGCAGTTCTTCGGGATGCTCGGCCTTGATCCCGAGGTACTGGCGCATTACCGGCGTGTGGCCGTCCGGCGCGGGTAGTTCGCCGGCACGCTCGGTCGCCGGCGCATCGCGCCCGGCGTCGCAGGCGCGTTTCATGCGCGCGGCCGGCGCGGCGGGCGGCGGCACGCGCAGCAGGCGGTTGCGCGGATGGCTGGCATAGGTTCGCGGTAGTCGATCGACGTCGGTTGAGAGCCGGCCGGCATGGCTTAGGACCGGGCGCGCTTATGGTAGCGCGCTGCGCGGTCATGTTCGACGCGCTTGAAATGGCCGCGTGCTGCCCATACCTTCCGCCACGCGTTCACCGAGTAACGAGCACACGAGAGGGCACGATGACGACAGAAACGACCAAAGAGCAACGAGGATTCGAATCCGAGGTCCGCCAGCTGCTGGATCTCGTCATCAATTCGCTCTACAGCAACCGCGAGATCTTCCTGCGCGAACTTGTCTCCAACGCATCGGACGCGGCCGACAAGCTGCGTTTCGCGGCGCTTTCCGACGACGCCCTGTACGAGGGCGACGGCGACCTCGCGGTCGACATCGATTACAGCGAAGAACTCGGAACCATCACCATCCGTGACAACGGCATCGGCATGAGCCGCGACGAGGTCATCGCCAATCTCGGCACGATCGCCAAGTCCGGCACGCGCGAGTTCTTCAGCCACCTGAGCGGCGACGCACAGAAGGATTCGCAGCTCATCGGCCAGTTCGGCGTCGGCTTCTACGCCGCGTTCATCGTGGCCGACCGGGTCACCGTGACCACGCGCAAGGCCGGGTTGTCGCAGGACGAGGGCGTGCGCTGGGAATCCGACGGCAAGGGCGAGTACACGGTGGAGACCGTGCGGCGCAAGAAGCGCGGCACCGAGATCGTGCTCACCCTCAAGGAGGACGCCAAGGAGTTCGCCAACGGCTGGCGGCTGCGCGAGATCTGCAAGCGCTATTCCGACCATGTCTCGATTCCGATCCGTATGCCGGCCGAAGGCGAGGACAAGGACAAGGGCCGCGAGGTCGTCAACCAGGCTCAGGCCATGTGGACGCGGCCCAAGGCCGAACTCAGTGACGACGACTACCGGGAGTTCTACAAGCACGTCTCGCACGATTTCAGCGACCCGCTCACCTGGGTTCACACCAAGGTCGAGGGCAAGCTCGAGTACACCTCGTTGCTCTACATTCCCTCGCAGGCGCCGTTCGACCTGTGGGACCGTGACAGCAGCCACGGGGTCAAGCTCTACGTCCAGCGCGTGTTCATCATGGATGGCGCCGAGGAGTTGCTGCCGCGGTACCTGCGATTCGTGCGCGGGGTGATCGATACCAACGATCTGCCGCTCAACGTCTCGCGCGAGATTCTGCAGCGCAACAAGGCGCTCGACAGCATCCGCGGTGCGTCGGTGAAGAAAGTGCTCGGGCTGATCGAGTCGCTTGCCGCGGGCGAGGATTACGCACGCTTCTGGCAGGCCTTCGGCCGGGTGCTGAAAGAGGGTGTGATCGAGGATTTCGGCAACCGCGAGCGCATTGCCAAGCTGCTGCGTTTCGTCTCCACGCGCGAGCCGGAAGCGGGCGTGGTGGTCAGTCTGGACGACTACGTGGGTCGCATGAAGGACGACCAGGAAGCGATTTACTACATTACCGGCGACAGCCTGCAGACGGTGCGCAACAGCCCGCACCTCGAAGTCTTCCGCGCACGCGACATCGAGGTCCTGCTCCTCGACGAACCGGTCGACGAGTGGCTCGTCACGCACCTCACCGAGTACGGCGAGAAGCCGCTCAAGTCGGTCGTCGACGCTGAGCTCGAAGCACCCGCGGGTGCCGATGAAGGCGAGCAGCCGGCTGCCGACAGCGGTGTCCTCGAACGGATCAAGGCAGCGCTCGCCGAGCGTGTCGCCGACGTGCGCGCGAGCCGGCGCCTGACCGATTCGCCAGCCTGCCTGGTCTCGGGCGGTGAGCAGATGAGCGCGAACCTCGAGCGCCTGCTACGTGCCGCCGGGCAGGACGTGCCGGAGACCAAGCGCATCCTCGAGCTCAATCTCGGCCACCCGCTGGTGCGCCTGCTCGAGGACGTCGCGGATGAGGACCGTTTCGGCAACTGGGCGGCGTTGCTCTACGAGCAGTCGATCCTGGCCGAAGGCGGCAAGCTCGACGACCCGGCCGGTTTCGTGCGGCGCATGAACGACATGGTGCAGCAGCTCGCCGTCCAGGGCGCCTGAACGTGGCCGGTGCGCCGTCGGCGCTCGAGCTGGTCGCAGCCGCGGCGCGTCGGTTCGAGGCGGCCGGGCTGCATTTCGGGCACGGTACCGACAACGCCGCCGACGAGGCGCTGTTTCTCGTTCTGCACGGGCTTGGATGGGGCTACGATGTCGACGACGCGCAGCTGGCCGCGCCGCTCGCGCCGCCGCAGGTCACGGCGATCGATGCGCTGATTGATACGCGCATCGCGACACGGCGGCCCGCCGCCTACCTCACCGGCCGTATGTGGTTCGCCGGGTACGAGTTTCTCGTCGACGAGCGCGTACTGGTGCCGCGCTCGCCGATCGCCGAGTTGATCGGTGCGCATTTCGAACCCTGGCGTGGTGGCCGCGCGGTCACCCGCGTGCTCGATATCGGCACCGGCAGCGGCTGCATCGCCATTGCCACCGCGCTTGCCTTTCCGCACGCCAAGGTCGACGCAACCGACCTCAGCGCCGATGCGCTCGCGGTCGCGGCAGCCAACGTGGCGCGGCACGGTGTCGACGCACGGGTCGCGCTGCACGCTTGCGACCTCTTCCCGTCGACCGGTGGCCCCTATGATCTCATCGTGAGCAATCCGCCCTACGTGCCGCAGGCGGTATGGGAGCGGCTGCCGCCCGAGTACCATGCCGAGCCGGAAGGCGCGCTGACCGCGGGGGCGAGCGGGCTCGATTGTCTCGAGCGCCTGCTCGAAGCGGCGGCCCGCTACCTGGCGCCGGGCGGGCAGCTGATCGTCGAAGTGGGCGAAATCTGGCCCGAGGTCGAGTCGCGCTACCCGCGCCTGCCGTTCACCTGGCTCGAGTTCGAACGCGGCGGCGAAGGCGTGTTCCTGCTCGAGCGCGACGAGCTGCGCGCCGGGAACTGAGCGCCGGGAACTGACCGCCCGCCGTCCCTGCCCGGGGTGCAGCGCCGGGTCGGCGCGCGGCGCGCCGGGCGCATCCGTCAACTTTGCCGCCCATCGGTAATAGAATAGCGCCCATGTCCGGAAACACCTTTGGCAAATTGTTCACGCTGACGACCGCGGGTGAGAGCCACGGTCCCGGCTATGTCGCGATCGTCGATGGCTGTCCGCCCGGGGTTCCCCTGGCGGAAGCCGACCTGCAGCGCGATCTCGACCGTCGCAAGCCCGGCACCTCGCGCCACACCACGCAGCGCCGCGAGGACGATCGTGTGCGTATCATGTCCGGGGTGTTCGAGGGCCGCACCACGGGCACGCCGATCGGTCTGGTGATCGAGAACACCGACCAGAAGTCCAAGGACTACTCCAACATCCAGGACAAGTTCCGCCCCGGGCACGCCGATTACACCTACATGCAGAAGTACGGGGTGCGGGATTACCGCGGCGGCGGTCGCGCCTCCGCCCGCGAGACCTGCATGCGCGTCGCGGCGGGCGCCATCGCCAAGCAGGCGCTCGCGGTGCAGTGCGGGGTGAGCGTGACCGGCTACCTCGCCCAGCTCGGGCCGCTGCGCCTGGGCTGCACCGCTCCCGACGCCGCCGACACCAATCCCTTTTTCTGTGCAGAGCCGGCGCGGGTGCCGGAACTGGAAGCGTACATGGACGCGCTGCGCAAGGAGGGCGATTCGATCGGTGCGCGCATCAATGTCGTGGCCCGCGGCCTGCCGCCCGGCTGGGGTGAGCCCGTGTTCGATCGCCTCGACGCCGATCTGGCCAAGGCGTTGATGAGCATCAACGCGGTCAAGGGAGTGGAGATCGGTGACGGCTTCGCGGTTGTCGAACAGAAGGGGACGGCCCATCGTGACGAGATGCATCCCGACGGCTTCGTCAGCAACCACGCCGGCGGCATCCTGGGCGGCATTTCGACCGGCCAGGACATCCTTGCCAGCATCGCGCTCAAGCCCACCTCCAGCATCCGCCTCAGCGGCGAGACCGTGGATCGCGACGGTAGTGCGACGAGCATCGCCACGCTCGGGCGCCACGACCCCTGTGTCGGCATCCGCGCGACGCCCATCGCCGAGGCCATGGTCGCGCTGGTGCTGCTCGACCACATGCTGCGCCAGCGCGGCCAGAACGGTGGCGTGGCGGGAACGACACCGGTCATCGGCGCAGCGGCGGCGCCCTGAGCCGGGCTTGAACGGCGAGGCATCAGCGCAGGCCGGGGCGACGCTCGGCGCGATCTGCGAGCAGGTGCGCGCGGCGCACGCCGATCGCCGCCCGCTCGCGATCGTCGGCGGCGGCACGCGCGCGCGCTTCGCGCCGGCCGCGGCGGGCGAAGCGCTGCGGGTCGGGGCCCACGCCGGCATCGTCAGCTACGAGCCGAGCGAACTCGTGATCACCGCGCGCGCCGGCACGCCGCTGGCCGAGGTCGAGGAGGCACTCGCCGCGCGCCGCCAGATGCTCGGCTGTGAGCCGCCACGCACGGGCACGGCGTCGACCATCGGCGGCGTCGTCGCCAGCGGCCTGTCGGGACCGGCGCGTCCGTACCGTGGCAGCGTGCGCGACTTCGTGCTCGGGGTCGAACTCGTCAACGGCCGGGGCGAAGCGTTGCGCTTCGGTGGCCAGGTCATGAAGAACGTCGCCGGTTACGATGTGGCGCGTCTCGTCACGGGCGCGTGTGGCGCGCTGGGCGTCATTACCGAGGTCTCGCTGCGGGTTCTGCCGCGCCCGGCCCGCGAGGCGACCTTGCGCTGGCCGCTCGCGCGTGGCGATGCGCTCGCGCGCATGCTCGAGCTGCCGCGCCGGCCGTGGCCGATTACCGCGCTGTGCTGGGATGGCGAGCTGCTGCGCCTGCGCGTTGCCGGCAGCGCGGCCGCCGTCGACGACGCGGTGACGCGCCTGGCGCCTGCGGAGATTGTCGAACACGACGCCTGTTGGGACCAGTTGCGCGATTACGCCGAGCCGCGCCTGGCGGCGCGCGCCGGCGAGGCGCTGTGGCGCGTCGCGGTGCCGCCGGCAGCGCCCGATGCGCCGGGTACGGCGCCGTTGCTGGTCGACTGGGGCGGCGGCCTGCGCTGGCTGCGCGGGGTCGACGACGCGGCCGCGCTGCGCGAGCATGTCGCGGCATGCGGGGGGCACGTGACCGCTTACGACACGGCAGCCGGCGTTGCGCCGGCGGCACCGGCAGCGCCGTTGCGCGCCCTGATGCAGCGCGTGAAGCGGGCCTTCGATCCGCACGCGATTTTCGATGCCGGCCGGCCCGGCGAGCGCACCTGATGGTCGCCGGGACACGGTCAGTCCCGCACCCGATGGCGTCGCCGTGCCATGCACCGGTCGGCTGCCCGGCATCGGGCGTCGTCGGCGCGCGCGCACCGCGCGAACCGCAGCGGCGGGCGATGGTGTCCAGCGGCGGTCCGGCGCCAGGCCGGACCGGACGCCGGAGGGGCTGATGCGGGTCCCGGTCAATGCACGCCTCGCTGCAAGCTCCTACGCGAGTGAGGCGGCCGACATCGCGCGCAGTTGCGTGCACTGCGGTTTCTGCAATGCGACCTG
>Ga0180436_10000540_pt1 | contig 38965 bp, 38 predicted proteins | sample SS_ome_2_FD_132434 | JGI IMG/M metagenome (GOLD analysis project Ga0180436, IMG submission 132434) | Hypersaline lake sediment archaeal communities from the Salton Sea, California, USA - SS_3_S_2 metaG | ecosystem: Environmental > Aquatic > Non-marine Saline and Alkaline > Hypersaline >... | reverse complement strand
GGTGTTCGATATGAGGTTTCTTCCTAATCCTTTCTATATTGAAGAGCTTAGAGAGTTCAGCGGAAAGGACGACAAAGTTCGGGATTATGTTTTGTCTTTTGAACAAGCGAGACTCTTTATCAATAAGATTTTGGATATGATTTCACTCGTTTCGCCGCACTATTTGGACCAGGACAAAAAACAGATCGTTATAGCGATCGGCTGCACCGGAGGCATGCACAGGAGTGTCGTGGTTGCAGAGGAAATATATCGCGTGTTGAAGGAAAAAGGCGAAAGAGTGACCTTGGACCATAGGGATATAGGACTTGGATAATAAACAGAAGAGTATAAAGAAACAGGAAACAAAGGGGTAATTATGTCATTTTCAGCGACAGCAAAGGATGAGCTCGCAAGAACAATAGCAGAAAAGGAGTGCTGTGCTACCGCAGAGCTCAGTGCTTTTGCGCATGTCACGGGAAGAATCGACCTTAAAGGCAAAGGAAATTTCGAATTCTACATGAACACGGAACATGCACCAACGGCAAGGTGTATGCTTAAGCTTATAAAGACAAGGCTGAATACCAATGCAAAACTCATCACAAAGGAAAATAAATTAAAGAAAAAACATATATATACGATACTTATCGATGACTATAATCAGTCCAGAAATCTTCTGAAAAAGCTTAAATTTTTGGATGAAGACGGCTCTATGCACTTTGAGGTGAGCGAAGAACTCACCAGGACAGAGTGCTGCAAGATCGCTTTTCTCAGAGGCAGTTTTCTTGGCAGCGGGTCTGTTTCGGATCCGGAAAAGGGATATCATCTGGAGTTTGTGGCTTCCACGCAGGAATTCGCCGATGGTTTGTTGAATATACTAAGTGAGTACGATATAAAAGCGCGAGATATTAAAAGAAAAGAAGCTTTTGTTGTTTATGTTAAAGAAGGCGACTCTATTATAAAACTGCTTACTATGATCGGTGCTTATTCTTCCATCCTCGAACTCGAGAATATACGGATATCCAAGGATATGAAGAACAACATCAACAGGGCAGCAAACTGTGAAGCGGCAAACTACTCAAAAACCGTAGATGCGTCGATAAAACAAATAAGAGCTATTATGCTGCTGAAGGAAAAAGGGGAACTGGAAAAGCTTTCGCCTTCTCTGCTTACCGTTGCGGAAGCCAGAATAAACAATAAATTCGCTTCTCTGTCAGAGCTCGTAGGCGTTTTGGGCGGTAAAATCGGAAAATCGGGTTTGAACCACAGGCTGCGGAAGATATGTGAAATTGCCGATAAAATATCGGATGAGCTGTAGCGGGCTTGAGCAGAAGAATTATTGAATTGAGTTTCTTGTTTTTTCTTTTTTAAACTCAAAGCAAAGAAGATAAAACATAGAATTGTATTTTTTAAAGCAAAATGAAGTTTTTAAACCGGGCGGATGTTTATTATTAGCCCCGAGCCAAAGGTTATTTTTAGGAGGTTTAGAATGGTTTACAAAGAAGTGACGATTAATAACAAAGACGGTCTAAACGCAGCAACTGCAGCGGCTATTGTTCAGATGGCTGGGAAGTATGGTTCTAAGATTCTTATCGAAAAGGGAAACAAGAAAATCAATGCAAAGTCGATTATGGGAGTACTTTCTCTTGGAGTGAAAAGCGGCGATGAAATTTTGGTTGTTGCTGATGGTGACGACGAAAAAGACGCTATCGATGCCATTGAGGGTATAATCGGATAGGATTTTTAGTTGAAAAATGAATTTTGTTAAAGGGCGGATATGCGCATTTTCTAAAAGTGAAGGGCGTAGAGCCGTCTTTTTGTTATCATAAAAGGAGATATCTCGTTCGATTAATTCAGGTATTCCTCCTAAAAACCCTAACCACAAAGGAATACAAAGACCTCCAAATCCTTGCTTTAGAAACCTTTCGATTTATCCCTGTCCGAAGATTGAACATAAAGTTATATGCAGGAAAGATTTTTTATGGTGAAATCAAGGAAGAAGCACAGACAATAAGAGAAATTCTTTGTTTTCCTCTTGCTTTTCTAAACCGCCAAAAGCAGCTGAAGTATTAATAGCAACCAAAGAATTTCAACTAACTAAAAAATAGATTTTCTTAGGATATCATAAAAAAACATCTAAAGAAAAATAATAAATGGGTAAAAACGCTTTCATACTTGCGTTTTTCTGTGTTTTTTAATAGAATATACTGGACGAAATGTGGAGAAAAAACAGATTATTCTGATTTTTTATAGATTTTAAAAAGTATAAATATTTCTAGGAGATGTAAAACGATATGAACAAAAAGACTATCAAAGATGTGGATTTAAAAGGTAAAAAGGTTTTGATGCGTGTGGATTTCAATGTACCGCTTAATGCTGAAAAGAAAATTACTGATGAAACAAGAATCTCCGCTGCATTACCAACGATCAACTATGTTTTGGGTGAAGGAGCAAAGGTTATACTATGCTCACACCTCGGAAGACCGAAAGGTGAATTCAAGCCGGAATTTTCGCTCGAGCCTGTAGCTAAAAGACTCGAAGAGATATTCCCGGGCAAGGTCAGCTTTGCAAAGGATATCATAGGAGAAAGCGCAAAAGAGCTTACCGAAAAAGTCGGGCAAGGCGAAGTCGTGCTGCTTGAGAACTTGAGATTTCACAAGGAAGAGACAGGAAACGATGCTGAGTTTGCTAAGAAACTCGCTTCCTATGCGGATATATATGTAAACGATGCTTTCGGAACAGCGCACAGAGCACACGCGTCTACTGCCGGAATTGCGGAGTATCTTCCTGCTGTTTCCGGACTGCTTATCGCAAAAGAGCTTGAATTTTTGGGCGGAGCTTTGGCGGATCCGAAAAGACCTTTTGTTGCGATTCTCGGCGGGGCAAAAGTTTCGGATAAAATTGGAGTTATCAGCAGCCTTTTAGAAAGAGTGGACAAGCTTATTATCGGCGGCGGTATGGCTTATACTTTCCTAAAAGCGCTTGGCAACGATGTAGGCACATCGATATTGGAAGAGGATAAAATTGAGCTTGCAAAGGATTTGATGAACAAAGCGAAGAAAAGAGGAGTGGAGATGCTTCTTCCTGTGGATACTGTGTATGCTGCGAAGTTTGACAATGACGCAGACAGGAAGGTGTTCAAGCGCCATGAGCAAAAGGGCGGATATACAGGATTGGATATTGGACCTGAGACCAGAGAGATTTTCTCAGAAGCCGTTAAGGATGCGAAAACGGTTGTTTGGAACGGTCCTGTCGGGGTTTTCGAGATGGAAAATTTCAGACATGGTACTGAAGCGGTTGCAAATGCGCTTGCGGCGACGGATGCAGTGACGATAATCGGAGGAGGGGATTCTGCTGCTGCGATTAAGAAACTCGGGTTTGCAGACAGAGTGAGCCACATATCGACAGGCGGTGGAGCTTCATTGGAATTCCTGGAAGGAAAAGAGCTTCCCGGAATCGTTGCACTGAATGATAAATAGGACCTGATTTAAGGTTTTATTATATAGATTTTATAACTAATAATCGGAGGAAAAACGAATGAGAAGACCAATAATTGCAGGAAACTGGAAGATGAATAAGACGGTGAGTGAAGCGAAAGAATTGATCGAAGCGTTAAAGCCGCTCGTTTCGGATGCACTCGCAGAAGTTGTTGTATGCCCAACTAACGTATGTTTAGCTGACGTTAAGGAGATGCTTGAAGGATCGAGCATAAAGCTCGGCGCACAGAATGTTCATTTCGAAAAGAGCGGAGCTTATACGGGTGAAGTGTCCGTTGATATGCTGAAAGAAATCGGCGTCGAATTTGTTATAATCGGACATTCCGAAAGACGTGAATACTATGCTGAAACAGACGAGGGAGTTAACAAGAAAGCGAAGGCGATCATCGCCGGCGGAATGACACCTATAATCTGCTGCGGAGAGACCTTAGAACAAAGAGAGCAGGGAATCACAAACGATTTTGTATCAGGTCAGATTGAGGCAGCTCTCGAAGGATTGACTGCTGGTCAAGTCGCTTCTTTGGTTATCGCCTATGAACCTATATGGGCTATCGGAACAGGAAAAACAGCAACGGCAGAACAAGCAAATGAAACCATATCGGTTATCAGAAAGACCGTTGCGAAGAAATTCGATGATGCCACTGCTGAGAAAGTACGTATCCAATATGGTGGAAGCATGAAGCCTGCAAACGCAGCAGAGCTTATGGCACAGCCTGATATTGACGGAGGACTTATCGGCGGAGCTTCTTTGGTAGCCGAAGACTTCTCAAAAGTCATAAAATTTTAAGGGAGAATCATGGGGAAAAAACTCACAGCACTAATCATTCTTGATGGGTTCGGATACAGCAAAGAAACTGCAAAGCAGGGAAATGCTGTCCGCGCTAGCAAGATTGAAAACATATTGAAGCTTAAAGAAAAGTATCCTCATACGCTTATCGGTGCCGGAGGGCTATCCGTTGGACTGCCTGATGGACAGATGGGCAATTCTGAGGTGGGTCATCTTAATATCGGAGCAGGTCGTGTGGTATACCAGGCTCTGACAAGAGTCACAAAGGATATTGATGACGGCGGATTTTATAATAATGAGACTATCGAATCAGCGATTAATAATGCGAAGGAAAAAGGCACAAAGCTCCATCTTTATGGACTTGTTTCGGACGGCGGAGTACACAGCCACAATACGCATCTATATGCTTTTTTGAAAAAAGCAAAGGAAAGCGGACTAAAGGACGTTTTCGTCCATTGCTTTATGGACGGGCGTGATGTACCGCCGGACAGCGGAAAAGGATATATAGAAGAACTCGAAGAAAAGCTCGCCGAAATCGGTGCTGGTAAAATCGCAAGTGTTATCGGGCGATACTATGCTATGGACAGGGACAACAGATGGGAACGTGTGGAGAAAGCTTATGACACAATGGTTTTCGGTAATGGCGCAAAGGAAGAAAGCGCAGTCGAGGCTATGCAAAAGTGTTATAACGATGAAATATATGATGAATTTATAACGCCGACAACGATTGAAAAGGACGGGAAGCCTTTAGGGCTAATTGGAGAAAATGATTCTATTATTTGCTTTAACTTCAGACCGGACAGAGCAAGAGAGATAACGCGGACGTTTATCGACAAAGATTTCAGCGGTTTTAATCGGGATTATTTCCCTGTTTTCTATTGTTCGCTTACGGAATACGATGTGACATTTAAAAACGTTCATGTGATATACGATCCGCAATCGCTTGAAAACACCTTTGGTGAATACTTGGCAGATAATGGACTGACACAATTCCGTATAGCGGAAACGGAGAAATATGCACACGTAACCTTCTTCTTTAATGGTGGAATAGAGGAGCCGAACAAAGGAGAGGACAGAGTTTTAATACCCTCGCCAAAGGTTGCTACGTATGATATGCAGCCCGAGATGAGTGCATATGAGGTCGCGGACAAAGCTGTCGAGCTTATAAACAGCGGAGAATATGATGTTATGGTATTGAACTTTGCGAACCCTGATATGGTCGGGCACACGGGAGTTTTTGAGGCGGCGAGAGATGCAGTTAAGGCTGTTGATGAGTGTGTCGGAAAGGTTATAGATGCAATCCTGGAAAACGGCGGAGAAGCGATTATAACTGCCGACCATGGAAACGCCGAGAGAATGGTGGATGTTGACGGCGGACCTTTCACAGCGCACACTACGAATGATGTTCCGTTTGTTTTGGTTTCGGAAAAGTATAAAAATGCAAAACTTAAGCAGGGCGGGATTTTGGCGGACCTTGCTCCGACTATGCTGGACTTGATGGGAATGAAAAAACCGGACGAGATGACCGGAACGAGTATGATAGTAAAATAGAATATGATAAACTTTCAAGGACGTTTTTCTTTGCCGAAAGACGTTCTATTTTTTTTCTTTTAAAAAACTATGATTTTTTCTTTTTTCTTTTTCAGCGTACAACATCTTGTCCGCTTCTTCAATAAGCATATCCAAATCCTTTTGCTCATCGCTTTTTAAAACGGCAAAACCCAAGCTCAATAGTACCTTGTATTCCAAATTGCTGTTTTGATTGAATTTTTCGAAAGTATCATATATACGATCCAATATCAATTTTGAATTGTCTGAATTGGATTGATTCAAAAGAATAGCAGCAAACTCATCACCACCGTAGCGGGATAGTATATCGTCGTCCCGCAGTGCGTTTTTTAGGCACTCCGAAACGAATATCAATGCGGAGTCTCCTGCATGATGACCAAAAGTGTCGTTGATTTCCTTAAGCTTATCCATATCACCGAACAATAATAATACTTCTTGATTTTTCCTTGAGGCTTCCTTGAGGAATGCTTGCCCAACCGCATAGAAGCCACGTCTGTTCAAAAGCCCGGTGAGCTTATCGTGGATAGAGATTCTTTCGATCTCTTTCGTGTTTTGCTCCAACTTGCCAATGAGTCTGAGCTTTTCCGCTACGTTACTGAGCTGCTGACGCAAAGTCGAAGTGATAGGGTTCGAAGTTTCTTCTATGGAACATGCAAAGAAACCATGGTAGAAACCTTCGGAATTAAGGGGGAAAACAGAAAGATTGTTCCCCGCATTATCATCAGTGATCTCTTTGGGCAAAAATCTGGCTGAAGAGTATTCTATATTTGTATAGATGTTTTTGCTGTTTTTGCCGAACAGGAGAGTGAAATTTTTTTCGATAAACGAATCAAGATAATTATCAATCTGGACGGGCGACGAAAGAAAGCATAAATAGCATTGTTCGAACGAAAACAGGTCGCAATTATTGCTGATAATCTGAACTAAATCGTCATGCGAGGATGCACTGTTAAGTTCGCCGCTGAAATCATTTCCCAGAAAAAAATTGTTATTGAATTCATATAGACTTCGGTGATATTTCTTTTTTGAGATAACATCCATTGAGAAAAGAGCCTGCAAGGAAAAATGGAGTATATATTCTGCTTTATCGGCTTGCGGGAAAAGATTGAAAAGAATTGAACGCATAGCAAGCATCATCGCTTTCCATTCGATTTCCTCATGAGATTCTTTGAAGCTCCAAAAATAAAACCTTTCCAGCGTTTTTGAAAGAGCGACAGGGGCCTTGCCTGCTGTAAAATCCTTCACCATACTTTCAAACAATTCATCGATGTATAAGTAAAATCTGCTGATAGGCTTTTGTGTAAGATGTAAGGAGCCGATTAGTGTTTCAACGATTTTATCCCGATTGTTTTGAAACACCTCTTCAATGCTGTTTCCTTTTTCGAAAACCATATCAGCTATTTTATTGCAATAATTTTGAATAGAGATAACATCACTTCTTATATTCTCACATGAGCACGACTCTCGAGCGATGAATTCGGTATTTAATACAAATTCTTTTTTTACTTTCTTGCCATTTTTGATATCTATTATTATATCAATTGCAGTGGATGACATCTCGTCCATTGGCTGGCTTGCTGTTGTGAGTGAGGGTGAATGGAGCATACTGTAGATATTGTTATCAAATCCGGTAACGGCAATATCTTCCGGCACTTTTATTCCGTTTTTGTCAAAAACCGTGCAAAGACCAAAAGCCATCTCATCGTTTGCACAAACGACGGCATCCGGGAAATTTTCTAGTTCGTTTATTATATAGCGTGCTGCATTCTTTCCGGATTCATTAAAATAATCTCCATAAATTACTTTTTCCTCTCTGAAAGCAATCCTGTGTTTTTTTAATGACTTTTTATAGCCTGTTGTTCTGTCCTCTGCCTCAACACTTTTTTTCGGACCGGACACATAAACGATATCCCGAAACCCATGAACATCTATTAAGTGGTCGGTGATAGTTTCGAGACTTTTTGCATTGTCAATATTGATATTGTATGCGCTGTCAAGCTTATATGAAAGGGATACTATAGGTATATCTTTAAATTGCTGAAGAACCGGTAATAAATCGTCGATATCCATATAATTCGAAATTGTGCCTGTGGAAACGATCAGCCCGTCAAGAATTGATGAATCGGGTAAAGAAAAAACGAGTTTGCCGCGTCCATTTACATTCTTTTTCGTTTTTAACGGATTACCGCAGAACACGAGAAGATTACATTCTCTCTCCTCTGCTTTGTTTTCAAGGCTTCTCAACAAATCTCGTTGATAATAGTGGTCTATCGCCGGAATAAGTGCCCCGATAGTAGGGATTCTTTTTTTACCAGTCACTGTATGCATGCGGATTATCTCCAAAATATGTTTATACAGAATTATAATAGATATATTATACTGGAAATGAATGTATAATATCAAGTATTATCACATGTAAATATACTATTATAAATAACTCCTAATGATTATCTACAGGATATTTTTAAAGGCGCTGTTTGTTGATTGAGTTTCTGTGATATAATATGCTCATGAAAAAAATTTTGATCATGGCTTTATTCCTGCTAAGTGCACTTTTATTGGGTTGTGAAACCGAAGATAATGGAAATGCCTTAATGCAGGACAGAATGAATGAGTACATTTATAACGAAGAATTGCAGAGTAGTTTTTCTGAAATGAGATTCATAACCGTAAGTGACGTTCATTATTTGAGCGAAACTTTACATGATGGAGGACTGGTATTTCAAGAGATGGTAGGGTCGTCCAATGGACAGATGCAATATCAGGCAAAAGAGATTCTGGACAAGTTTTCAAAGAGTGTAATCGAAAAAAAACCTGATTTTGTTTTGGTAACTGGTGATCTGACTTTAAACGGGGAAAAACAGAGCCATAATGAGCTATCGAATATATTTAAAGCGATTGAAGAAGAAGGTATAAGCGTATTGGTTGTTCCCGGGAATCACGATATAAACAATGTTTACGCCAGAAGCTTCTTTGGAGAAAAGCAGGAAAAAGTCGATTATGTTTCGAAGGAGGAGTTTGAAAGAATCTATTCTGACTTTGGACCAAATGAGGCGATATACAGAGATTTGGAAACTTTCAGCTATGTGGCGAAAGCGGGTGAAAACGTATGGATTCTGATGATAGACTCAAGTTCCTATGAGGAAAATGAGGCGAACGGATATCCGGTTTCCGGCGGGATGCTCAGAAAAGATCAAGCTGAATGGCTTGAAATGGTTTTTGAGGAGGCGGAAAAGCAGGATAAAAGGATAATAATTGGAATGCACCACAATATGCTGAAGCATGCGTATGTCGATGATTATTATATTAAGGACTTTATGATTTCGGGTGCGCTTTCCGGTATGCCGCAGTATATCGCATCAAAGGGTGCAAGGGTTGTTTTCAGCGGTCATATACACTGTCACGATATAGCAGGGGAAAGATATGATGACGATTTCATGTACGATATAACTACAGGGTCTTTGATGGTATATCCGCACAACTACAGAGTTTGCAGCTTGGACGAAAATGGGAAACTTGAGATCAGGACAGAGAATATCGAGAGTCTTAAAGGTGATAATGAAAGAGGAATGAGTTTTTATGAGCTAAGCCGTGAACAGGCTTATCAGAAAGAGGGCAGAGATTTCTTCATGCCGGAAGGCGTGAGCAAAAGAAAAGCACAGAAGATGAGAGACTTTGCCATCCTTGTCGCGAATGCATATTTCGAAGGTGAGGACCATAGAATTTTGGACGATAAAGAGAACAGAGAAGCGTATGCGCTTTGGGAGAAACTTGCGGAGAAAAATACTGACAGAAGAGCAGACATGATACTCGGTATGAGCGTAGATACCGAGCCCAGGGACAGAAATATTATGATTGATTTAAATACAGGATTTTGGGAAAATATAAAAGAAGAATAGCCAAGAGCAAAAAATCATTTGAGTATCGGAGCTATATGTTTATCAAAAAGCTCTGATGCTTTTTTATTTAGATCCTTTTCAAACAGACGATAAGAATATAACAGCTCTTTCCCTTTCTTTGTAAGAGAAGAACCGCCGCCGCCTTTTCCCCCTGTCCTTGCTTCAACGAGGGAAAACTTGAATACCTCTTCGGCATGCCGCAGTATTCTTAAAGCCTTCGTATATGCCATATCCATATCCTTCGCAGCCTTAGAAATCGAGTGTGTTTTCTCTATTCGCTCCAAAAGTCCGGCGGGACCGGAACCGAAAAAAGCACGTTTTTGACCTTCCTTGGTGAGTTTTAAAGAACATTTATAACTATACATTTTTTATTTCCTTTAAAATTATTTACATAAGATATTTTAGCGAAAAAAATCATAAGTGTCAAAAGAGTATAAAAAATTGTCAAAGAAACTCGAGTATTGTCGATATACTTTTATACATTTTGGGCATACTTATAAAGTAAAGATGTTTTATGAGGTGTTTAAAATGGAAAAGTCAAAATGGATTTTTATTATATCAGCAATTCTTTTTGGAGCTTTGATAACTTTTCTGATATCTCTGCTTGTATCGAATATGATTTCCTCTTTTTCTTTAGCATTCCTTTAAAGATATGATATAATGTGCTTACTAAAAAAAGCATATCTATGTCTTATTTAAAGGAAGAACTGTATGGACAAGTTCAAAATAAAATCAAACTACAAACCTTCGGGAGACCAGCCGAAAGCGATTGAAAGCCTTACCAAGGGATTGACCGCTGGGGAAGAGGCACAGGTTCTGCTCGGTGTGACCGGATCCGGAAAGACCTTTACTATAGCAAATGTAATCGAAAATGTGCAAAAGCCAACTCTTGTGCTTTGCCACAACAAAACGCTGGCGGCACAGCTTGCGGGTGAGTTCAAGCAATATTTTCCAGATAATGCTGTCGAATATTTTGTGAGTTATTATGATTACTACCAACCCGAATCGTATATTCCAAGAAGTGACTTATATATTGAAAAGGATATGAGCATAAATGAGGAGATAGACAGACTCCGGCATTCTGCGACTTCCGCATTGCTCGAAAGAAGAGACGTAATCGTCGTATCCAGTGTGTCCTGTATTTACTCGCTCGGTTCACCGAAGGAATATCAGGATATGAGCGTTTCTCTTCGTCCGGGGATGAATTTTCCGATAAAGAAGCTATCAAAAGCTCTTGTTGCGATAAACTTTGAGCGGAATGATATAGATTTTGAACGTGGATGCTTTCGTGTGAGAGGGGATACTGTCGAAATATTCCCTTCCAGCACTTTCGAAAAAGCGCTGAGGGTAGAATTTTTTGGTGACGAGATTGAACGGATATCCGAAATTGAGGTTGTGACGGGAAAAAGGACTCTGGACTTGCTTCATGCTGCTGTTTTTCCGGCCACTCATTATGCTATCGGCAGAGAAGCGATAAACAGAGGAATCGACCAAATCGAAAGCGATATGGAAAAAGCGATAAAGGATTTCCAAGACAACGGAAAACTGCTCGAAGCGGAAAGAATCTCTCAGCGTACTAAATACGATTTAGAGATGATGAGGGAGATCGGGTATTGTACCGGAATCGAAAACTACTCGAGATATTTCGACGGAAGAGAAGCGGGACAGCCGCCCTTTACCTTGCTCGATTATTTTGCTGATGATTTTCTTCTTGTTGTGGATGAGTCTCATGTCACTTTACCGCAGGTTCGGGCTATGTATAAAGGCGATTTTTCCCGTAAGGACAATCTCGTGAAATACGGATTTAGATTGGCGGCGGCGTATGATAACCGTCCGCTCAAGTTTGAAGAATTCAGCGATAGATTGAACCAGACGATTTATGTATCAGCAACCCCTTCGGATTATGAAAAAGAGCTTTCAGGAGGGAATATTGTCGAGCAAATTGTACGACCGACAGGCCTGATCGATCCGCAAGTCAGCGTAAAACCGATAGAAAACCAAGTCGACGATTTGATGGCTGAGATTCAGTCCACGATAGACAAGGGATTCAGAGTTCTGGTGACGACGCTTACAAAGAAGATGGCGGAAAGGCTTACGGAATATTATGAAGATGCAGGATTAAAGGTCCGATATATGCATTCTGATATCGATACGCTTGAGCGGATGGAGATAATAAGAGGATTAAGGCTAAAGGAGTTCGATGTTTTGATAGGTATCAACCTTCTTCGGGAAGGACTTGATCTGCCGGAGGTTGCCCTTGTTGCGATACTCGATGCCGATAAAGAGGGTTTCTTAAGAAACGAAACTTCGCTTGTCCAAACTATAGGACGTGCGGCAAGAAACTCGGAAGGACGGGTAATCCTGTATGCGGACAGGATGACAAGATCTATGGAAGCGGCGATAAAGGAAACCGACAGAAGAAGGAAGATGCAGGAGGAGTATAACAAAGAACACGGAATCACTCCAAAAACGATTATCAAAGAGGTCACTCAAAACCTTGAAATATCAAAATCGACCAAGGAGGACGATATCGCTGTAGCGAAGATGTCGCCTGAAGAGATTGAGGCGGAAATCGTAAGACTTGAAGAGCGCATGAAAAAAGCAGCTATGGACTTGGAGTTTGAGCTTGCTGCTGCGCTTCGCGATGAGATTATCGTTCTAAGCGGGAAGACAAAGGGAAAGAAATAAGAGGTTTTTATATCATACATATACTTTTAAAAACAGGGTTTCTCTGGTATAATGTCACCTATGAAAATCAAAAAGATCAAACAAAAAAAGAGCAAAGCAAAAAGAGAGATGGAGGAGCTTGCGTACGAGCTTGGATTTGATGATGTAAAATTTCTCTCCAGTCCAAAAGAGAGTGACAAAAACGTCGCTGTTTTGCTGTTTAAAAGATATATGCCTTCTGAGGGAAATGCAGAGGACGGCAGGGTTGCTCTGTCACAATATTATACGTGCTCCAACGATGCATATAATGCAGCGCAGGATTTTGCGCGAGTTTTGAACTATGATTTGCATATTCCTGCAGAGCTCGATAACGATATCCAGCTTAAACGTCTGGCGACAAGGGGCGGCGGAAGAGTGGGGCTTAATACGATTTATTATCATGATGAATTGGGATCGCACGTAAATATACGGTGCGTTATGATAAATGCGGATGTTCCGCTGGACGATGATATTGTAAGCAGTACTGATTGCGAAAGGTGCGGAGCGTGCATAAAGGCGTGCCCCACGAATGCTATAAGCGAAGACGGATGGGTGCGTAAAAAGTGCATTAGAGATATGATGAGCGAAGGGATACCTATTAGAGCTCGAAAAAAGATATATCAGCTTTTGGGATGCGAAAAGTGTCAGCTGTGCTGTCCGATGAATGAGGACAAAAAAACCGAACCGCAGACTTTTGATCTTGTTTCGGTTCTCAAGGGAGAGCAAACGAGGCACCTAAAGGAGATCGCCGGAAAGAATATGGCGACGAGAACTAGACTTATCACGCAGGCGATATGCTATGCTGTTGCGAAAGGTGAGAAGGGATGCTTGCCGGAGATTATTCGCTTGACGGAAGATCAGAGTGAGAGGATAAGTAAAATCGCTGTTTGGGGACAAAAAGAACTCGAAAAAGCTTAGAATCGACATACTAATGAAGCTTTGAGCTCGCAGCTTAGGGCTTTTTTATTTTGGTTTTTGGATTGTTTTGTTGAAAGATGCTGGGATTTGCTGTATAGTGTATAGCAATAACGTATCGACAAGCAAAGTCGCTTTTTGATTTTAACCGGAGAAGACAAATGAAAAACAAACTGATAAGAGGAAATATAATTGCACTTATAGCCTATATAGTATGGGGGTTTTTGCCTCTTTACTGGGGACTGCTCTCGCGCGTTCCTTCGATGGAGATTATCACACACAGAATAATCCTCTCTTTTGTGGTCCTGGGTATCATTCTGATCGTTCTAAAGAAGAAGAAAATTGCCGAGAAACTAAAGGATAAGAAGACAAGAAGAAACATAATTTTAACCGGACTTGCTTTGGGGATTAACTGGTCTTCGTTTATTGTCGCTGTACTTGCGAATAGGGTGACCGAATGCAGTTTGGCATATTATATAAACCCATTGATTGTTATCGCTTTTGGAATGATTTTTCTTGGTGAGCCGGCAGGGAAGTTTAAGATTATAGCCATTGCTCTTGCTCTTGTCGGAGTTTTGGTCTTGATATTCGGATATAACCAATTTCCGTATTTTGCACTTATCATGGCTTTTTCGTTCAGTTTTTACGGGCTTATAAAAAAGAAGATGAAGATGGATCCTTATATCGGGCTGTTCTTTGAGATGCTGACGCTGCTGCCGATTGCATTAGGACTGCAGATATATCTTCTGGCTTCGGGTCAAAGCGTCTATATGGGCGGAATGATTAACGGATGGTTTGTCGTCCTTCTTTCACTCAGCGGATTTTTGACAATGCTGCCACTCGTTCTTTATAACACGAGTATCAAAATGATAACATTGGGGAATATGGGGTTTTTGCAATTCCTTGCACCTACCATTATGTTCTTAATCGGAGTTGTTATCAACGGGGAGATTTTCACAACAGCTCATTTGATAAGCTTTATCTTTATCTGGCTTGCTGTTATTATCTATTGCATCAGCTTGGTAGTGAATTCGAGGAAGTCTAAGATGCTTCCTGTTTCGCCGCAAGAATAATCAATATAAAAAACAAACCTGCCTTGAACTATTCTCGACAGGTTTTTTCTACACTTTTAAGGGCAATATGTAAATAGGATTTCTTGTCGAGTTACAGAGTATATAGCCAAAGAGGAATCCTTTATCATAAATCAAAATAAGCCGTTATTCACCGTATTTCACTGTTACCGCAGAACCGCCCAAATAGTCAAATTTCGAGCCTTGGTAGGATTTTTCATCCTCCATTTTTTGAAGGATATCATCACGGACAGCCCACCAGCTTCTGTTGAAGTTTGCCGTTATACTGTCTTTTTCCGGAACTCTGCCCAGCAGTCTTTCAACGTATATTTCCGGGGAAAGATTTTCTAAAAAAACAACAGCTCTCTGAATATATTCTTTTTCGCTGAGAAGCGACAGTTTTCCTCCATTATAGAGCTTTTCAAATGCGCTTTCCTTGGCAATATAGAGGCTGTGCATTTTTACACCATCGACCTTAAGAGCAGAGAGAAGTCTTGAAGTCTGGATGACATCATCGATATCGTCGTAGGGCAAATCGATAATTACATGCGCGGAAACGGATATCTTTGCATTTTTTAGACGTAAAACTGCATCAACAAATTGTGACAAATCATGACCCCGATTCACCTTTTTCAGCGTGTGATAGTTCGCTGTTTGAAGTCCAAGCTCGATACAGAAACCCACGCCGTATTTGTCGAAGAGTCCACATAATATATCCACAATTTCTTTTGAGATACAATCAGGTCGTGTGGATATGTTTATACCGACCATATCCGGAAGTATCGCTGACTCGATTAGCTCTTCAAACTTTTCCGGTTCCATATAGGTTCCGGAATAGTTCTGGAAGTACGGAATAAATTTCTTTGCACCATAACGCTTACCGATATACTCTCTGTTTTGCTCGATTTGTTCCACAACGGAGAGAGAATTATCCAATGACTCAAATCCTGCACCGACATCAGCACAATATGAACATCCGTCTTCGGAAAGAAGACCATCCCTGTTCGGGCATGTACCCGGAACATTTATCGGCAGCTTATACACTTTCTCTCCGTATTTTTCTTTCAAGTATTTAGAATATGGATAATACAGCTCCATGGCGTTATCTCGCTTTCATACTTCATAACTCTGTAATCATATTATTATTTGCAGGATAATTCAAATTTTTCGATAAAGATCATAGGGAAAAGAAAGACACAAAAAAAGACCGATGATAAAACTTCGGTCTTTGATATATATTCTATCCTTTTGCTACATCATATGCAAACTTCACGGCCGCTTGATGATCCGGGTCCTGTGTTGGGTTAGCATGCCCGATTGACTGGTTGAAGTGGATACAAATCTGTCCGTACATATTGTCATTGGGATTATAGTCATCCCCGTGAGGCATTCCGTTCATCGAGGCTGCATATGTTTTACCGTTTACGGTAACCCATATCGGTCGTCTTCTCCAAGACCATTTTCCTCCGTAAATACTGTAAAGTATTGCAGTATCTGATTTACTGTCCGGGGCAACGTCCGCATGTGCAGTCAAATTATATCTGGTAACCTTAAAGGACTTACCTGTTGCGACATCAGTAACTCTGGCGCTGATCCTCCTTGAACCGGGCCAAGCACTGTTTATAGCACCCCAGTTTGAAAGATACACTTTACCCAGTTTTGCTAAAGCTGCTGTCGTTCCGGGACCTGTCGAAAAGCCGCTTCTTCCGCCGCCTCCGCTTGATGAGCTTCCGCCGGATGAACCGCCGCTGCTCGAAACCACGACTGCCTTGATATCATTATCCGCATACAGCATTTCCAACGTGTTTTGACCGGCTATGCCGTCGGGAGAGAGTTTTGCAGCGAGCTGAAAATCCGCTACTGCTTGTTTAGTCGCTTGACCGTAATATCCTGTAGCCGAAGCGGAGAGAAAACCGCGCGCCTTAAGCTCCTTTTGGAGTGTTTTTATTCTGGAACCACTCATCTCAGGGCGCAGTATAAGCTGCGACTGTGAGGAATCCGTGACCAAAACATACTCTTTTGCAACAAATCCGACAACATCGGTCTCACTGTCGCAATCCTTCGCCTTTATTTCGACTTTATACCATTCGCCGAACACATCGACAATTTTTACCGGTGTATCCGCACTCACTTTAGTGAGTATCGTGCTGTAAACACCCGGACTCATGCGCACACGAAGTCCGTTTGAGTATATGCTTGCATCATAAGCATCTTCGCTCGGAACAAAAAGCATCTCTCGTTTAACATATCCTCGATAGTTACCGAAAATTACACGAACGAAATCACCCTGTTCAGCATATACGCCGACTCGGGCTCCTTCGTTGAGCTCACAAACTATTGGCGAGTCCTCAGCAGGTCTTAAAAACAGCTTTGTACCGTTTACGTCTATGCTTCCCTCCTGAAACTTTGTCTCTGCACTCGCAAAAACCGGAAACATGAACAAAAGACACGCTATTATAATCAGACAAAAATATCTTAAATATCGCATTTTTATTTTTTTTCTACCTCAAAAATTAAAGATTAGCCTCTTTCAAGTATTACAATAATATTACAAAACACGTTTTTCTGCAAGTTATTCGGGACCGAATTGAGTTGAATTTATAGCTTGTTCATAAAAATTTACCATATTTATATACATAAAATGTAAGCAAAGTGATAATACTATCGCTTTTTATGGCAGTGAGAAGGATATCGTACTAAACGTATTGACTTAAGCTGCTTTTATGCTAAAATACAAAAGTAAGAGAAGAAGAGCACCACGGAGGTTGAAAAAAGTTAATGATTAAATAGTTGTTTATAGTTTAAAAGTACAGATTTTTTAAGTAGTCTGTTTGGACGATTGTATTTTTGTGCATTTTAGAGAGACTATATTCAACTTGATCTATTAACTCATTAAAGGGATATCATTTTTTTTTAATGCCTTTCGGAGGTGTTTTTGTGTTTATATTGGAAGCTAACAAAATTCTTATGGAGTTTGGAGACAGAAAACTGTTTTCGATCAAATCCCAGAAAATCTATTCGCATGACAAAATCGGTATCGTTGGTGAAAACGGCGCAGGGAAAACAACGCTGTTGGAAATAATCGCAGGAAGACAGAAGCCGACCAGCGGTTCAATTCTTCTTAATACATCATTTGGTTATATACAGCAGCTTAATGATAGCTTTGATGATGAACCGTACAGCAGCAATAAGAATGCTTGGGGAGTTGTTAAAAGCCCAAAAAGCGGAGGGGAGATATCAAGAGCGAAGATTTCCAAAGCTTTGAATGGAAGCCACGGTTTGCTGCTTTGTGATGAGCCCGCATCGAATTTGGATGAGAGAGGCATATTGCAGCTCGAAAAGGAATTGATAAAATATAAAGGGGCGATTATGCTTGTATCCCATGACAGGGAGTTGATGGATAAGGTCTGTAACAGAATTTGGGAGATTGAAGAAGGAGAGATAAGAGTATTTAGCGGTAATTATTCTGAATATAGAGAACAAAAGGAAAAGAAAAGGCAGAATCAACAGAAAGAATATGATAAATATATTGCAGAGAAGAAAGGATTACAATCCGCAATTAACAATAGAAGTTCTAGAGCAAAAAACATGACTAGAACCCCGTCACGAATGGGGAACAGTGAAGCGAGACTTCACAGAATGGACGTTAGGCAAAGAGCGGGTAAAATCAGCGGAGCAGCAAAAAATCTAAAGAACAGACTCGATAAATTGGAGCAAAAAGAGAAACCGAGAGCTGAAACCTCCTATAAGCTTATGGATACAACAGATGATAGAAAGAAAAGCAAAATCGCCATCCGAGTCGACAATTTGAGCTTTGGATATGATGATAGTCTCATAATCGACGGTATCTCCTTTGATGTGCCTAAGGGGGATAAACTATGCATAACAGGAGATAATGGCAGCGGCAAAACAACGCTGATAGACTGTATCGTAAATGAGCGAGATGGAATAAGGATTGCACCGAATAACTCTATCGGATATTTTCAGCAGAATTGCTTGGACTTGAAAGAAGATGATACTATTTTCGAAAGTGTAATGAGAAAAAGCCGGATGCCGGAATATGCTGCTAGATCTGTTTTGGCTGGATTGGGTATTAAAAGAGATGATGTCTATAAAAGAATTTTCGCATTATCCGGCGGAGAGAGGTGTAAGGTCTCATTGTCTTCTTTGATATGCAGAATGTGTACTATCCTTATATTGGATGAGCCGACAAACTATCTGGATATCTATGTTCTCGAGGCTTTAGAGAAAATGCTTATGGAATACAGCGGAACTCTTATTGCCGTTTCGCACGACCGATATTTCAGAGAGAAGATAACGGATAGAGAACTAAAGCTAGACATTGGGAAGATCACAGAAAAGGGAAGAAATGAAACCGACAAAAACAGCAACAGGAGAACCGAGATACTGCTGCTTGAACTGAAGAAGACGAAGATTTTGAAAAAGATTAGAGAAGAGAGCGATGAAGGAAGAAGGAACGAACTTGAGAAGCTGTATGAAGAAACTCTTAAAAGTATGGATAAAATAAAAACAGGGTGTGATTTTTCGGAGGAATCGTAAAAGAATGAATATCCTGAACCCTTCGACGTACCCGTGTTTACAGTTTGTTTGCTAGATATGGAAGGTTAATAATGCTATAATAGGAAACGATTAAAATAAGGAAACGAGCGAAACGCGCATGTTTGGGTATATCGTTCCGGACAAGCCGGAGCTCAGAATAAAAGAATTTGACACTTTCAAAGGGTACTACTGCGGTCTTTGCAAAAGGCTGAAAAAGGACTACACTTTTTTTTCGAGGCTTTTTTTGAACTATGACTGTGCTTTTTTGGGACTCATATTGGATTCCACAAGCGACGAGAAATCATGTGTTAAGAATCAAGCCTGTTCATTCAGTCCGCTTAAAAAGAAATGTGTTGTGCATGTCGATATCGCAGGGTATGCAGCTGCTATAAACGTTATGCTCGCAAAAAACAGTATAAGAGATAATATCAAAGACGAGAAGAAATTCTATCTTTTCCCGATAGAGTTGATGCTCTTAAGAGGATATAGAAAAGCCAGAAGGGATTATCCGAATGCAGCAAAGACAATCGACAGTGCATTGGATAAACTCGCTGGGCTTGAAAAAGAGAAAGAGAAGGATATCGATAAAGTCGCAGACGTTTTTGCCACGATGCTCGGAGAGCTTGTCGAGCAGGGCACGGAAACAGACAAGATTGCGTTTAAGCATTTAGGATATAATATCGGAAGATGGATATATCTTATCGATGCATATGATGACCTCGAAAGAGACTTGAAGAAAAAATGCTATAACCCGCTGCTTCTTCGGTATGACTATAAGCCGGAAGAGGGCCTTGCCGCCTTTCGGAAGCGGATTGACGAGGAGATAAGGTTTAATTTATACTATTCATTGTCCGAGGCAGCGAATGCGTTTGACTTGATCGGTATTAAAAAGAATGAGCAATTGCTTACAAATATAATATATTCGGGGATTAAAAAGAAAACCGAAAGCGTTCTTTTGAAAGGAGAAACTTCAGCTTAATGGACCCTTACAGCGTCTTGGGAGTCAGCGCAAGCGCATCAGACGAAGAGATTAAAAAAACATACAGGGATTTGGTGAAAAAATACCATCCCGACAAATACAGAGACAGCGACCTTAAGGATCTTGCTGATGAGAAGATTAAAACCATCAACAAGGCGTATGATGAGATTGTTCGCTTGAGGAAAAACGGAGGATCGCAGACCGGAAATAACTCCGGCGGAGGATATAGCTATAACGCTTATGGTTCAGCCGGCGGTGCGAATTTTGCGCGAATCCGTATGATGATACAGATGCGCCAGCTCAACGAAGCAGAACGCGAACTGGATGCTATGTCAAACCATAATGCTGAGTGGCATTATTTAAAAGGTGTTATATGTATGCAGCGCGGATGGGCGGACGGAGCGAAAGAACACTTCAAGAAAGCCACGGATATGGCACCTTCGAATGCTGAATATCAACAGGCGTATAATGCTATGTTCAGTCAGAACAAACAATATCAGAATTTCTATGGCAGCAGACAAAGGGGCGGCATGAGCGCGTGTGATTGCTGTACCTGTGCGATATGCTCGGATTGCTGCTGTGAATGCATGGGCGGAGATTTGATCGGTTGTTGTTAGGATAAATTCGGGGTTATTTAGATATGGCAAAGATGAACACTGAAAGTTATACTATAAGTCTTGCAGGAATGATGGCGGCTTTGGCATTGCTTTTTTTGTATCTTGCGGCGATATTGCCTACAGCAAGACTCTCAATGTACGGTATAGCTTCGCTGTTCACTATAGCGATGTGTATTGAGCAAAGAACATTATATGCATTATTGATGTTCGTTGCTGTTTCTGGACTGTCTTTGCTGATACTGCCGAATATTATGGCTGCACTGCCGTATATACTATTTTTCGGACATTACGGTATAGCAAAATTTCATATCGAAAAGATAAAGGACAAATTCTTCGCATTTGTATTAAAGCTGGTTTATTTCAACGGATGTCTTGCTCTGAACTACTTCTTGGCAAGAAATATCATGCTTGATACCATACCGGATTTCTTGAAGGAAAATTTCTGGATATTCCTTCTGGTTGCTCAGATTCTGTTTGTGGCATACGACTTCTTATATTCTAAGCTTGCGACTTTATATTTTAATCGAATCCGCAAGTTTTTGATGAAAAGAGGGAGAAGATGAAATCCCGTTCTGACACTCATTTAATAGCGAAACTCAATTCTTTGCCGAGTGAGCCGGGCGTCTATATCATGAAAGACGAGACCGGAGAGGTCATATATGTCGGCAAGGCAAAAGCTTTAAAAAAACGAGTCAAATCATATTTCGAAAACATTTCTGCTAAGGAAAAAAAAACTCAGGCTATGGTCGAGAGGATACATGATCTCGATTATGTTATCACTAAAACGGAGATTGAAGCTCTTGTTTTGGAATGCTCGCTTATAAAGGAATACGATCCTTATTATAATATTTTGATGACGGACGGGAAAGGATATCCGTATATCAAAATCGATTTCAGTGTCCGCTTCCCAAGGCTTGAAGTAGTGCGCAAACTCGAGATGGACGGTTCGAAATACTTTGGTCCGTATACCTCTGCTTATGAGGTCAGAGAAGCTTTGAGCGCGTTTTATACGCTGTATCCTTTAAGACAATGCAATAAAATAATCGGTGAAAAACCCAAGGAGAACGACAGACCGTGTTTATATCATCAGATGGGTACTTGCGCCGCTCCATGTGTCGGGAAAATCGATGAAAAGACCTATACCGAATATTTGGACAAAGCTGTCGATTTTCTAAAGGGAAACTATAAGCCGGTTGTCACAAAGCTCACCGAAAAGATGGAAGAAGCTTCGGAAAACTTGGAATTTGAAAAAGCGGCGAGTTTTAGAGACAAAATCTTAAGCATCGAGTCGATTATGGAAAAACAAAAAGTCGGATCGACAGATCTTTCAGAGCGAGATATAATCGGTGTTGCATCCGAAGGCGGTTCTGCTGTTCTGCAATGCTTTTTTCTTCGTAAAGGTGCAATATCGCATACCCAAAAATACTTTCTTTCCTTCACTGATGAGGATAAAAAAAGCGTAATTGAGTATGGGATTAAACAGCATTATTCCTCGACTCCTGATGTTGGCAAGCGGATTTTTGTGAACGTAATGCCCGAGGAAAAGGGCTTAATCGAAGAATGGCTGAGCGAGAAAAAAGGCTCCAAAGTCAGCCTGATCGTTCCGCAGAAAGGCGATAATAAGAAGCTTTTGGAGCTTGCTAAGGAGAATGCGAAGGAAAGCCTTGAAAGACAGATTCGTGAACGGAAAAGGGAATACAAGCGGACTGTTGGTGCTTCTGAGAGATTACAAAAAGCTTTGGGTATTCCTTTTACTCTCGAACGCATTGAATGTTATGATATATCGAATATTCAAGGAACGGACAAGACAGCCTCGATGGTCGTTTTTACCGATGGCAAGCCAAACTATAAGGAATACCGAAAATTCAAGATTAAAACCGTAGTAGGTGCGGATGATTTCGCCAGCATGAAGGAAGTGCTTTCGAGAAGACTTTACCGAGGTAAGAAAGAGTTTGAAGAGAGCAGAGAAGCCGGAAGCGAACCAAGCACTGGATTCGGAGTTCTCCCGTCCTTAATCGTGATCGACGGAGGAAAGGGACAGTTGAGCTCGGCAATCGCCATTCTCGAGGAATTCGGAATGCAGATACCGATTATCGGCTTGGCGAAAAAAGAGGAAGAAATCTTCCTCCCGAACAGAAGCGAGCCAATTATCATCGATAAGGATGATGAAGCGCTAAAACTGCTGCAGAGGATAAGGGATGAAGCGCACAGGTTTGCGATATCCTACCACAGAAAATTGCGGGATAAGCGCACGATCCGCTCTGAGCTGGACGATATTCCGGGAGTGGGGTTTGAGCGAAAGCTGTCTTTATTAAGGAGCTTCGGCAGTGTGGAGAGTATCCGATTTGCATCTTTGGCAGAGATTGAAAAGATAAAGGGTATTCCCAAAACGACGGCAAAAATAATCTATGATTATTTTAAGGAAGAATCCTAGAATCAACGATAATTTATTTTCCATATGTGTTTTTTAGTATCGATATTTATTTACACAATATCTGAAATTTCCAATAATAGATTGTGTTATAATCGGAGAAGAATAATAAAAAAGAGGTAAGAGATATGGCAAAAAAGGAAACAAGATTTATTATCGCCCATAAAGAAGGCGGACTTGTCCCGAGGAAGATACTTGTCGACAGCAAAACCGGAGTAAACTATCTTTTTGTATCGGAAGGGTATTCCGGCGGACTTTGCCCTTTGCTCGATAGAGACGGGAAACCCATAGTTACTCCTGTTGGCGTTTCGGACGACACATTCAGATAGAAGACAAACAAAAGTTTTATTATCATATGAATAAATATATAATTAATTATACAGCATAAAATCATAACAGGAGAAATACTATTATGAAAAAGTTTATTGCACCTTTGATTTTCGGTATTCTGGGGTTTGCAGCGATTGGTTCATATCTTTATATTTTCGTTGAGGCTTTTAAAACCACTGCGGTTTTAGTGGGATATATAGTGCTTGTTGCGGCTTTGCTTGTGGCTATGATTGTGACTTTAATGCGCAGATATAAGGAAATCAAGAAGGGGGAAGAGGATGATATTAGTAAATACTGAGTCGATTCCGGGTAAGGAATTTGAAGCGATAACTATTGTCAAAGGATCAACAGTAAGAGCGAAGGATTTGGGCAGAACTTTCTTGAGCAAGCTGGAAGCTCTTGCCGGCGGTGAACTGCCGGAAATCGTGAATCTGCTCGAGGAGAGCAGACATATTGCTACGAAGAAGATGATTGAGGAAGCGAAAAAACTCGGTGCAGATGCTGTGGTAAACGTCAGATATATGACCAGCGAGATTATGCAGGATGTTGCCGAAATAATGGTTTATGGAACAGCAGTAAAATTTAAATAATACAGGAGGAAGACTATGATATTGGTTAATACTGATTTTGTTACGGATAAGGAGATCGTAACGCTTGGCACAGTGAAAGGCTCAATGATACAATCAAAGCACTTAGGCAGAGATATAATGAGCGGACTTAAGACTTTGGTCGGCGGAGAGCTTACAGCGTATTCTGAAATGCTGAATGAAGCTAGAGCGATCGCCACAAAGCGTATGGTTGAGGATGCCGAAAAACTGGGAGCGGACGGTGTTGTAAATATGCGATATGCCACCAGCAATATTATGCAGGGTGCTGCGGAAGTTTTGGTTTACGGTACAGCTGTAAAATTCAAATAGAGAGTATCAAAACTTAAGGATTATTACAGGATATATTCTCTTTTGTGTTGGGGAAAAGAAGGCAAGGATAGGATGACAAACGAAGCTAAACGGCGATGGAAAATAGTTTTTACGGTATTGGTGATAGTTCTTGCCGGAGTGCTTATATATTTTTATCTGCAAAGAAACGGTTTGATAGAGTTCTTCTCTTCTAAGGAGAGAATCCAAGAATACGTTGCAGGCTATGGTATCTGGGCACCGATTGCATTTTTGATACTCCAAATTTTCCAAGTGATAATCGCACCTATACCGGGGAATGTGACTACGATTGCAGGAGGGGTGCTTTTCGGATTTTGGGTATCGTGCGCAATTTCGATGGTTGCAATATTCATAGGTTCAATGATATGCTTTTGGCTGGCGAAGACTTACGGCAGACCTTTGGTGATTAAGCTTGTGCGGGAAGAGACAGTTGATAAGTATTTAATCGAGCTGTCGTCGAGACAAAGGCTTGCGCTGATATTGCTGTTTCTGTTTCCGTTTTTTCCGGATGATGCCCTCTGCTTGATTGCGGGGCTTACGCCGATGAAAACCAAAAGCTTTGCAATACTCGTGCTCCTGACACGCCCGTGGGGGACTATCGGGTCTGCCCTTTTGGGTGCAAGCGTGATAAGCATTCCGATCTGGGGATGGATTGTCATCGTGGCAGCATCCGTCGGAATATTCGTTGTTGCGATGAAATACGGCCCTGCGATTGAAGAGAAGACGAAGCAATGGTATAAGAAACTTAAGAAGAAAATATAGAATAGATTATTCAAAGAGATATACGGAGGAAGAGATATGAAAGTGTGTCCGATATGCGGAATCGAGTATTCTGATAAGGCGGAGTTTTGTAAGAAGTGCGAGACTGTTTTGATTCAGAAGCCGGAACCGCAGGCAAAGGTTCCGACAAACTACAAGCGGCTATTTTTGATGATATTGTACACTTTTTTGTTTATCGCATTTATTGCGGGGATATATTTTTTGCTGGGGAAAGTTATGATACGTTAGTTTGATGTACAGGATATTTTATAAAGGGCATATCCGCTCTTTTTTATTGCCCTTTTTGCTTTTGGAGTGACCCAAAATTCTTAATCTGTTTTTCCCCATGGTTAACGGATCCTCCCGTTTTTTCAATCCCATAAAACATGTATATAATTGGTAATTCTGCAAAAACAGTCTCCTATGAGACATTATTGTGGTATAATGTAGTGGTAAATAAATAGAAATTATATAAAGAGAACAAAGAGTAAAAGAGAAATCGAACTTCAGAAAAGAAGGTGTATACTATGAAGTTTAGAAAAACGATTATTGTAATCCTCACGCTCTGTCTAATACTCGCTTTGCCTATTGCAGCATCAGCGGAGGAACGGGTAAAGATTCCTGATTCGAAGCTGAAAAACGCACTTCGTGAGCTGTGCGGAAAAGGCTTAAACGAAGAGATGATGCCGTCTGAACTTGCAGCTCTGACAGGCGATATCGATCTAAGCGACAAGGGCATTACAAATGCCAGCGGAATCCAGCACTTGACCGGAGCTTCAAATATCGACTTGAGCTATAATTCAATAGAAAAGTTTCCATCAAAAGCGGTTGCGTTGACAGGACTTGAAGGATTGGATTTGAGCTTTAATGAAATCTATCAGGTTCCTAGAGAGGTTGCAGTTATCCCGAATCTGACTGCGCTCAACCTTTCGGCAAACAAGATGAAAATGCTGCCAAAAGAGATCGGTGAGATGCCTACTTTGATGTATTTGGATATATCGGCGAATAGATTCACCGATTTTCCTACTGCATTACATGATCTGACTTTGACCGATTTCAACTGCGATTATAATTTCTTCGACCTTGAGGAAGGCAGCAGGAACAGGAAGGATATAGATGCTATGAATGTAAGCGGAGAGTTGCTGGCATTCAGACAGCTTATCGAGCTTCCGGCGATAACCTATTCCACTTTGGGAAGCAAGTTTGTGGTTGAATGGAGGGGCTTGGACGATATTCCTTTCTATGACGGAACAACGGCTGTTGTTTCAGGATATTCTGTTCTGGTGAACGGAAAATTCAAGCAGTCCACAGGACCTGCAAAACGCTCTATACAGGTGGATGCCGTTCCGGGTGAGAGCTATAAGTTCTCAGTCAGCCCAAGCTATGTTGTTGATTCGTTCGAAGATTTTGATATCCGCTCATACACTACGATTCGAGATGCTAAGCTCGGCACAAGCGGTCCTTCTTTGAGGGCAAATGCCGAACCCGTGCTGTATGAGAATCCTTATGCAACTCCGGCTCCGACACCAACTCCGACGCCGACACCAACGCCGGAAATTACTCCCGAGCCTACACCGGAACCTACACCGAACATGAGCTCAGAGCCTGAGCCTTCTGCAGTACCGACAGCAAGCAGAGGACTTTTCGGAACTTCGATGCTTATGACGATAGTGCTTCTAGCCGTGATACTTCTTCTGATAATCGTAATCACCGTGTTGCTTGTGGTGGTGCTTCGGAACAAGAACATCAAGGGTAAGGAATAGAATATAATAAAAATAAACCTTTACGATATCTTTGCTATAGAGAAAGCACAATCATTAGCCCAAGCTAACTATTGAAAATATATGTATTTCATGGTATAGTAAGCGTCAAATAAGGTTTTAAGAATCGACGAAAGCCTTTAGGATTAAAGGCTTTTGTTATAGAAAAAAGAACGGGACAGGAGCAGTATGGTAGGGATATTTTTGAACGCTTTGTTTGTCGGATACAGCGGCGCGGTTATGCCGGGTGCACTTTTGACTTATGTTATAAACCAAAGCCTAAAAAAAGGAATAAAAGTAGGGTACTTGGTGATAATCGGACACGCCATTTTGGAAACGGCGCTTATTGTGCTTATCTTCTTGGGACTGAATAAAATTCTGGCTTCAAACACCATGAGCATAATAGTCTCATTTCTCGGCGGGACATTGATGATATACTTCGGCGTTGTTGGGATTGTTGAAGTGCTGAAAAAGAAACTTACGATAGAGATTGATAAAGACGCAAAAACCGACAGCAACGGCAAGATTGTGCTTGCAGGAGGATTGATTTCGCTCGCAAACCCATACTTCATAATATGGTGGGCGAGTATAGGAATAACTCTGCTTTTCAAAAGCTATAATGCCTTTGGATATTGGGGTGTTTTGGTTTTTGGTATCGGACATATATTAGCGGACCTTACATGGTATCTGTTTGTATCGGGGATTATATCGAAAACAAGAGGATTTTTGAATCCCAAAGTTTATAATGTGCTTGCGTTCGTACTATCCGCTGCACTTGCAGGGTTCGGAATATATTATATAATTTCGGGTTTTAAATTCGTTGGATGGATTTAAGGTTTGATTATTACATGAGGAAAGAAAATGATTATCGAAGAGAAAAGAGCTTTAGAGCTTATAGACAAATATGGAAGTCCGCTCTATGTGTATGACGAGAAGATTTTGCGAGAGCGGTGTAAAGAACTAAAAGGTTTGCTGCCGAAAAAGAATTTCAAGGTCAACTATTCAGCGAAGGCGAACACGAATCTCGAGCTTTTGAAAATCGTTCGTGATGAAGGTTTGCTCGTGGATGCGATGTCTCCGGGTGAAATCTATATTGAGCAGATGGCAGGATATAAGCCTGCGGAGATTTTGTATATCGGTAACAACGTTTCTAAAGAAGAGATGAAGTATGCAATCGACAGAGGAATTCTGGTCAGTGTGGACTCTCTTTCTCAGCTTGAGATGTTTGGAAGAATAAACAAAGGCGGAAAAGTAGCTGTACGTTTCAACTCCGGTGTAGGTGCGGGACATCACGAAAAGGTCGTAACCGGCGGAAAGAAAACCAAGTTTGCAGTGCAAAAAGACTTCGTACCGCAAGTAAAAGAATTGCTCGAAAAATATCATCTCACGCTTGTGGGAATAAATCAGCATATCGGGTCGTTCTTCCTTAGACCGGAGGAGTATGTCGATGGTGCAATAGCTTTTTTGGATATTGCAAAGCGATTTCCCGGCTTGGAGTTTTTGGATTTCGGCGGGGGTTTCGGAATACCATACGAAGCTATGCATAGATTGGATCTTTCATTGCTTTCGGATATGCTTGATGATGCTTTGAATGAGTTCTTGGCGGACTATGATAATAAAGATATTATGATAAAAATTGAGCCAGGAAGATATATCGTTGCTGAGTGCAGCGTGCTTCTTGGAACCGTGCACAGCATAAAGGATAATTACGGAAGAAAATATGTGGGTACGGATATTGGATTCAATGTTATACAACGTCCCGTTATGTACGATTCATATCACCATATCGATATGATAAAGAGAAACGGTCAAAAGAAAGAAACAGAAATCGTATACGTATGCGGAAATATATGTGAGTCCGGCGATCTGGTAGCGAAAGAAAGGGAGCTGTATAAATCCGAGGTCGGCGATGTTGTCGCTGTTAAGGACGCAGGGGCATACTGTTTTGCGATGGCTTCAAACTATAACTGCAGACTAAAGCCTGCAGAGGTTTTGATTGACCTTGAGGGCAAAGACAGACTGATCAGAAAAAGGGAGACTTTGGATGACTTAGTAAGGCATTTCGAGGTTTAAATATTATATAAAATTCATATGAGCATTTTACGTATTTACGTATATGCTCTTTTTTATACCCGGATAACAAAAGGACTCCGACAATGCGGGCACAAAGTCGAAGCCTCCTGTTCTCTTAATTACTATTATTTTCGTATCTTATTTCTTTAATAGTTTTTTTATTTCTTGTTTTTCTTTGCAAACAGGACAAGCATAACGATAAGTCCTGCTACTAATAGAGCCACAGCCCCGATAAGCACGATAGTCATAACCGACATGTCTTTGAAAAAGCTTCCTTTTTCATCATCCATCTCGGCCGAGACAGGCTCAGCAGCGACTTCACTCTCACCCGCATCACCGTTGCTCAACACAACAGGCTCTGGGTTTTCCGGTAAAAACGGTCCGTCGAGACCAAACCTCGCATTCTTAGAAGTATACGAGCGAATCGGAAAATCTCCGAAACCATCGACGTTGTAATCCGGGCTTACTGATAGAGTGAAACCTTGACCAGATTTCATCCAGCCAAAGGAGTACTCAAGCTCCTCCGCACTAACCGTCTTCTCGTATTTACCGTCCTTCAGCACAGTATAGCCGACAACTTTTGCGCTTGTGCCGTCGTGGAAGGGCACTTCGTGTGCCTCTCTCCATTTCACAATGAAGTTACCGCTGTCGGTAACATATGTGATATCGGGCAATCTTATCAGCTGCTTGTATGCCTTCTTTGTTCCGCTGACCTTCATGTTGTCGAGGTCTTTTCTGGACTGGGTTCCTTCGGAGAAATCTATAAAGTTGTAATTACAGTTAAACTCCTTAAGATTTAGATATACCAGTCTGTGCGGCAAAACCTCAATCCTGTTTGCTGCAATATTCAGCTCCTCGAGATTCACCATTTCCTGAATTCTGTTAGGCAGGTTCTTCATCTTGTTGCCGGAAACATCCAATCTCTTTAGGTTCGGAGCATCCGCGATATTCGGCGGAAGCGCATACATGTTATTGAAGCTTAGGTTGAGCTCTTCGAGATTATCCATCTGGCCAATCTTCGTGGGCAGTCTGGTGATCTCATTGTTGCTAAAATCAAAGCTCGTTACGTTTACAAAATACTCAAGTCCTCGAAGATCTGTGATTCCCATACCCGAGAAATCCATCTCTCCTTCAAATTCTGCTAGTTCTGATGGGTACACATCATCATATACCCCTTTGTTAAACATTCCGCGAAGTACATTCTTAAACGCCACGTCTGCAATCTTCGCCGGAGCTTCCTCGGCGAAAGACACTATCGGTAGAGTCAAGAGTAAACACAGAATGATAACGAAAATAGTTCCTTTCCATTTCATAGTTTACACCTTCTTCCAAGGAATAAGATACAGGTATATATAAACTCTTATTTCAGGAGCTAAACATTTTTTTGTTCTGACAGCATGTTTTATTTTTTTATCAATATTATATTGGGGTTACTTATTATATATAATTTAAAATCAAAATATATTTATATATTCATGTTTAAAATAATATACATTTACATATAATCAAATACAATGATAAGACTGTAAGGGTGGTTTTAATCGTGTCATATTATATAAATCGTGTTGCGAGAAGAGAAAAGACAAAGCGTGTACTCAACATGTACAGAGATGGAATCTCGTCTCATTTACATGCGTTGGAAAGAAACGAGGTCGATTTGGATACGTTTTTATTCGATGTGTGCGGACTTCTGTTGAGCCTAAACGCATATATAAATGTGTCAAAACAATTTCGAAGAACATTGGAACCTAAAAAATATTTAAAATTGGTTCATATGCCGAAGCAGCTTGAGGCTTGTAAGACGGATAGCGAGGCTCTTGTTTTGATCCAGGAGTTTGACGGGTTTCTCGAGGATATATGTGGATAAGAAGTATAGGCTGGCAGGTACGGTTTTTATTATTTTTTGGCGGTTCAAAAAGTAAAGCACTAATTCTTTTAATGTTATTATTTTTTTACTCCCCTTTTTGACTGACCAAAAAGGGGGAAAAAGTCACTCTCATTGTCTGTGCTTTTTCCTCGGCTTCGCTACAAAAAATCTAGCTTGCATACAACTCGCACAGCCGATTTGATGCTTCGCATTTTATCAAATCGGCTTTAGCTCGAACAAGTATGCGCTTAAGATTTTTTGCGTACGCTCTTCCTTCGGGCACAGATAAATCGATAGGTTTTTTTGAGAAGGTATTTGAAGTTGTAGGTATTCCTTTGTGGTTAGGGAGCTTTTTTTAGATTTTGATGTTAAAGAAGCAAGTAGATAAGAAAAGGGTTTCTGATTAAAATATTTACGAATTAACACAAAAAAATTAGTTTAAAAAATAAATCATATAATTCAAATAAATCGCCAAAACCAGCCAAGCGAGATATGGAACAAAAAGATAGCCGAAAAGTGGTTTTATCCTATTGAGTTCCTTATAAATGAAATACCCGATAATGATAAGTGCGATCAAGACCAACAGTGCACCAAAAAGATTTTCTTTTGTGAAGAACACATATGACCAAAGAACATTCAGCACTCCATTTGCCAATAGTAGATTTCTTAAGCGCGGAGTAAACCCTTCATTCGTAACTATAAAGGCAGTAATCACTGTCAATAAAAGATAGAGAAATGACCAAACATACATAAAAACCTGCGGAGGCGGCTGTATGGCAGGAAGCAGCAGGGAGGAGTACCATTCTGATGTTGTGTCGGTAAAAGCTGTACCAAAAAGCGCAACGGCGAGGTAGAAAACAATAGTAAGCACAATTTTAATAGTATTGACTTTTATTCTGTTTATGAATGATAGAATCTCATCTTTTTTTATCATAGAGCAGCTCCGATCATTATATTGTTTATAAAAAACTTCTTTAGTTTATATATATTCCATAGAGTATAAATCCATGTTGCATATTAGAACAGCTTACACGCATTGACATGAAAAAACATAACTGGTAAAGTAATATATAGGCAAATCTTGGAGAAAAACCGAATTTTTCATAATAAAATCGCATAAGGGAATACATATCTTTTGGAGGGGAAACCATGGAAAAAAGAAACAGAGTAGCAAGAGTATTGGTAATTGTTATTTCGATAGTTATGATACTGTCCTTTGCGACGCCCGTCATTGCGGCGGACGGCGATGTTGATGTTGAAATCGTCGTAAAGGGATTTGATGGAAGTACAGGAATGCCGGGATTGTGGGTTGCATTTTTCAACAAGGAAATGACAACGAGCCGACGCGGCACATGTAAATTCAGACTTAAAGGATTAGCTGATCATGAGATGGATTTTTTCTCGGTCTATGATGAGAACAAAGTAAACTATTACGGCGGTGCAACGACGAATTTGATTCTATCACCGCATACGGATTTAAATGTCAGACCGGCCGGAAACCCGGGTGTGTTTGAAATCGACATCTTCTACACCGAGAATACGGATAAAATAACTATAAACACGATTGTCACTCAAGCAACGGATTTGGAGATAGTGGGCGTGGACTTTGAAGAAGGAAGAAGCAAGAACACACAGCCGGAACCGGCACCCGAAGAGCCCCACCCTGAAGAGCCGCATCCGGAAGAACCGCACCCTGGCGAACCTGGATTTGAAGAACCGCATCCGAACGACCCGGATATGGAGCAGTTTCAGCCGGAAAGACCGATGATGGGGATAAGTCCCGTAACGATTGCTCTGCTTGGAGCAGTTCTGGTCTTGATTATACTGTTGATAATATTGCTTGCAAGAAGTGCAAAGAAAAACAAGACGGAATAAAAAAAGAGTATACATGAGAAGTTTAACAGAAAAATATTGGAAACGACAAAAGCTCTTTGGTTCCCCAAAGAGCTTTTTGTTTTAAAGAAAGCATTCATACTTTAGCGAATTATTCGCCTAGCAGGTGCTTATACTAGCATTTGTCACAACCGCAGCCGTCGCCATAGCCGCCAAAGCCACCACAGCAGCAGCAAAGCAATATGATTATCCACAAGCAGTTGTTTCCGCCGAATCCGCCGAATCCGCCGCCGCCACAGCCGTCATGACCGTAGCCGCCAAATCCGCCACAGCAGCAAAGAAGTATGATAATCCAAAGGCAGTTGTTGCCTCCATATCCAGATCCACAACCCATAAATATTTCCTCCTCGTCTTTTTTTAGCTAAAATAACTTTTTTAAAGAATTATTTTAAGGCTCAAGATATAATACGTTTATTCACTCTGATTGGTGCATGAGTACCTATAAAAACAACTGAAACCGAAAAGCAGCACATAAATTTAGAACACCTCTTTGCTTGCTAACAAGCCGAAATATTGTTATAATGGTTTTGGGTATTGGCAATATTTGAAAGATAAATTGCACATATTAAGCCTAAATATAAATCTTAATTTTAAGTCAGGTATTCGATATATTCGAAACTTGAACGGAGGAAAAATGAATAGCAATCTAAAGAAGTTCACAACCACTGCGCTTTTAATTGCGCTGATTCTGCTTATGGGCCTTGTGCCATACGTTGGCTACATCCCTATCGGTCCGATAAAAATAACTCTTATATGTATTCCGGTAATTATAGGTACTCTGGCACTCGGTCTAAGGTCGGGGCTTATTCTAGGCTTCGTATTCGGTATAACCAGTCTTATCCAAGTCTGGTATCCGGGGGATATATTAGGTCAAACACTTTTGAATATAAACGCATGGAAGCTGCTCCTGATTTTATTCATACCGAGACTTCTTGTGCCTGTTGTGACATACTATGTCTATAGGCTTTTGGAAACAAAGTATGAGATATATTTTGAAGTCGTTCTCTTTGCAATTTTCACTGCACTCGGTATTTTCGTTCAATGGACATTTTTAATACCGGCTGCTTTGATGCTGATCATATTCGTGTTTTTCAGGAGAATTGACGAGGTGAAGTTGAACTATGGTCTTGCAGCTCTTTTTGGGTCTTTGACAAACACAGTGTTCTTCCTTTCGGGTGTATATTTTCTATATCTGCCCGATCCCGGAGTTGAGAAGATTGCTGAGCTTTTGCAAATCAGTGTCGATAAGATCGGAGCGTTCCTGGCTGGGATTGCTCTCACAAACGGGCTGCCGGAGGCGATATTGGCATTGTTCCTTTGTGTATTGATTTTAATTCCTCTGAATAAAATGGGGCTCACTTTGGAAAGAAAAAAAGATTATAGAAATTTAGAGGAAAGAGGATAAATCACCATGGTTTTTGTGCTTGATGTTGGGAACACGAATATAAAATGCGGACTTTTCGAAGAGGAAAAGCTTATCTCTTCTTGGAGGCTCACGACGAATCTTGAAAAGACTTCCGATGAGTACGGAATCTCGATAATTTCGTTTTTTGAACATTTGGATCATAATCCGGAAGATGTTGAGGGCATTATTATTTCTTCGGTTATACCATCCGTAAACTATACGCTTTCACATATGTGTGAGATATACTTCAATAAAAAACCTATGTTGGTTTCTCCGGGCATAAAAACCGGTATAAATATCAAGTATGATAACGCTAAGGAGCTGGGGGCGGACAGAATCGTAAACGCGGTTGCTGCATTTGAGAGATACGGCGGACCTGTTATCGTGGTCGATTTCGGTACAGCGACTACATTCGGCGCGATAAACGAAAAAGGAGATTTTCTTGGCGGTGCAATATGTCCAGGCATTAAAATCTCTGCCGAGGCTTTAACACTCAATGCCGCAAAGCTCCCGAGAGTGGAGATTAGCTTCCCGGATTCTGTAATAGGTAAATCCACTGTTTCAGGTATGCAGGCAGGTTTGATTTATGGACTTATTGGACAAGTTGAACACATTATAAAGAGAATGAAGAAAGAGCTTGGACAGGATGCGAAAGTAATAGCGACGGGCGGTATGTCCTACATGATAGACGGCGAGTCGAAGTATTTCGATGAAATAGACAAACTGCTGACTTTGACTGGGCTCAATATACTGTATAATAAAAATATCTAGAAAATGATAATATACGAAGCAAAACTGAAGGAGAATACAATTGAAAAATGTGAAAATTGCGCTGCTCGGTCTGGGAAACGTTGGCGGAGGAGTGTACAAAATTCTAAATGAGGACAAAGACAGCATACTTCACAGGGAGGGTGTTTCGTGTGAAGTAAAATATATTCTGGTAAGGGATAAGCTCAAAAAACGGGATATAGATTTTCCTGTGGAGATTCTAACGGATAATTTCGAAGATATCATAAATGATGATGAAGTTGAAATTGTTGCCGAGTTTATGGGTGGTATTGAACCTGCCAAGGATTATATTTTAAGAAGCCTTGAAAAGGGTAAGAGTGTAGTGACAGCGAACAAAGAAGTTATTGCAAAATATTGGCCCGACTTAAATAAAGTAGCTAAGAAAAACGGTGCGGGACTTTTCTTTGAGCCCAGTGTTGCGGGAGGCATACCTATACTTCGCACTCTTTGGGATTCTATGCAAGCGAATAATATAGAATCGATTTATGGAATTATAAACGGCACAACCAACTATATCCTAAGCAGAATGACGGACGAAGGGAAAAGCTACAGTGAGGTCCTAAAGGATGCACAGACTCTTGGGTATGCAGAGGCAGACCCTACGAGTGATGTTGAGGGTTTTGATGCTATGTACAAGCTTTCGATTCTCTCTTCGATGGCTTTTCATGCAAAGGTTCCTGTTGAATATATATATCATGAGGGTATTACAAATATATCAGCCGAAGATATCGACTATGCGAAGGAACTCAACTATGTAATAAAACTCTTGGCTATTGGAAAGAAAAAGGGCAACACCTTAGAAGTCCGGGTACACCCGACAATGATCAAAAAATCCCACCCGCTCGCTTCGGTGAACGGACCATATAACGCTGTATTTATTAAGGGATCTGCTGTCGGAGGACTGATGCTCTATGGTCAAGGAGCGGGAAGAATGCCCACTGCGAGTGCGGCAGTATCGGATATAATTAGCGCATGCAATACTGCGAACTATAAGTATACGACCTTTGAAAACACATATGACCTTCCTAAGGATTTGATTTTTCAAAACAACTGGGAATGCGGATATTATATTCGGATAATGGTTTATGATAGACCGGGAGTGCTTGCAAGTCTTGCGGGTGTTTTCGGGAAACACAATGTCTCAATTCAGTCAGTGATTCAAACGGGGCGGACAGAGGAAACCGTACCACTGCGTATCGTTACACATAAAGCTAAAGAGATAAGTGTTATGAAGGCGATAGAGGATTTAAAACACCTTGAAGGAGTGATTGAGATTGGCAGTCTTATCAGAGTTGAAGATGAGATTTAGCCTTTAAAAAGAAAGGGAGTGTAAGTAAATGCTGATTAAGAAAAATGGGAGACCTGTCCGGACGATGCAGAACACACAGCAAGGCGGAGTTGGGGAACTTTTATTGCATGACATTACAACACCCGAATCTTTGCCGAAGAACCTAAGAGTGCTTTCGATAATCACGCTGAAAACAGGCGAGGCTGTCGGACATCACACGCATCATGGGGAAAGTGAAATCTATCACTGCTTAAGCGGTGAGGGGCTTGCGTTCGATATGGGGCAGGAGGTTATGATTACCCCCGGCGATACCGTGGTAACACCGAACGGAGAGGCACACGGAATTAGAAACACTGGGCTGGATGACCTTGTCGTTTTGGCTGTAGTGGTACATGAATGATAGGGAGGAAGAGAAAAGAATGGTAATTAGAAAAGATGAAAGACCGACTATGACAAGAGAGAATATGCGCGGAGGAGAGGGCATGATAAACTTCCGCCATCTTACAACGCCCGAAAGCTTGCCAAAAAACTCCAGATTGCTAAGTGAAGTATCTTTGAAGCCGGGTGAATCTATCGGAGCACATGTCCATGAAGGAGAGACAGAAGTGTTCTTCTGTATATCGGGTTCGGGTTCAATACTCGAGAAAGGCGAGTATGTAAAGCTTAAACCAGGAGATGTCGCTGTAACAAATATCGGCGATCCGCATAGTTTGAAAAACGACGGAGAAGAGGATTTTGTTGTTTTGGCTATAATAATCTTGGACTAAAGAATCTTTTTTAATAACCTGCAAAGAACACCCATATATTTTCTGGAGAAGAAATAGGGTGATTTGCAGGTTTTTTGTTTTTTGTAGTCGATTAATTGCCTAAATATTACAGCAAAATGACATTTGAGGATGATTATAATCCGATGAAGGAATAAAATCTTAATACTTTCTTCTTTTGACTTACGGGACATATAGGCGTAAAATATACGCACAGAGATAATCATTCACATATTTCACTTTTATGTTGTACGGAACCATATGAACAGACATAATTTCATTGCATTATAAGAAACAAATTGAATTCAGGATTATTTTTGACACAAGGCATATTAAAAAATGAATAGGCGTATTATTGGACAAAGGAAGCTTTTTTGAGAAAGAGGTTTTTTGTTATGGTTGATATGGTTAGAAGCGGCGAACACGCCAAATTGTTTTTTAAAGGAAAGTACTTTATAAAAGGGTTTAAAACAATACCCTGCTATGCGGTTTTTTATGAGGACAAGATGGTCGTGCATGTTATTGACAGCAAATTCATTAAGACCGAAACAAAGCGAGTTAAGACCGAGCTTAAGGAACAGCATATCGGACTCTTGAAAAGGGGAGGCCGCATAGAGACTTATTGGGAAGAATTCGGCAAGCAGTTTGCTGATATGCCTCAGGATGAGCTTTTGGGTCTCGACAAAAGAAACTTCTTCATAAGATATGATGATGTTACAAAGGCGGTATACCAAAGACTTTGGGAGGATATGGGAATGGATGCTGATGATATGTCGACTACGCATCCGGGACATTTTCTGCTGGTGTGCGGAAAGGACAAGACAAGAATTCAGCACTTATATGAAAAAGAACCTTCAATAGAAAAACCGTTGGAGAATATATTCAGGGACAGGATAAAGATCAGAGGTTAGTAAGCGGAGAGATATTATATTCGTTCCAAAGCATGGCGTCGCCATATGTGCACTCTATGCTTTATGATGATAGAACAAGAACCACTCGGGTATGGGAAGCGGGTGGTTCTTGTTTTTCTTTAAAGCATTTCTTTAAAGATTCTTTATGTACGCAAAAGTCCAGGGTATGGGTAAATCGAGAGGGTGTTTTTAGAAGGTCTTTGGAGGTTAGGGTATCCCTTTGTGGGTTAGGGATTTTTTTAGATTTTGGTGACTTAAAAAGCAAGAAGAAAAACAAAGTATTTTCTTAATTGTTCTACTTTTGGACTGACCCAAAAGTAGCAAAAAGTCACTCTCATAATCTGTGCTTCTTCCTCGATTTCACTATAAAAAATCTAACTGCGTGCAACTCGAAAATCAGCTTTGATGCTTGCGCATTTTATCAAAGCTGATTTATCTCGAGCAAGCACTTGTTTTTACGATTTTTTAAATACGCTCAATCTTCGGGCACAGATAAATCGAGAGGTTTTTAGAATGGCTTTGAAGTTGTAGGTATTCCTTTGTGGTTGAGTTTCTCAAGAGGAATACCAAAGCAGGCCGAACCATTTTTTTGCCCTTAAGGTTGGTTAGCATGGGGGCGCGATTTTTGCGACTGTTTGAGCATAGTGTAAGCTGATGCTTACGCATGCGAGTTCAGCAAAAATAGTCTCTTTGCCAACCAGCCGTAGGAAAAAGCAAAAAACCTGGTTCGGGAGGTTTTTGTTACTTCTTGGCGGTTCAAAAAGTAAAGAGATAAGTATTTTAATCATCAACTCTTTTCCTATCTACTTTTGGACTGACCCAAAAGTAGCAAAAGGTCATCTCTCATAATCTGTGCTTCTTCCTCGGCTTCGCTACAAAAAATCTAGCTTGCATACAACTCACACAGCCGATTCGATGCTTCGCATTTTACCAAATCGGCTTTAGCTCGAACAAGTATGCGCTTAAGATTTTTTGCTTACGCTCTTCTTCGGGCACAGATAAATCGAGAGGGATTTTGAGAAGGGCTTTGGAGTTATAAGTATTCCTTTGTGGTTCGGGAGGTTTTTGTTACTTTTTGGCGGTTCAAAAAGTAAGAAGAGAGAAGAAGTTTTTCTCAGTTACCTTCTTCTTTTTATAACTAAAAAGAAGCAAAAAGTTCTCTCTCATTGTCTGTGCTATTTCCTC
>Ga0180436_10000539_pt1 | contig 39135 bp, 36 predicted proteins | sample SS_ome_2_FD_132434 | JGI IMG/M metagenome (GOLD analysis project Ga0180436, IMG submission 132434) | Hypersaline lake sediment archaeal communities from the Salton Sea, California, USA - SS_3_S_2 metaG | ecosystem: Environmental > Aquatic > Non-marine Saline and Alkaline > Hypersaline >... | reverse complement strand
GGCGGGGACGGCCTTCTCATTAACGACCAGATTCTTGAATATATTTTGAAAAACCTCCGCGCCATCCCGCACGTGGAAATCATTCGGATCGGCACAAGGGCCCCAGTCGTCTTCCCGCAGCGGATTACCGACAAGCTATGCAGCATTTTGAAAAAGTATCATCCCGTCTGGCTGAATACGCATTTCAACACGAGCATTGAAATCACGAAGGAAGCGAAGGAAGCCTGTGAGAAGCTGGTCAATGCCGGGGTGCCGGTCGGCAATCAAGCCGTTATTTTGGCAGGCATTAATGACAGCGTTTCCATTATGAAAAAGCTGATGCATGATTTGGTGAAAATCAGAGTCCGTCCGTATTATATTTATCAATGCGACTTGTCTGAAGGAATCGGCCATTTCCGAGCGCCTGTATCAAAGGGGCTTGAAATCATTGAAGGCTTGCGCGGCCACACGAGCGGCTATGCAGTGCCTACTGCATTTTTTATTTCATGTGTTGAAAAGCCCTCAGCATATTGGTATTCTTATTAATAATAAAATAGCACTACCTGCCAGGGAAGGGAACTATTTATGAAAAGAACATTTGATCATATAAAACATGTTGCAATTTATCTGAGAATAAGTCAGGAAAAAAAGGGGGAAAATGTTGAAACCCTTGAAAACCACCGCCAAATTCTTTGTGATTTCTGTAAAGAAAACAGGTATACGTATGAAGAGTATGGAGAGGTAGTCAGCGGAGGGAAGTCTGAAATTGAACAAAGAAAAGAGTTACAGCGGCTTCTTGAAGACATTGAAAAGTTTGACGCTATACTTTGTTTTGAATTAACAAGGCTATCACGTAATGGATTGATAAGCCAGACAGTTAAACAATACTGTATCGATTATGACAAGCCTATACTAACCCCTTATCAATCCTACGATCTTGCAAATTCAGAAACAGACAGACTTCTTTACGATGTTGGTAGTATGATTTCAAGTCATGAACATGGCACTATCGGGAAAAGAAGTAAGGCAAACAAAAAACAAATGTCTAAAGCTGGGCTCCACGTCAGTGGGAATGTTCCTTTTGGTTACAGAAGAAACAATGAAACAAAAAAGCTTGAAATTTATGAAGAAGAAGCTAAAGTGGTGAGGTACATATTTAAGCTTCACTCAGAGGGATTAGGAAGTTTTAAGATCAGAGACATCTTAAACTCCGAAGGGTATAAATCAGCAAAAGGAAAGGCATTTGAGCTTCCTACAATTAAAAGGATAATAAAGAATCCAACGTATAAAGGCACAATCGTTTTTAATGACCGAAAAAAGGTTAAAAAAAATGGCAAGTTTGTTTATGAGCCCATTGAAACGATTCAGGTAGACAATGCCCACCCAGCAATAATTCCCCCTGATGAATGGAATAGAGCAAACAGGGAGCGTTTAAATAGAGCAAAACAGGCAGCTGTAATACGTGAAAAACCTGCCAGTACCACTGGAACCACTATGTTAAAGGATCTGGTTTATTGCGGAGTCTGCGGAAGGAAAATGAGGATATTTTTTGATGACAGAAGCAGTACAGGTTATGTGATTCAGCGGTGTTATCATTTATATAATGGAGAAAAGTGTCCTAATCGCGGAATCAAACTGGAATTGGTTGAAAAAGAGGTCGCAAAAGCACTTCCTAACTTTAAAAGTCTGCTGAAGAAAAGTGTTCAGAGGCTTCAACAGGACAAGGAAGCTGGCGTAGAAACAGATATCAAACGGAAGATAAAACAACAGGAAAGGAAATTAAAAGATTTAAACGACCAGCAAGACAAGTTAATTGACTTAGCTTTAAAAGGCATCTTTAACGAAGAAGAAATCCGTAACAAAAAACAAGAGTTGATTGATGAGATTAAATACACAGAGTCAGCGATTGCTGATTTGAAAGAAAAAATGAGTAATATTGATATAAACGATCATATTAACAGTTTAGTGAACATTATTGAGCTGATTGAGAAACTGCCTAACATGGAGCCTGAGGAAGTCAATCAATCTTTAAAAACGTTTATTAATAAGATTGTATACACAAGAGTCTTGCCTCCAGAGTTACTAAAAAAATCAACACGCAATAAGGAAAGAAAAGAGTACCCATTTGAAATAGAAATAGAATTCATTGAATGATTTCTGAAGACCCTTATTAATTAAGGGGTCTTTAACATCTAATTGAGTATAATAATTTTCACAAAACCTTTAACAATCAACAAATCTTTTGTAAATTCACTATAATTCAGGAGGGAATTATGAGTCTTAGATTATTAGGGTTAATTTGTTTCTGTACCATTTTTATCGGAGGGTGTTCAGATAATGAAAGAGCTTCAAAGGATACTTCTGACCATGAAAAAACAGAAACAGTAAACCAACAGCAAAACACCACTTCTGATAGTATCGATGAAAATTGTGCTCAAGTATACAGTAAAGAAGAATGTGAGCAGTTTGCTGAGTATTACAAAAACGGGGAGGGGCAAAAAGAGTCGGAAACAGAAGGTTCAGAAGCTAGTGCAAACTCATCATCTAATGTAACGGAAAAGGAAATTTATGAGAAAGCATCATGGTTAGTTAAAGAAATGTTTGGATCTCCTGAGAAAACTGTTCCTGCTACATTCGAAAACAGTTACATAGAAAAAAGGAATGATGGGTTATATTACATACATTCTTCATATATAATCAATGGAACCAGTGGACGAGAAGATGCATATTATGAATTCGAAATGTTGATGGATGAAAATTTTAAATTAATTGATGCATACTTTCCGGGAAGTACGGGGCGTTTCTCTCGACCAATGGTGTATGACAAGATTAAAAGTTTGGAGCTACCAGAGAAAAGATCAGTTTCACCTGAAGAAGAAAAAAGAAAAGAGAAAAAACATGAAGAATTAATGGAGAAGATTTACGGTAAAGATAAAGTTAAAACTATTGATTAATTGAACGTTGTGTCGATGGGGAATCCGATTCACCTAACGCCATGAAGGCAACCCTTATTGATTTAAGGGTTTTTCTTTTTTTAATTCTAGATAAAATCCTCATTTTATTGGAAATAGCACAAAGGTCTTTACAATTCATTGATGAAATTTTAAATAAATATAACCTTAAATGTTTATGAAATGTATTGTAAAAATTTAGGTATAATGGTACTCTCTTTTTCGGAAGGAGGGATTATCTGTAAAATAAGCGGTGCAAATCACCTTAGAACTTTCATAAGAGGTTAGATCTAAATCAATGATAAAGGAGAAACCATTATGAAAAAATTTGTTCAGAGTATGTTGCTGAGTCTGTTAGTGTTAGTTGCCTTGTTTGGGTTTGAAGCTTTAGGAGCTAAAGCCGCCTCAACTGATAAAGAGGATGGTGTTACCTCTGTCTCTAAAGAAATTCTCAAATTTGAAGTTGATAAAAACAAAAATGCTAAACTTGTAGACATTGAAGAAGTAAATACAGAAAAACAGATAGAAAAAGCTGACCAAATCTCAAAAAATTTTAATCACGACTACCTATATCATTCTGATTATAGTGCTGTTAAAAACAATACAGTTAATTTGTATCCTTCAGAGCAGCAAAAAACATCTAGTCACAAAGTTCAGGGAAAAGTGCCAGGTTTTGTAGAGGTTCAAGTTGAAACGCTACTTAAAGAAAAAACCAGAACAGTTACAACTGTTATAAAGATTGTTAGAGTTATGGGAGAAAAACCAGTTTATATTAATGCTTCTCATGACCTTTTTGCGAGTCGTTATTACAACGGGAAATATGTAAAGGTCTTAGATCACAAGAAGAAATTCACTCTTATTGAAATTAAACCTGGGGCTGCCTCATCAAAAAGCTTTAAAGTTGGAGCAGCAAGCTACTATAAGAGAGAGTATTCAGCAATCGTTGTATGGAAAGACTCACCTCCATCCTACGATGCGCAAACCAGCTCTCCTTTTTTGGCAAATAAGATAGCTAATCTATATCCACATGTTAAGAACAGCCACAATAAAGAAGTAATGGGAGCTCCTGCCGATGCACAAATTAAGGTTGTCCCAGAAGATCAGAGAGAGAAGAGGGATTCTAACTTACGAAATAAATTCATCACATGGTATACTAAACAGTATGGAAATCCAAAATGGAATTGGAGCGGTTACGAAATTCACCACGTTATTCCTCTTCAATATGGTGGAAGTAATCATATGAGCAATTTGTTTCCACTTCAAAAAGATGTGCATAAGAAAGTCACACGTTGGTGGAGAAATAAATAATCTATAATGCGAGGGGATGCACTTGACAAGTTTTGTTCAGAATACCGTGAATGGCTTAAAGAGCTTATTAGATCAAAATGGAGTCATTAGGATTCTTGGCTCTGAAGGTGAAATTACAGACACTCTTGTCACATTCTCTGACAGCGGAGCCTCTCAAAGAGATATACGAGCTTTCGAAACACATCATCAATTATCTCTTCCTGATGATTATAAAAAATTTTTAACTCTGCATAATGGAGCCAGAATTTTTGATAGTCTTTTAGATGGAGTGAATATTGGTGGAGGTCTGCATTTATTTAACCTCAAGGAAATTGATACAGAACTGAAAGATGAGGAATTTTATGCGGATGTTAACGGTATTCCAATTGGACATTTGTTGGAAGAGTGCGATCTAATGATTGACAAAGACAAGCTTAAAGATAAAGATCCCAACTATCTTTATTTACTTGAGGATGGTCTGGAGTATAAGCCTCTTCATTTGAATTTTGAGATATTTTTAGACCGGTATGTTATGTGTCAGGGGCAGCCATTTTGGGAGTGGAGATATTACACAGCGGAGAATTATTATAGAACATGACGGCCAGATTTCTGGTCGTCTTTTTTGAATCTGAATAGGTTATTTATCCTAATTCTAAGGATTCATTTTCATGAATAGTCAGGATTTATTCACCAATCTTCTTCTATAAAGTGGTAAACTCTAAAATGATTGTAACTTTAGTATTAGAGGAGAGTGCCATGAAGACTCTGGATGTGCAGGCGTTGCACAAAGCCATTGATCAAACGCTGGAACAATTAAAACATCAATCAGACGAATTTGCTCAAGTCCAAAAAGCCGTTGAGGAGATCGCATCACTTAATGATGCCTTAAAAGGAAAAGGCGGAGACGCAATTCGTGCATTTTATAAAGAATGTCACACCCCTTTTCTACAGTTCTATGATACGTTTATAGAGGAATACAGTTCCACGCTGAAGAAAATGAAAAGCGCGTTGAATTCCCTGGAACCCAATCATAACGGATTTATTTCACAGTCCTTTCTCGAACACGAACTTGAGAATGGCTTAAACGCTGCTGATCGAACAACCAAGCATTTGGTTTCCAAGACCAACGCTACAATTGCGAAGGTCAGCCATATTGTTGATTTGCCGGACTTGAATGACAGCGATTTTCATGAACAGAACAGGAAAGCATTAAAGGAAATCAATCAGACAATTGAAAAGCTGTACACTTTTGACCGCGAACAGACAAGCGCTCTTAAAACCGCAGAAAACGACCTGGAAACGATGCAGAGATACATAAGCAGGCTTGAAAAAATGTACACAGGCCCTAAAATTGAAATTACCGGCTATCAAAAAGGCGCGATTTTAAAGCCGGATAAAATGGATGCTTTGCGTGGTGGCCAAGATACAGCGATGGGCGTCATGTTGGATAAGCTGGATAAGAGATCGAAGCTTGAAAAAGAAGTTAGCGAGGTTAGCAAAGCTAAGCCTGTAAGTCATACTGACAAGTTAAATAAGCTTGAAAAGCTGCATGATGACCCTGATGAGTATCTTAAAGTTGCCAAAGAGATTGGTTATGATAACCTTACATCTGAACAAATGGGATACGTTTCATTTCTTGAAAGACGTCAGGCAGTCATGCAAAATCCTCTGGAAGTTACCCCGGAGGATGGAAAAGAAGCTTTGCAAAATATCGGTGATGGCATTAAAGGTTCGCTTGGTGCTGTATATGATTTGGGGAAGGATTTTATCGAGGGCGGAATACAGCTTGGGTGGAATATTGGATGGACTATCGACCATTTACATAAAGACCCGAAAGTCGTTTTAGACACAGTTCTTGGATACGACTATAAAGGTACCTTTCAAAGTATGGTTGACACCCTAGCGGAGAAATGGGATGAAAAAGTAGTACATGGGGATGCGTATTCAAGAGCGCATTATTTTACTTATGCGATAGGTAGCCTTTGGGGATTAAAAGGCGGGAAATCTTCTGTTTCAACAGGCTCGAAAGATCTTGCAAAAGCGGGGAAAGCTGCGGCTAGCGAAGCGAAGAAAGCTGGTAAGACTGTAAAACAGTCAATTAAGCCACCTAACAATCGTTACACTCCTGCATTGCAAGGGATTCTTCAGGATGCACCGAATTCTATTAATGTGAAGAATACACCTTTGCTGAAGGAGTTGCTTGAGGATAAAAAGAAAAGTGTGCTTGTACAAGCTGCTCCATACACATATAAAGATTCTTCAGGCGTAACAAAAACAATTAGTTTAAAAATGGGACATCTCAAAAACAAAAAACATCCTATCACTGGCGTTCCGTATGATAAAAATGGATTTCCAATCTTTAAACATGTTGGAGAAGTAAAAATTGATAAGAAATTTTACAAATCCTCTGATGCGGTTCAATTTAGACAAGCAACACTACTATTAAAAGAAAAGTTAGAGAAAAAACCTGAATTAAAAAAGGCCTTTACCGATAGGCAATTGCAACAAATATCAAAAGGAAAAAAACCTGAAGGATATACTTGGCACCATCATCAAAAAGATGGAATTATGCAACTTGTTGATTCAGATATACATGGTAAAACTGGTCACACTGGCGGTCGTAATATTTGGGGCGGAGGTTCCCAAAATAGAAAATAGATAGTTATAAGGAGGAGCTAAAATGGTAGAATGGGACTTTGCAGAATCTCCTGTAAATGAGGAGCAAATTCAACAGGTTGAATCTAAATTGGGAATTAAATTTCCAAAAGATTATAAAGAGTGTGTTATGAAAAATGGAGGAGGCACACCTACTCCTGAAGTTTTCGATGCTGGTGAAAGAAAAGAGGCAGTCTTTGGTTATCTATATAGTTTTCATGAAGGTAGCGACTCTTTTATTATTAATGCCTATAATCGATATAGAGATGGAAGAATGGTAGATAGGTTAATTCCTATTGCTGATGATGCATTTGGTAATGAGATTTGCTTTGATTATAGAGCTTCTGAAACAAACCCGACTGTAGTTTTTTGGGATCACGAAGAAGCATTTGAGAATCCAGAAGCAGCGGTAATCTATGTCTGTGATAATTTCACTGAATTAATTAACAGTCTAAGAGAGTATGAAGAAGAGGAGTAAAGGATCTCCATGTCAAAAAAAGAGTTAGTTGCCCTTGTGGAGAATATAATGAATCCTGAAATAGAGGATAAAACATTAAGTGCGTATAGGGTGAGGTTTTTTACTTAGTTCGTACTGGTGGGTTAAGCATCAGATTTGAGAGGAGGTTATTAATGAGTTTTGAAAAGATTGAACTAAAAATGAAAGAGTTTTTAATTAATATAGATAAGGATTGCAATAATAATTCTAATATTGAAATTGAAGTTCTTGAAAAGAAACTTGGTAAACAACTTTATTCAGATTATAAAAAGTTTTTAGCTAAATACGGAGGATGTTCATTAGAAAGCATAAAAACAAATGATGACGTGGAGTTTGATGTTTGTTATAGACCAATTGAAAAAGATCCATGGATGGGGATAAATGATGAGACACAATTATTAGAGTCCTTTTACGGCTTTCGAAACGATATTGACAATATAATGGATATCGTTGATACATATTCTGATCGATTTCCTGAAACAATCATTGCAATTGCTGGTTCTCCCGGATGGAATGAAATTTGTTTAGATTTAGACAATGGCAAAGTATTATTTTGGGATCATGAGTTTAGAAACCCAGAAAGAGATTTTTATCTTATAGCAAATTCTTTTGAGGACTTTATTCTAAGTCTGGAGGACGAACTAATTGAACCTTATGGAGACGATGGAATTGTTTCTATTTGGTTAGATGATGAATTATTAAAAGATTGATTTAACACCTGCAAAAGAGCTCTCTGTGAAAGAGAGCTTTTTTTAGAAAGATTTAAAATTCAATTGTTAAACTCACAAAAGTCCTATAAGCTATAATCAAATAGTGATTATTGGGAGGTGAAATTATGTTTAATGAACGAGAGGCGTTACGTTTGAGACTTGAGCAGCTAAACGATAAAGAAATTATTGTCATGGGAGAGCTCAGAGGAGAACGAGAAAGTATTTATTCAAAGTTGCGTGAGTTGGACAGAAAACAGAGTGATCCTCTTCAGGTCAGAGAAAGTTCTTCATTGATGGATTTAGTTAGTGCGGCAGCTCAAGAATTGAAACAGTCTAAAAGCTCATCTCCGCACATTCAGACAAACAATGTCTCGCAACCCTTTAATAAGTCTATAACATCTATACAGCGTGAAGCAGCACTTAAAATATTGAGTATGCATAAAGAAGGCATAAGAGGAGCAAGCCTTCGCAAGGAGATTGAAAAAGAAACAGGCATGAAAGTTAAAAATATGACAACTTTCATGAGCGGACTCATGAAACACCATCCTGAAATCAAAAAACCAGGCCGCGGTCATTATGTTATTGAGCATGAAAAGTCCTTTGAGTAGGGCTTTTTCTGTTTGGTTTTATATTAGTGTATAATAAGAACATATATTCGTTTTTAAGGTGATGGGATTATGAGGCCGATTATCTCTGATGAACTTGCAAATGCTATCCATAAAAAAATCATTATTGATTTATGTATTCATGCTATGGAAACTAGGATTAGTAAAGCTGAGTCAATCGAAAACAAGAAGATCATTGGTTATTATGAAAGTAAATTAAAGAAGCTTCTTTCAATGAGGAAACATATCAATTCTTACTTGAAAAATGAAAACACGAAAATTCAAGAAGTTGTCATATGTGATGACATGTTTGTTGAGTATCCTTATTATATAAAAACCGAAGAAGGGGGAATAAAAGAAGGAACTTCTCGGTACTGGAAAGCAGCTTTAAAGCTCCATATGAAAAGAATGCTTGGAGGATTATAAAACAATGCACCCCTTATCCATGAAATAAAAATTACCTTAATTATTCCAATTTGTCATTGACACAATCCAAAAATAGGATATCCTTAAGGAATAAACTTGCTGTAAGAATGAGAGGTTTAAGGGGGGATCTTGAAAAATGAATAGTGATACTGTATGGCAAAGAAACTTCACATTCCTTTTTTGCTCTAAACTGGTAAAGATAACAGCAGACTGCTTTGCAGTAAATACAATTCTGTGGTTTTTGATTTTTGAAGGAAAAGGGGCAATTGGAACTGCTCTATTACTAGCTGTATCTTTTCTCCCGCAGGCTTTATTGGGGCCAATCATAACTCCATTAATGAAGATAGACACTTTAAAGTTTTGGATGTTTTTTGCGGACATAACCAGAGCTCTACTCATGCTTGCGATTCCAATATGTTATTTCAGCGGTTTTTCGCCACTTTGGTTTATCTTATTACTCATGTTGATTCATTCAGCCACAGGAGCGTCTTATAACCCGGCTAGTGTTTCGTTGATTCCGAAAATTGTAAAAGAAAACCTCATTCAAAAAGCAAATGCGGTTATGCAGTCATCAGAACATATTGTAAGACTTGTTGGGGTAACAGTATGCGGTGTTACTATTGTTGCAATTGGGGCAGCGCAAGCAATGTTAATTACACTTCCACTGTATTTGCTTTCAGCCAGCTTAGTGCTTTTTATTAAATACAAAATAAAGGGAGCAGGCGAATCTGAAAGCGATAGAGCAAAACAAAAAGGTACATACTTCAAAAAATTAAAAAGAGGATTTACGCTTGTTCGAAGTCATCATATATTATTTCCGTTAGCTATCTATTGTGTTTTTTCTAATTTGGCTTCCGCGCCTTGGGAAGCACTTTCTGCAGTTTATATAGCTGAAGAATTAGGTGGAGATCCCATCATTCATTCCTTACTAAAAGTGACTACAGCAGGAGGAGCTTTTTTGTTAGGGTATATTCTGGCTAAGGTAAAGGTTAATCGATACGGACTGTTATTTGTAACTGCTGGAATAGTCGAAGGGATTGCTTTTTTTGTCACAGGAATGAATTCATTATTACCATTAGTATTTTTAGCTGCTTTGGCTTTAGGAGCCACAATAAGTGCAATAAATGTCCCGGAGCACACTATAATCCAAATATCTGTTGATGATGAGGATCAGCCACAAGTTTATTCAGTAATAAGTATGATTTCTTACGTCATGATTCCATTAGGAGCTATAGCTGGTGGTTATGCAGCAGCAGTCTTTGGCTCAGGAAAGGTAATTGCTGTTGGAGGGATAGTTGAGATCATTGCTGGTATTGCTATCCTACTGTTCACAAAGCTTGGGAAAGCTCAACGTATTGATATGATACGAGAGAAAGAAGGAAATTTAAAGGTTTGAGTTTAATTTTCAAATAAATCTAACAAAATGCTTTTAAAGACTTCCAAATTTTGCGATAATACAGATGATTATAAATCTTGATTTGTTATTTAGAGAAAGGATGAGAGGGGATTGACAACAACTGAAATTGCATATGAAGAAGTAGCCAATAAGATTAATAAGTGGTATACGATGATTAAAAAGCGTGAAATTGAAGATGCCATAAAGCTGAAAGATGAAATTGATTGTTTGTTGGATAGTATGGAGGAGAATCAAAATTTGCTCCTTTATTACAATCTCTTAGATGCGCGTCACAAGATGTCGGTAGACATGTTTAAATCGTCAGGGGAGATTCTCGAGAAAATTCAGAAAAGTCCTGAAATGCAAAAAACGGATGATATGCTGCAGTATTATTTTTTATTTTTCTCTGGTCAATACATGTTTTTCAAAAAGAAGTACATAGATGCAATTAATTATTATAAATTAGCTGAAGATAAACTTATTAAAATTGAAGACGAAATTGAAAAAGCAGAGTTCTATTATCATCTTGCCATATCATATTATCATATTGATCAATATTTCTTCTCATTGGCTTATGCTGAAAAAGCCCTAGCTATTTTCAGGGAATTTGAAGATTATGCACATCGATCAATTAGCAGTGAAATGATCTTGGGTGCAAATAAACTTGATTTATTCCGTTATGAGTCGGCTTACGAGCATTACAGCCATGCCTTAAAATTTGCAAAGGCTAAGCAGATTCCTGAGTCAGAAGGAAAGGCATATCATAACCTTGGGATACTCTATATAAGAAGAAACATGCTATCCGAAGCAAAGGACTGCTTTAAAAATGCTTTACAACTTCAAGATTATATTCAAAGCATAAATGGACTTAAATCAATTTATAACCTTACTCACGTCTTGTATAAATCGGGATATATTGAGGAAGCAAGGGAATGGTATGACAAAGGATTGAAACGTGCAGAAAAAGAAGGAGATAAGGAATATTTGGCGAAACTTACACTTGTTAACACCTTATACGATGAGTACAATGAAAGTGTGTTAACGAATTCCCTTGACATTTTAGAAAAGTTGGATTTATGGAATGATGTAGCAGAATTAACACTAGAAGTGGGGTGCTACTACAAAAAATCCGATGATATCAAGAATGCAGCAAAATATCTTGAAAAGTGTATTCATGCAAGGGATCAAATTCTAAAAGTGACGGAGGAATTAAAATGAAAAAGACAATTACCATTGCTTCTACAGTCATCTTAGCTGGTTTGGTTGCATTCGGAGTGTCTACTGGGAAAATAACAGTTCAACAAGGTGAGCATGTGCAAGTCGCTGAAAAAGCTGTCTTCTGATGCGTGTTCGAATCATATAGCTTGATTCAGTTAGTCTCTTTTAAGTGCTAACTAAACATCTTGATTAAAGCAATATAGGTTAGGCTATCTTTCACAAAGGGTAGCCTATTTTCTTTATGAAATGTATTGCATTTTTCTTTGAAATTGCTTAAAAAACAAGGGCATTTTTGACGAAAAGTATACTGTTGATTATAGTCAATTGCAAATGTTATAATCATTAATGTAATGCATTACATTTTAGAATGAGGTATTCACGAATACTTCATTAAGCAAAAGTATTGCAATGGTTTATTAATTTGTAAAGAGCATAAACTAAAAAGACCCGACTGCGGCCAACAGTCGAGTCATTGTACACAAAGCGAGCCCGTCAAGGGGCTGGCTCCTAAGGTGAAAAATAAATGGATCTCCCTAAAAGTTTAGCGGCTCAAGGGAGGTCTACTTCTTTTTAAGGTTAATGTATGTCAACAATGCTAGAAGAAACATCCCGAACATTAACATCAGAGATATGCTTTGAAACGTCGACATCATATGCATCACCCCCTTCCATAGGGGATGAGCCAAATCCTTGAGCGAGCCATTCTTTATGTACAATGAATATTATACACTAGACAACCACAATTTGGTTGTCTTTTTTGCATGTCTTTTATGCATTCTTAAGAGTGGTCTCGCATTGGGATAGATTGAAAGTAGGTATGTATTTTATTATTGGAGTCAGAGGGGAGAAACTCCCTTAAGCACTACATGCTTAACAAAGTCTCTGAGTACCTGAAGTAAAACCTTAGCATCCTCTTTGTTTAATGTCATCAGCTCCTCAGTCGAAATTCCATCATTGATTTCAATTCTTAAACTAGGTTCAGTCACTATGGCTGATGAAATCTCTACAGTATTTTCTTCAGTGTTTTCTGAATCATTCTGAGGAGGGACATCAGGAAGTGGAGATGAAACAAGCCTAAGTTTAATTGATTTCTCCTCTCCGGTGTTAATATGCACTTCTGAAAAATTTGATGGATAGGGGGAGTATGTAACAGTCGTTTTCATTAAATCATTCCTTCACATTATTGTCTAGGCTCTTCATAATCCATTGCTTGATCGCTATCAGAGATGCCTTTAGTTGTTGGGTCTTTGATGATTCCTAAGAAAGACAGGTAAATTAAGACTGTATCTACAATGCCAAGAGAGATTTTAAGCGAGTTGTCCAATTGAGATAAATCGATGTCCATTATACCCAGGCCAACTAACCCCGCAATAATTCCCTGTATCATAACTGCAGTTTGTGAAGCTAATGCAGTAAGAAAAAGCTTATTATTTAAACGAACTTTCCAGTTGATTTTAGTCATAATACCAATCTCCTTTACTTATTTAAGTCCAAAATGTATAAGCAGCCATGCACCGACTAACGTTGCGATTACGGTAGGTAAAACCTTGTACATGAGGTCTTTACCAAATTGACCTGGATCAATTTTTCTATTGGAATCTGATTGTTCCAGAATGCCCACTCGATTATCGAGTTTTTCATATGACTTGCTTAGATTTTTTAAGCTGTTATTCATCTCAGTCAATGTGACAAATTGTTCGCGCGATTGTTTTTGGGCATCTTTGTTTATTTCGATTTGTTGTTCCATAAGAGTTGTTAATCGACTCATGTCTTCCGTTCTTGCTTCTAAATTTGTAATTTTTTCTTGATGATTTTTCATTTTTTCTTCTAAGACACTTAACCGTGTGTTTACATTTACTTCAGCCACAAATTCAACCGTCCTTTATCAATAATAAAGGAGGTGTACGTTATCCCACGTTGTTCACCTCCAGTAGAAATAGAGGATACCCATTGATCAGCTAAGATCAGCAGATATCCTTAATGATATTTAAAGATCAATTAGACTCTTGTGCCAAACTGACCTGAAACATAACCGCGTCTGCCATTGTAAATGACTTCCCAATAGCCTTTAGGGTTATTTTTCCCTTTCACTGATCCAGAAATGTCAATTTTGCTGCCAAGTTTAACTGTTCCGATATTCTTTGAATTGTTACGATCAGGCTTGTCCATAACAATTGCAGCATTTGATACTCCAACAATTTTAATTTTTCCCACAGATTTAATTGAGGAAGATCCAGAGCTGGATTTTGATGCTGTTGATTTAGAAGGGGAGGAGGCAGTCTTAACACTTCCTGAAACTTCGACATATTTATCAGAAGCAGTGATATAATATGTTGCTCCTTTAGAGTTTTTAACCTTGTACTGATAAGCGCTTCCTACTTTCACTTTTTCAACAACAGTAGGGAAACCATAGCCTTTATTCACCGTGCCAACAACATCTTTGTCTTCCCATGAAGGTTTAGAATAAAAGCGAAGTCCGTTAACTTTTGATTTCAGGGAACCACTAGCAGCAGAAGAGGAAGAAGAGCTTTTCGTACTTGAAGGTGCCGTAGAATTAGAAACTGTCTTATTCCCAAGTAGGCTATCAACTTTTTTACGGAATGCGGTAAGTTTGCTTGAGTCACTTACCCAAGGAGCAGGACAGTTCTTGTTCGTTACATCATAGTGGCGGACGATTTTTTCTGTAGATAATTTGAATCTTTTGCAAAGATCAGCCACCAATTCGGCAGCATTCTGCACAGTCTCATCATGAATTGTACCGTTTTTCTCTACACACATTTCAACACCAATTGCTGTTTGGTTAGCATTGGGTTTAAGGAAGCTCACATAGCATCGATTTTGATCGTGTGCATGATAAGCCATTTCGTTTTCAGGGATAATGTATTGTGCTTCGTTTCGATCTACAAAGTAATGTGCGGAAGCAAAACGTTTATCAGCAATACATGTACCATTGAAATAATTTCGCTCATTTAACGCAGTAGCTCCTGGAGTTGCAGTCCAGTGCATTACAATTCCTTTAACACCAGAGAGCTTTAGACCTGGACGAGTGTATTGATTGACTTTCACAAAATTTTTTACGACTTTAACCAAATTAAATCACTCCTGTTTGTTTTTGAGCATTAAAAAAGAGACTGGCTGTTTACCAATCTCTCTCGTTCTCACATATGCTCTTGTTTTCTCTGTTTTGCTAATATGTAATTTGAATGAAATCTAAATTTTATTCAGAATTTAACCACCTCCTTTAATTAACTTGCTTGATTTACAATAGGCTTCTGATAATAAAATTCTGAATTTGGAATATAGTTGGCAGATTCAACGATGCTGCTATTTGCTGAAGTAACCAAAACCCCAGCAATTAGTTTTTTTGAAGAGGAGTAGATGTCATTGTTCCGGATTGATATGTGTTTGCATTTGGTTGTGATATAGATTCCGTTGTAGCGGTTGAGTTCCTTGTTTCCCATATTCACAACTGTATTACTATGGACTTGAGATTTTTGGGTTTCATTTGTTAGATGGATACCGTGTCCGCCACCATTCATGACAATGTTATTATTTACTTGAACTGATTCACTATTAGATTCAGAGGAAGAGACATATATCCCGGTAATGGCTGTTTCAGAAATCGAATTCTCTGTAATATTTCCAAAACGCGCACCTACAGCAACGATGCCGTTGTAACCAATCTTTTCAAGGTGGTTCGTTTTAATTTTTATAAAATGCGCTTCTTTAATATAGATACCATCTGCATTATTTGCCGTATTTTTAATGGTATTGTTATGAACGATTACATTTAAAAGAGTGCCGCCTTTACCTTGTCCCCAAACTCCAATACCTCCAAGCAATCCACTAGCAAGGGTCGTAGTATCAATTGTGTTGTTCTCAATGGTTATGTTTGATTGTTTTTGTGAACCGTTAGTTTGTTTACCTTCAAGGTTCACAGTATCCTCTGGTTTATCTAGAAGGGGAGAATTTATAATGATACCTGAACCGCAATTCGTAATTTGGTTGCCAGCTATATAAACATCATTCCATGCATAAGCTCGAATTGCATCATCTTGTGTACCATGTATCTTGTTCTTTTCTATTCTAATGTTCTCATGCGATATCCCAATATAAGAGCTGTGTGACTCTACGGCGCGTCCCCATGAGCCCATTTTTTCCGAAGCGCCTACCGCACATTTTTTGACAGTGATGTTCTTACATGGTGTTCCGTCAAAGCTTCCGTATTCTCCAAGAGTAGGTGGATTACCATCTTTATCAAGATCAATTTGAAATGCACCTCGGTAATATTGTCCAGTAAAACCAAATGCCTTAACATTTTCAATTACCCCTGTGTCAATGCCATTAAATTCAACAGCATGTCCGCCATATACATCATAGATCGTTAAATTACGAACAGTGACATTTTTTGCATGAGCAAGTAAGATTGCTTGTCCACCCTTATAAACATCACCATTAGATCTCCAAATTCCACCTTCAATTGTGATATTAGAGTAACCATTGTAACCGGTTAGTTTTGAATTCCCTTTTTCTTTTTTGAAGTTTACAATGAAATCGTCAATGTGTTGGCGGTCGAAAACAGCATTTTCATTTAAAATTAATGATGTGTTCTCTTTGATAAATAGTGTCTTTTTTAAAATATAAGGAGTAGGGCGGGCAGGGACATATACCTGTGCTCCGCCTTTTTTGTATGCATCTTCTAAAGCGCGCTGAATACACAAGCTCATATCGAGTTCGCCAGCAATTAGATAATTTAAAACATTTAAAGACCTGCTCTCCAAATCATGATTTAATTGGTTGTGCTCATAGTCAAGACGATCTTTGAGGGTATTGTGGGTATTTGAGTGAGAATCAATATGTGAATCTGAAATTTCTGTCAGACTTTCGAATAGCTCATTAGCATTTACAACTGTTTTTCCATTTGTAATACCTGTTGTGTATATGTCTTCCCATTTATCTTTCTTTTTGTTATAAAAGCTTAATGTGTTCATTTTTCACCTCCATCTAAAATTACCGGATGAAGCATATAGCAACTCCGTAACTATCTTTTTTTGAATATGGTTTGGTAATTTTCATTACTCTCCATCTGCTATTTGGATTATCAGTTTTGGTTGCAATTCCGTTATTAGCTTCGAAATAATCTCCGACGCTCAAAGTGTCATCAATTCGAACAAAAACCTGTCCTACAAGTCCAACAACATTCCATTCATCTCTTTCAGTTCTTGATGCATAATCTGTTGATGGATCGTATTCTTCATTCTCAACAGGGACACGATATGTTTTCCCATGCTCGTTGATCAACTCTTTATAAACCAATCCACCAAATTCATTTTTTTTGTAGCGACCTTGCCAGTGAAATGTAGATTCACCTAAAACAAAGCCTGCTGTCTCAGAAATTACACCTAATAAAAAGTCACCCTTTTCAGCTTTTCTGATTTTGTCGCCTTCTAATGTCACTAGATAGCCAGTGTCAATTTTTTGGCCATCTACACTTTCGAAGTACTCGGCATAGTCACTGAACACAGAAGAGCCAGTTATTTTTCCACTGGCCTTTATGTTTCCTGAAAACGAGCTGATATCCCATTTGATATTTGCAGTAGAAGCTTTTGATCCGTCGCCATAACCACCTACAACATGATAGTTCATATCGTTTATAACGTTGTTCGATGAGAGAACAGTTTTAGCATATCCACCGTCTTTGTTTGTCGTATGTGAGTTATTAGATGTAATAACTGCAGCTCTACTCCCGTGAACTGAAGAGCCACCGGATGAGGCAATAGCAGCAGTACGAATTCCTCTTGTTATTGTTCCTCCGGTGGAGCCAATAACTGCGGATCTTGTGCCAGTTGCTTTTGAATTAGAAGAAGCGATGACGGTGGAGTCGTGTCCAGATGCTACGCACCCAGCGCTTGAGCTTAAAAGTGAGGATGTGACGTTTTTTACCTCGCCACTTGAGGATGCAATTCGCGTCCCGTTTTTTATTAAGTTTGGGACAAAAGAATAATCTACACCTGCAATCGTTGCAGCTTTTTTATATTTCTCAACAGAAATCCCGAATAAGCTTGCTTGAGAGTTAGAGCAATATACTCCAACGCTGTCACTTTTTCCATACCCAATTAGGCTTGCATTTGTAAGCCTAACGTTTTCGGTGCCACTCCCAATACGCACTCCCACTCTGGCTGACTCGAAACTGTTAACATTTGAAATATTTACGTTGTCTGATTTCTGATCTCCACCATAAACATAAATGTCAGCCTCTGCAGTTTTAAAGTTTGACACTGAAATGTTGTTCAGGTTTATATTTCTCGATTTATACTGAGTTGCAATAACAGGATTCCCTTTATAGTCATATGAAGGATCTCCGATTGCAGTGAAGTTATTTACATTCACATTTCTGAATGCGGAAATAACCAGCGCTCTGGGTGCAAGATCTTTATAGAGACTCCCAAATTGAGGTCGAAGAGAAGTGCAGTTAGTAGCACTTACGTTGAATGCACTCTTAGATATAGGATCTGAAGCAAGGTGGTGTCCAATATGTCTAAAGTCAAAAGATCGAATATCATTTTCTGATGAACAATTTACTAAATGCACATTTTGAGCAGCAGGGGCGATACTGTGAGCTTTAACTTCGAAACCTCTACAATTATTTTTACTGTGACAATTGTTGAACCAAATGTGTCTAGAGCCGTCATCAGCTTCATATCCATTGGTATTACTTACTCCAGTGTTGTGAGCAGATCCATTACCGTTATAAGAGTAGCAGTTTGAATGAAATACGAAGTCAGAGAAGTGGGTTGTAAAACCATCATCCCCAAAATTCCAAGCTGTACAACTGTCAATCCAAACATACTTAGAACCCTTTGGTTGATAATAATTAGCCCCATCAGAAGATGAATTGTACTTAGGGGAAGTAACATCGAATCCATGCAATCCAGCGTCTTTCGCATGAACATTTTTAATCCAAACAAACTGACTATTTGTTATATTTACGCAGCTTGCATTTGGCCCCGATCCGATTTTGTTGTTTTTCTTATTTAAATTCCAGTCAGCGAGGAGATTTTCGATTTGAATATAGGAGTTGCCATTCGTGTAATCTTTATTAGTGATGACATGGGTAGTGGGGGAGGTATCTGGATGAAGTTTAATTATAGATTTTGCGCCAGTTCCATATAGACGAGTAAATGAAGGAATCTTAATACCTTTAACCATGTAAGTCCCTTCAGGAACAAATACATTAGAAAATCCACTTCCAAGAGCTTTTTCAAATGCAACAGTATCATCAGTTAAGCCGTCACCTTTTGCCCCATAATCTTTAACATTCACGCTGCGTTGAGCAAATTGATTAATTATCTTATCGACTAATGTGTCACCAATTGTCTTGAATTTGGAGACATCGCCAATAATTTTCTCGATGCTGTTTATATTGTTTGAGATATTTTCTATTTCTTTTTCAAATTGGTTTTGAACATCCGTGATGTCCTGTTTTACATCCCCAATTTGATTAATCACTTCTTTGAATTTTAGTGTGATCATTGGAGCTGTCCATCTTTCGCCGTCTGAACTTATTGCCTCAAGTTCAATAGATACCCACTTTTCCAAAAGGGGATCATAATATTTCAAAAAATTCATCATTTACCTCCTAAATTGTTATTCGATCTTGAGCCATATTTGATTAGTAAGGGGAGCAGTCTCGGATTTTTTGATTCTTGCTGCAAATGGTGAAACAGGTGCTTGAAGCCATAGGTGATTAACGTTATTTGGGGGAACTTCACTTACAATAACGTTGAACCCGTCATAGACATCTGAAACTCCGATATCGATCCAGTCATAACCGTCCCATCTCCACTCAACATGAGTATCTTCTGTGACTACTGTCCATCCAATTTGAGGGTTTGGGTAAGTGGACATGATATCTGTGTATGTATAGACTTTAGGAAGGTATACTTTCCTTGTTTCAGCGACTACGTCTTCATAATCTGAAGTCGCATATCTTGTCCATTTCGTAATCTTTTTAGATTCTTCAGTTGCCTTTTCTGATTCTTCCGTAGCTTTTCGCGTTCTTTCTGTTAATGAATCCAGCGTTTCAACAACTTCATTTCCGTTTCTTTTAGTCCATATACGAGATCCAGGAAAGTAGTAAGCTCCTTCACCGCTGTACTTAAACTGGAGTGATTTACCTTCATTTGATGCATTAAAAAAGACAACTCCGTTAAGGTAATCAACCTTAAAAAAGTCGTCTTGTAATTCACCGTCTTCTACTTCTTTCCACACTTTCCCGTCTCCTGAGACTTCGACTCTCATCTCTCTATTAGGTATTTCAGTTAACTGGGCTTTTCCGTTATAGATGACTTGAGTTTCACTGTAAAGTTGATAAGGATCATCAACCGATCCTTTTCTTTTTTTCGACAAGATGGGATCGTTATATATTTTTGGAGTGTCTTCCAATATATCCACCTCCGTTTAGTTTTGTTTGTAAGCTTCCCAAATATATTTTACATTCAACTTGTTGCCGCGAGTGTTTGTGTCTGAACCAGTAACAAAATAATTCAGGTTCAATGATCCATATGATTTGTCCCCACCCTTAAGGTAAGTACCCGCATCACCGTTCTGGAACGAATAACCGCCTAAGTTGTTTTGTATAATTAAAGCTGTATCGTCTGATGATGTGGGATAGATTTTAACAACATTCGGTATGAAATTAAGACTTATTGATCTACTCTGTTTGCCGTCTCCAACATATTCCCCTATGGCATATTGCGGGGGAGAAGGGACATCAGATTTTAGCGCATACTCTGAAGAGTTACGGCCTCCAAGTTGAGTAGCACTCCCAGTAATTGATGCATTAATGGTTCCAGTTTCATCTCTGACGGGTATAGAATAAGGGGAAGCAGCAACTTCTGCTGTATATCCATTCAATGAATCGGCCGATCCTGCAGATTGCTCAATCCATTTTTCTCCGTTAAATAATTCTTGTTTATTGGTATCTGGATTAATCCAAATTGTATTGACCTCCGGATTAACAGGTCTTTCTTTAGACACAGATTGGATAAGTCCATTTACTCTTCCTTTGACTTCTGTGATAGCAGAAGGGAGGTAAGGGTTCTCTGTAATATGTTTTGACTGGACAATATCAGAAAGAATAATTCCAGTCCTCTCAATGTCTGCATCAACTCTACGGTAGGCTCTAACACCAAGAGTGTAGTATTTATTCGAGGCAAGTCCCGTGAATTTGTAAGAACGCTTGTCATACTTCACATTAACCATTTCTTCATGGCTCATCTTAGAACCAAAAACATATTCATCAGATGATTCACTGGAGTAGAGATAAACTTCAAATCCGTCTATATTGTATCTATCCTCATCAGAATCTGGGTATTCCCATTTTAAAACAATATCTACTGAACCATTGTCATTCAGTTCATGAGTAATTGCCGTTCCATCTGATGCGACGGTAGGAGCTGTAACTGGGGTGGAAATGCGATCATTCCGGATTTTAAAATTCTCAGCGGTATTCATCCAGTCAATTTTTCTAATTGCATAGTCGTTGTTTATATGACTGACTGTATAAACGAGTTTGACCATCTTTTCTTTAACAGTTTCAACTCGTTTTGAATTTGACACAGTCAAATTAATCTTATTAGCCTCAAAGTCAAAGGTCATTTCAATTACTTTTGTTTTAACATCAATTCCAAGGCGATCATGCTGTACTCGAACAATATCTCCGATAGAAAGCCTGTCCCAATTTTGATGCTCACTTAAGATTCCAAAGAAATTAACTATGCTCATTGTAATATTGATTGGAGGGGTGTTGCGTTTTTTCATTTCCTCAAGTCCGGCTTCATAAAGATCAGTTTCATCATAAAGATTGTCATTAGTCCATTCTTGTTCATTTATAAATTCCGCCAATTCTTCCTTGAGTTCATCATTAAGGTGGCTTTCGAGCGTCAATTTTCCCTTTAAAAGGGTTATTTTATCCTGAATGTCCTTAATCAGTTTTTCTTTTTCTTCTATTTCCTTCTTTTTCGATTCAATTTCAACTTCTTTAGCTTTTCGCTCTTTTATAAGCTCGGCAGTTGGATCTTTCGCTTCTGTTGCTACTGCAATTTTATCTAAAATTATTTTGTATTCTAAATTAAGTTTTGCCTTTTCTGCGTTAAGTGCTGAAAGTTTCTTTTCTTCCTCGGTTTGTCGAGAGAGAAGGGAAGAGAATGTTTCAGTTTGGGAATCGATGAACTCATTAAAATCGAGAATAGCATGACATAATTCATCGCTCATTTCGTAACTGTGAGTTATCACCTTGCGATCTTTATCTCGCTCAAATGGATAAAGAAAATATGTGAAATCTTCTATATAAGCTTGCCCAGTTGGATTAGCAGCGTTTATTGAGAGATCGTCTTTCCCAGTTACATAAAGCCTGGTACAGACTTCTTCAAGTTCCTCAGTGTCTTCTATCGAATCCAAATACTGACCGTATTTTAATCTCATCCCTTTGTAATTTGATACTTCATCTTCAGTATAGAAATGCACCTTTTTTTCTATGGTGTCAAATACAGGGACAGCTTCGAATGTCTCGCATATTTTAAAGAGGAAGTCTAACTTTGTAGAAGAGGTAATATCAAAACTGCGGAATTTTTCATTGAATAGAGGATTTATGTATCCAGCTTTCCAGTTTGTGTTTGCAAAACAGTCATTTGTAACTTGTTGCATATTGTAGGAAGTGACTTCATATCTTCTAACTTTTCGATAGCTCAATTGATGTCCAAGTGACATGCACGTAAATGTCAGTAATTCATTGTCTGCACCAGTTTTTTGCTTTGTTTTAATAATGAACCATTCATCTTTGAAGTTGTAGGCAGAAAGCTTGACGAGCCTTCGTAATTTCAGGCGCTTGAGATGCGGATTCTTAACCCATTGTTTGTCTATTTCAATTTTTAAAGGTACTGCGAAAGACAACTCATTGATTTCGCCTAGTCTTAATGTCAAATTAACATTTGAGATATCGACAAGATTTGCGATTTTCTTTTTGTTAGCTTTAGCAAGTGAAAGTTTCGGCTTCCTTAAATTAAATGATTGCGTTACTTGTTGAAACAGTAAAGGCACCTCCTAACGATATTTAAATCTATAACTGAAAAGAATTCTACATCTTCCTGAAACTCTAATGCGGTTCATCCCATAGCCGAGTAGAAGGTATTCATCATTAAAATTATCGTAACGTTCATCTCCGTATATTGATGATTCTACAATTTCTTTTTCTCCAGTAACTGTTATGATTTCGCCATCTTCAAGATCGGTGAATTCAGAAGGGGAGGAGAAGCAACTTAAATTTTCAATTTTAACATCACCCTTACCGATCTTTTGAATTTTAAACGATGGAATGATGGTGCATTCGCCTTTGTTGTTAATCTCAAGTGTTATGTTTTCCTTTGTAGCGTCGTGCCACGGTGTAGTTATCGACCTACTGTAGGCATAAGGAGAATCGCACCTCATAGTTAGCCTTACATAGCCTTCCTTGCTGGCATTGTGAACTAAATCATTTGCATCTACAGGCATTGCATAATAAACAATGTCAAGGTTGTCACTGAAAGAAAAAGGCTGGTATGTATCAACATCCAGCCATCGTTTAATGTTAGCGATTCTTTTTTGATTCCAGTGATCCTTTATATAAAAATTAAGATTGAATTGCTTTGGGTCACGTTTTTTCCCTTCATAGAAGGGTGTATCATTACCCTTGATGGAGGTTTCATTAATTGATGAGGTAGCTAGGAATGTTTCTTCAACTAACCCTCCATCAGTATTGACGTTTTCAACACCCATATCTGTGGATTTTTCGTTCCCGAAAATAAAGTACAGGCTCTCTCTTATCATTGACGATATACCACCATCCTTTCAAAAAAACAGAAAGAGTCGACATCTTGCCGACTCTAAATTTTAACCCCTCTAGCTGATACAATGTTAAATGCTTCTCCTAAGAATTTATTTGCATCATCTTTAGAGCCAGTCATCTTATCTACATTAAAGTTAAAATTAAATGTTTGGTTACTTGTCGTTTGATTAGATGCAGCATTAGGGGAAGGGAGTGTAGCTTTTGTTTGGATATCTCCAAAAATGTTTCGGGTGAGCTCAACAATTTTCAAGACATTGCTTGTATCAGCTTTATTTAAAACAAGTTCTTGTTCATGGAGCATTGCAAGTCTTCCTGAACTGCCCCATGTTCCTGTATAGCCACCCACATCAAAAGAGGCAACTTTCTTACCTGTGGTATTTCCAGCGACTACAACATTTAAAGCTTTGGAGGCTTCTTTAAGCTTATCAATTAGATTGTTGGAGATACTCTTACCAATAGATTCCATGTTGCTGTTAATGAACTTTGAAAACTCGTTAAGCTGCTTGGCGATATCGGTAATCTTTCCATTCATCAACTTATCCTCAAGCTTTTTAAATGCTCTTTCGTCGTTGACAAGATCATCATACTTGGTGTTTATTGATTTCTCATCTTTTTCAAGTTGATCCTGTAATGCTTCTTTACGTTTAGAATTCTCACGATCCTTTAAAAATTCATCAAGATCTTGTTGTTGTTCTTGGAGTTGCTTATCTAAATCTTTTAGTTTTGCTTTTGCCTCATCTGAATCATCGAGAGACAGTTTGCTTATCTTGTCTTTTGTTTCTTGAATGGCATCCTGTTTTTCTTTAAGGGATTTCTGGAACTTGGCTTCGTCGTCTTCTTTATCAATTTCATCGATTATATCTTGAGTTGCTTTTCGATGTGCTTCCAGCTCAATATCACGCATCTTTTCGTACATTTCTTTATAAATTGAAACGACTTCATCTGCGAGTGATTTATAGATATCTTTAATGGACTTCTTGGTGTTATAAAGCTCCAGGTTGTATTCCTTCTGTTTATCCTTCCAGTTTTCAATTTCCTCTGTGATTTGTTTCTGGATGTCAGGGAAACCTTTAGCTGCCTTTTTCTGTGCTTCAAGTTGCTTAATGTACTTTTTTGCTTCAGCTTGTTGCTGTTGAATCAATTTTATTTGCTGACTGTAGTACTTGACTTTTTGATTGTCATCCTCAGTCATTTGAATCTTGATATCAACATCTTTAAGCTTGGATTCAGTTTTCTTAACAGATTTCTCAATATTATTGAGTGTCTGGTCAACCTGTGACTGAATTAGTTCCCCTTGTAGCTCTCTAACTTGGTCTTGCAAGGAGATGAGATCTAATTTAGCCTGTTTCAGCTCTTCTCTTAGTTGATCGCGTTGAGCATAGTTAAGTTTTTTATTTGTTTTTAACTCTTTGTTGATCCAGTTAATTTTTTGTTGTTGAATTTTGCGTTGCTCGTCAACAGCTTTCTTCTGCTCATTTGTATATTTGCGAAATTCCTTGCTGTCAGAAAGGTAACGTTTGGCTAAAGACTCATTTTTAGCAATTTTGACTTCTAGATCAGATTTCCGTTTATCAAATTCATCAAGCTTGGATTGAACCAATTCGTATTGCAGGTCTTGAATTTGATCATTAACTGCATCTAAATCACCTTGCAAACCGATTAAATCCGATTTTGCCTGTGAAAGGGCTTGTTGTCTTTCAGCTTCAGACTGAGAAAGATCTGAGGTTAAACCCTGCATATACTTTTCTGGGTCAATTGGTTTGCCATTTTGCTCAATTTGTAGGTGGAGGTGGTTTCCTGTTGAGTGTCCAGTGCTTCCTACTTTACCTATTGTTTGGCCAGCAGATACAACATCACCTTTCTTAACTTTAAGGCCGTTTTGCATGTGCATATATTTTGCAACTGTTCCATCATCCTGTTGAATGACAACCCAGTTACCTGCTGTTTTTGAATAGGTAGCGGTTATGACTTTACCAGCTTTCAATGCTTTTACAGGGGTTCCAGCTTTGGCTGCGAAGTCGGTTCCTTTGTGAGGGGAGGAGCGGAGACCACTTTCTTTTTGGCCAAACTTTGAGCTTACTCTAAATCCATTCGCGCTGGTATAGTAATTAGCGATTTTTGATGTCGCGGTAGATAAGCTCTTATTGTAGTTAGAAAGAATAGTCTTAACGTAATTTTGTGTTTCTTTGAAAGGAGGGACGCCACCATATTTAATAACGTTTCCTGGCCCCGCGTTGTAAGCAGCTAAAGCTTTCTCGATGTTTCCGCCAAACTTGTTAAGCATCTGAGAAATATATTTTGTGCCGCCCATAATGTTTTGGTAGGGATCATATGCATTTTTTACACCTAGACTTTTTGCAGTACTAGGCATGAGTTGCATTAAACCCATTGCTCCAGCGCTAGAACGAGCTTTGGCATTGAAGCTTGATTCTTGTTTAATAATTGCCGCGATTAGGGCAGGGTCAACACCATATTTGCTTGCCGCAGCATTAATGTAAGAAGAGTATTTTCCGGAATATGATCCTCCAGAAGAATATGAGCCTGATGAAGAACCAGAAGAGGAAGAGGAGGTAACAAGTCCAGTTTGAGGAATATAACCAGATTTGATTTGCTGTTTCAGCAGTTTAATCTGATCTTGCATCAGCTTTTTCTTACGCTCTAATGCCTTGATTTCCTTATTGATTGCGTCTCTGTATTTTTGTGACCATTTAGGATAATCATTGGTTTGCTTGTTGTATTTCTCAAATTCCGCATTTACTTTTTCAAGGGATTCTTTATATTTATCAATGACGTATTTGGATTTCTCAGTTTCTTTGCTAGCTTTTTCTTGTTCATCAGAATATTTCTCAAGGGACGTACCAACTTCATTTAAAGATGAGTTGGCCAATTCAGCCATTTTATCCAGATCTTCTAACTGTCCAGTGACGTCGCTCAACTCGTTTATTTCTTTAATGATTGGCATTGCCATCTGGATATTGCCACTTTCCATCAAAGTGTCTACTTGTTTTCTCATTTTGGAAAGATTGGCTTGCGCATCGGCAACAGTCTGGATTGATTTGACCTCTAAACCATAGTTCTTTATTTTCTTTACTGTTGCGTTTGCCTGGTTGATTAGATCCTGTTTAACTGACTTTTGCATGTCGTTGTATGCTTTAAGTTTTGCATCACGTAGTTTTATGATAGCATCTCGGTTTAATTTAACTACGCCGTTTTCAACACTAATAGCTCCAGCCAAGTCTTTTTCTTTTTGAACCAGTTTCATTGCTTCAGCAGCTGAGATGCTTTTTCCTTCAGCCATTTTCTCAAGCAGTTCATTGAGAGGGGAGATGGAGTCAGCAAAAGAATCATATGCTTCATTTTGAAGGGCAGAAATAGCTAGTTCTGTTTGTTGAGAAGCCACCAGATCGTCCATTACAGCTTTTATTGCCTCTAGATCACCTTTGGCATCCTTGAGTTTTTGACTTAAATCTTCAACTTCTCCTGTTAATTCGCTTACACCTTCACCATTTTCATCCCAAGTGATCTTTGCAGAATCAGCAGCATTTTTTGTAGAGTCTATAGCATTCTTTAGGTCATCATAAGATAAGGAAAGTTTGTCAGCTTCATCAGAACCTTTGATTTGTTGGTTAATTAAATTCTGAAGTGCTTGAGATGCTCTTGAGAAATCAACTTTATTTCCTGATTCTAATGCTTTCTGAATGTCATCCATGTATTTTGAAACATTAATGGAAAACGACTCTAATTCATCAGAAGTCATCTTACTAAAGTCAATTTTATTGAAGGCTTCGTTAATATCTTTGGTTAACTGAGGGTTGATTTTAAGGGAGTTATAAGCGTCAACAGTTTGTAGCACCTGTTCTCTAAGTTTAGCTTGAGAACTAGATAACTTTTGGTTGACTTGAAGAGCTTGTTGTTCAGCTTTAATTCCAAAATTTTTATAATCACTGTCGCTGTCGAAGATATCCCAGAATGGTCGATCGTTGTTTTTATAATGGTCTGCGACTTTTTGATACTCTTTCATTTCATCAGTCAGATTACTGATATCACTGAGGGTTTCTTTAAAGTTGCTATTTGCGCCAGTTTGAATATCTTTTTTGTTTAATTCGGCTAATTCTTTGGTGTACTTTATGGCATCTTCTAACGCTTCATTATTTTTAATGATGGCATTACCTTGGGAGTCATAGCCAGAAATCAAATTAGGGAACGTTTGTGCTAATTGTTGCGTGACCTGTAGATATTCTTGCTCCTTGTCAGGGGAGAGGGAACCGTTATCTTTTGCTTTTTGCAGCTCTTTATATTTTTGTATTAACTGATCGGTCTGTTCTTTATTTGTGGTTATTGCTTCAACGCTTTTCTTTTGTGACTCTGCAAGCTTTTCTTGTTCTTGTTTAGCATCAGAAAAAGCAGAGACAAGTTTTTCGATTACGAAGCCTAAAGCCATGAAACCTGCACCAACAACTGTCGCAACCATTAATCCTCTAAGCGCAGTTTTCAGTAAGCTCGATGCAACTGCTGCACGAGTCATACCCGTACTTAAACCTATACTTGCAAGTGTTTCTTGTCTCATTGCAGAAGTACCGAGCACTAGTGCGGTTGCAAGAGTTCTTACATTCTTACTAAGAAGGAGAGTAACTGCGCTTGCTAATGCAAAAATACTTGGCAGGAATCCAATCGTTTTTATAACTTCTCCACCGACTTGAACGATGTCTCTTAATGCTTCGGCAAAAGCAATTATTCCATCAGAGAGGAAAGCTTCACCTGCATTTGCTGCAAGACCTGTCCAAGCAGCAGATAATCTGTTTAGGCGACCTTCCAAACTTTCAGAGTAGCGTTCTTGCTCACGCATGGCGCTGTTCTGGCTATTCATAGCACTAGATGTCGCAGAAATTGCGGTGTCAAAATTTTCCATCAATCCTAGGAATCTCGTATTTTGGAACATGCCCGCTGTTGATACCCCGATTTGCTGCTTCTGTGCCTCAGAGAGGCTGTCCCACTTAGAAGCAAGATTCTCAAGAATTTCAGATACAGGTATAGCTTCTCCACCTACATCTTTAACTGCAATTCCTACACTCTCAAGACTTTTAATGGCTGCTCCATTTGTTTGGATTCTGGCGAATATTGTTTTTAAGGCGTTCAATTCTGTTACTTTCACCAAAAGGCTACTGACCATTATAAATGGCGGTGAGGCGCTTCAACCTCACTCTCTATGTTTCCATAGAGTTCAGACTGTCGCTTCACATTTCTGTGTCTCTTCACTCAGTCGTTCAGGCTACCATTACGCTTGCCCCTTGTCGTCCTCGACTAAACGTTAGGAGTTCCAAGTCAATCAGAAGAGATTTAATGTCAGCAATCATTTTACCGACAATGTTACCACTTTCTTTAGTGGATGATTGAATGGCTGTAGTATCGAATCATTCCATACAACTCGCTACATTGTATGCGCTGTTTACTGCTTATAGTTACCTATAAGTCTAGACTATATCTTCATCCCATTGGGATGCCTCCCGTTTCGATTTAAGGGGGTCTCACCCACGCCAATAACTTGCGCCCTACTCGTTTTGCGGAATTTCACCGCCTATGCGATAGTCGTTGAACGTTCCTCAAATGAGGCTTCGCTGCTGATTGTCCTATAAGGAGTTCCCAGCAATTAGAGAGGTTTGTTACCTTTATATTGCTACAAAGGAGGACTAAGCTTAATCCCAATAACTCTTCCATACTCACGCCATATACTTTTGCAGCGGCAGCTGACTTTCTCATTGATTGAGCCAAGTCCAATGTACTTGTTTGGAAATTATTATCAACCTCGTTCAATGCATCGGCGATTTTTAAGCTGTCTTTAGATTGAATTCCGAAGTTGACCATCGCTGCTGTGAGAGCTTTAACGGTATCTTCAGGTTGTAGTTCACTAATGTTCTCCATCATTTGAGCTGTCTTGGTTAGATCTAATAGCTCATCATCTTTGTAACCCATACGCCCAAATTCGTTCATTATAGTTAGAACATCTGAAGTCTTGTTTGCTAACTCATCACTCAAATCAATAGATTTTTGAAGAAGCTCGTTAAACTTATAATCAGGTAAGTCCATAACCCGTCGTAAGCCAGTCATTTGAGTGTCAAGCGATATTACTTGGCTGGTGAGATCTTGAAGCAGTCTCAAAGGTGCATAAAAAAGTGTCATAGATGCCATCCACACAGGCACGCGGGACATTGCTACTTGAAGCTGCTCTCCAAAACTCATTGTCTGCCTTGTAGTAGCAGCAATGTTAGAGGACATTTCCCTAAACTGCACATTAAGACTAGCCATCTGATTTCTTAGATTAGGTGTCCTTGCAGTTAATTGATTAACTGAATTCAAATACTGTTGAAGCTGTTGATTACTTGCATTGCTCAATGAGCTGCCGTATCTGTTTTGCAGGTTCTGAGTATTTACCTGTGCTTGTCTTCTATATAGTTCTAACTGCCTTTCAAGCTCTTTAGTCTTTGCAACTGCTGCTGACTTGTCATCAAGAGTCTTAAGCTTGACTCTGAGTGCTTCAATTTGTTCTGTAGACTGAGCTAAATTAATTTTTCTTCCAAGAGAGGAGAGGGTGACTTCAGACAGTTGCCCTTGCTCTTTTAGTCTTTGTAGGCTTACTCTAAGCTGTTCGATTGCTTTTCTTTGTTGATCAATATTTGTTACAGTGGTTGAGTTTTTAATATTCCCATTTTGGTCGAGATTGTACGTAATATCCTTAAAACCATCACGATTTTTTTGAGTAGTGCCTGTCTTGATACCTTGAGCATTTTGACGTTCAATTATCTTTTGAGCTTGGCCAAGCTTTTGAATTTCAGAGGTTAATTTTGCTGTTTCTTGAGTTTCTTGACGAATCTTTTGATTTCGATTATCAATCGTCTTAATTTCTCGCTGAAGTATTTCTCCATTCTTTTTGTGCTGCTGAATGATTTTTTCAGTTGTCCCATCAGCATTCTTAATGACCGTTTGTGTTTCTTTAACTGTCTGATTGTAATTCTTAAGATTTTTTTGATATGTTTCAATTGCAGAAGAGAATTCTTTGAGGGTTTTTAAAGCAGAAGCATCAATATTTGTTTGGAGCTGAAGGGAGTTTAACTTAGATTGTAGTGTTTTAAGTTGCTTGTTAATTTGTTCAACTGATTGAGCGGAGGTGTCGGCAACTGGAGTTACTACAATTTTTAATTGTTGACTCAATTAATAATCACATCCTTTCAAAGAGGAGAGAGTGGGGGAGATGAGAAAATAAAAAACTCTGCATTCAAGCAGAGTCGAAAATCACTTTATGTATAAGAATTAGTTGTCTTCATCGATTTCTTCAGTATCCTCAATTTCAAGTCCCATATTAGAGGCTGGAAGGGTTATCTTATCCCCGTCAAAATTTGTTAATGTTATTTCTTTCAGCTCTTCAAATTCACCAAAATCCAAAAGATCGTATTCGGTTAATCGTTTGGCTTCATCTTCAGAGTTTCCAAGTGTTGTTTGGCAAGCGGCTATAGTCAATGTCAAATGATTAACGTATTTTTTCATTTTGCTCAACTCCCTAAGCCAAGATATTATGGTTTTTAAATTTCTTTTTAAGCCCATCAAAGTTGTCTTCTAAATCCCTAGGGTATAAGGAAATTAAAGTGATATTGTTTTTTTGACATATCTTTTTCTTTCTTAGAACTTTTTTTCTGTATGCCTCTAATGTAACTAAGCCAAAGTACTCTACAATAATATTATTAATTAACCAATCACATCTTAGTTTCCCAGCCTCTGAATCATTAATTATTTCGCTATAAAAAACTTCTTTTTTATACTTTATATCATTTTGATAAAGAAAATTTGTTATCTTCATTTCACTTTCTGACAAACATAAGTCTCCATTCAAAGAAATAAACTTCCTTACTTTCGAAAAATTAACTACGAAATCTCTATGAATGCCTAACTTGGAAGCTTTCCAGATAATGTCCTCTTTTGAAAAAGGGGTGAGATTTTTCAGTAAATCACACCAATCCGTATTAGGATAATGCGATTTTAAATATTGAATTTGTTTTTCTGACCAGCGATTGTTACGGGATAGATTTACATTCATTTTTTTCAATTGATAGTAAATTGAGGCGGAATGTGAATAGTTGAAGTGATTGGCTATTTCCTGTATACTGTCTCCCGCCAAATACATTTCCTTCATTTTAAATAAATCATCGTCTGTGAAATCTTTTTTTTCCATATTAATTGGTAGGCCAGCCTTTTTTAGCGCATTATTCCAAGACCCGAAACGGTTTGTGAAGGTATCATAGTTTAAATCATTTCCCACAAAATCTTTTGCAACAGGGGTTCGATTGTATTTGTCGTAGAAATTCTTCAAAAAAGTTATTAAATACTCATTTGAGAATTTCTCCTTTCCAAATTTAGCCTTATAAGATCTTTTCAGTCCAAGGCTATTGGCTTTATGCTGTATGGTGCTTTTACTCCTTTTCTTAATAAGAGCATTGTTTATTTCTTCATAAGAATAGTCAGCATACATACGCTTTAAGGTTTCGATGTCATCAACATACCATCTGTCACTAGTCATTACTCCAATACTCTCTAAAAACTTTACCCATCCCCCAAACTTTCGTTCGTAAACAGATGGGGAAGGGGAAGACGGATTTTTCTTTAAATCCTCTAAACTAGGGTATCTTCCAAGATCGTTCTTTAATTTCCAGTAAAAATTAATCAGATCCTCTTTTGTGAACTTTCTTTTTAAGGGTTTTCTGTAGTGAATTGAACAGTTGCATCTTGGGCTCTGTTTAACTGAACTCCATGTTCGTTCAGTTGGTTTTCCACATGGGCAAATAAGCAACATTTTTGAATTTGTATTTACATATTTCCCATCGGCTATTGAAAATCCATGTTCTTTTAGAAAGTTTTCAACATATGAAAAATCTGTTCTCTGTTTTTCAGCATTCTGATTTATTGCACAATCCTTACACCTTTGTCCTGCTCTAAATTTATTCCAAGTCTTATAATCTTTTTTTCCACACGAACAGATATAAGCCATCTTAGTAGAGCTATTAATATACATGGATTCAAGGAGCTCACAATTATTCTCTTTGAAAAATTTTTTCACATATTCAAAGTCTAGTTTATTCGGCTTCTTTGCTTTTTTTCTTACACATTTATTGCATTTTTTATGATGGCTGTTTCTAAATGAATAAAAATTTGTAGTTCCTATTTCTCCGCAAACACATCTGTAAGAAAGTATCTGCTTAACATTTTTAAATTCTGAAATAAGTTCACATCCATGTTTCTTGAAATAATCTCGCACAAATTCATGAGTGTATATTTGAGCCAATGATGTTCTCTCCCTTTTTAAATCCGTCCCAAGATATTTTTACATTATGTACTTTGACTGTTCCAAGAACTTTTCCATTCTTATGAAGTAGGGTCAATTCAGTTAGACCGACTCTGTCATCTGATATGGCATAGTATGAATCCAGTATGGCTAGATCTTGAGTTGTAGCATTAGAGATTCGAGATATTTCTAAATTCATCATGCCGTAAACTGTCTTACTAAGCATTGTTAACAGCTCCCCAATGTATATTTAGTTCGACTTCACGTACCTAATATACACATAAGTGAATAACGTGTCAACATTATATATACTTTATATTTGACATATCGATTATTTGGTATGGTTTGTGGTATAATAACTATAGATTTTCAAAAAGGAGATTTGCGGTGAAGAAATTAAGAATCAGCTTTAAACCCATGGAAATAACTTTGATACGGAGAGATAAAAATAGAACTGATCTGAAGAAGGATTTAGGAGTATCACCATCAACCTTAGCGAAAATGTCTAAAGGTGAAGTGGTTTCATTGGCAGTCATTCTGAAAATCTGCGAATACTTAGAATGCAATATTGAAGAAGTGGTAGAGTTTGTTGAAGATGAAACTGTAGATGCAAATAAATAAGTCGCCCAATTAATGAGCGACTTGATTTGCTTTTCTTATGGCTAAGTCCATAACTCCTTGCCAGTACTCAGCTTTCTTAAGAGCAGTTTTGATTATGTCACTGTCTTTTTTATAACCAACAGGGTTATAACCAGGAGAATCATGTCCGGGGAGAAAATCAATGTAGTGAACAGGGTTTTTAAAATCTTCCACTGTAATTTTCATGGTAATTGATTTCACCATTGTAACTTGCTTTGACCCAGAAGAAAGACCGCCAATTATTGCCCCAACTCCTCCAGCCAAAACCCCACCAATGGCTGCACCTGTAATCTGCTCACCTCTAGCGGTTTTCGATACTGTTTCGTTGTCTAATGCAATAGATGACTCAACTATCTGTGAAAAAGGGTAGGAGAACTCAATGATTTCATTCTGTTCATTCCGTTCATATAACTTTAAAATACCTTTAGATTCGTTGAACGATATTTTTTTGTTGTAATTAGTAAAAGAACCGTCGGCTTTGAAGTCTTTATCGTATTCTTTTAGCGTTTCAACATTGTTTCTAAATTTATTAGCTAATTGTTTATTTCGTATTTTATACGGCTCGGTTGCCAAAAGTAATACTCCCAGTATGGTGAGTATCACAGCAAAAGCTCTCCATCCGTCCATAAAATAGAAGAAGGCTGTCAATACTCCATATAAAATATAAAATAAAACCTTATTATTCACCAAACCACCTCATCACACAACAATATGCCTACAGTATACCACAATTTTCTTTCTCAGGAATGTTTATCTTGAGCAGAAGGGAAGAGGGAGAGGTTCATCAATTTCCACTCACAGTCTCAACAAAACGCTGTCTATACAGTTCTTTTCTCTTTTCAAGGTCATCAGTACTATCACCACATTGGCTTATAAGAATCGATTCAGCTGAAAACCACTCTTCAAGAACCTCTTCGAATACTTCTAAAACTTCACAATAGTTTTTCATGGGCTTTTCACCTATTCTTTGGTATATTATTCTTGTTCATGAAAAAAGGGGGACTTATTCTATGCAGGATGCGCTCTATTTGCTCGATGAAGCAGAACAGGCTTTAGAGGATATATCTAAATTACACGATAAGGCTCTAGCTTCTGAAGATTTGCAACGTACCTTAGCCTTTAAAATTAAAAATTTTTTGGCTGCTTTGAACTCTTCTTTGGATTACGCTGCATATTATATCTTTGAAGTGTTTTGTCTTGAGAATGCCTCGGCAGTTTACGATAATATTGAATACATAAAACGAAAAATATATTTTCCGGCCTATAAAAAAGAAAAAATTTTTGAAGAGCAGGTTAATAAACATTTTGTGGGCTTAAAGGAAGACCATAATTTTCTTTATGAAGTATTTAAGATGCCCCAAGAGTTCGAAATCGGCTCATCCTGGTTAACTGACTTTAAAAAACATTGTAATGAAACCAAACACGTAAGACTCACACGAAACAAAAAGCTCTATTCTGGAACATTGGATTATTTGTCATTCCCAGAGGGTATTACTATGCTGAATAATAAGTTTGAAGGAGTAGGGCAGGTTTTGACAGTGAATGATGTTCCTTTTGATCCTGATAATCCACATAACCATCCTTACATAAATCAGTATGAAGGAGAATTCACTTCATACTTTTCCTTTGAAGGTAGTAGTAAACCTATCGTTAAAACTCTTGAATTTTATTTGAACATGGTTATGGAGATCGTAACTAATATAAATGATTATTGTGAATCTCAACAAATTAAACCATCAAAAGAGAGTTGAGCTGTTTCTTTTCTAGTGACTCTATTTATATCTTGAGATTTTAGAACAACAGGGTGTATTATAAATAATAACAAAACCTGCTTTGTAATCTCGTCAGTCTCGACACCCTTACAATCTTTTAAAATGTTTGTCCAGTACTTCGAAATAGTGAGTAGCAGGTTTCTCTCTAATTCAGGGGTCTGGACATTTTTTCGACATGAATCATTTCATCACAATTAACGATTTTCCACAATGAAACAAGCTGAAGACTATTATTTAAAAATATCTCCTCCCTAGTGCCTGAAAGTTCTGATTATGATTTAATGTAAATTAAGATAGGGGGGTATTAATGATGAGATTACTTATTGGTTTTATATTCGGGGCTTTAGGGGCGGTTGTAATGTATAACGTCAAATCAAACTTTTCCTTCCCTGCCACAACAACTGTTTTAGTGGTTCTTGTGGCTGCTTGTTTGGTTTTTGACTTAATTAAAGGTAAGAGGAGTCAAGATCAGGGAGATAGAAAATATGGGGTTATATGGTGGATTGCAACACTCCTCATGCTTCTAGTGATGACTTTTAATACTGTCTTTTTAAAAATTGACCCTAAGTATAATATCATCGTTGTATTGATTCACATTTTGTCCATGCTAATCATTAAGAGTAAATGGAAGAAAGTTAAGACAGATTAAGCAGGTGATCAGCCTGCTTTTTTCGTTCCATCTTGGCAGACTCATTTCCAGTGTCTGCAATGGGTTTTTCAACTTCAATTTCAAAATTAAAAGACATCCAGTTAAGATGCCTTTTCTTTCTCTCTTTCAGCTTTAACTTGCTCCAGTAAGCTTTTTAAATAAACAGCGTTAATACGCCTACGTGTTTCTCTGGCAATCATTTTTAACAATATTCCTGTTATAACCGAAGTCACAATAAAAGCATACCAAATATTAATTTCCATATAAAGTTTTAATGATAATCCAACCAAAGCAACTATCGCGGCAAAATATTTTGAATGATCAAATTGGGATTCAACTTTTGTTGCCTTTGCAATCCCATAAAATAATCCATCATTGTCAAGACCTCGTAAAAGGTTTAACATATCAACACAGTTTCCTTCTGATTTAACTGAAAAACAAGTTTCGATAAATACATGGAATTCTTCATCCGATGCAGTTAAGAAAAAGTGCTTTGCATCTTCTTTAGACCAATTTTTCACATCTTCAAGGTCTATATCGTTTTTCTTTCTTCTAAACGGCCACATATCACACATTCACCTCAAAGTGATTATCGGTCGCAATTGGAAAAATTTAAAGAGAAGGGAGGGAAAAGCGCCCTATATGCCAAATAAAAAAGACATCCTTTAGGATGCCTTGGTTAGTTTTTAAGTAATTCTGCTGCCAATTTTATTGCTATGTCTTTTATTTCATTGTAGCCGCCTTTAGCCAGTTTGCGTGCTATCTCTTTAAGTTTTTCAGGTTTACTAAGGTGTTCGTCAATTTTCAATTTTTCCTCAACACAATTTATTCCAAAGCGACTGAGATAAGCAAACTGCAAAAGTACGCCGTATGGCTTCGTATATTTAACATTATTTAAGAATCCTTCGTTCTCAAGCTTTTTAATTGCTTCGTAAAACATTTGCTGACTCATTCCTAAACTGTTTGCATCTACATTTTCAAGCATAGGTAAATCCTTTTGATATTCTAAATAAAGGGCGACTAAAACCCTTTCTTTTGCATTCAATTCAGTCATTTTCTCACCACCAGTAATATTTTCCTCAATTATAACATCGATTCAGACTGCGTGGTTTTCTGTATCCTCTTTTGCTTACTGTTTCTCTTTTTCCGATTTCACCTGTTCCAGTAAGCTCGTATATTGAGCTGCTCGGGATCGATGATCACTACCATTTTTAATAACAAATATAAACACGAAGAAAATTAGGTATGATACCAGAATAAAGATCAATTGAAATTTTTCTTCATCTGTATAATAATTGAAAATTTGAGTAAGCATAAAAACAGTTGCCGCAATTAAACTGGGAACTGTCTTCGAATTGTCGAAAGACTCCTCGATTTCTTTCATCCTTGCGATACCAAGTATGACTGTATCTAAATCAAGCCGTCTAATTCGTTGAAGCTCGATTTTCTTGTTTTTGTTTGAACTATAACCAAAATAATCTCTAATGTATTTCTGTATTTCTTCATCAGGCCACGTTAGCAATACCTCTCCTAAATCTTCAGGCTCTTTTTTTAGTTTATTCCTTTTCCTAATCCACCATCTAAACATCCCATCATTCACCTCGATCCTATTATCGGGCAAATGTGGAAAATTTTAAAGAGGGGATATGACAATGTGCTATACTTTACTTACCAAAATATTGGAGGTTGAACATTGATGAACTTCGATCCTGAGAAATTCAAGAAACTTCTTAATTCTGCGTCAAATCCTTCAAATCCAAAGGATACAAAAATAAAGAACTATTATGTGAATCAAGAGTATCAAGAGTTTGTATCTTTTGATATTGATTTTAAAAATGTAGACGTCGCCTTGCGTATTGCCGGACTTTTAGGAAAACACGCTACGAACTTTACAATAAACACTTTGCATTTCCCTGACACAAACAAAATTGATTATATTCAATTTATAGTATTCAAAATTAATGACCCGGAACTTTTAGCTATCCTAGATCAAATATAAAAATAAAATCCCACTTAATGATAAGTGGGATTGGTTATTAATCGGTGCATCTCTGTAAGGATGCACTCTTAAAAAGCGATTAACATTTTTGTTACTATTATAATACATCTAAGTTTTTATTTTGTCAATGGTTGTTTTAAACTTGATGGTTTTTTTCTTTTAAAACCTTTATTTCATCTCTTAGTTCAGCAATTTCTTGTTCCATGTCATTGATTTTTTGATACTGTAAGCTATAAAGCAATGAAAAGGAAGTTTCAATTACTTCTTGAAAAATTGATCCCACTAAATAAATATCTTCATTCAAAGAGGATATCTTATTCAATAATCGCCCTTTACTTATAATCCTCAATTCATCCATTACAATAGCTGATTCAGATTCAAATCCATCAGCAGGAGTAACTCTCCTGTAACGTTTAAGTCCAGAAGGATTTGTTATTGGATGAAAAGCATCTTTCACTTTGTCAGGACTTGATGTAACAGGTAACACGATCAATTTGTTTTCAATTTCATCGAGAATTAGAACAGGATGACAATAAGCAAATTCGAAATTTAGTCCTAAATCGGCTAAAAAGATTTCCCCTTGTTGTGGTGTTACTATATTGTTCCTTTCCTTATACTGATTAAACCGCCTTCTTTGAATCCAGTTCTGTAAGCTTTTTGTTATTTCTGACAGCTCATCTTCATTAACTTTATAAGAACAGTGATTTACAAAGTTAAAAGATGTGAGGAGAAACTCTCTCCATACTTTTTCTGAATCAGAAGCCTTAATATTATTTGATAAATTGTTAAACTTGCTAAAATCAGGTTTAAGCATTTGATCCTCCCAAAACTTGATGAATAATCGATTCGACAGAATAGGAGGAAATACCTTCTTTTTTTACAAATTTTCATTTCACACAAAAGCAAAACCCCTTTAGGGAAGGGATCTTGATTTTGAATAAAAGAGTGATTTTACATAAATATTTGATTCTTCTCTTCTTTAAAATCGCGAAGATCATAGTGTTTGATTGTAGTGGAGACATCTTCGTGTTGAGCAATGTATTTGCTGACAAGTTCAATCTTGATTTTCTTGACTTCGAGTAAGTAGGTGATACAAGAGGCTTTAAAAAGGTGAGGGTTGATTCTGCGGCCAAGAATGTCT
>Ga0180436_10000538_pt1 | contig 39174 bp, 40 predicted proteins | sample SS_ome_2_FD_132434 | JGI IMG/M metagenome (GOLD analysis project Ga0180436, IMG submission 132434) | Hypersaline lake sediment archaeal communities from the Salton Sea, California, USA - SS_3_S_2 metaG | ecosystem: Environmental > Aquatic > Non-marine Saline and Alkaline > Hypersaline >... | reverse complement strand
TGGCCATGGCAAGGGGGCCGGTCACGGCCAGGGCGACGGCAGCGGTGGCGGCCACGGTGGCTGCAAGGGCCACGGTGGTGGCCATGGCAAGGGGGCCGGTCACGGCCAGGGCGACGGCAGCGGCGGTGGCCACGGTGGCTGCAAGGGCCACGGTGGTGGCCATGGCAAGGGGGCCGGTCACGGCCAGGGCGACGGCAGCGCTGGCGGCCACGGTGGCTGCAAGGGCCACGGTGGTGGCCATGGCAAGGGTGGTGACGGCGAGGCAGCTGCCCGGGTTCTCCCCGGGGCGCCCGCCGCGGAGGATATGGCGGCCGCGCAGGCGCGCGGCAGGGCGCTGGTGGCGCCGTTCAAGTCGGCGCTCATGAGCGCGCTCGGCGCGGCCCTGGCCGAGGGGCCGGTCAACGCGGTCGAGGTATGTCGCGTGACCGCGCCGGCGCTGGCCAAGGCCGGCGGCAACGAAGCGGTGAAGCTCGGACGGGCCAGCGATCGGTTGCGCAATCCCGCCAACGCCCCGCCGGCGTGGGTCGCGGCACTGCTCGCGGCCTATCTCGACGGCAGCCGGCCACGCGAACCGGCGGCTGTTGCCCTCGACGCGGGGCGTCACGGCTATGTCGAGCCTATCGCCATCAAGCCGATGTGTCTGAATTGTCATGGCAAGGACATTGACCGAGAGGTCGTCGCCCGCATCGATGCGCTCTACCCCGAGGATCGCGCACGGGGCTACGCGGTCGGCGACCTGCGCGGCGTGTTCTGGGTCGAGTTCAGCGACTGACCCGGCGCCGACGCGCTATAGTGCGCCGGCCATGTCGCGAATGCGCTTACGTCGGTCGATCTCCCCTGCCGCGATCCTCGCGCGCACCGCGTGCGGCCTCGGGCTGAGCCTGGCGCTCGGCGTGAGCGCGGCCGGCGAGAGCGCGATCGGCTACCGCTCGGTCCGCGCGGCGCGCGACGCGCTCGTTGCGCGCCGCGACGTCGTCGTTTCGGCCGAGCGGGGCTGGACGCTGATCCGCGAGCCGGCCGCGCCCGGCCATACCGAGTGGGCCTTTCTTGCCCGCGAACATCCCGCCTACCCGGCGCTCGTGCGGCGCGATGTCGTGCTGCGCGCCGGCACGCCGACCCTCGTCACCCGCTTCCTGTGCGAAGGTGCACGCGCGGCCTGCGAGACGCTCTATGCGCGTGTGCGCGCCCACGGCCAGGCGCCGGGCGATGCGCCGCTTGCGGTGGTGCCCGAATGAGGCGCGTCGCCAGCGCGCTGCTCCTGGCGGCGCTGTTGTTCCTGTCGGCGGTTGCCGTGCCGGCGCGGCCGCTGGCCGAGTGGGCACCGCTCGATGGCCTCGACGACGTCGCCGCCAAACGCCATGCCGACCATCGGCGTTCGCGTTGCCTGCCGGCGAGCGATGAAGTCGTCTACCCGGTCTATCCCGGTGCGCTGGTGCTCGAACTCGACTGGGGACGGGTCGCGCCCGGCTGCCACACGCGTGACGGCTGGTCCGACCTCGGTGGCGTGGTGCTGATCACGCGCGACGAGGCCAGTCGGGTCGCCGCCTGGTATGCCGACCGGCTCGACGAGCACGCCCAGTACAGCGACGCGCGCGGGCGCCTGTTCATCCGCGCGCGCATCGACGCGTTCTTGTGGGAGCGCGACTACCACAAGTATCCGAACGTCGCGGTGCGGTCGCCGCCGGCGCCCTGGGCGGCCGCCGGTTACCGTACCGTGATCGAGCTGAATCGTCCGGCACCGCCCAAGGAGAGCGCCTCACGATGACCCCGACCTACCTGACAACGCTCGACGACGCACTTGCGCTGGGGCCGCCCGCGGCCGGTGCGCTGTCGATTCCGGTTTTCGCCCATGGCAGCCTCGACGTGCGCCTCTACGCGCCCGAGGGCAGCGACAGGCAGACCCCGCATGAACGCGACGAAGCCTATGTCGTCGCCCGCGGCAGCGCCGAATTCGTCGACGGCACGGGGCGGCGCGCGATCGCAGCCGGCAGTTTCGTTTTCGTCGCTGCCGGTGAAACGCATCGTTTCGAAGCGATGTCCAAGGACTTCGCGGTGTGGGTGTTGTTCTATGGTCCGCCCGGCGGCGAACGCGGCCAGCCCCCCGCCGCCTGAACGCCTTTTTGCCCGCCGCCTGCGCGGCGCGCTACGCTGTCGACGCGACACGCCGTGCGTGATCGCAGGAGATATCATCATGACTGACAAAGCAAGCACTGCCCGGCCCGCGGCCCAACCCGTCAAGCAGCTCGAGAACGAGCGCGTCATCGTCACCGAGTGGCGCTTCGCGCCCGGCGCGGAGACCGGCTGGCACCGCCACGAACACGACTACGTCGTCGTGCCGCTGACCACTGGCACGCTGATGCTCGAGACGCCCGAAGGCGAGCGCACCGCCGATTTGAAGATCGGCCAGTCGTATTCGCGCCCGGTCGGCGTCGAGCACAACGTCATCAATGCCAACGCCTTCGATCTCGCCTTCATCGAGATCGAACTCAAGGCCTGAACCGGAGACGACACCCCGATGAGCAGCAATCCCGCGGCCCCGCCGGCCGCGCTCGATACCGCCACCATCGTCGATCAGTACGACCTGCGCTTCGACGCCGGCGACAAGCGCAACGGCAGCCTCTACGTGTGCACGCCGCGCGGCGGCCCCGCGCCCACCGGCGTGCTCGCGGCCCTGCGTGCGGCCGGCCTGTGGTCCGAGGAGCCCGAGAAGTCGGTCGCCGACGAGCAACGCCAGGCTTATCGCGACGGGCTGCGCTTCGTCGCCGCGACGGCCTACCGGGACGGTGCCGGCCATGTCCTGCTGGCGCGCTTCGACCACCCCAAGTTTCCTTCCGACGGGGCGCGTTGGGATGCCTGGCTCGGATGCCTGGACGCGGACCATGAACGACTCGGCTGAGGCGCTCAACGGCCGTTGCCTGTGTGGTGCGGTGCGCTTCCGCGTGACTGCGCCCGTGATCACGATGGGGCATTGCCATTGCTCGATGTGCCGGCACGCCCATGGCACGGCTTTCTCGACCTATTGCCAGGTCGATGCCGCGGCCGTCGAGGTGAGTGCCGGGCGCGAGGCGATCACGCGTTACGATTCCTCGCCCGGGGCCGCGCGCGAGTTCTGTCGCCATTGCGGATCGAAACTGTTCTACCGTGCGCGCGAGATGCCGGAGTTCCTGTGGGTCGCCGCCGGCGTGCTCGACGACGACCCCGGCGTGCGCCCCGATTTCCACATCTTCGTCGCCTCGAAAGCACCGTGGCACGAGATCACCGATACCTTGCCGCGCTACGACGAGTTTCCCCCCGGTGATGGCCACTGAGCGGCCATGGCACCACGCTGCGCGCGCGCGGGCTGCCGCGCGTATTGCGGCCGCTCATCTCCCGTGCCCGATCGATAGCCGCCGCGCACGCGGCGGCGCTTGACCATGGCGACCCGCGCTGCCGCGACCGGTGAAGGACGCAACGCTCGCGTCTGGGCGGTGGTCTCGTGCATTCCGCGCGGCCGCGTCGCGACGTACCGCCAGGTGGCGCAGCTGGCGGGTATCGAAGGCCCCAGCGGCGCCCGCCAGGTCGGTTATGCGCTGGCCGCGCTCGATCCGGTGAGCAACGTGCCCTGGCACCGCGTGATCAATGCCCGTGGCCTGGTCAGTCCACGCGCGCGGGCCGGCCGCGAGCATGCGCAGTACGAACGCCTGGCGCTCGAAGGCGTGGCCTGCGACGCGCACGGGCGCATCGATCTGGCGCGCTACGAGTGGAATTATGGAGGCTGAGGCGCGGCGCGCACCGCGCGCGCGGTGGCGCGGCTGGCTGCTGGTCGGCGCCGTGTTCTGCGCCTGGATCGTGCTGCAGCAGGTACTGCACCCCGATGCCGGCGCGCCGGTCGTGTGCGAGCGCGATCGCGCGCCCGACGCCGATACCGTCGTCATGCTGAGCGCTTCGTGGTGCGGCTATTGCCGCCGCGCGCGTGCCTGGTTCAAGGCCGAGGGCATCGATTACTGCGAGTACGACGTCGAGACGAGCGCGCAAGGGCGCGCACGTTTCGCCCGCCTGCCGCTCAAGGTCGTGCCCGCGATCCACATCCGCGATGATGTGCTGATCGGCTTCAACAAGACGGAAATCGAACAGACGCTGATCGCGCACGGCCTGGCTGAACTGCCCTGAGCACGCGCGCGCCGACGCGGCTCAGGGCGCGGCCGGTCGTCGATGCGGCGCCGGCAGTGTCGCCGTGACACGGTACAGCGGCTGGCCGCTGGCGAGATACTTGCGCTCGAAGGCGCTCGCGGCGCGCGGTGGCGCCCAGCGCGCGACGGTGACCGGGATGGCGCACCACCAGGCGAGGGCGCTGGCGAACTCCTCGGCATAGATTCGCCAGTTCGTGCGCAGCTCGAGCGCGCCGCCGAGCGTGACGAGATCGGCCATCGCGGGGTGCGCATGCCAGCGCCGCATGAGGTGACGCTGCTTGGGCCAGGGGTTGGGATAGAACAGGTAATGCGCGGCGAGCGGCCAGCCGCGTTCACGCACGAGGCGCCAGACGTCCTCGGCGCGCGCGCGCAGCGCCAGGGCATTGGCCGGCAGCGCCGCCGCGCGCGCCAGCCGCTGCGCGCTCTGGTCGATGCCGACGACGAGCGCGCCGGGGTGGCGCGCGGCGAGCCACGCGGTGCTCTCGGCGGTGCCGCAGCCGCTGTCGAGCACCAGGGGGCGGGGATCGGCGGCGACGCGGGTGACGAGCGGCGCGAGAGCCGCGGCCGCGTGGGCCGGCCAGGGGCGCTCGCTGGGGTGTGCGCGATGCCGCGCGAGCACGCGGCCGAGGCGTGGATGTGGTGCCGCCTGGTCGCTCGTGACGGCGCGCGAGGCGCCCGCGGCGGGATCTCGTGCCGGCCCGCCGCCACTCATCGGGACCGGCCTCCGGCCGCCCCGGCGACCAGGCGCGTCGACGGTCGGGCCGGGCGCCGGCGTGTTGGGGCGGGTCGGGGGTATGGCGCGCGCCATCGGCACTCAGGCCGGCAGCTCGACCTCGCTCGCCTCGAATACCGGTCCGTCCACGCACACGCGTTTCATCGCGGGCCCCGCGGCGGTCGTCACGCGCACTGTGCAGCCGGCGCAGCCGCCGACGGCGCACGCCATGTATTCTTCGAGCGACAGCTGTGCCGGCAGCGCGAACTCGGCGGCCAGCGCCTGGACCGCGCGCAGCATCGGCGTCGGGCCACAGGCATGGATTTCGACTTCCGCGTGCGGCACGCCGCTGCGGGTCAGCCAGGCGCGCGCGAGATCGGTGACGAATCCGCCGTGGCAGCCGGGCTGCTCGCGGCCGCTGGCCAGGCGCGAGGCGATGCCCCAGTCGTCGAGCAACGGCATCGCGGCGATGGTTGCCGCGTCGATACCCGGCACCATCAGTCGCGATGGACGCGGCTGGAACGGGAACGGAACTTCCGAGCCCATCAGCACCAGCGGGTCGACGCTCTCGCCGGCGGCGCGCATGTGCTCGGCGAGGAAGATCATCGGCGGGATGCCGACACCGCCGCCAATCAACAGCGGCCGCCGGCGCCAGCCGCCCAGGGGGAACGGGCGGCCGATGGGGCCGAGCACGCTCACGCTGTCACCGACAGCACGCGCGGCGAGCTCGCGCGTGCCGCGCCCGTGCACCTTGAATAGCATGTCGAGCCAGCCACCGCGTGCCGAGGCGCGCATCACCGACATCGGCCGGCGCATGTCCAGCGCCGGGCCGCAGCGCAGGTGGACGAAGCTGCCAGGCAGCGCGCGCGCGGCGATGGTCGGGCATTCGAGCCGCATCACGCACTGCTCGCCGTCGTGCGCGTCGACGGCCAGCACGCGGGCCTCGGCAAGCAGGATGCTGGCGCGATGCGGACGCGCCCTGTCCGGGCCGGGCGGCGTGCCCTGGGCGAGTTGTTCAGGCATCGAGATCGTGCACCAGGCGGCCGCCGACCAGTGTCTGCGTGACGCGGCCGCGCAGGCGCTGGCCGAAGAACGGCGAGTTGTGGCCGCGGCTGCGCATGCTCGTCGCGTCCAGGGTCCAGTCGTGCCGCGGGTCGAACACGGTGACGTCGGCAACGGCGCCGACGGCGAGCGTACCGCTGTCGAGGTCGAGCAGTCGTGCCGGCGCCAGGGCACAGGCGGCGATGGCGCGGCCGAGGTCGATGGCGCCGGCATCGACCAGTTCGAGCATCAGCGGCAGGAAGCTGTCCAGGCCCGAGATGCCGGGCGCGCTGGCCGCGAACGGTGCCGCCTTGGCGTCCGCATCGTGCGGCTCGTGATGGGCCGAGAGCATGTCGAGATGGCCGCGCGCGAGGGCGCGGCGCAGGGCATCGCGGTCGCGGGTGGCACGCAGCGGTGGGCGCACGTGGCAGGCGGCATCGTGTGCGGCGACATCGGCGTCGGTCAGGTGCAGGTGCGCGATACCGACATCGGCACTGACCGCGAGCCCGGCCTTGCGCGCGTCACGGATGTATTTCACCGAGCCTGCGCAGGACAGGGTGCGGAAATGCGCGCGTGCGCCGGTCTCGGCGACCAGCACGAGATCGCGGGCGAGGCCGATCAGCTCGGCCGCACCGGGGATCCCCGGCAGGCCGGTACGCGTGCTGCGCGCGCCCTCGTGCATCACGCCCTGGGCGCCGAGCCAGGGATCCTCGGCGTCGAGGAACACCGTCAGCCCGAGCGTGGAGGCGTAGGCGAGCGCGTTCTTGAGCACGTTGGTATCGCGGATGGCACGCCCCGCGTTGGTCACGCCGACGCAGCCGATGGCTTTGAGCGCATGCATCTCGGCGAGTACCTCGCCGCCGAGTCCGTGGGTCAGCGCACCGAGGGCGCGCACGCGCGCGCCGCGCACGCCGCGCGCGCGCTGGTTGATCAGTTCGACCACCGCGGGGGTGTCGATCACCGGGCTCGTATCCGGCGTACAGCACACGGTGGTGAAGCCGCCCGCTGCCGCGGCGACGAGTTCGCTCGCGATCGAGGCCTTGTGCTCGGCGCCGGGTTCGCGCAGCCGTGCGCCGATCTCGATGAAGCCGGGGCAGACCACCCGCTCGCGCGCGTCGATGTCGCGCGCCGGTGCGCCGAAGCCGGCCGGCTTGCGGCCGACAGCGGCGATGCGGTCGCCGTCGATCCACAGATCCGCGATCGTATCCGTCCCCGTCGCCGGGTCGATCAGGCGGCCGCCGCGAAGTCGTATCTTCATGGGCCCGGTGCGTGCGAGCCGAGCACCATCGACATCACCGCCATGCGTACCGCGATGCCGTGGGTAACCTGTTGCAGGATCACCGACTGGCTGCCGTCGGCCACGGCGGAGTCGATCTCGACGCCGCGGTTGATGGGGCCGGGGTGCATGACGATGGCGTCGCGCGCGGCGCGCCTGAGGCGCGCCGGGGTCAGCCCGTAGGTGTGGAAATACTCGTGCCCGCTGGGTAGCAGCGCGCTCTGCATGCGCTCCTGCTGCAGCCGCAGCATGATGATCACGTCAGCGCCGGCGATGCCTTCGTCGAGATCGTGGTGGACGCTGACGCCGAGCGCCTCGAGACCCACCGGCAGCAGCGTCTTCGGTCCGACCACGCGCACTTCCGGCACGCCGAGGATCTTCAACGCGTGGATCTCCGAACGCGCCACGCGCGAATGGGCGATGTCACCGACGATGGCCACGCACAGCGTGTCGAAAGCGGGCTTGTGGCGGCGGATGGTGAACATGTCGAGCATCGCCTGGGTGGGGTGCGCATGGCGTCCGTCGCCGGCGTTGATGACGCTCACGTCGGGTGCCACCTGGCGGGCGATGAACTCGGGTGCGCCGCTGTCCTGGTGGCGCACCACGAACATGTCGGTGTTCATCGCCTCGAGCGTGCGCAGGGTGTCGGCGAGCGACTCGCCCTTGCGCGTCGCGCTGGCCTCGATGTTGAGATTCATGACGTCCGCCGAGAGGCGCTTGGCGGCGAGTTCGAAGGTGGTGCGCGTGCGTGTGCTCGGCTCGAAGAACAGGTTCACCACCGTTTTGCCGCGTGCAAGCGGAACCTTCTTCACCGCGCGCTCCCCGACCACGGTGAAACGCTCGGCGTTATCGAGAATCGCCACCAGCAGTTCGCGCGGAAGCTGCTCGACGCTGAGGAAGTGCCGTAGCTGGCCGCGCTCGTCGAGCTGAATGTCGGTATGCATCAGCAGGCTGTCGCCGCGCCCGGGCGGCGTATCGGGGTGGTCGGGAAAAAGGGTTTCGACGGCGCCGTGAGCGGGCGGCCGGCAGCGGTTGCGCGAGCTGTCAGGTTCGGGTGGCGCAAAACTCGAGTCGCAGGGGATCGGGCCCGAGCAGTTTAACATGCTCGTCGGCGGCGAGCGTGATCCGCGCACCGTAGATGTTGGCGTCGATCGGCAGCTCGCGCCCGGTTCGATCGATCAGCACGACGAGCGTGATCGTACGCGGCCGGCCGTAGTCGAAGATCTCGTTCATCGCCGCGCGGATGGTGCGACCGGTGTAGAGGATGTCGTCGACGAGCACGAGGTCGCGGCCGTCGATGTCGAACGGCAGCGCCGAGGGTTCGACGGTGGGATGCATGCCGATGCGGCTGAAGTCATCGCGATAGAAGGCGATGTTGAGTTCGCCCAGCGGCGTCTCGATGGCGAGGCGCTCGCGCAGTCGCGCGGCCAGCCACACGCCGCCGGTGCGGATGCCGATGATTGCCGGATCGCTCAGACCCTGGCGCTCGATGTGGTGCGCCAGGCGCGTGGCGATCTCGTCGATGAGACGCTCGACGTCGAGCTTGGCGTGTTCGTTCGGGTCGCTCACGGGGCGGCATTCTCCGCAAACCAGGTTTCGAGGATGACGCGCGCGGCGGCGGCGTCGAGTCCGCCGCGCCCGGGGCATGGCGCGGCGCCGGCGGCATATGATGACAGGCGTTCGTCGACGAACGAAACGCGGCGTCCGTAGCGGCCTTCGAGGCGGCGCGCGAAACGCGCGAGCGCGGCGTCGAGCGCGGTCGCGCCGCCATCGGCGTTACGCGGCCGTCCGAGCACGAACAGGTCGGGGCGCCAGGTCTCGACCACGGCGGTAATCGCCGCCCAGTCGGGCCGATCGTCGCGCACCGCGATCGTGCTCAGCGCCTCGGCCGTGCGGGTGACTTCCTGGCCGACCGCGACGCCGATGCGCCGCCGGCCGAAATCGAAGGCGAGCACGGTGCGCGGCGTGCCCACTCAGGCATGGCCGACATCGGAGGACATCGCCGCGAGATCGACGCCGATCAGCGAAGCGGCGCGTTCCCAGCGCAGCTCGGACGGCGTTTCGAACACGATCGCGAGATCCGCCGGGCCGCTCAGCCAGGCGTTATCGGCCATCTCCTGCTCGAGCTGACCGGCTCCCCAGCCGGCATAACCGAGCGCGACGAGGCTGTCGCTGGGCCCGTCACCGGTCGAGATGGCCTCGAGGATGTCGCGCGAGGTCGACACGCCGACCTCGGCCGTGACGTTGATGGTCGAACCCCAGTCACGCGCCGGTCGGTGCAGTACGAAGCCGCGGTCGGTGTGGACCGGCCCGCCCTGGTAGACCGGGCGCGCGCTCACGCTCGGGTCGTGCGCGTCGAGCTCCATCTGCGCCAGGACTTCACCCAGTTCGAGGTCGAGCGGGCGGTTGATCACGATGCCCATCGCGCCCTCGTCGTTGTGCGCGCAGATGTAGGTCACGGTGCGGGAGAAATTCGGATCGGCGAGCGTCGGCATCGCGATGAGGAAATGGTTGGTCAGGTCGAAATGATTCATGCCGCCCAGTATTTCCGCCGCCGCCGCGATAGACAAGGGGCGGCGGCGCGACGCGGTACCTCAGCGCGCGGAAAATTCCCGGTTGTTGACGAACTTCCACGTACGGGTGACGTGCAGTACGTCGACTTCGGCGGCGATGTCCGGCGGAAAAGGCGCGAACGGCGAGGCCAGCTCGACGATGCGCACGGCGGCGTCGTCGAGCACCGGCTGGCCGGACGAGCGGCGCACGGTGATCGACTGTACCGCGCCGTCCGGGGTCAATGCGACATCGAGCAGGAGGCTGCCGGAGAGATTGCGCGAACGCGCCTCCTCGGGATAGTTGAGGTTGCCGATGCGTTCGACCTTCGCCCGCCAGGCTTCCATGTACGCGGCGTAGCGGTACTCGCGGGTGTTGGCGGAAATGTACTTCTGGCGCGGTCGCTTGGCGTGCGAGTCGAGGCGCTGTTGCAGTTCGGCGTTGAGGCTCGCCAGCGCGAACGAGCGCGTCAACAACTGCGCCGCGGTTGGCAGCGGCGGGGTGGCCACGGCCGGCTGTGGCGGCGTGGCCGCGGCTTCCGGGGTCGGTTCGGCGCTCGCCTCCGGCGGCGCCTCGGGCCGCTCTTCGGGGGCGGCGAGGTCGGCCTCCGGGCTGGCCAGGGCAACCAGTTCCGTGACTTCGGCGGCGCCGCGCGCCGGCGGTGTCGGCATGGCCTCCGCAGGTGGGGCCGGGGTCGCCGCCGGGGCCGGGTTCGGCACCGGCTCGAGCGGCGGCGCCGGGGTCGCGGCGATGTCCGCCGTCTGCGCCGGCAACGGTGCCTTGACCGGTGCCGCGGGCGGATCGCTCGCGTCGTCGTCGCCGCCGCCCTTGAGATTGGCCTGGGCGAGCAGATCGGCCTCCGCGGGCGCCTGCTCGGAGCGTTCCGGCACGAGGATGATCTCGAGCGCCTCGAAGCGCGCGTCCGGCGCCGGCTGCGGCGCAAAGCTGACGCCGAGGATGATCATCGCGTGGACGATGACGGCCAGGCAGATGGCCAGGCCCAGGCGGTCGTCGGTGGTCACGCGCGCCGCCGGCGCGAGCCCCGCGGTCGCGCTCGTCATGGCGCCGTGCACGCCGGGTTGCGGCCCGCGTTCGGGATGACGGCCAGGCACGCGGCCCCCCGCCTCATGCGCCCCCGGGCAGGCGAGCCTCGATGGCCCGCATCAGCGCCGCACCGATGTCGAACCCGGACGCGGCGGCGATCTCGCGCGCGCAGGTCGGACTGGTGACGTTGATCTCGGTCAGGCGGTCGCCGATGACATCGAGGCCGACGAAGACCAGGCCCCGGCGGACCAGCTCGGGACCCACGCGCGCGACGATCGCGCGGTCGCTGTCGCTGAGCGGCTGGGCGACGCCACGTCCGCCCGCGGCCAGGTTGCCACGCAGCTCGCCGCTGGCCGGGATACGCGCCAGCGCATGGGGTACGGCCTCACCATCGACGACCAGGATACGCTTGTCGCCGGCGAGGATCTCGGGCAGGTAGCGTTGCGCCATGCAATAGCGCGATTCGAGCTCCGTGATGGTCTCGAAGATGACGCTGGCATTGCCGTCGCCGGCGGCGACCCGGAACACCGACGCGCCGCCCATGCCGTCGAGCGGCTTGACCACGATGTCCTCGTGCTCGGCGAGAAACGCGCGCAGGTCGCGCTTGTTGCGCGTGACCAGGGTGGGCGGGCAGAGGTCGGCAAACCAGGCCGTGAAGAGCTTCTCGCTCGCGTCCCTGATCGCGCGCGGCTGGTTGACGACCAGCGCGCCATCGGCCTCGGCGCGTTCGAGCATGTAGGTCGCGAACACGAACTCCATGTCGAACGGGGGGTCCTTGCGCATCAGGATGCAGTCCAGCGCGCCGAGCGGTTGCGGCGTCTCGTCGCGCGGCCCCTCGAAGTCGAACCAGTGCTCGAGCGAATCATGCACGACCAGCGGTCGCGTGCATGCCAGCGCGCGCCCGTCGCGCAGCGTGAGATCGCCCATTTCCATGTAACGCAGGGTGAAGCCGGCGGCCTGCGCGGCCAGCAGCAGGGCCAGCGTGGTGTCCTTCTTGGGGTTGATCCCGTGGATGGGATCCATGATCACGCCCAGTGTTCTGGCCATGTTCGAACCGCGCTTAAGCGTCATGACGGGCGCACACCTTAGCACAGCAAAAGCTGCTAGCATTGCGCCCTCCCAACGACCCGACCCAGCCAGCGACGAGCCGTGTCCGCAGCGCCCTTGCAGCCCCGCCGTGCCTGTCCCGCGCAGGCGCCCCGCGCGCCGCGGCGCGCAACGTGCCCGTGCCCGGCGGGTAAGCGCTGAGGGCGCTGTGGTGGCCACCACCCTGAGAATCGCCACGCGCGCCAGCGCGCTCGCCCTGTGGCAGAGTCGCCACGTCGCCGCGCGCCTGAGTGCGCTCGACGCCGGCCTCGAGGTCGAGCTCGTGCCGATCAAGACGCAGGGCGATCGCATCATCGATCGCCCGCTTGCCGCGATCGGTGGCAAGGGCCTGTTCATCAAGGAGCTCGAGATTGCGATGAGCGAGGGCCGTGCCGACCTCGCCGTGCATTCGATGAAGGACGTGCCGGCGGAGTTGCCGGACGGCTTCGTGCTCGCGACCATACTCGAGCGCGAAGATCCGCGCGACGTCCTCGTGTGCGCCTCCGGCAGCGGCATCGATGCGTTGCCGGCGGGCGCCCGCGTCGGCACCTCGAGCCTGCGCCGGCGCAGCCAGCTGCTCATGCGGCGCCCGGATCTCGAGGTGCGCGACCTGCGCGGCAATGTCCCGACGCGGCTCAAGCGCCTCCACGACGGCGATTTCGCCGCCATCGTGCTCGCCGCCGCCGGGCTGCGCCGTCTCGAGCTGCTCGACGGCGACTGCCATTGCCTGCCGGTCGAGGAGATGCTGCCGGCGGTCGGCCAGGGCGCCATCGGCATCGAGTGCCGCGCCGACGACGCGCAGCTGCGCGAGCGGCTCGCCATGCTCGACCACGCCGGCACGGTAGCGCGTGTCACCGCCGAGCGCGCCATGAACGCCTGTCTCGGCGGCAGTTGCCAGGTGCCGATCGCCGGTCATGCCCGCATCGAGAGCGATACGCTCACCCTCGACGGGCTGGTGGCCGGTGTCGACGGCGTCCAAGTAGTCCGGCAAACTGCATCGGGGCCGGTGGAGGATGCGGCCGCGATCGGACGCGAGGTGGGCGCTGCGATGCTCGCCGGCGGTGCCGCCCGCATCCTCGCCGAGCTCGACCCTGACCGATAGTTGAAGCGCGAAGCGACCACCCCCATGCAGCCATTAGACGGAATCTCGGTTCTCGTGACGCGCCCCGCGGACCAGACGGAGGCGCTCGCCGGCGAGATCGAATCGCGTGGCGGCATTGCCATCCGCGCGCCGATGGTCATTATCGCCGGCCTCGACAATGCCAGCGCGGCGCGCCGCGTGGCCGCTTCGCTGGGCGCGGAGGACATCGCGATCTTCGTCAGCCGCAATGCCGTGCAGTTCGGTCTCGCGCTGCTCGAGGGCGCGCGCGTCGCACTCGACACGCAGCCGGTCTTCGCCGTCGGGCTGGGTACCGCCGCCGAACTCGCGCGGCACGGCATCACGCGTGCCCAGGCGCCGGCCAGCGAGTTCAGCTCCGAGGGCCTGCTCAAGCTCGACGGTCTCGCCGAGAGCCGCGTCAAGGGACGCCGCGTGGTCATCTTCCGTGGCCTGGGCGGGCGTGAGCACCTGGCCAAGACGCTCGAGCGTCGCGGTGCGGAAGTCGTCTATTGCGAATGCTACGAGCGCCGCAAGCCGGATGTCGCCCTCGGCGCCGAGCTCAAGCGCAACCAAATCAAGGTGCCGGACATCGGGCTCGCGACCAGCGTCGAAGCGCTCGACAACCTGGCTGAGAAAATCGAGGATGAAGGCATCGACCACCTGTTCGATATGCAGATGCTGGTGGTCGGGTCGCGCGTCGGACAGGAAGTCGAGTCGCTGGGCTTCACGCATCGCCCGCTGGTGGTAGAGAATCCGTCCGATGCCAGCATTCTCAAGCGCCTCGTCAAATGGGCCGAAGAAGAAGCATGAGTGACAACGAGCAACTTTCCGAGGAGCCGGGACAGGAAGCGCCCGACGGTGCCGGCAAGGAGGCGCAGGCGGCAGCGCCGCGTGCCTCACGCGGACCCTGGTTCATTCTTTTCATCCTGTTGGTGCTGGCCGCCGGCGCCGGTTACTGGTGGGTGACCGTGCTGTACCGTGCCGAGCACGCCGCGCTGGTGGCGCGCCTCGACGCGCTGGCCGGCGCTGATGCCACGGTCGAGGAGCAGCTCGCCGCGCACGCCGAGGAGCTGGCAACCGTCGTTGCCGGCACGGAGGCGGTGGAGAGTCGCATGCACGCGCTTGGCCAGGCCCAGGACGATCTCGCCGGATCGGTCAAGACGCTGTTCGCCAAGGACGCGCAGCTGTCGTTGGACTGGGTGCTGGCCGAAGCCGAGTACCTGGTTTTCGCCGCCACCCAGCGCCTCGCGCTCGAGCACGACGCGGCAACGGCGGCGAGCGCGCTGCGTGCGGCCGACCAGCGCCTGCGCGCGGCCAAGCATCCCGATTTGATCGGCCTGCGCGATCAGCTCGGCCAGGACATCGCCGCGCTGGAGGCCGTCGCCGAGCCCGATGTCGAAGGCCTGGCCCTGTATCTCGCCGGCGCCGTGACCGGCGTCGAGGCGCTGCCGACCAAGCCCATTGCCGACATCGACACCTCGTTCACGCACATGAGCGACGCGCAGATCGCGTCCGACAACTGGCGCGGCGTCGCCAAGGCGGTCTGGTCCGACCTGGTCAGCCTGGTCGAGGTCAAGGATGGCGCGCTGTCCGACGGCGTGCTGTTCGATCCCGAGCTGCGCTACTTCCTGGTACAGAACCTGCGCCTCGAGCTGGCCAGCGCACGCCTCGCCGCGCTGCGCCGGGACACCGACAACTTCCGCGCCGCGGCGAAGCTCGTGACCGAGCTGCTCGAGACCTACTACGACACCGACGACGGCGCGGTGAAAGCGCTCATCGGGCGGCTCGATGCGGCACGCGACATCGAGTTCGACCCGGCGCTGCCGAGCATCGCGGGCAGCCTCGAGGCGGTGCGCGCGGCGCGCGCCGAACTCGGCGAGGTCGCCGTCGCGGGAACGGCGCCATGAAGACCCTGGTCGTCGCGCTGGTCGCCCTGGTGGCGGCCGTGGTGGCCGCGCGCTACGTGGCGGAGGACCCGGGGTTCATTGTCATTGGCTACGGCGGCACCGTGGTGCGGACCACGTTCGCCTTCTTCGTGATCCTCGCGCTCGTCGCGTTTCTCGCCCTGCATGGCCTGATCAACCTGCTGCAGCGGGTCGGCCGCATGCGCAAGCGCTGGAAACATTGGAGCGACGACCATCGCCGGCGCCGCGCGCACGAGTCACTGGCCGGCGGCCTGATGGCGATGGCCGGCGGCGACTACGCGCGTGCCGAGCGCCTGTTCCGCCGTGGCGTCGACGACGACAGCCAGCCCGAGGCGCATTACCTGGCCGCCGCCGAAGCCGCGCACGCCGCGCGCGCGCCGGCGCGCCGCGACAACTACCTGTCACTGGCGGTCGGGGCCGAGCCGTCGGCGCGCACCGCGCTGGCCATCAAGCGCGCCGGCTGGCTGCTCGATAATGGCCAGGTCACCGAGGCGCGCCCGCTCATCGACAAGCTCGCGCAGACCGAGGCGGATAACCCGCAGATCCTCGCCCTGCGCCTGCGCCTGGCCCAGGCGAGTTACGACCATGCCGGCCTGTTCGAGTTGATCCCGGCGCTCAGGCGCGATCGCGTGCTCGGTCACGATGTCCTCAACGAACTCGAACGCGAAGCCGCCATCGCGCTGCTCTCGCGCGCCGATCTCTCGCGCGAGGCGCTCGAGTCACGCTGGTCGGCGCTGGCGAAGAATCTGCGCGCCGATCCCGAGGTCGTCATCGCCTACGTGCGCGGTCTGTGCCGCCATGGTGACGACGCCGTTGCCGAGGAACTGGTGCGCAAGCGTCTCGAGCGGCGCTGGGACACCGGGCTGGCGGCGGTCTACGGCGAGATCCGTTGCGAGCCGCCGGCCCGCCAGCTGCGTCGGCTGGAGGCCTGGGCCGTGGCGCGCGCCGATGATCCGGGCCTGCGCCTGGCGTGGGCGCGGCAATCGATCCGCGCGGGGCTGTGGGCTCAGGCGCGCGAACAGGTCGAGAGCCTGATCGATCACACGCCGAGCCCGCTGCTGCACGAGTTGCTCGCCGAGATCGCCGAAGGCACCGGCGACGATGGCGCCGCCGCGCGCCACCGCAAGGCCGGGCTGGCGCAGGCCATCGGCGTCGATCCGGCCCCGGCGACCCTGCCCGCGCCGCTCGCCGGGGGCGAGCACGCCGCCTGACCGGGTGGCGCCCGGCGCGGCGTGCACTGCGCGCGCTCAGCCGTTCTTGGGAATGCTGCGCGCGCTCGCCAGCCAGCGCAGCAGCGGCTGCCAGTACTCGCGATCGGCGGCGGTCGCGAGCGGCGCGAACTCGAAGATCGACATGCCGCGCTCGGCCGCCTTGAGGTAGTTCGAACTCTGGCGGATCCAGGTCAGGAACGGGAAGCGGCGCCCGGACGGCAGGCGCACGTCCATCAACAAGTCCTCCAGATCCTCGGTCGTGCGTGCACCCTCGCGCACGCGGCTGGCCACGGTCGCGATCTTGACGTCCTTCTGCACGAGCGTGCGCAGGGCGCGCAATTCGCCGAAGAAGCGCTGCGCGGCGCGGATGTCGACCGGCGAGGGCACGACCGGGATGATGACGGTTTGCGCACGCTTGAGCAGGGCGGCGAGGCTTTCGTCATGGGTTCGTGACGGCGCATCCATGATGACCACGTCGGTCGAGCGCGGTACGCGCAGGCCGCGCTTGTGCGCTTCCACGCCATGGATGCGCGCCGCGGTGTCGGGCCGCTCGGCGAGCCAGTCGGTGCTCGAACCCTGGGGATCGAAATCGGCCAGCGCAACGCGCGCGCCTTCGGCCGCGTAGTAGCCGGCGAGATTGGTCGCGACGGTGGTCTTGCCGCTGCCGCCCTTGGCGTTGAGTATGAGTATGGAGCGCATCGACGTCCCCCTGCGAGCGGACCGGCATCGTGCGCACCCGGCGCGACGCCGTGTCCCGGCGTGATTCTCCGGCGCACGCGCCGGCTCCCCGCGGGGCCCGGGCCCGGCCCGCCCCCGAAACCGCGCCCAGTATACCGATCCTGCGTGCGGCGCCGCTGCGCGCCGCGCAGCACGTTCAGGCGGCGGGCTGTTTACGCACCGCGTCGCGGCGTTCCATCATGCGCTCGATGGCGGGATTGAGCAGCAGCTCCATCGCGAACACCATCTTGCCGGCCGGTACCACGATGGTATCGGGCTTGGACATGAACGAGCCCTGCAGCATCTCCAGCATGTAGCGGTAGTCGGGAGAGATCTTGCGCCGGTTCTGGATGTGGATGACGACCATGCTCTCGTCGTTCGAGGGAATCTCGTCGAGCGTGAACGGGTTGGAAGTGTCGACCGTCGGCACGCGCTGGAAATTGACGTCGGTGCGCGAGAACTGCGGGCAGATGTAGTGCACGTAGTCGGGCATGCGCCGCAGGATCATCTGGGTCGCGGCCTCGGCCGAGTAGCCGCGCACGGCGCGATCGCGGTGAATCTTCTGGCTCCATTCGAGGTTGATGATCGGAACCACGCCGATGAGCAGGTCGACGAAACGCGCGATATCGGCCTCGGCGCCGACGAAGCCGCCGTGCAGGCCCTCGTAGAACAGCAGATCGGTGTCGCGCGGCAGCGGCGTCCACTCGGTGAACTTGCCCGGCGCGACGCCGTGACGGCGCGCCTCGGCATTGGTGTGCACGTAGTAACGCCGGCGGCCGACGCCGTGCTCGGCATAAGTGCGGAACAGCGTTTCGAGCTCGCCGAGCAGGTTGCCGGCGGGGCCGAAATGGGTCAGCGTTTCGCCGCGCTGGTCGGCGGCTTCGACCTCGCGCTGCATCGCCGCGCGATCGTGGCGATGGAAACTGTCGCCCTCGATGACGGCCGGGTTGATACCCTCGCGCTGGAAGATGTGCTCGAAAGCGGTCTTCACACTGGACGTGCCGGCGCCGGAGGAGCCGGTCACGGCGACGATCGGATGCAGTTCGGACATGCTGGCGGATGACCTCGGCGACGCCTGCTGCGGAACGAATATTGTAGAGCCTGACTCCCGTCCGCGACCACAACGCCCGTGCGGCCCCGGCGGGACGCGCCGAAATGGGTGAGAATAGCCGCCCGCGCGGCGCCCGGCACCGCGTCAGCACCGCCATTCGCGAGACAACCCTGCGCAGATCCATGGCTTTCGTCGATCCCCGCACCCGCGAACTCTACGCCCGGCTGCTCGGCCACCTGGCGCCGCACTGGCGCGTGTTCGCCCTCTCGGTCCTCGCGATGGTCGCCCTCGCGGCCACCGAGTGGATGCTGCCGGCACTGCTCAAGCCCCTGATCGACAACGATTTCGACCTCGCGGGCCGGGGTGACCTCTTTGCCACCCCGGCACTCCTGGTAGGCCTGTTCCTGCTGCGCGGCTCGCTCTCCTACGTCGGCACGGTCGCCCTGGCCTGGGTCTCGCAGCGCACCATGGCAGACCTGCGCGTGGCCATGTTCCGCACCCTGGTACACCTGCCTTCGCCGTTCTTCGACCAGCGCAGCGCCGGTGAGCTGATCGCGAAATTCACTTTCGATGTCACCCAGGTGTCGCAAGCGACCACGCGGGTCATCTCGGTGCTGGTCAAGGACTCGGCGGTGGTCGTCGTGCTGTTGATTTACCTGGTCTATCTGAACTGGCGCCTGGCGCTGTTCCTGCTGCTGTTCGCGCCGCCCATCGGCTACGTCGTACGGCGCGTCTCGCGACGCATGCGGCAGATGAGCCGACGCCTGCAGGCGTCGGTCGGCGACATCAACCAGGTCGCCGAGGAAGCGGTGCGCGGGCAGCGCGAAATCAAGGTCTTCGACGCCTATGCGAGCGAGGACGAGCGCTTCCGCCGCGCGACCGACGGCGCGCGCAAGTTCCACATGAAGGTGGTGCGCACGAGCGCGATGCTGGTGCCGCTGATCCAGCTCATCGTCGCCTGCGGCATTGCGCTGATGATCGTCTTCGCACTCGATCAGGCCGCCGCCGGCGTCATCACGCGCGGCGACTTCATCGCCTTCGTCACCGCCACGGCCCTGCTGCTGTCGCCGATCAAGCGCCTCGCCGGCGCCAACGAGTTCCTGCAGCGCGGCCTGGCGGCGGCGGAGTCGGTGTTCGCCCTGGTCGATGCCGAGCGCGAGCCCGATCCGGGCGCGGCACCCGCACCGCGCCGCGGCGATATTCGCTTCGAGCACGTCTCGGTGACCTACGGCACCACCACCGCGCTCGCCGACGTCAGCCTCGCGGTCCCGGCGGGCAGCACGCTGGCGCTGGTCGGTCGCTCGGGCGGTGGCAAGACCACGCTGGTCAACCTGGTGCCGGGGTTCTATCGCCCGAGCGCCGGGCGCGTGCTGATCGACGACCGTCCACTCGAGGACTACGGGCTTGCCGCGCTGCGCTCTGCGATCGCCTACGTCGGCCAGAGCGTCGTGCTGTTCAACGACACCATCTACAACAACATCGCCTACGGCAGCCTGCGCGAAGCGCCCCGTGAGGCGGTGCTCGCGGCCGCCGAGCGCGCCCAGGTGACCGCGTTCGCGCAGGAACTGCCCGACGGCCTGGATACCCTCATCGGCGACAACGGCATGCGCCTCTCGGGCGGGCAGCGCCAGCGTGTCGCCATCGCGCGTGCCCTGCTCAAGGACGCGCCCATCCTGATTCTCGACGAAGCGACCGCGGCGCTCGACAACGAGGCCGAGCGCCGCGTACACGATGCGCTGCAGGCGCTGCGCGCCGGGCGCACCAGCCTGGTTGTCGCGCACCGCCTGTCGACCATCGAGCAGGCCGACTGCATCGCGGTGCTCGAGCACGGCCACATCGTCGAGAGCGGGCGTCACGCCGAGCTGCTGGCGGCGGGCGGGGCCTATGCGCGACTCTACAGCGCGGGATTCGACGGCGCCGCCGCCGACACCGCCGCAGGCCCTGGCGCAGGCTCTGGCTCAGGCCCTGGCGCGCACGCCCGGGTCGAGGCCTGAAGGAAGCCCTGCAGCGTGTCCCGCTTCAGCGGCGGCGTGGGCGGAAGCGGCGCACCCGCCGCAGCAGGCCGCGCGCGTCGCCGCCGGCGCGCGCGTAGCGACACTGCGTGTAGAGCCGCGTGATCGCGATCACCTCGGCGGCGAGATCGGCGCGCGCACGCGCCACGCGGTGGGCGAACGCGCGCGGCGCTTCGCTCGGTGCGCGCGCGAGACCGACGCGCCCGAGGCGCTGCGAGAACTCCTGCCAGGCCTGCTGGGCCGGATCGCGACGACGCCGCGCGGCAGCGAGGATCAGGGTGGCCAGCACCATCGTGACCGCGGCCAGCGCCAGGGTCAGTGCGATGACCAGGTTGCCGGCATCGACGTCGTCGAAGCCGAAGCGTTCGAGCAGGCGTTGCTGCTGCAGCGTCGTGTAGCTGAGCACCCACCGGTTCCAGCCATGGGTAATGGCATCGACGCCATCGCGCAGACGCGTGAGCAGGGCGCTGGCGACGCCGTCGCCGCTGTCGCGCGTGCGGCCCGCGCCGGCCGGCAGGGCGTTTTCGAGTCCCAGCGAGACGCGTGTCGGCGCGATCGCCGCGGTCGGGTCAACGCGCACCCAGCCGCGCTGCTCGTCGTAGATTTCGGCCCAGGCATGCGCATCGCGCTGGCGGATGACGAGGTAGTCGGCGAGGCTGTTGAACTCGCCGCCCTGGTAACCGGTCGCGATGCGCGCGGGGACGCCGGCGGCGCGCATCAAGGTCACGAACGAGGCGGCGAAATGCTCGCAGAAGCCTTCGCGCGTCTCGAACAGGAATTCGTCGATGACATCGCCGGGCAGTGGCGGCGGGGTCAGCGAGTAGACGAACCCCTGCCGTCGATAGAAGTCGAGCGCGCGCTCGGCGATGGCGAGGGGTCCCCCGCCGGCCGCGGCCCAGCGCGCGGCGAGCTCGCGGGCGCGCGGATGGTAGCCGGCCGGCAGGGCGAGCGCCGCGCGGCGCTCTGACGCGCTCAAGCCCAGCAGGCGGTAGTCGACCACCGAGCTCAGCGCGTAGCTGACGCGCCGGCGCACCGGCTTGGCGGCGACCAGGCGCAGGTCGCCCGTGCGCAGCGCCGGCGGCTCGGCGCGCGTGACCATCTCGAGGCCGAGCAGCCAGCGCTCCTGGTGCGGTTCGAGCGTGACGTGGTAACGGTAGACGGGTCCGCGCGGTTCGACGCGATGTTCGGCCGCCTCCCCGACGCGCGCCACGCGCCAGGTGCGCCCGTCGCTGTGCGTCAGCGTCGGGCCGCGCCAGTAGCGGTCGCGCGCTCGCGGCACGGCGCCGTCGAACTCGACGCGAAACGCGATCGCGTCCGACAGGCCGAGGCGTGCCACCTCGCCCAGGGTGAGTTCGTCGGACAGCCCGGTGACGCCGTCGAAGGCATCCTGCGGCAGGCCCCACAGCGGCCCCGGCAGGCGCGGAAAGAGCACGAAGGCGATGATCATGACGGGCATCGCCTGGGCGGTCATCAAGGCCGCGAGACGCAGCACCGCGCCGCTGTTGCGGTACGCCGGCGGGGTGTTGAACTGCACCAGCACCGCGGTGATGAAGATCACCAGGGCGAGCATGTAGAGCGCCGTGAACATGGTCTGCGAATAGAAGAAATTCGTCACCACGAGGAAATAGCCGAGGAAACTGACCACGTAGTAGTCGCGCGCGTTGCGCATTTCGAGCAGCTTCAGGCCGAGCAGGGCGGCGAGCAGTTCGACCCCGGCCTCGCGCCCGAGCTGACCGTGATAGGCGATGTAGATACCGGCGAAAGCGCCGACGGCGACGAGCTGCTTGAGCGCCCACAGCGCGGGATGGGCGCGATCGGGCAGCGGCAGGCGCCCGCGGGCGCCGAGCACGCGCCACAGCGCGGCGCCGACGAAAGCGAAGGTCAGCAACGCCGGGAAACGCTGCATGTGTGGCACGAGGCCGGCGAGCAGCGCCGCCGCGACCCAGCCGACCTCGCGTACCGAGAGCTCGCCGCGGTTCATGCGTCGTCGCCGAACAGGGCCAGCGCACGCAGGCAGGTATCACGGTGGGCCGTGCCCTGGCCGAGCGCGATCGTGTGGCCGGGCAGCGTGAGCGCGTAGCGGGCCCCGCGCCGCTCGGCCTCGAGCACCCAGGCGGCGAGCTGCGAGAGCCGCGCCTCGACATCGCCGAGGCTTGCCACCGTGCGCCAGTCCAGTTCGAGCTGCTGCGAACCCTGGCCGTGGAAGCGCTTGATCATCAGTTGCTGCTCGCGGGCCAGCGTCTTCCAGGCGATCGCGCGCACCGGGTCGCCGCTCGAGTAGGGGCGCAGCCCGGCGAACTCGTCGGCGCCGAGCATGGCCGTGCCGGTGCTGCCGGCCGCCTGCGTGGCGGCATACGGCAGCGCGAGGGAGCCACGCGGCGCGGGATAGACCAGGCAGCGCGCGTCGCTCGCGAAATAGGCCCAGGCACGCAGGATGCCGAGCGGGTAGCCGCTCTCCAGGCGCAGGCGGCCCAGGCTCAGCCAGCCACGCCGTGGTGCATCGAGCGTGATGCCGACTGCCAGCGTGCTGTCCGGTTCGAGGTCGAACGCGCTGCCCTCGCGTGCGAGCCGGCGGCGTTCGCGGCGCGACGCGCCACGCGGTCGGCGCAGCAGCGCCAGCGCCAAGCGTGCGCGCGGCCAGGGGTTGCCGATGACGCATTCGAAGCGCGCACGCTCGCCGGCGAACACGGGCGCCGCGTGTGCACCCAGGAAGTCGAGCCCGGCGAGGTTGTGGTAGGTGTGCAGCATGGCGACGAGGAACATGCCGCCGAGCAGGAAGGAGAGCAGGTAGCCGAGCGCGTTGTCGTAGTTGATGGCGCCGAGCAGGATCACCACGAGCATGGCGCCGAGGGTGAATCCGGCGCGGCTCGGAAAGATGTAGACGCGACGCCGGTCGAGCCGCTGCGTCGGGCTCGCGGCAACGGCCGCGTTCACGGGATCGGCACGGCGTCGAGCAGGTGGCGGGCGATGGCGTCGGCGCTCTGGGCGCGTTCCCCCGGCGTCGTCAGGAGACGGTGCCCGGCGACCGCCGGCAGCACCGCCTGCACGTCGTCCGGCAGCACGTGGCCGCGACCGTCGACCAGCGCCCAGGCGCGCGCGGCGCGCAGCAGTGCGAGTCCTGCCCGGGGCGACAGCCCGGCCTGGTACACGGGGCTGCTGCGGCTGTGGTCGATGAGGTTCTGCACGTAGTCGAGCAGGGCGTCGCTGACGTGGACGTCCTCGACCTGCGCCTGCAGCGCGAGCAGCGCCGCGGCGTCGAGAACGGGCTTTTGATCGTCGAGCAGCGTGCGCCGATCGGCGCCGGTGAGCAGTGCGCGCTCGGCCTGGCGATCCGGGTAGCCGAGCGAGATGCACATGAGGAAGCGATCGAGCTGCGATTCGGGCAGCGGGAAGGTGCCGATCTGTTCGAGCGGGTTCTGCGTGGCAATCACGAAGAACGGGTGCGGCAGCACGTGGGTATGGTTCTCGACCGTCACCTGGCGCTCCTCCATGGCTTCGAGCAGCGCGCTCTGGGCGCGCGGCGTGGCCCGGTTGATCTCGTCGGCGAGCACCACGTGGGTGAAGATCGGGCCCGCATGGAAGCGGAATTCACCGCTCTCGCGGTGGTAGACGTAGACGCCGGTGACATCGGCCGGGAGCAGGTCGCTGGTGAACTGGATGCGCTGGAAATCGAGTCCGAGCAGGCGTGCGAGGAGGTGCGCGAGCGTCGTCTTGCCGACCCCGGGCATGTCCTCGATGAGCAGGTGGCCGCGCGCCAGCAGGCAGGTCAGCGCGAGCCGGATCTCGGTGGTCTTGCCGAGCACCACGCGCGAGGCGCCGGCGATGACCGCGTGGATGCGGTTGCGCGATTGCTCGCTGGCCGAGCTCGTTCGTTGTCTCAGTTCCATAGATACCTGGCTGTGCGATGGGAGCGCCATGCCCGAGCTTATCGGCGTCCGCGCGGTGAAACTCCAGCCGGCCCGGCCGGGCACCGCGCCGCGGCTCGTGACTGAAGCCTGGCGCCGCGCTGCCGAAACAGCCTGTGACCGCCCGCGGAATTATCGCCGACCGCGCCGATCCCGCGGAAGCGCGCTCGGGCTATCGTGCCGTCACTGCCGCGGGCGGTGGTACGGGCCCGGACCCGCCCCGCTGACGCTCGCCGGCCCGCCGCACCGGGCCCAGCAGTGAATCATCGCACGCGCACCACAGGGAAACAGATGCACAAGTACGATTTCGTCGTCATCGGCAGCGGCCCGGCGGGGCAGCGCGCCGCCATTCAGGCGGCCAAGCTGGGGCGCTCGGTCGCGCTCATCGAGCGCTCGTTCAGCATCGGGGGCGCGTGCGTGCACACCGGCACCATCCCCAGCAAGACCCTGCGCGAGGCGGTGCTCTACCTGACCGGCTGGCGCCAGCGCGGGTTCTACGGCCGCAGCTACCGGGTCAAGGAGCGCATCACCGCCGACGATCTCATGCAGCGCCTCGACATCACCATACGCCACGAGATCGAAGTGCTGATGCACAAGCTGCATCGCAACTTCGTCGACACCATCGCCGGCACGGCCCGCTTCGAGACGCCGCATCGGCTGCGCGTACAGCTCAACGACGACGAGTCGCGCCTGATCGAAGCCGATCGCATCCTCATCGCGACCGGTTCGCGGCCGGCGCGCCCGGCCGACGTGCCGTTCGACTGTCCCAACATCGTCGACAGCGACAACATCCTCACCATGTCCGAGCTGCCGCGAACGCTCGCGGTCATCGGCGCCGGCGTCATCGGGGTCGAGTACGCTTCCATCCTCAGCGCCCTTGATATCGACGTCACGCTGATCGACGGCCGCGACCAGATGCTCGGTTTTCTCGACCGCGAGATCGTCGACGAATTCGCCCACCACCTGCGCGATCGTGGCGTCAGCCTGCGTTTCGGCGAAACCGTCCAGCGCATCGAGGTGGCCGATCCGAAACGCGTCGTGGTGCACCTGGCGAGCGGCAAGCGCGTGCGCGCCAACATGGCGCTGTTCGCCGCCGGTCGGCAGAGCAACACCGACCTGCTGGCACTGGAGCACGCCGGGCTCGATACCGACGAGCGCGGCCGCCTGGTGGTCGACGAACACTTCCGCACGGCCGTGCCGCACATCTACGCCGCGGGCGACGTGATCGGTTTCCCGGCACTCGCCTCGACCTCGATGGAGCAGGGCCGCCAGGCCGGCGCGCACGCCTTCGACCAGCCGCTGCGCCCGCACGCCAACGCGGTGTTTCCGTTCGGCATCTACGCGGTGCCGGAGATGAGCGTGGTCGGTCAGACCGAGGAAGAGCTGCGCGCCGCCGGCGTACCCTACGAGTCGGGTATCGCACGCTTTCGCGAGACCTCGCGCGGTCAGATCCTGGGACTGCGCGAGGGGCTGCTCAAGATCCTCGTGCACCTCGACGACCACCGGCTGCTCGGCGTGCACATCGTCGGCGAGGGGGCGACCGAGCTGATCCACATCGGCCAGGCCGTGCTCGCCCATCACGGCACGCTCGATTTCTTCGTCGATGCGGTGTTCAACTACCCGACGCTGGCCGAGACTTACAAAATCGCCGCGCTCGACTGCTGGAACAAGCTCGCGCCCTGACGCGCCTGCCGCGTCGCGCGCTCAGTCGGCGCCGCCGCCGGCGATGGTCATGCGGTCGACGAGGATCGAGCCGGTCTGCACCGAGGCGCTGGGGTCGATGTCGCTGCCGACCTCGGTGATACCCATCAGCATGGTCTTGAGATTGCCCGCGACGGTGATCTCCTCGACCGCGTGGACGCGCTCGCCGCGCTCGACGAGGAAGCCGCTCGCGCCGCGCGAGTAGTCGCCGGTCACGGCATTGACGCCGAAGCCCATGAGGTCGGTCACCAGCAGGGCGCGGTCGAGCGAGGCGATGATTTCTTCCAGCGAGCGCGTACCGGGGCTGAGCAGCAGGTTGTGGGTGCCGCCGGCGTTGCCGGTCGGTGTGCGTCCGAGCCGGCGCGCGGCGTAGGCGCTGAGCAGGTAGGTGGTGAGGCGGCCGCCGTCGATGATGGTCTTGGGCGTGGTCGCCACGCCGTCGCTGTCAAAGGCGGCGCTGGCCGGCCCGGCCGGCAGATGCGGGCGTTCGCTGAGCGAGAGCGACGCCGGCAGCACCGTCTCGCCGAGCGCATCGAGCAGGAACGAGGCGCGCCGGTACTGTGCGCCGCCCGAGATGGCGCCGACGAGGTGGCCGATGAGGCCCGACGCGACGCGGTTCTCGAACAGCACCGGCAGCGCGGTGGTGGCGATGCGCCGCGCGCCGAGCTTGGCCACCGTGCGCGCGCCGGCGGTGCGACCGATCGCGGCGGCGTCCTCGAGCAGCTCGGGGCGGCGATTGCTCGAATACCAGTAGCCGCGCTGCATGCCGCCATCGTCGGCGCCGATCATGACCGCGCTGATCGAATGCCGGGTACCGCGGTAGGCGCCGTGGAAACCATGCGAATTGGCGTAGGCGCGGGTGCCGCGGTAACGGTTCACGCTCGCGCCATCGGACTGGCGGATGCGCGGGTCGTGGCCGAGCGCCGCGCGTTCGCACTCGAGCGCGAGCGCGATGGCGTGCTCGGCGTCGATGTCCCAGGGGTGGTCGAGATCGAGATCAGGTACCGCGCGGGCGAGAAATTCGGGCGCCGCGAGCCCGGCGTGTTCGTCGACCTCGCCGTGCTCGGCGATGCGGCGCGCCGCGGCCACGGTCTCGGCGAGCGCGTCGCCGGAGAAGTCGGTCGTCGTCGCGCTGCCCTTGCGGCCGCCGAGGTAGACCGTCACGGCGAGCGACTTGTCGCGTTCGTGCTCGACCGTCTCGCAGGCCCCGTCGCGCACCGTGACCGCGAGGCCTTCGCCGGCGGAGATGGCGACCTCGGCGGCATCGATGCCCTGGGCAGAGGCGCGTTCGAGCACGTCGCAGGCAAGGCTGTCGAGGGTCTCGGGGACGTTGTAGTCGGTGGCGAGCGGCTGGTTCATCGTGCGTATGTTAGGCCCTGGCAGCCCGGCGCGCACGGGGTGGCGTCGGCGCAGCGCGTGGCCGCGACGCCGCGCTTTGAGCGCGGCTGGCGCGCGCGGGTACACTACGCGGGCCATCCTCTTTCAACGACGGCCGCACCGCGCGCCGCCCACGACGCTCCATCGCCCGATGCAAGATTCCCCCATCCTCGCGCCGCTCAATGCGCGCCAACGCGAAGCGGTCGCGTCCGACGCCCTGCGCGTGCTCGTGCTCGCCGGCGCCGGCAGCGGCAAGACGCGTGTGCTCGTGCACCGCATCGCCTGGTATCTCGAGACCGGCCAGGCCACCCCGCACGGCATCCTCGCGGTGACCTTCACCAACAAGGCGGCCGCCGAGATGCGCGCGCGGATCGAGCAGTTGACCGGTCAGCCGGTCGGCGGCATGTGGGTCGGCACTTTCCACAACATCGCCCACCGCATCCTGCGCGCGCACGCACGCGATGCCGGCCTGCCCGAGAACTTCCAGATCATCGACGCCGACGATCAGCAGCGCGTGATCCGTCGTGTCATCCGCGGCCTCAATCTCGACGACAGCGAATGGCCGCCGAAGGAAGCGCAGTGGTTCATCAACGCGCGCAAGGACGACGGCGAGCGGCCGGGGCATGTCGATGACTACGGCGACGCCACGCTGCGCACCATGATCGACATCTACCAGGCCTACGAAGAGACCTGCGCGCGTTCCGGGCTGGTCGATTTCGCCGAGCTGCTGCTGCGCGCCCACGAGCTGTGGCAGCAGCACCCGGGCCTGCTGCGCCATTACCAGGAGCGTTTCTGGCACGTGCTGGTCGACGAATTCCAGGACACCAACGCCATCCAGTACGCCTGGCTGCGCCAGCTGGTCGGCGATGACGGCAACATCTTCGTCGTCGGTGACGACGACCAGTCGATCTACAGCTGGCGCGGCGCGCGCGTGGAGAACATGCAGCGCTTCCGCACCGATTACGCGGATCACGCGCTGGTGCGTCTCGAACAGAACTACCGTTCGACCGGCAACATCCTCGAAGCCGCCAACACGCTCATCGCCAACAACCCGACGCGTCTCGGCAAGGAGCTGTGGACGGATGGTGCGCGCGGCGAGGCGATCACGCTCTACGCCGCGTACAACGATCTCGACGAAGCGCGTTTCGTCGTCGATCGCATCGCCCAGTGGCGTGAGCACGGCGGGCGGTTGAGCGAATCGGCGGTGCTCTATCGCACCAGCGCGCAGTCGCGCGTGCTCGAAGACGCGCTGCGCCAGGCCGACCTGCCTTACCGCGTCTACGGCGGATTCCGTTTCTACGAGCGCGCCGAGATCAAGGATGCACTGGCTTATGTGCGCCTGGCCGCCTGGCGCGGCGACGACACTGCGTTCGAGCGCATCGTCAACGTCCCCACACGTGGCATCGGGCAGCGCAGCCTGGAGGAAGTCCGCCTGGTCGCACGGCGCGAAGGCATCACGCTGTGGGAGGCGGCGCGCCAGCTGGTCGAGCACCGCGAACTCGCCGCACGCGCGGTCGGCGCGCTGGAACGCTTCATGACGCTCATCGATCGCATGAGCGTGCTGACCAGCGAACTCGCGCTCGACGAGATGCTCGAACAGATCATCGAGATGAGCGGCCTGCTCGATCACTATCGCAAGGAGAAGGGCGAACGCGGGCTCGATCGGATCGACAACCTCGAGGAGCTGGTCACCGCGGCGCGCGACTTCGTGCCCGCGCCGGAGGACGAGGAGATGCCGCTGCTGGCCGCGTTCCTCGCCCATGCCGTGCTCGAGTCCGGCGAGGGCCAGGCGGATGCGTACACCGACAGCGTGCAGCTCATGACGCTGCACTCCGCCAAGGGACTCGAGTTTCCGCTGGTGTTCCTGGTCGGCGTCGAGGAGGGTCTGTTCCCGCACCAGCGCTCGGCCGGCGACCCGGTGCAGCTCGAGGAGGAACGCCGGCTGTGCTACGTCGGCATCACGCGCGCGATGCGCAAGCTGGTCATCACCCACGCCGAGTCGCGCCGCCTCCACGGTTCGGACTACTACCCCCAGCCGTCGCGCTTCATCCGCGAGCTGCCGGCGGAGGTTATCGAGGAGGTGCGCCTCGGCGGGCGCATCGCCAGCGGTCGCGCCGCGGCGCGGCCGACGCCGGCCTCACGCGCCGTCAACGAGACCGTGGCCGGCCTCGCGCTCGGCCAGCGCGTAGTACACCGCGTGTTCGGTGAAGGCGTGGTGCTGAATTTCGAGGGCCACGGCGAGCACTCGCGCGTGCAGGTCAACTTCGAGGACGGCGGCACCAAGTGGCTGGTTGCTGCTTACGCGGGGCTGCAGGGGATGTGAGGAGTGCGGCGCGCGGGCGCGCCGGCCGGGCGGGTAGCGGGGTCACGGCCGCGCGGCCGTGACCCGGTAGCGGCGCTTACTGTGCGGCCGAGACCATGTAGTCCACGGCGGCTTTGACGTCATCGTCGGAGAAGTCCGGGCGGCCGCCCTTGGGCGGCATCATGCCGTTGTTGCCCATGTAGCCGTTGATGGCGTTGTGGTAGAGCTTCTCGGCGCCTTTCTCGACACGCTCGCCCCAGGCCGCGGCGTCACCGAGCTTCGGCGCGCCGGCTGCGCCGGGCGTGTGACAGACGAAGCACGCGGCGTCGTAGACTTCCTTGCCGCGGCCGCTGTCGGCCGTCGCCACCGCTGCTTCCGCACCGGCCGCCGCCGTTTCGGCGCCGGCCTGCGTGTCCTCGGCGGGCGCGGCTTCGCTGGCTGCCGCGGGCTCGGCTTCCGCCTCGCTCGCCGGCGCCGCGGTCTCCCCGGCCGCTGCCGCACCGCCGTTGCCGCCGCCGACCGCGGCGAGCATGTAGTCGACCGCCGCCTTGACCTCGTCCTCGCTCAGCGCCGGGTTGCCGCCCTTGGCGGGCATCATGCCGGCGCTGCCGGTGAAGCCGTTGATGGCGTTGGCATAAAGCGCCTCGGTGCCTTTCTCCAGGCGTGCTTCCCAGGCCGCCATGTCGCCCTGCTTGGGCGCGCCGGCGATGCCCTGCGCGTGGCAGGCGAAGCAGACCTTGTCGTAGGTCGCCTTGCCGATGTCGCCGCTGGCAACGGCCGCTGCCGGCGCGGCGGCGGGCGCCGCGCTCGCCGGCGCTTCCACCGGGGTCTCCACGGTGACCGGCTCGCTGCCGGTGTTCACCTGGCCCATCGGCGCGACGCGCGTGATGGCGTTGGCGTCCGCGTCCTGGGTCTCCTGAAAGCTGCGGTTGACGATCTTGGCCAGAACGAAGGCCATGACGCCGACCACCGCGAGCCCGACCAGCACCATGGAGAAATTGCGGACGAATGCCGCGTCGTCGTGATTGCTCATGCCTGTGCTCTCGAAGGAATTCTGTTTAGATGAGGAACCCGCGCAGCCAGACCTCCCAACCCCCGCGAGCCGCGCGCATTATAGCGAAATCAAGGCCCTGCTCTAGCCCGCCGCCGCGCGCCCCACGCCGGGCCGCGCCGGACCGTGGCCCGGACCGCGCGGATCGTCACCCCGCTTTCCCTCGCGCGCCTGACGCTGTAGCTTATACGCCCCCACGCGCCCGTAGCTCAGCTGGATAGAGTGCTGCCCTCCGAAGGCAGAGGTCACAGGTTCGAATCCTGTCGGGCGCGCCAGCTCTTTCGCCGGTCGTACCGCGCCTCACGGCCCCGCCCCCCCGTACTCGCGCGCCGCGATCAGCTGTACCCAGGTCAGCGGGCTCATCGGCGCGTCGGCGAGCACGCCGGCACCGAGCGTTGCCGCCGCGGTCACCAGCGGCGGCAGCAACAGCAGCCAGCGGGTCTCGCGCCAGCGCTGCCGGGCGATGTGCTCGTGCGGCCAGGCTGCCGGTGCCCGCCGGCACCAGGCGCGGTAGACGATGGGCAGGAAGTAGGCGGCGTTGAGCAGGCTCGAGGCGGTCAGCACCCAGGTCACCCAGCCCATGGCGGCAGCTTCGGCGCCGGCGGTCAGCCATTGCTTGCTGACCGCGCCCGCGGTCCACGGCGCGCCGATCATGCCGAGCGCGCCCAGGGTGAAGGCGACACTCGTCAGCGGCATGCGCCGCGCGATCCCGTTCATCTCGCTGACCCGGTGTACGCCCAGCGTTTCGGCGTAGTTGCCGGCGCAGAAGAACAGCGTGATCTTCATGATGCCCTGGTGGACGAGATGGACCAGTCCGCCGATCGTCGCCTGCGGCCCGACGATTGCCACGCCGAGCGCGATGTAGGACACCTGGCTGACGGTCGAGAACGCGAGACGCCGCTTCAACTCATCCTGCGTCAGGGCACGCAGGCTGCCCCAGATCACCGTGGTCGCGGCGATCACGGCGAGCGGCCCGAGTACACCCAGCGCCTGCGCATGCTCGATACCGAAGACCTCGAAGACGATGCGCACGATGCCGAAGGCGCCGGCCTTGACCACCGCCACCGCGTGCAGCAGCGCCGATACCGGCGCCGGCGCGACCATCGCTCGGGGCAGCCAGCCGTGCAGGGGCACCAGGGCGGCTTTGACGCCGACGCCGGCGACGAGCAGCGCGAAGGCGATGCGTAAACCGGTTTGGTGTTCGGCGCCGGCCGCCGCCAGCGCGCCGCCGGCAGTGAATTCGACGGGCCCGGCGATCGAGCGCAGCCAGATGATGCCGGTCAGGACCAGCGCGCCGCCGACCAGGGTGTAGCCCAGGTAGATGGCTGCGCCGCGCCGTGCCTGGGGCGTGCCGCGATGGGCCACGAGCGGGTAGGTGGCGAGCGTGAGCAGCTCGTAGAAGACGAAGAACGTGAACAGGTTCGCCGCCATCGAGATGCCGATGGTTGCGGTGACGCAGAGGCTGAAGAAGCCGAAGAAGCGGTTGCGGTGCGGTGACTGTTCGAGGTAGCCGATTGCATACAAGGTCGTCAGCAGCCACAGGCCGGAGGACAGCGTGACGAACAGCAGCGCGAGCGCGTCCATTTCGAATGCGAGTTCGACGCCCGGCAGGACCTCGTGCCGGAAGCCGTAGGCGTGTCCGGCGTGCACGCCGAACAACATCACCACGACCAGCACGAGCTTGGTCAGCGCGCTGGCAAGGTTGAGCGCGGTGCGCGTGCGGCTGCGTGCCTCGGGCAGCATGAAGATGACCATGCCCGGCAGCAGCGAGGAGGCCAGCGCGGCGAGCGGCAGCGCGGCGCTCATGTTCATCGAACGCCCCCCGCGCCGAGCAGTTCGGCGATTGCGCCGGCTTCGATGCCGACCAGCACGCTCGCCGCGGCGAGCGCGAAGGCGACCCATTCCATGCTGCGCGGCACGCGCCGTAGCGCGACCGCCCGTTCGTGCTCGGCGTCGCGGAACGCGCGCGAGAGGATGCGGAAGACGTAGGCCGCGGCGAGCAGGCCGCTCGCGACGACGAGCACGATCATGAGCCACTGTTCGCGCATGATGGCGGCGTCGATGAGCAGCCACTTGGCGAGAAAGCCGCCCGAGGGCGGCAGGCCCATCAGTGACATCCCGGCGAGTCCGAAGGCGAACCAGGTCAGCGGCAGGGCGCCGGCCAGCGACGCGAGTCCGGCGACGCTGTCGCGCCCGGTGGCGAGCAGCGCGATGCCGGCGGCGGCGAACATCGCGGCCTTGGCGAGCGCGTGGGCGAGGATCTGCAGTGCGCCCGCAAGCAGCGCGACTTCGCCGACAGCGAGCAGCGGGAACAGCAGGAAGAGATAACCGAGCTGGGCCACGGTCGAGTAGGCGATCAGCATCTTCAGCCGCTCGGCGCGCAGCGCCTGCCACGAGCCGTAGACGATGGCGCCGCCGCCGAGCAGCGCCGGCAGCCAGTCGAGCTGCTCGGCCCAGCTGGTGTACACGGTCAGCCGCAGGCGCAGGATGACGTAGAACGACGCCTTGACGACGAGCGCGGAGAGCAGCGCCGAGACCGGTGCGGCGGCGCTGCCGTGGGCCGCGGGCAGCCAGGCGTGGAAGGGAAACAGCGCCGTCTTGATCATCAGCCCGATCAACATCAGCGCCCCGGCGAGCAGGGTCGGCGTGCCCGGTTGGGCCGGCAGCACGGCGCTGAGCGCGGCCAGCGACACCGTGCCGTGAACGCCGTAGACGATGGCCACCCCGAGCAGGTAGCAGCCCGATGCGACGAGGCTTGCGAGGAGGTAGCGCAGCGCGGCGGCGAGCTGCGCGCGCTCGCCGCCGCTCGCGACCAGCGCGACCGCGGCGAGGCCCAGCAGCTCCAGGGTGACGTAGAGATTGAACAGGTCGGTGGACAGGAACAGCGCGTGCAGCGCCGCGAGCAGCAGGCCCAGCAAGGGCCACAGGATGGCCCCGTCACGGTCCTGTGCGTCGAGCCAGGCGTGGGTGTAGAGCACCAGCGGCAGGGTCACGACCTGGGTGAGTACGATGAGCAGCGCGCTCAGGCCGTCGGCGCGGAGATCGATGCCGAGCGGTGCGCCCCAGCCGCCGACGGCGTGGGCCACGGGCCCGTGCGCCGCGACCTCGCGCGCGAGCGCGAGTGCGAGCAGGGTCTGGACTAGGACGCCGCCGAACGCGAGCGCCGCGCCGCGGCGCGGGCCGGCGATCCAGGCGAGCGTCGCCCACCCGAGCGGTAGCACGATCAGCCAGGCGATCAGCATGGACGTGGCTCAGGGCTCGTGCGCATCGGTCTGCTCGAGGCGCCGCAGGAGTGCCAGCGCCAGCGCCGTGGCCGCCACGGCGACGACGATGCCCGTCAGCACCATCGCCTGGGGGACCGGATCGACCACGCCGTCGCGCTGGGCGAGGCCGACGAAGACGAGGAAGCCGCCGCTGCCCATGACGTTGAACGCGAGCACCCGGCGCAGCGCCTCGCGCAGCAGCAGCGTCGCGGCGAGCCCGAGCGCGAACAGCGCGCAGCCGAGGATGGCGTAGAACAGGCCGCTGCTCACGCCTGCCCGTCCCCTGCCGTGTCGCCGCGCAGCAAAGCGAGAAAGAGGCCTGCCAGGATAAAGCCGAGCGACAGCGTAAGCGCAGCCTCGATCAGCAGGATCAACCGGCCGGCATGCTGCGGCGGGAGTTGCAGCAGTAGCGTGCGCTCGAAGCTCGGCGCCGCGACGAGCAGGAACACGGCCGGGCCCGCGGCAATCGCCAGGCGCGTGCGCAGCGCTGGCCGTGTCCAGCCACCGAGCATGCCGACGAGCGCCAGCAGCACGGCGCCGGCGGCGAGCACGGCGGCCGCCTGGAACGCACCGCCCGGCCGGTGCGCGCCGGCCCACAAGAGGTAGCCGGCGGTCAGCAGCATGAACGGCACCAGCACGCGTGTCGCCGCCTGCAGCAGCGGCGCGGCGGACAGGCGTGCCGGACGCGCGTCCCGTGCCGCGCCCAGCACCCCCAGCAGTGCGGCGAGCAGCACCGACACCTCGAGCAGGGTGTCGTAGCCACGGAAGTTGAGCAGCACCGCGGTGACCGGGTGCGACACGCCGCTGTGGGCGAGCGCGGCGGATACCGCCTCGCGCAGTTCGCCCGACGGTGCCGGCAGCCCACGCAGCGCGCCCGCCAGCAGGATGGCGATGGCGCCGGCCAGTGGCAGCAACAGCCAGCGGGAGGCGCCGCGCTGCGCGGTCCCTGCCGAGTCGCCACCGAGCGCATCGAGCAACAGGGCGCCGGTCAGCCCGGCGCCGATGGCCGCTTCGGCCAGCGCGATGTCCGGCGCCGCGAGCCGTACCCAGGCGAGGGTCATCAGCAGCCCGAAAACGATGAACAGGATCACCGCGCCGTAGCGATCGCGTCCGAGCAAGGCGCCCGCGGCGCTCCACAGCAGCCCCGCGCCGAGCACGAGGTCGAACACGAGATCCGCGTTCACGGCGCGTCGTCCGGTGCCCCGCCATCGAGCGGTACACCCAGTGCGCGGGCACGCTCGGCGATCGCGTAGCTGACCGTCGCGCTCGCCAGCAGCACCAGCGGCCACACCAGCAGCAGCTTGAGACCGGCGGCGAGCCCGTCGGCCTGCAGTGCGAGCGCGACGGCGATGCAGCCGACGCCGAGGTTGTCGGCCTTGGTCAGCGCGTGAAGACGGCTGTAGATATCGGGGAAGCGCAGCAGGCCCACCGTGCCGGCAAGGAAGAAACCGGCGCCGAGCAGCATCAGGGTGGCACTCGCAACATCAAGCATCCGTACGCTCCGGTGTGCGCCAACTGCGCCGCACGAAGGCGATGCCTGCAATCGCGGCGAGCAGCGCGAGCACCAGCGCGACGTCGACGATCGGCGGCTGCGCGAGCGCCAGTGCGCTGAGCATCAGCATCGCGACGCCGGTCGTGCCGAACAGCAGGGCCGCGAGCATACGATCGGCGGCACCCGGGCCGCGCGCGACGACCACCAGCGCGGCCGCGAGGTTGAGCAGCAGGAAGAGCGCCACCGCCGCCGCGAGCTCGCTCATCCAGCCGCTCCGAACAGCGCGGCGATGCGCGTCTCGAGCGCGCGCACCTCGGCTTCGACCTGCTCAAGGCCGCTGAGCGCATGCACGACGAGGCGGGCATCGTCGAGTTTCACGCTCAGCGTCCCCGGCAGCAGGCTGAGCGTGCCGGCCAGCAGGTAGCGTGCCGGCCCCGGCGGCAGCGCGAGCGTGACTTCGACGCTGCCCGGGGCGATCCGCGCGCGCGGGGCGAGCGCGAGCCAGGCGACCTGCAGGCCGGCACGCAGCGATTGCACGAGGAAGTAGGCGGCCAGCGCGATGCCTGCCGACAGGCGTATGCGGGGTTGGGCGCGAAGCGGCAGCAGCCACAGGCTCGCCGCGACCGCGAGCGCGACGGCAACCGTGCCGACCGCCCAGCTATCGGTGCGACCCTCGCTCAACGTCCACCACACGCAGGCCGCGGCCGCGGCGCGGATGCCGACGGCGCGGCCGTACTGGAGTGACCATCCCACGGCTGTGTGTCCTCAGGTAACGGCCCGCCGGGCCGGGTGGCGCGCGCGTACGTGCTGCGGGTACGGCATGGCGCGAATAGCGGGCTCCTCCGCCTCCGACCGATTCCATCGGGCGGGCATGATGCCCGATCACGATTATCCGACGGATGTCGTTCGCCGCGCGCGAAGCTGCCGCGCTCAGTGTACCTGTCGACGACAAGCGCCCGTACAGGCCGGGATGTGCGCGCTGCCCGCGCATGCCAATGCCCGGCGGACCTCAGCGCCGCCCGCCGCCGCGCGGTGCTCGGAAGCCCGCCGCGCGCGCCTGCGCGGCATCGTCGAAGCAGCGGTCGCCCTGCGCCGGGCGGATGCGCACCTGGCGCCAGCCCGGCGTGCCGTGTTCGTGGTAGATGCGCTCGCCGGCGCGGTTGACGTTGCCCTTGACCGGGCACCCGGCGGACCCCGCGGCCGGCGTCTCGCGCCGCTCGCGGGCGCGCCATGCTGCCGGCGCCTCGAAGCTGCCGGCCCACACGCCGCGGCGCGCGCGGCGCGCGGCGTCTTCCTCGGCGACATAGGCCGTCGAGTAACGGCGGTAGGCCAGCGCGTGTCCCTGTGCGACGAGGGCGGCGTTGAGGTTCTCCGCGCCGCGCAAGCAGGTGGCGAGTGCGCGGCCGTAGGCGTCACGCTCTTCCCAGTGGCAGGTTACGGGACCGGCGGCGAGGAGTGCCGCGAGGGCATCGCGCGCGGCGACTCCGCAGGCGTTTCCGCGGCCGTCGCGCGTGCAGGACTGGTGCCATTCCGGCGCGTCGATGCCGTGCAGACGCATCTCTTCGCCCGCCAGCCTCAGGCTGTCACCGTCGATCGCCTCGGCGCGGCCGTGCCGGCTCTCGGCCGCGCCGAGCGACGGCGTGATCGCGAGCAGCAGGAATGCTGCGGCCCGGCGCGGCGTAGCCCGCCGCGTCATGGCGCGTGCGGCAGGAACTTGTGCGCGATCTCGGTCAGCAGGGCCTCGGCCCAGGCGTGGCCGGGCGCGCCCGGCTCGACGCTGCCGCTGGTCAGGCGGAGGTCCGCGTGGCGCCGTGCGAAGAACACCGGCGAGGTGACCGGGTAATAGCCGATGTCGCGCAACTCGTTCAGCGTCAGCAGGAAGCCCTTCATGACCAGGGTGCCGTGCTCCTCGCGCGGCATGCCGGTCGTGGTCAGGCGCACGCGGCCGTCGTCCGAGCGCACCATGAAATGCATGATGCCGAGGTTGGGCGGGATCGAGACTTCACCCGCGAAGCGGTAGTTGTAGACCTTGCCGGCGGCGCCGCGGTTGCGCTGCGCCTCGGCGAACGTGAGTGCCGGGCGCCGGCTGTCCCAGGTGATCTCGAGCGCGCTCGCGATGAGGCGCCCGGGCGTGTCGAACGAGCGGCGCACGGCGAGGTACTCGCCGAGGAAGGGCGCGACGGTCTCGTGGTGGTAGGCGCCGAGCGCGGCCGGGGCGATGCCGGCGCTGCCCGCCGCGGCATCGGCACCGAGGCGCACGCCGAGCGCCTGTTCGATCCAGGTCAGCGTCTGCGCGCGCACCGCGCGCCCGGCGCGCAGGCGCTCGATGGTCTTGCGATCGACGCCGGCGCGGCGCGCGACGTCCTGCGCGGAAAGCCGTTCGCGCGCGAGATGCGCATTGAGCTCGGCGGCGATCTGTGTCCAGTCCGGGGTCGACATCTGCCGGTTTCCTGTCGGCGCCATCGCATCGGCGCGGCCCACAGTGTACCCAGAACCGGCCTGGCTGCGGCGCGGGATGCGACCGTGGGCGACAGTGACGGACAGTCGCGGACAGTTTGCGACAGTCGCTGACCGCTGCCTGCCGCCGCGCAGCCGACGATTGTCCACGTGCGTCCCCCACGGTCGCAACTGGCGCGCGAGGCTTGCCGCGTCAATCCACGCGGAGTCGCCGACATGATGCACCCTCGCCCCGACCTCATTGCCTGCCACCGCGGGCCGCTCGCCAGCCTGCTGTTGCTGGCGCTTCTCGCCACGGCCGCCGCCGCGCGCGAGCCTTTGCCGGACGAGATCCGGCACGGCGCGCTGCTGCTCGCCACTGCCGATGCCGGCCCTCCCGTCGAGGCGCCGCTGGTCGACACCGCGGTGTCGATGACGGTGACCGGCCTTATCGCACGCGTGCGCGTCGCGCAGACGTTCACCCATACCGGCAGCACCTGGGTGAACGGCGTCTACGTGTTTCCGCTGCCCGAGCGCGCCGCCGTCGACCACCTGCGGATGACGGTCGGCGAACGCCGCATCGAGGGTCGCATCGAAGCGCGCGCGACGGCCCGCAGGACCTACGAGCAGGCGCGCGACAGCGGTCGCAAGGCGAGCCTGGTCGAGCAGCAGCGGCCGAACCTGTTCACCACCCGGGTTGCCAACATCGGGCCCGGCGAGCAGGTCGTGGTGACCATCGAGTACCAGCAGACCGTGCAGGTCGACGGTGACGGCTTCGCGCTGCGTTTCCCGCTCGCCAGCGGCATCCGCTATATCCCGGGCACGCGGCCGGTGGGCGGTTTCGATGGCGGCGGCTGGGCACGCAACACGGACGAGGTGCCGGACGCGAGCACCATCACGCCGCCGGTCACGCCGCTCGGGGTGGGTCACGACAACCCGGTCACGATCGAGGTCGTGCTCGATGCCGGACTCGAACTCGCCGCCATCGAGAGTCCTTATCACGCGATCGTGCACAGCGAGCGTGCGCCAGGCGTCTACGCGGTCAGCCTCGTCGCCGGCGCGGTGCCGGCGGAGCGCGATTTCGAGCTGCGCTGGCGGCCACGGCCGGCGGCCATGCCGCGCGCGGCCTTGTTCATCGAACAGGGACCGGACGCCGGCTACGGCCTGCTCATGCTTTACCCGCCGGCAGCGCCGCGGGCGCGTGAGCAGGCGCTGGCGCGCGAGGTCATCTATGTCATCGACACCTCGGGCTCGATGCTGGGGACCTCGATCGAACAGGCCCGCGCGGCGCTCGCCTACGCCATCGATCGCCTGCGTCCCGGCGATACCTTCAACCTGGTCGAATTCAATTCGCGCGTGCGCCGTTTCCGGCCGCACGCGGTGCCTGCCGAAGCCGCCAATCTCGCCCACGCGCGCCGCTGGGTGGCGGGGCTGCAGGCGGACGGCGGTACCGAGATGGCGGCCGCGATCGAGGCCGTGCTCGACGGGCGCGAGCACGGCGAGCGCGTGCGCCAGGTGATCTTCCTCACCGACGGCAGTGTCGGCAACGAGGCGGCATTGCTGGCCGCGATCGAACGGCGGCGCGGCGCTACGCGGTTGTTCACGGTGGGTATCGGCAGTGCCCCCAACAGCTACTTCATGCGCGAGGCGGCGAGCGTGGGCCGCGGCAGCTTCACCTACATCGGCGCTGCCGGCGAGGTCGCCGCGCGCATGCGCGACCTGACCGACAAGCTCGAGTTCCCGGTGCTTGCCGA
>Ga0180436_10000537_pt1 | contig 39236 bp, 42 predicted proteins | sample SS_ome_2_FD_132434 | JGI IMG/M metagenome (GOLD analysis project Ga0180436, IMG submission 132434) | Hypersaline lake sediment archaeal communities from the Salton Sea, California, USA - SS_3_S_2 metaG | ecosystem: Environmental > Aquatic > Non-marine Saline and Alkaline > Hypersaline >... | reverse complement strand
CAGCCACATAGGGGACCTTTCCTTGGGTCAACAGGTGTACCATGCGAATAAAAGGCAAACGGGGTGTTCCAATTTCGATATTGTGCGTCAAGGCCTCCAGGGATGCTGTGGGCGTGGCAGCATTGGAACCGATATAACAGGTGATGGCCTCATGGCCCTTGAAGGCTTCGGTCATTACGTCGGCGATTTGATCTGTCCGAATACGTTTAGGCAAAGATGTCATATAAAATACTCCAACTTACGGCGTTTATAATAATGCCAGGATACCGTTCCATTTTTTCCTCTGGCTTCTGGTTTCGGAATATATTTCCAACCTGTTGGTAGCACCTATTCCTTGAAACCATTCTCATGATGCGAGCCATCACACAAAGGCTTTTGCTTTGAATCAGGCTTTTTGCTTTGGGTACATTGAGTGCGCCGGCTTGACCTTGCTTGGAGAATCCTATAATAGTCAATACGTTGGTGTCAACGTCCCTTGCTGTCAACACCCACCGATCTTGTGGATGTCTGATGCTCGGAGTCAATTTGAACACGGCCCGCCACACGCGATTCAGACCATGGAAAGAAACGAACGATGCAAAAATATAGCAAAATAGCGGTCTTCGAAAACGCCTCAGAGGCACAGTTGGTGGAATCGATTTTGAAAGAACAGCAGATCCCCCATCGCATCCGGTCTTTTCATGATACAGCTTATGATGGGCTGTTTCAGGTTCAAAAAGGCTGGGGCGAATTATTCGCGCCACCGCATGCAGAATCGGAAATTTTATCTATATTGAAATCGGTCCGTTCCGAAGATTTAAGTTAAGCCAATTGCGCCGCGGTGGAAATACGATCCTTGCCTTCTTTCTTACTTTTAAAAAGGCAGTGATCGGCCGCGGTAAGTAGTTTTTCTTTATTGCGGGCATCGTCCGGGTAGGTGGCCATACCAAAAGAGGCCGTCAGTCGAATGGACGCATTTTCTGTCTTTAGAAAAAAATTGGCTTTGATTGCTTCCTTAATCGAATTTACTTTCGACAACACCGGATCACCGCCTTGATCTGGAAGTATTACAATAAACTCGTCACCCCCGTAACGAACGACATAGTCGTTGGCTTCCAGGATTTCATGAACCACCCCGGCCACCTCTTTTAAAACCATGGAGCCTGGCAGGTGGCCGTGTTTGTCCACCACCGCTTTGAAATTATCCAGATCAAAAAAGACCAATGTCAATTGCTTGGCAGGATCCGTTGGGGACCCCAGCCACTGGTCAAGGTACTGATGTAAAAAACGGGTATTACCGAATCCGGTTACATCATCTGTAAGGCTCTGTTTTTGCAGGCGTGCATTCAGGCGCTCCAGCTCGGCCTGGTATTCTTTCAGTGTACGCTGGTTTCGTTTTTGCAAATTTATATGTTTGCGTAGCTCCAGCTGAGCCATTACCTGTCGGGATAAAGCCCGCAATGCTTCGATCTGGGAATCACTCAGGGTCCGCTGGTCCTTATCGATCACGCACAGCGTGCCCAGGGCTTCGCCGTTGGGTGTGACCAAGGGAGCACCGGCATAAAATCGTATCCATGGATCACCCTTAACCAAGGGATTGTCAGCAAATCGGCGGTCTTTTTTAGCATCATTGACGATCATAACTTCCGGCTTCAAAATGGCGTGGGAACAAAAGGCATGCTCCCGGGACGTTTCCGGAACCGAAATTCCCACTGTCGACTTGAACCATTGGCGCGAACTGTCAATCAATGACAGGGCCGCCATGGACGTGCCGCAGATCTTCGATGCCAGGAGCGTAATATCATCGTAAGAATCCTCCGGCAGCGTGTCCAGAATCTGATAGTCCATTAAGGCCTTGAGACGCGTCAATTCATTCTCAGGAAAAACAGCCTGCATGCTCCGAATCCCTCTTTATTCAGGTTTTGGCCGGGTTAATTTGGGATTGCGCCAATGCCGCTTGGCATCCCGAACGCTTTTTTTCTCTAAGTTCTTTTCCAGTGCTGCTGTCAGATCGATATGGGTCTGGTTGGCAATGCATGTCACCACAAAAAGGATATCTGCCAATTCATCGGCCAGGTCAGCGTCGGCCGCGTTGGATTTAAAACTCTGGTCACCGTACAGGCGGGTCATAAGCCTGGCAGTTTCACCCACCTCTTCCATGAGAACACCAAGATTGGTCAATTCCGAAAAGTAGCGTACGCCATAGGTGTGGACCCATGTGTCCACAGCCTGCTGATATGCAGCCACAGTTAATTTCGACATGTGATTCTCCTGTTGTCGTTTAGGTCTCAAATCGTGAAATCAATGGGTTCACTCCCAGGCGCAGATATTCTCGCCATAAGTTGCTCACGTGTCAATTCAGTTGACGGCTTTTCAAATATCATGAGCTTACCTGGGGCATCAAGGCCCACTTGATCGCCGGTCGTTCCAAATTCTCAAACTGATCCAAACACAGGATTCCGCCGTTTTGGAGTTTGAAAACCACCGGTTCCTGCTCACCAAGAATCAGAAATGATGTGAGCCGTTCCAGGTAAGGCAGATGCCCAACCACCATGGTGTTCGCTGCCAAATCAACCTGTGATGCAAAAATAGTCACGTCATCCAGCGGATTTATATCGGCTAGGGTCATCACCCCGTGATCAGGCGACAACACCGCCGCCAAGATATCGGCGGTTTGCCGGGCGCGGTTTTTGCCGCTGTGAACGATGCGGCTTACGGAGATACCGTACCCACGGGCAACCTGGGCCATGCGCTGCACGGCCTCCATGCCTGCGGTCGAAAGTCCCTTTTCGGGATCAACATCCTTGGACAGACTCAGTCCATGTTGTACTAGATAGAGTGCCATGTTCCCCCCTTTATTTTTAAATAGGCTCTTTAGCGGTGAGACAGCTATACTTATAGGCGCCTATCACCCGAACAGTCTACAGCCTGATAGCCTATCCCTTTGGTGACGCCCATGCAACGGTGCGATTTGTGCATATCTCCAATCGCTATTTGCCCCCTTTCAGCAGTTTTTCATAATACCGCGCTGTCCCGGTGTCCATAATCTCCTGGATAATTCTTTCTGTAACACGGCCGACGCCCTTTATATCTTGCAAACGTCCGCGAATCTCACGCAATGGCTGCTTCTGTTGGGAAATTGAATAGGCCGCATAACCATAGGGGGAACGCCTGCCCGCCAGTTTGGCCAAGTAATCAAGCTGCTCCAAAATAACAATCACCAAATCGTCCGCGTTAAGGATATTATTAAATAAATGGGCGGGTATGCGCGTGGGCATTTGATACTGTTTGGCGATGTGGTGAAAACTGTAATTAATGGAATCATAATAATCCTTTGTGGCCGCGCCCCACCGATCTCCCCTATATATCGATTCGTAGGCTGCTTCCAGCCCGGGATGTTGCTGCCGGATATGGTGCATAAAATGATCCTTTTGCCTACCCTCCTTAAGCGTCATACCACCGAATATGATAAAATCGATCCCTACCTCCTTGGCCTCCTTGACCGATTTTTCGATCCATTGAGGCCCGTCGGTTAAAAATGGAATCACCGGCATCAAGAACATGCCGCAGGCGATACCCGCTGCTTTAAACCGTTTAAGCGTTTTTAATCTTTCAGAGGGCGGCGGCACCCCTGGCTCTACAAATCGGCTGATCTCATCGTCCACAGATGAGAAACTGAAACTGACCACGGCACGATTGTGAATGTTAATTTGTCTGAGAATATCAAGATCCCTTTCCACCAGGGTAGATTTGGTCAATATATGGATAGGAAAGTTATATTTATGGATCAGCTTTAGCGCCTGGCGCGTCAAGCCATAACGCTTCTCCACGGCCTGATAGCTGTCTCCGACGCCGCCACCCACCATCATGAAACTGGGCTTGAAAGGCTTGCGTTTGCGCGTGGGATCGAGCTCCCGGGTCAGAATCGCAATGGCATTGACTTTCACCGCCACCTCTTCCCCGAATTCCCCCGTCACCTGATACTTTTCTGACCGTCCATCGCAATAGATGCAGTTGTGGATACAGCCCCGGTATAGATTCATACCGTAATGCGAGATGAACCAGGAATCGATTTTTTTATGCTTACGCAGAATCGATTTGGCCTGAATTTCCTTAATTTTCATTATGGCTTATACCTGAGCGCTGCATGCTTTAATCGCCCCTCTTTCCCGCATCAGGATGGATCAATTGATAGAAAAACCGATACATAGCCATATTACTTCGAAGATGACGCTGACGGTCTGTAATACACCCGCTTCTTATACCGATATTCATCGATTTTCAGCAAATCCATCACCCGTTTGGGTTCTTTTTTAACCAGATTCCGGCAGGCACGATAGGCAATCCAGTACGCATTCTTGTCACCGCTTCCCACCAACTCGGCGATTACATCATAGACCAACTCGGGTAATCTTCGGGCTAAGTCACTCAGGTTATTTCCCACGGCAGTTCGTGGGTAGGCTGCTTTTTCATAAAACAAATGCCGTAACACCAACATAGAATACGCGGGTTGTTTATAGATCCACTTAGTTTCTACGCAGGGTCGCAATGTTTCCGCCACAAATCGCCGCAGATTGGGTTCCCTTGATTGAGCCGTCTTCAGAAGATAGGGTTGGATTCTTTCGGGATGATGCTGAATGATTTTACGGAAAAACATTTGGGAAAATTCGCGGACTTCCCAGTCGGCGGACATGGCCGCCATCTCAAAATGAGCAATCACTTTTGGATATGCCTCCTTTGCGTATAAAGACAACAAACACAAAGCCACCCCGATCGTTCTGCGCTCGGTTGCGCCTGCAACCATTTTAGAAGCAATGCTGATGCCGGGCGCCTTTTTTTCCAACAATTGGTTGTGGAGGTAGTTGGCCAACTCTTTGATGGTGTGGACGCGGCCATAAGATATGCGCTTATTGTCGGGGATATTGGCGTAGAGGCCATCCAGAAGGCTGGGGATATTATCACCTGCTGCACGTATATCATCTCGTAAAAGTGGCGCGATGATTTCCATTTGAGCCTGTCGCGTCAATCTATTATCCATTATCTGCATATCAAAATTTAGGGGACGCCCATGCAACTATGCGTTTTTAGATTCAATCAGCTTCAATTTTTTCTCACGTATAAATCGTTCACCCCGGCCTAAAGCTCGGCTAACAGCTGGCTGGCTTAAACCCAATTTTTGACCGACCTTGGTTCCGGTCATTCCCAACTCACGAACCGCCCAGTATGCCAGAACGCTTCGCGCCAGCACCCGTTGACGCTGCTGCCCAGGTAGCAATAAAATTTCAGGTTCAACATTGAATAGTTGGGATACTTTTTTAACAACGGCGCTAAAATCGATTCCTTTTGTCTTAAGTCGATATTTATTTTTAAATTCTTCCGACGCGGCAGTAAGCACACGCGTAACAAAATCACTATCTCCGAGTATGCGTTCATCGCTTTTAAGATGCATATTCTTGTTTCGGAAAGCCTTTACCGCATCCCATCCACCGGCACTGCGAATCAAGCCACCCCCCATGAGTTCTGGCCTTCTACCAAGCTTCAATCCACTCTTAACAAATGCTTGATAATTCTTTCTGGCAATGGTTTTCCTTTTTCCGAAAAATGCCAAAACCTCATTTACAGCCTGCCATTCATTCCTTGAGATGCCTGCTAATGCACCGTGCCCACAAAATTTAAACTGATCCAGTTCTTCATGGGTCGAAACAAGACCTGATCGCAATGGATTTAAATGAATATAGCGTACGAGTTCCTTAAGGTATGTATCTTCTTGGCATAATATCGATTTGTACCGATTTTGAAAAACATGGCCGTGCCGTTTGTGGCGTAGGTTGAAACTCACGGCATAGCCGGTAAGCAGACGCCTCATGATCGTAGCGATGGGTGTTTGACCTGTTTTTAGCAGAAGGTGGAAATGATTTGGCATCAATGCCCACGCATAACAGGGAGTCTCTGTTTCGGATAAGATCGTACCAAGACGATGGATAAAATTTCTGCGGTCTTGATCATCTCGGAATATCCTGTGCCGCTCAATACCACGTCCGATTATATGGTGTAGTGCACCCGGTGTATCAATTCTGGCTTTTCTGGGCATAAACCTTTTGTAACAAATTTATACCATAAAAGAAACGCATAATTGCATGGACGTCCCCTAATATAATCTTGAAAATGGAGATAAAATCGGTGAGTATCTGGATTGAAAATTCATTTCCAAGGAGTATTCCATGAGCGCCACTCGCAAAGATTATGCGGTCTTGGTTGCTGGCAGCGGTCCCGGCGGAGCATCCGTCGCCCGGGAATTGGCTAAAAACGGCCAGAAGGTCTTAATTTTGGAATGGGGCGATTATGAGCCCGTCCGGGGGACCTTTTTGCAGGCCCTTCCCCAGATCTTCATGCCGGGCAAATCGTTTTTTATCACCGGACAGTTAATGGGAATGTTTCGTGGCGTTACAACAGGCGGAAGCTCCCTGTTCTACTCCGCCACGGCCTTTGACCCACCGCTTGAGATGCTGAAATCCTACGGCGTGGATATCCATCGGGAAGTGGATGAAATCCGGGATGAAGTCCCCGTGGCACCGCTTGCAGATGAACGCATGAGCCCAGCGGGCATGCGCTTTCTAAAAAGTGCCCTGGATCTGGGCTACGATGCCAAAAAATTGAACAAATTCATCTTCCAGGACAAGTGCCGTAAAAATTGTGATCGCTGTATGTTCGGATGTCCCATTGGTGCCAAGTGGACCGCCCGAAACTGGATAGACGATGCCCTGGCTGACGGCGCCGAAATGATCAATTTTGCCAAGGTAGATCGCGTCATTATCGAAAAGGGCCGCACCATTGGCCTGCGATATACCCGAAACGGCCGGCCCCACAATGTTTACGCACCCACCGTAGTAGTCGCCGCCGGTGGCATCGGCTCCCCACTAATCCTCAGAAACTCAGGTATCGACGGTGTGGGTCACAACTTTTTCTTCGATCCGCTCTGGTTTGTTTACGGCACGGTCCAGGATGGCGGCAGCGGCAAAGGTGCTCAGATGTGCGCCGGTATCCATTTTGAGGAAGACGGTATTATCCTGACCGATTTCAATTTGGATCCCAAGGTCAAAGCAATTCTTGATGGTCAGGTTTTGCGCTTTGATCAGACTGTCAATTTCGCCAACGTAGTACCCATCATGATTAAGGTGCGCGATGGTTTGGGGGGTCGAATTACCGATTCGGGCTGGGTATGGAAATCACTTGAAGCTTCCGATAAATATAAATTGCGTACCGGCAGAAAACATGCCCGCCGGATTCTGGAAAACATGGGGGCCCGCGATATCTATATCAGCTGGCTGATAGCCTCTCACCCCGGCGGATCAGTCAAGATTGGTGAACATCTGAACGACCAGCTGCAAACCCGAATCGAAAACCTGTATGTGTGTGACTGCTCGGTAATTCCCGAGGAACTGGGCCTGCCGCCGACCCTCACGCTTTTGGCATTGGGAAAAAGGCTGGCCAAACATCTGCTGGTTGAATAAACAATCAACAGATCCAAAACAATCACGAGGTTTCATGAAGCAACGCATTTTCAAATCCGAGCACGACATGTTCCGCAGATCTTTTCGCAAGTATCTCAAAGATAAGGTCATCCCCCACTACGCCGATTGGGAAAAGGCCGGCATCATTCCCCGGGAAGTGTGGCTGGAGGCCGGCAAGCATGGCTGGCTATGCCCCACTGCCGAAGCGCATTTCGGCGGTCCGGGCGGTGATTTTCTGTATGCCGTCATTATTACCGAAGAGATCTATTACCATGGCTTATGTGGACTTTTTTGGTGGGTACACAGTGACATATTCTATCCCTATCTGGATAAGTATGCCAGCGCCGAACAAAAACAAAAATGGATCCCCAAATGTGTCCGTGGTGAAGTCATCCTGGCCTTGGCCATGACCGAGCCCCAGGTGGGATCGGATATCGCCCGGTTGGAGACCACAGCCCGTCGGGATGGCGATTATTATATCCTTAACGGCAGCAAGACGTTCATCAGCAACGGCCAGTTGGCGGATTTATGCATTGTGGCGGTCCGTACAGGTGAAGACCGCCGACCCCACGATGGGATCAGTCTTTTGCTGGTGGAGGCAGATACCAACGGCTATCAGAAAGGCACCAACCTGGAAAAAATTGGCCTGCATGCCCAGGATACATCCGAAATATTCTTCAACGATTGCCGGGTGCCCAAAGAGAATCTTTTGGGCCTCGAAGGCCAAGGATTTAAATACTTGATGGAAAATTTGCAGCAAGAACGCCTGCTTCTGGCCATCGGTGCCTGCGCCGCCGCCCGGGGTGCTTTTGATATCACGCTCACGTATGTCAAACAGCGTAACGCATTCGGTCAGGCAATCGGGTCCTTTCAGAATACCCGTTTTGGCATGGCCGAGATGATGACCCAGATCCAGTTGGCCCGCTCATTTCTGGATGACCTAGTCCCTCGGCACATGGCCCAGGAGGATATTGTCAGTGAGGTAAGCATGGCCAAATACTGGATTACGGATTTGCAATTCGAGCTGGCTCATCGCTGTCTGCAATTTTTCGGTGGTTATGGCTATATGAAAGAATTTCCGATTTCGCGTTTCTTTGTGGACGCTCGTGTACAAAGCATTTATGGCGGGACCAATGAGATCATGAAGGAACTTATTGCCCGGCGCTTGGGACTCTAAACACTCAGCACGCAGGTATGAGCCCTAAGCGATAAGCTGCTGAATGCTTGCGGCTGACGCCTGACAGCTTTAGTTTATCCTTTTTGAAAATGCGCCAGGATCGTCTCCATGGCAACGGTTTCATCAAGCGAAGCCAGGGCTCCGCGGATCCGGGTTGCCTCCTTCAGCGATTCCGGGTCCAATAGCAGTTCCTCGCGCCGGGTACCGGACGCATTGATGTTCACCGCCGGCCAGATGCGCTTTTCCGCGCAAGCCCGGCTGAGAACGATATCGGTGTTGCCGGTACCTTTGAACTCTTGGTAGATAATATCATCCATGCGTGAGCCGGTCTCCACCAGGATCGTCGCCATAATGGTCAGCGATCCGCCATTTTCCACATTGCGGGCGGCGCCGAATATTTTTCTGGGAATGGCCAGCGCACCCGCTCCCAGCCCACCGGTCATGGTGCGACCCCGGCTGTCGGTTTTTACATTGAATGCCCGCGACATGCGTGTCAGGGAATCGATCAGGACGACGCTGTCCCGCCCGATTTGAGCACTTAAAATTGCTGTGTGCAAAGCCAATCTCACCATGCGCATATGGGTATCAATGCTCTGATCCGCAGAAGAATAGAGAACAGTTGCCGCTTTTAAACCTCTCTTGAAATCCGTCACTTCTTCCGGGCGCTCATCCACCAGAAGTACGAATAGATCCACATCGGGATGATTGGCACTGATGGCTGCGGCCATGTGTCGCAAGATGGTGGTTTTGCCCGATTTGGGTGGTGCGATGATCAGCCCCCGCTGACCCCGACCCACCGGTATGAACATATCCAGAACACGGCCCGTATAATCTTCGCTTCCTTGGGTCAACGTCCATGGTTCGGTGGGATTGATGCTGGTCTGATCCTGCAGCGGCTTGAACTTGAAAAATTCCGCCAGGGGCATCTGGTTGATGGTTTCAACGGATTGGAGGGTTGCATTGGTGCTTTGGGGACTTTGTTTTTCGCCCATTCCCACCAAAAGGCCGCCCTCGGGTAGTTTTAGATTCTGAATCAATGCCGCCGGCACGTAGGCATCCGCTTTATCGGGCGCATAGTTGTTCTCAAGGGATCGTAAAAAGCCAAATCCCCTATCCGTTATTTCCAGGTGACCTTTTAATTGTTCCATCCATGGACTCCAAAATTGGTTGAGAAGGTAGGCTATACCAGTTACAAAGAATCTGTTTTCGTTTACAACAGACAGTTTTCAAGGTGTCTGGCCATTGACATGACAGTCCCTGCACCCTACCAAATATCATGAAACATGATTCTATGGGTGATTTTTTTTAATTTCAGGAATCTTTCCAGTAGGTGGGTGTTAACGCCAGACTACATGCGCTGTTGCCGGCAGCATCCACGGCTCGCACGGCATAGGCATGTGTACCCACTGGATCTGGCCCGAATTCATCGTCAAAACAAAACCGCCCGGGGGTTATCTGGGGAGTGTGGGGAATGCTGCCGATAATGTCGCCATCGCGCAGAATCTCATAGCGATCGATGGCCTGGGCACCGGCATAGGCGCAATCCCAACTCACCCGCACCGCATTACGGGCATACCCCGGCATGGCCGAATCGATTTCAACACCCACATTGCGAGGGGGTGTCAATCCCATGGCTTTACGCTGGAAATAAGCATTGGCGGAATCCTTGCCTGCCGATATGACCCGGTTTTCAATTTGCCGCATGGCGTCTTCCGACAATGGCCTGGAAATTTGGGCCGCAGCCAGGTTTTGCGTAAGTTGGCATTTTTCAGGCACTTCATCGATATGGCCGATCCCGATAATGACCGTGTGGATGCCCGCCACCGAAAGGGCATATTGAATAAGATCACGACTGGGCAATTGCGGAGATCCGACCGCATGATAAACATCATTGGGATTATTCGAAAAACGTACATCTTTATGGTAATAAGCGGCATCGGCAAAAGCCTTCATACCAATGATACCCATATCTGCCGCGATGGCAACTGCGATAGCGTTATGACGGTGGGGCATATATCGGTTGTCACTGGCATTGATACTCACCAGCAGCGTGTCCAAAATACGCCGGCCATCCCGTTGGATGGCGTATATATGCGCCGCCGTATTCCAGTGGCCCGTAATCCCGATATGCCTGACCAGTTTCTCTCTTTTTGGGTTACACCCGGTGCGATTGGTGCCCTCGCGCAAATCGAGCATGGCAGCCAATGCCCCCATCCAGCCCGAATCCGGGCTAGGGTCCTCCAGGCCCGCAAACAGCATGTCGACTTCTTCCATGGTATTGATGTTGTGAAACTGGATGCTGTCCAGATACGCCCCCTCTGGATAAGCACCGCGGCCATCGCCGAACATCTGACTTAACGAACGGCGCACATCGTCCGCGGCCGTGGTTACATTGAAGCCGTCCTGCATACCCTGACTGAAATCAGATCGAAACCGTTGGCCTTCCGGACTGCGGGCAGTACGAAAATGGGTTTTACTGGCCACAAATAATTTTTCACGGGCAGGCGCATCGAAATTGCCCGCGCCAGGACTCAAACCCAGTCTGCGGAAAGCCTCACCGAAGTTTTGTTGGCTGGGCCCATATATATTGGATGTATCCATATAACTTATGCCCAGCTCGTAGGCCTTCTGGATAATCGCCACCGGATCCACACCGGGTCCTGTCCATTGAATCGATGCCTGTCCACCGAGTCCCAGGGTGGTCACCTGTCGCTTGGTTCGCCCCAACGTACGCGTGATCAATTCTGCCATGCCATACCTCCTTTGTCCTTCAGACCATTTTAGGCTGGTTGATGGTGCCATCTTCGCTGATACCGGAACAAAATCCCATTGACCGGCCGAAATTATGAATGTAATCATGACCGCAACGACTGTCATGCTTTTTTAAGAAAGGAACTGAATGTGACGAAAATAAGAACCCGCATGGGCGATGGCTGGACCATTGAAATCGATGAGATCGATCTGAAACAGGACCTGGAAGACGGTACCCGAGACGCAGCCGACAAAGGCGGCATCGATCCACTCAGCCAAAATGAACTGGATTACCTAAACGACATTTGTTGTTCAGGCAGTAAAATGTCCGGGGTACAATCCGGTCGTGAGGTGGTCCTTTCCTACGATGGTCCCTCATTTGAAATCCGGCGACTGGGGATCCTGGCCAATCGTCAAACGGCCCTGCAAATTTACGAAAGGTGTTTCGGGGCCGACACCTTGGAATTTTCGCATATCGATTACAGTTATAAACAGGTAAAACCCATTGTACATGAAGAACTGCCGCTTTTTGAGCAGTTGCAGTCCCTGACCATCGCACCCCTATTTTACGGTGCCATGCCCAACCTGGGTCTTTACACCCGGCCGGACGGACCGGTTGCCAACCCCAGTGAACTATTGCCCCTGGGTAAAATCCAGGCCGCTCAGCAAGCCTATGAAGAAGCCATCGAAATGTCCGTGAACGACATCGTATATGTGGCCTCGCAATTTTACGAGGCCGGCTGCGACGGCATCAATATTGATACGGTGGGCGCAGCCGGTGATCCGGATTTCAAAGCTGCCCTGGTGGCCACGGAAAAGCTCAAGCAGAAATACCCGGGCCTCAATATCGAAATTGGCATGGCCGGTGAGTTCGTACTGGGTATGCACGGCGAACTGACCCACGATGGTCAGTTGTTGGCAGGCCTGTACCCCCACCAGCAGGTAAAACTGGTGGAGGCTGCCGGCGGACATATATTTGGAGCCGTGGTCAACACCCAGACCAATAAGTCCTTTCCCTGGAATCTGGCCCGGTCGGTAACTTTCAGCAAGGCCTGCACGGCGGCCGCAGATATCGCCGTGCACGGCAACATGGGTATGGGCGTGGGCGCCCTGCCGGTATGTGAAACCCAACCGGCCGAAACAGTCTCCATGGCCTCCAAGGCCATGGTTGAAATTGCCCGTCTGGATGGGTTGTAGGTGGGCACGGGCGATCCGGCCGGTGTGGCCATTGCACATGCCATGACCTCGGGGATGGGCGGATTACGGACGACAGGAGATCTTGTCGCCCGTATGCAAATCACACGGGGCATGAAAATCGACACGGCCAAACAATACGTAGCCGACAAACTGGGTGTATCGCTGGCGGATATTCACGATGCCGTGGCCATGCGTGAAACGCGTGAAGACCTGCGTATCGGTTTGTTGCAATCCTTACCGGGTCAGCCAAAAGGTATCGAAGCCAAGCACAATATTGCGGAATTACTTGGCCTTGAACTGAATTCCCTGCGAGCCTCCAAAACCCGTATAAAAGGATGAAAACGATGCGATTTTTTGATTCAACATCAATTTGTGCACTTATTTAGAAACCCCAAGACGACTTCTTTTCAACACAAACAAGGAGAAAGCGATGTCAATCGAACCAGCAGCACACGCAGCTCAAAAATGTGGTGTTGCGATACAACCGGCCCCACAATTTCGGCTTGAGTGCCTCACCGACGAAGAGTGCCGCAAAATCCACGAAGCAACCCTGGAAATTCTGGCTCAAACAGGCATCCATGTCCCCAGCCAGCGGGCCACATCCATTTTTGCCGACCACGGCGCCAGGGCTGACAAACAAAACCAGCGCGTGTTTATTCCAGCCGCTATGGTCGAAAAAGCGCTCAGCACAATTCCGGAAAAAATCCGAATCCCGGCACGTACACGGGAACGGGATGTCTTAATGGGCGGTGACAGCCTGGGCTTTATCAATTTCGGCACCACCGTGTTTATCAATGACCTGGCCACAGGAAAACGCCGCCAATCAACCACAGAAGATGTGGCCCAGGCAACCCGTGTGTTGGACGCCTTGAACAGCATTGAAATTCTGATAACGGTGTTGAGCTGTACCGAAAAATCCCCTGTGACCGAAACCATGCATGCCACAGCCGCGATGCTGGCCAACACCACCAAACCGGTGGAAGCCGTTCCCCCGGCTGCCAATTTAATACCAAAAATGGCCCGCATGGGCGAAGCCGCCATCGGTACAGACAATTTCAGACAAAATCCCTTCTTTTTCACCGGGGTGTGTGTGGTCAGTCCTTTGCAGCTGGTGGATGAATGCAGCGAGGTATTGATGGCGGCTGTGGAGCATGGTTTCGTGACCAGTGTACTTTCCATGTGTCTGGCCGGCGGGACATCACCCATTCACCTGGCCGGCACCGTAGTTCAGCATAACGCCGAGGTGTTGAGCGGGCTGATCTTGGGACAACTACTCAAGCCGGGCGCACCCATGATTTATAGCAGTTCCACCACCTCCATGGATATGATGTTCGGAACGGCTGCTGTCGGATCGGTAGAAGGCGCCCTTTTAAACGCTGCCCTGGTGCGGATGGGCCGATATTACCATATCCCGGTACGTATATCCGGTGGGTAGGTGGACAGCAAACTGTGCGACGCCCAGGCCGGCTACGAGTCGTTGCTCACGGGTCTGATTCCCGCATTGGCAGGTGCCAATCTGGTGTATGGAACCGGGATGCTCGACAGCGGCATGGTCCTGGATTACGGCAAGATGGTCATGGACGACGCAATCAATCACCAAATCAAGCGCATCGTCAAAGGATTGCCTGTTAATGAAACCACCCTGTCAGTGGACCTCATCAAGGAGGTGGGGCTCACCGGGGACTATCTGATGCATCCCAGCACCTTGAGTTTGTTTAAAGCGTTGTCGGCCCCCAAACTGATGAACCGGGAGAACTATGAAAACTGGACAGCCGGTGGCGCCACCGATCTGCATCAGCGGGCGCTGCTCCAGGCGCAAGATTTGGTGGCCAACCACTATCCAGCCCCCATCAGCGCCCAAGCCCAAAAAGAAATTGATGAAGTTATTCGTGAAACCGAGAAAGAACTGGGCATTACGCCTTTAAATACCAAGGCGTAATTCAGGCTACAGACTGTAGGCTTTTAGGCTCTAGGATGCGAATCGCTTAACGCCGATGATCATGTATCTTCGCCCTTCGTATGACGAATGAAATAATATGCCGGCAACAAGTGAATGGCGGCCACCAACCGATAGCCGACAGCCTAAACCCCTAACAACCTGATCGTTACTTGGCTTCTACCGGGTATTTTGCCCGAAACCACTCTCGCCATCCGCCCTTGAGTGCATGTACATCGCTAAAACCCTTGGCCAAAAGTTTCCGTGCCACACTGGCACTGGTATACTCGTTGGGTCAGGCGCAGTAGAGCACCAATTTCTTATCCATTGGTAAATCGGCACTCCATTTATCGATTTCCTTTGCCTTCGCACGCTGGGCCCCCTGGATTTTGAATTCGGACGAACGCCAGTCGCGCCCTGTGCGTACATCCAGAATAACCACCTCATCACTACCCAACAGGGCTTTTAACGCATCTTTACTCATAATACCCACATCGCCTGAGGCCGATACCGGGGCGACCATAAGCCCCAGCACACTGCCAAGGATGAGTATCATCGGCATATACCCCACACATTTTTTCAACATAGGTCCCTCCTTTCGTCTGATATTTTCCCTAAAAATTTATCCGGACCGGCTCGGTCGCAAGGTGGTGTAGATTCCCCCTGCAATAAGCACGGCGCAGATTGTTACGATCATGATCGCAACCATAAGCATTGGCTGGTCCCCAGTCAAAACCAGCACTAAAATTCCACCGAATGTAATTATCGCAGTGGCCATCAGCTGAAACCGGTTTTGACCATGTACGACTCCCTGGTCTGAACCCGATTTTTGACACATCCCCAATAGATTCTTCGCCGTGATCAAACCATAGTGTCCCAACCACATAAGCAAGGTCACCCGGATCAGGCTCTCTAGCAGTTCCTCCCCTGCCAGTCCACTGGTCATGAGGAAAGCGGCAACAGCCGTCATCACCAGCACGGATGCCTTTGGTAAAAGATTCATTTGCGGCAACATCCCTTTCCGGCTAAAATGCTGCGTTAGTCGTACGACACCTTCAAACAGTGCGTTAACCGCAGCGCAGGACCCTGCGATAATCATAACCCCCATGATAACTCGTCCGGCTTGCCCGCCGATTTCCCGGGCAGAAATCAAATGAGCGATGCTCGTATTGGCGAGACGCAGGCCGTCAACATGCAACAACGCTGTCATGACCCAAAAAATCAGGAACCCGGCGAATACAGCGATAGCGCGTTTAAGTATTTTGGTACTTTCAGGGGGTGGGGCTAACGAATTATCCCCCGGATAAATCCCTATATCAAAACCCAGCAAAAGCAACAGCGGCAAAAACAGTCCGGAAATAGTTACTTGGTGTGCTTCGATTGCCCGGACCCTGTCCTGAAAAAGGCCGGTTATCAAACCAGTGACCACCAGAATGGCCAGTCCCAGTAGTACCGTGCTCACGAATACCAGCTGAGCCCTGCTGCGATGGGTTTTCCTCAGAAGCTGTAACCCGCCCATCCCGGCCAGCAGCATAAACGCAAATGCAAAATTGGGGAACCAGTACACAAATACTTCGTTGAATACGAATCCGCTGGAAACCGTTAGACCAGTGGCCAGAAGTATGGCTGCAAAAAACCGAATCACCAGCGGGTAATAGACCAGCCAAGTTCCCAGATAATTGGGGCCCTCTTTTTCCTGGCTGTCGGTACTGCCATAAATCGGATTGAGATTCGCGTAGCACCGAACAAAACTGAAAAAAATCAATACACTGACCGCCAGAATAAGGGGTGCAAAAATTCCCAGCTGACCCGCAAACTGGCTCGCAAGGGCCAGGTTGTCCGGCATCACCATCAAGCCCAAACCGTAGGCCCACAGGGGCCATGCCGATTGCTTGACGTTATCCTTTGGGCGTGAAAGCAACGTGAACATATTGTTGCCAATCTCCTTTTCTTTGATCATCGTGTTGACACCATTGGTTCGTGGTCACAATAGACATCAAAATCAACAACCACCGACTGGGTCGCTGACTCATGGTCGGCCTCAATTGCGCAACCGAAGTTAGGTTGATTTATAACTGTCGTTGCCCCAGTTCAAACCTTACATGATAAAATGGTGCGTATTGCAAAATTGGCAAGATGCAATCCGAAAATGCAGATTATGATAGGCAAATTTGTCGGAATGGTTTATAGGTGGGGAGAATCACGCCGAAGTTTATGCATTTATCCATATCATCATGAAATTACCCCAAAATGGAATTGATTATCTGCGCAGGATACCAACCTGGATCATCGCATTCATCATCGTGTTGCTGTTGAGCCGCTTTGTTGTGACCCTGATTTTTCACTTTTTATCATAGCTATTAGGGATGGTTGGCCCCATTTTTCCAAAGGTGCTAAACCACGTTCGCGACTAAGCTTTTGGGTTCTGACCATAAACCGATACAGCCGGCGCGACGGCCACCTGATCAGGCCTCGGCAGGTTTATTAAGAAAATCACATGTCTCGGATTATCTTCAGCATATCCGGCGTTGAAACAATCCCAACGGCTTGCTCATCTCGAATCACCACGACCCGGTGGATATGATTGCGGATCATCATCTCGGCCACCTGCTGCACCGGCGTATCTTCACTCACCTTGAAGATCGTGGTGGTCATGATATCCCGAACCGTGGTGGAAGGCTCGGATTCCACCTGAAAACCAGCCGCCTCTTCGCGGGCATATTTACGCTCCAGGGCATGCAGGTAGTAGTCATGGGGCCAGTCACGATCTTTTTCCAATTGGGTCCGGGTGTGAACGATGTCTGTCAGCGATACCACACCCATCAAGGGGCCGTCCCGGGTTTGGACCGGTGCCCCGGATATGCAGTTTTGCATAAAAAATTCTGCCAATCGGTTAAGGGACCAGCCCGGATCTGCCACCAGAACATTTGAACTCATCACGTGTTTTGCGCTTAATCCTTGCATGCCGGACTCCTTTTAAATTTCCTGATTTTTATTTTCGTGCAAACAAGCGCAGTGTTCACCAGTGTGGGCAAAAGCGGCGTGCCAATTCAATTCAGATGAAAATTCTTTGATTGGTGTTGTTAATTACGTATAAAAGGCCTACCCGCCGTGTCAAGAAAAGAAATTATGGTACAAGCATTCGTTGCACAATAAGCGCACCACATGATATCGGTTGTTAAGATTCAAAAAAGCCATGGCGTTAGGAATTGGAAAGACAAATGCCAAAACCCATTACCAGAATATCAAAATCACAATACCTGAAAGGACTGCAATGCCCCAAAGCGCTCTGGTTTTACCGGCACCGGCGTGACTTATACCCGGAAATTCCAGAGGCCAAGCAGCGCCTATTTGATAGTGGCCATGAAGTCGGCCAACTGGCCCAGACCTATTTTCAAAACGGAATCGAAATTACCGAAAAATATTATCAAATCGACAAGGCCATCACCGCCACGATGCGTGCTGTAAACAATGGATATGATGCCATTTATGAGGCCACTGCCTGTTCCGACGATGGCGCCTATTCCCGTATCGACATTCTGAAAAAAGCAGACGCTTTCGGGACATGGGACCTTATTGAAGTCAAACAATCCACCGGTATCAAGGAGTATTATCTGGATGATATGGCCATGCAACGCTATGCCTTCCAAGGGGCCGGCTATCAAATCGGCGCCTCTTACCTGATGCATGTGAACAGTCAATATATACGCAGGGGTGAACTGGATCCCAGAGGTTTCTTCGCATTGCAGGACTGCACTGAATTGCTTGAAGACCGACTCCCGCATGTTGCAGGCTATGTTGCCGACTTATTAAAAATCCTGAATTCCGGTCTGGAACCCGACATAAAGATCGGTGACCACTGTAAAAAACCGTTTGAATGCGATTATATCCACCACTGCTGGAAACATGTGCCTGACTATTCGGTATATGATATTTTCAAGGGGTCCCAACGCCAGGAAATGCTGGCAAGGAACATCCTAGATGTCACCCAAATTCCCGTGACGGTCAGTGTCCCCGGCCACAAAGCAATCGATGTGGATGCCTATCGCAGTCAAACAGTTTATGTGGATAAAACCAAAATCAATGGCTTTTTGGATACCATATCGTATCCCATATATTATCTCGACTACGAAACACTTTTTCCGGCAATCCCATTGTATGAAAACGCTTCTCCGTATCAGCAAATACCCTTCCAGTTTTCGCTTCACATCCAGGAAAGTAAAGGGTCTGACTTAAAACACATTGAATTTCTACACACAGAATCCGGTGATCCGCGTCCCGGCTTTATCCGGGCCCTGATCGATAGCTGCGGCAGAAAGGGAACAGTTTTGGTCTACAACATGGGTTTTGAGTCGCGCATCAACCGGGAACTCGGCCAAGCATTCCCGCGCTATCAATTGGAATTGGAAAACATCAACGCCCGCATGGTCGATCTGCTGGTACCGTTCCGGTCCCGCCACCTGTATCATCCCGAGATGATGGGATCGGCCTCGCTAAAAAGCGTGCTGCCCGCCTTTGTGCCGGATCTAAGCTATGATGATCTGGCCATTGCCGACGGTGATTCCGCCTCGGCCATGTACCTGAACTGCGTTAAAGATTCGATTTCAAATGCTGATAAAAAGAAGATTTTCAAAAACCTGAAGGACTATTGCGCCTTGGATACCCTGGCGGAAGTCAGACTACTGGAAGTTTTATATCAATATGCAGGTTGAGATTGATAGTACACCGACTTTTTAACTCACGCCAACAAACGAATACCCGTCCCCTATACTACGATTTTCTAGTTGTAAATGTAGCCAGGCCTAGTCATTTGCTTTTCAAGATGTATAACCGTTTGGCGTGCAAATCCAGCAATTTACCAATTTTCAATGATGGCTTTGAGCTGTTTGATGGCCTTGGGACCAAATCGAATGGAGTGATTCTTTTTATCGACCCATGAGTTGTCGGTATTGATTTGGAGGTAAGTAATACCGTCGGCCTCAATGATAGCATATTTACCTGTGGTTGTTCGCCCGCTTGAATCTGTATTCAAACCGGCCGGCTCCAGATCATGCAGGATTACAGCATTTTTCGAAGCTGACCTATCCTCTCCCACATGTGATTCGGGTATCGCATACACCATTTCCATTGGGCGTTTCAGCTGGTCCTTCTCTGAAGTCTCCGGAAGTGTTCTTTGACCCTCATCGAGTTTGGAGGCTGTAACAACCAGGCTCAGAGCATCCAGGATATCGTCTTTGGAAACATCTTTGCGCTTGTAGCGATCCTGGGCTGCCTTGTACATGGCACTGGACCGCGGGAAATAACGGTTTAGAATATCCAATCGTTCTGTTAGGCCCTTTTCTGTTTTTTTATAATGTACCATGGGTATTTGGTCGGCCAGGGCCCAAAAACAAATTTCAGGGTGAGATTCACGCAATACTTTTCGGGCCTTGGGTTCGGCGGCTAACAAACCATCCACATCCAAAATCTTTTTGCGGATTTGATAAGCCTGTTGACTGATTTTTCGTCCGGTTATCTGGTGATTGATTTTGCATGCTTCTTCGTAGGTCGTGGCTGACAATGCTTCCCGACAGGCAGGTGAAAAGATGCTGTGATGACGATCGAGACGCAATATCTGGCGGGCCTGGCTGTCGCAAACCCGCTTAGGAATTTCTGCGGATGGGAGGCCAATGGGTATGTCGATCAACATCCATTTGGCATCTGAATAAGCCGAAAACAGATTTTCGATGTTCCCAAATATCCCGAACTCCGATTCACCCCCTGGACCGATGGAGACAAAAAACCAGCCTGCTTTACAGCCGTCAATACCAAGGTATCTTTGTTTCATCATTGTTACATATCCTTATCAAAAGCATATTTGGCAGCCATCGGGAAATTCAATAGCATCACAAATCAGACAAAATTTCTCTGCGGTATTTACACGCCCGCTTTTTCAAGGCACAAAGTCAAGCAACTACCCACTTTCGGTATTCTCAACAATCATCCGTTTTTAGATGTAAAATACTGGGTTGAAACAAAGTCCCTGAACGGCGCGGGAAAAAATATCTAAAACGCATACTTGCATGGGCGTCCCCTAATTCCGGTAACCGCAGAGAGAACTCATGACGACTCCGGAAATTTCATTGTTTTACCTGCGCCGCCTTCAATATACGTTTCGGGATAAAGTGATTGTATTTCCAGCCTGTACTGGGTGCAGTGGGTTGCACAGATCAAATTTAAGGACGCCAATTTCTCGGGCCTGTTTCCGTGCAGACCGCCGATGATGCCGTAAACCGATCCAAATTCGGACGCCGAAGCCAGGATGTGTGCTATATCGGGGTGGGAACATCCGGCAATGACCACGACACCTAACCGGGTAGCCACGCAAAGCGATTGCTCGATTCCCGCCAACTCACCCGTGGAATAAATACCGTCGTGCAATTTTCTGGATTTGCCGACGGCCACGACCGTTTTTGCATTCCGAACCCCCCGAAAAGATCGTGGCACCCACACGCCTACGTCGGGATTCAGGTCAAGAAATGCCCACAAGCCGCCGGTGTGATCAAAATGTGCGTGTGATATAAAGACGTCACTGATCCCGTCCGGGGCAATTCCCAATTTCCCCATATTTTCAAGCAGGATGGATCCGCTCGCACCGGTATCGAAAAGAATCTTTTTGCCCTTTGCCTCCACCAGGGCTGCAAATCCCCAGTCTGCCCGCAGGTCGTTTCTGAAGGCGGTATTATCGTAGATAATGGTCGTTTTCATGAATGAATACCCGTAAGACACTAGTACCCGATTAGCTTTCCCCGGCGCAATTTCCAAGCGCCCCTGGAGAACCTCCTATTTTCTGATCATTGATCCAGATAAACGCGACCTGGAAGTGTACGACAACGGCCATACCGGCCAGGGGGGCAACAGTGGTGCTCGGGCGGCCCGGTTTCTGGTATCCAAAAAAATAAACGCCGTCATCACCGCAAGGTGCCGGCCGAATACATGCAAAATCCTTTGTGACGCCGGCATTTACATGTTTCTGGATCAGTCCGGGATTGTAAAAGATGTTCTAAAAAAGTATACCCAGGGCCGCCTGCGGCGTAAAAAATAGGACCGCGTATTCTCCGAATATCGTACGACGATTTTAATGGTAGGTTGGCTTATCATCATCCTTCTTTTTCTGCCCATCGATTACCGTGAATCGGGATTTTTTGCGGTTGAACTGCCATTCAAAATATTTGGCGACTATCCGCTTGGGATCGAATATATCTTTCGGTCCCTTAAAATAGATATAGCCGAATAGAATACCTCCCAGATGATAGGCGCCGTGGGGATTGGCCTTGGCCAGAAAAGTCAGCAGGGTGATGACAACGGTTCCGTAGCTGAGATACTTGGCTTTGACTGGCAGGATAAACATCAGCAGGATGGTGGCATCGGGATTCATGAGTCCGAATATGACGATCAGAGCCAAAAGACTCGGTAACATGCCCATGAATGGCGCACTGAAACCCGCCACACTGCTAAACATCAGACCGCAAACCGCACCACCGGCAGCGGCCACATAAAAGACAGTCAAAAACCGTCGGGTGCCAAAGGCATATTCCACCGGTGCTGCAAAAAAATAAAATACCAGGCAGTTGATCAAAAAACCGATGGGCGCAGTTGGATTATGAATAAACGGGTGCGTTGCAACCTGCCAGAGATAAAACCCGTCAGATGAAAACGGATAAATCATGAGCCGGCTGACAAGCGGAAACTTCAACCAGTGCTCAATCAGAAGCTCGATAACATAGATAACGGCATAGATGATGAGCATGCGTTTACCGAGCTGCGTAAAATTTGAACCGAATCGAAAAGACGAGGCTGTTCGTGGCGGATTCATATCAGTTTTCATTCCACTTGGTTTAAAATCAAATTGAAGTACAATCTACACTATAGATTGTTTTAAAATAATTTCAATGATGATTCTCTATAATGCTTCCGGCCGGCATTATCAAACCAAGCCATCAGCACCGGCATCCGGCAGTTTAACCCTTTGGTGGAGTTGCCAATGCGGGGGCGGATGCTTACTGTGAGTGAACTAGTTTGTCAAATAGCCAATATCGGAGAAAATCCATGCCATTTGAGAGGCCGCACAATCCAAGGTCGGGAAAAGAAACAGCGGAACTGCGTGAAGGACAAAAAGTTTCGCTGATTATATCGTCGCGCACAGAAGCCGGTTTCGTGGCCGTCATCAATGGCGATCACAAAGGTCTCCTCTATAAGAACGAAGTCTTCCAGCCGCTGAGAGTAGGCCAGGAAATCGACGGGTTCATCAAAAAAATTCGGACCGACAAAAAGATCGACCTTTCACTATACAAAAGCGGCTATGGCACCATTGACACCTTGTCAAAAAAGATTCTGGAAGCTGTGCAAAAACAAGGCGGATTTTTGGCTGTCACCGACAAAACCCGGCCCAAAATTATCGCCGATCTGTTTGGCGTGAGTAAAAAATCGTTCAAGAAAGCCATCGGCAATCTATACAAAAAAAGATGGATTACCCTTGAAAAGGAGGGCATCCGCCTGCAGAATAGAAGAAAACCCGCTTCCGGCTCAAAACACCGCCCAAATCGGAAACCGAAATCAGCCAGGAGATCCCGTAGTAGTTAAACATATCCAACGCGTGACCACTTCCTGCCTGAAACAGCAATTAAGGAACTGTAACCAATGTTGAATGCATCCATCACTGGCTGGGGTAAATGTATGCCTCCGGCCATTTTGACCAATAAAGACCTGGCAACCTTCCTGGAAACCAATGACCAATGGATCACCAGCCGTACCGGTATTGCCGAACGCCGCGTGACCCATGTACAGCCGAGTGAAATGGCCCATGTGGCCGGGGCGCGGGCGCTGGCCTGTGCCGCCCTGCCAGCCGACAAGCTGGAATTGATCGTTTACGGCAGCTGCACCAACGATGAGCAGGTGCCCAATTCAGCCTCCGGGGTCCAATACCGGCTGGGGGCCGGGAATGCCGCCGCCATGGACGTGGACACGGCCTGCACGAGCTTTTTGTACGGCCTTTCCACGGCCACGGCCATGATTCGTACCGGTGTCGTGGCCAATGCCCTGGTCATCGGTGTCGAGGCGATATCTCCCTACATGGACTGGCGTAACCGCAACGTTGCCGTACTCTTCGGAGACGGGGCCGCTGCAGTCGTCCTGCAACAAAGTAAGGCACCGGAAGGTGTCATCGGCGAGACCCTGGGGTGCATTGCCGAGGCCCGCCACACCTTGCGGGTACGTGGCATCGGTGGCGCCTACGTCAATGCCGGGGTGATGATGGGCGACACATCCTGGGATTTTGACGGTCAGGAAATTTTTAAACGCGCCGTCAAGGGCATGGTGACCGCCTCCAAAGCGGTCATGGCAAAGTGCAATGTAAGCGCGGCTGATATTGACCTGGTTGTGCCCCACCAGGCCAACCTGCGGATTATTTCGGCCCTGTCCCAGCGACTCGAAGTGCCGGACGACAAAGTGATGCTCACCGTCCAGCGTTACGGCAACATGTCGGCCGCCACTGTTCCCGTTGCGCTGGTTGAGGCCCTGGAACAAGGCCGCGTCAAGCCCGGGGCCCTGATCCTCATGCCGGCCTTTGGCGGGGGGCTGACCCTCTGTTCTCATCTGGTACGCTGGGGACAACGCGTTACGCCCTTGGGCAACACGGACCTAGACCTCACGCCGTGCACCCAATCGGGGCTAGAACTGGTCAACGCCATCCGGGCAATAAAAATCCCGGCAGACCGGTCCGTGGCCGGTCTGATGGCACCGAATTTCCCCGAAAGGGAAAATAATACCCGGGGCATCTAGCCACCATCACCAAGCAGCCGATCAACCAAGGTACGGCATCCTTTTATTGGGTTCCCTCAAATCAGGAAGCCATGAGCCATAAGCACCTAAAAGCCGATTCGTCTTCGGTCCAAACACCTGGATGATCAGCCTGAAAATTAATGATGCGGTTTTTCGTCTTAAAATCGATGCGCCACCATTGAAAATAAGGATCCACAGATGGAAATTGACAATGGATTGATCACCAAACCGATTCCAGGATTGATAGCCCAGTTGGCCATTCCCGCCAGTATCGGTATGTTTTTCAATACCATGTTTAACGTGGTGGATACCTATTTCAGCGGTCTCATATCCACCGAAGCCATTGCGGCGCTTTCCCTGTCATTTCCGGTTTTTTTCGTCATACTGGCCATTGGATTCGGCATCAGCACCGGCACCACCGCACTGATTGCCAATGCATTGGGCGCAGGCGATGAAAGCAAGGCCCAACTGTATGCCATTCAATCCGTGTCTTTCACCATGATTTTATCCATTTTATTGAGCCTCCTCGGCTTTTATTCGGCACCATATATGTTTGGGTTTCTGGGGGCCCAAGGATCGTATCTGACAATTGCTGTTTCGTATATCAACATCATCTTTTTGGGTCTGATCTTTTTTTCCCTGACATTCGTTCTGAATTCAATTCTGACCGCCCAGGGGGACACCAAATCATTTCGCAATGTGTTGGTTATCGGTTTTTTGCTTAATTTGATTTTCGATCCCTGGTTTATCTATGGCGGGTTTGGGCTGCCGGCCATGGGGCTGCCCGGCGTGGCCTGGGCTACGATTTTAATTCAACTCTTCAGCACACTGTTTATGGGTGTGCGCGTGATTCAATCCGGTTTAATCTGTCGGGATTGCTGGGGTATGTTCAAGCCCCGGGCCACCTATTTCCGCGATATTGCCAAACAAGGGTTTCCCGCCAGTTTGAATACCATGAGCATCGCCATCGGCATCTTCATCATCACCTGGTTCATCAGCAAATACGGCCAAGCTGCCGTGGCAGCCTATGGCATCGCCACCCGGGTGGACCAGATCGCCTTACTGCCCATTATGGGGCTAACCACGGCCACATTGACCTTGATCGGTCAAAACAACGGAGCCGCACGCTACCAACGCTGCAGAGAAGTCTATCAAAAAGCACTCGTGTACGGTATCTTCATCACCACCATCAGCATGATCATTGTTTTCTTTTTCCCCCGACCCATCATGCAGATATTCACCAAAGATACAACCGTCGTGGATATCGGTGCCTTCTACTTACGAATTTCCGCTTTTATTTATTGGGCCTACATTATCCTGTTTGTGGCCGTGTCCGCGCTGCAGGGATTGAAACGGCCCATGTACGCCATTTGGATCGGCCTCTATCGCCAGATCATTGCGCCGGCAATTATTTTTTACGCCCTGGCCTACTTGTTGGGAATGGGTCTGACGGGGATCTGGTGGGGTATTTTTTTGGTAACATGGTCGGCCACTATTTTCACGATGTTATACGTCCGATCGACCATGAATGCCATATTCGTAGAGGCAAAGACATAAGCCTTCAACCTAAATCATTTTTTGGAAATGCTTCATTGAACCGCATAAGTGCATGGGCGTCCCACAGTCACCGGCATGCTCCTGCCGTATGAAATTGAGCAGCTGGGTTTTCGGATTGCTTTTGATGACGACGGAATACCGGATATTGGGTCGGTCAAAACTGGATACGAATTGTCTGGCTTTTTTCAAATGGAGCTTGGAAAGAATGTCTTTCGCGGTGACCGCGTCGGCCGTGGCGGTCAGAGCGATGCGGGGAACATCGGGAAACATATTGTGAAGAATTTCGAGTTGAAGATACTCAGGTCTGAAATCATGACCCCACTGGGACACGCAGTGGGCTTCGTCGATTGCAAAGAGGGATATGTTCAATTTTTTGAGGTTCTCCAGGAAGTTCGGCATCAACAGGCGTTCCGGAGCGACATAGAGCAAATCCAGCTCATGCGAGCGCAGTTTTTCCTCTGTATTCCGGATCTCGGATATCGGCAGGGTCGCGTTGATGCAGTGGGCCGGGACACCCAGCTGCTTGAGCGCATCCACCTGGTCCTGCATCAAAGCGATCAGCGGCGAGACCACGACCCCCACCCCCGGTCGGAGCATGGCCGGAATCTGATAACACAATGATTTCCCCGAACCGGTGGGCATGAGCACAAAAGCATCCTCACCGGCTATCAGGGTCTCGATGATTTCTTCCTGGTGCGCGTTGAAAGTGTCGTAGCCAAAGGTGTCTTTTAAAATGCTTTGCGCACCAAATTTTCGCGTATTGGGTGCCATCGCAGTTACCCTTTCAGACGGGAAGACATTTTTTGCATCTTGACGTGCCCGTGGTAAATGACCGCCTCGATTGATCATAATTTTACGACAGCGTATGACACTTACTGTTCATATATTGAACTCATGGCCTTGATTTTCTGAGCGATCGTCTTCTGTAGGTGAACGGGCTGGAGCAATTTGGCCTGATCACCGAACGACAACATCCATGACATAATTTCCGGCTCAGAGGATGCACTGAACACCACCTTGATATGCCCATCCTTGTAGGTGGTCATTTTTTCGTCCGGACTCCAGGACCTCTCGGAAACAAAGCGAGCCGCCCTGCCGTAAAAGGCTGCCTCTACTAAAAAAGTCTGCTCCTTGATGATGCCAAATGTCTGGTTGAAATCACGTTGAAAATCATAATTGTCGGGTATTTCAAATTTGCGGTCTGTGATGCGCACACTGTCTAGGCGGTGCACGGCCAATAACGGATTAAAATCTGGCTCCCGATACGAAATATCATAAAAAATTCAAACTATCTGGTAGCATTACAATGAAATTCTACAACAAGCTAACCATTTTTCAATTATAGTGGGATAGCATCGAATTAGGGTAAGTTTAGTGTGGGTTTTATCTTTACCCGTCAAATTATGTGATACTTTCCACATTTATCGTTCTTCTTTCGTGATAATCATGGCACAAATAGCCAGAAAGGAATATGCAAGGGGGACACGCAATAACCCCAGGCTGAAGCTTTTTTAGACTATACAGGGTGTAGGCACCAAAATTCAGAATTTTAGACTGAAGACTGTTAGACTATTAGGCAGCTAATAGCCTAACAGCCTAAACGCCTACAGGTCTTACTGCCATTTATCTAAAACTTCGGAAACAGCATCACGAACCTGCATGCGCACCTCGCGGCGGTCAACCATGGCCGACAACAGCTCATCATAATTGGTTTCCGCATGGCGGATGTGGGCCATCACAGCCAGGTGCACCGTATGTGCATCCGATTCCTTGGCGGCTGCACTGCGTCCCACCCGGCCGCTGTACTTGCGGCAGGCATAGACGCATTAGGTATGATCAACACCTTGAATTGATTGTCCTTTGAATTCATATGCGTCACTTTGATACTGCGCGGCGATCAAAGAATCTAGTCCTGCCACAACCGGTCTAAAAAGAACTGCCAGGGGAAAATTTTGATACCATCCTTAGTTGTGCGTTCATGTCTATCGCGGCTTACGAAATCTGTATCCTTATTACAGAATTCATCCACAGATATTTTAGGATCTATTTGTTCACATTTCGGTATAAAAGAATAAATGAATACCCGTCCCCTATATTTGCACGACAGGCATTGCAGGAAGTACCGGTGAGGGCTATTGGGCGTAGTGGGCAACGAAGTGCCTGATTTCCTTGAAGGTACGCGGATCGAGGGGATGAAGTGAGGGCAACAGCCTTGATATGGTTTGGGCATCGACATCTGTGATTTCCTGAATGGTGTCGGTGTATATCCGGTCGGTATTGCCAAATGGCCTGCCGCAGATGTTGACGAAGCCGCACAGCTCGCAGTTTTGGAGAATCGGAAACACGATCTTGTTCATGCCGGCAGCACACTCGTCCATGCAGAAACATTTTTTGGCTGCCACGCTGTGAATCAATTGCCTAAGCAGCCGGTCACAGATCCGTTTGGCGCCCATTGGGTTTTTCTTTATGAGGGCACAGAGTTGATTTGCCCAGGGCAGTTCCCCTGACGTCCTGCGCGCACCGTTTTTCTCCAAAGCGACCGCATTGACACCAAAGTGCTTGTACAGCCGTTTTTCGAAAAGGCACCAATCCATGTCCGCGGCATCTTTGAGTACCATGGCCCGTGCGCTCATGTTTCCAAAACTCCTTTCTAATTAAAATCGTAGTACGATTTTATATAATAGATCTTTTTCCGCCATGCCCCGACACGCCGGGATCTATTTAACCTGCGCCGTTGCCGGCATGCCGGTAAGCTTCCTGAATGCGGCTGCCCACATACTGCCTGAGCGACTCATCCGCTTCGGTGATGTCGAAGCAGTACCCGTCGGAACCCAGCAGGCCGCCGGGTATCAGATCCCCCAGCTCCTCCGGATCCGCTATGGTGTCGCCAAAAAAACAGACCGACAACCAACGCTGGGTGGGATCGTCGTCAATGACATCGATCATGACAAAAAGCGGTCGGTCGGTTTGTTTTTTGTGGATACCCCGAAGGGAATAGGTAATACTGGGACGGGCGTGAAATTCGATCTCGGCCGCTTCCTTGTTTGTGAGCTCACCCAACAGTGAGATAAAAATCGGTTTAATTCCGAGATCATCTTGTTTCCAGTTGTCAATAAACTCTTGGACCTGATCCATACTTTTTTACCTCGATAGTGATCTTGATTCAGGCTTCGACCACCGACCTTGTCGGGGGCCTATGGTTGGTTTGAATTTTTAGCTGGCTTCTTTGGCAACGACTTTTTTATAGTCCTCAATCCGTTCCTTAATAAAATCTGCCATCTCGCGGGCGCGATCCAATGTCATGGTCCCCAAGCCCTGGGAAAGTTCTTCAATGTCCGCCTCGCTCAAACCGGCGGTCTTTTCGATGATAAAGGTTTCCAACTCGCCGCCCTCGGGCAGCAGCCCGCACCCGCCGGCGGTTCCCATGAATTCCCCATCGCTGAAAATGGGCACCGCAATCTTGATCATCCCGGCATCACATTCATCGATGACGACCTCACGGGTCTGTTTGGCCTGGGCCATGAAATATTGATTGCCGGGCGCGCAGATGGCTGCCAGGGAATCCTTGTTTGCCTTTATCTGCGGACACAACCGGTTGCACCAGTTGGGTTTGCCGGTAACCCCGGTCCCGGTGGTGTCGTATACGGTACAGTTTATTTGAAAACGCTCGAATAGCTCTTTTTCAAATGCAGCCCATTCTTCTTTTGATAATATATCGGTCAATTCCATCTGATCATTCCTTTTTTGTCGGGTGTCTCCTGTCTAAAGTTCTTCATAAAAAGCATTCTCGGCGTTGGCGGCAATTTTTTTCAGACTTGCAAACAGTCCCGCCTTTTCCTTGTCGCTGAATCCTTTAAGCAGGTCGGTATTCCACTGATTCTGAATCTTTCTGAACTTATTTCGGATCTCCTGGGCCCTGGGCTCGAGAAACACTTTTTTGACCTTATGGTTGTCCGGATCGCTTTCACGCCGGATAAGGCCGTATTTTTCCAGCTTGGCCAGGGCCCGCGATGTATTGGACTTGTCTACACCCACACGCCGGGACAGTTCATCCTGGCTAAGCCCTTCTTCGGCATAGAGTTCTGATATCAGGAAAAAGTGCCCCGACCCAAAACCCATCCGGGTCATTTCGCCGCCGACAAAGCGCGTCGAGAGTCGCGAAATAAAGCAAACCCAGGGCGTCAAATGTGATGCGTTCTCGGTCCAAACCATGAAAGCCCCCTTTATGCAGTGGTATGATATTGTCATTGAATTCTTTTCATCACTACCAAGTTAAGTGCTTTCAGTTGCGATGTCCACTGAAGTGTGCAATTTTATCCAGTGGGCAGGATGCATCCCAGATAAAAAAATGGGGACAGCAAGTCGTCTCGATACCCGGACACATCAACACCCCTGGAAAAAAGGGACAGATAGACGTCCGCATTGGATATATCCTTTAACAGCACAAATCCCGCTAACCTCCTTATTTAGACGAGGGCAACGGCCCCAGATGTGCGATTTTTTCTTTGATCCCCTGGAATATCCGGATTTTCGCATGTATGTGAGCCGGCGGCATGCCTTTGATGTCCCGGGTTATATCCATGACCACATCTTTCTCTAAGCCATCGACAATTGCATTTACATCACCGAAAACCAGGGCACCGGTCTTGCAAGCCTCGACACAGGCCGTTTCCCGATCCGCCTTCTGACGCGCAATGCAGTCGTCACACTTATAGCTTACCGCTGTGTTGACATTGGGTGTCAGGTAAAACGATATGGCGTTGAAAGGGCAGACCATGGCGCACATGCTGCAGGAGATGCAACGGTCCTCGTTGACCAAGACCGAACCCAGCTCCTTGTCCCGGTAAATGGCACCGGTGGGGCAGGCCTCCTTTCCTGAGCTTGAAATACAAACGGTAAACCCGTTTCAGTCCGACAGCCATGTGCAGCGGGATTCTGCCGTTTTTAGCGGATCGTCCCTGTTTCCGTCGTTATGGCTATCTATGCTATGACCTATCAGTTGCATTGTCAACTGATATAAAACAACGCGCTTATTTTAACAGCTCACGTTGTACCGTAAGGAGTCGCACGAGTTATGGACAACCACTGAAAACAAACTTAGCGTCGGATGTGGCATGAGGGAAAAGTTATAAATAAATACCCGTCCCCTATTTTACTGGTTTATTTAAAATCGGATGGGATGGGAATCAACTAACCATTTATTAAGGCTGTCTTTATCCGGGACTTGGTAGTCTGCTTTTACTAGGTTTAGTGGATCAAGGCGGGTGATTCGGGCAGGATCGCGCATGATATTCCAGACAAACTCTTCGTAGCTAAGATCGGCTGCCGGTATTGCCAAAGAGAGGTGCAGATGCGGCAGAATTCTGGCTTTTGAATGCTTTGTATCGGCAATGGTGGCGATGATATCGCCCTTTTTGACTTGCACGCCCGGCTGGACGTCTTCCTGTGGTTTGGTGTGGGCATACACCGTCAGGAATTTACCCTTTGCGATATTATCGGTTTCATGTTCGACGATGATTGCCTGGCCCAGGTAGTCCTTGAACATGGCCCGGACAGCACCGTCACCCATCACCGGGATATTTGTTTCAGGACCTATCTTCTGTGTCTGATCGGATTGGTTCTGGTAAAGGCAAAAGTCGATACCTTCATGGGGGAACTCCCGTGTGCCGAAATCACCCCACCATTTATCCAATGAATTGAACAACATCCCGGGATGAAAAATCCAGGCACACAGATCTCCCAGCGCTGGCTGGTTAGCGTTTATGAGCATTTGGGTGTAGTCGATTGGGAACAGAATTTTCATTTACTATTGTTTGTTTTTGTATTCCCTTTTTCAACATTATTATAAAAATTGAGGCTATTAAACTGGTGACGATTAGGCGCTGATTGACTGAATGTTCGCAGGCTAAAACAAAACCACATCATGGCTCCTTAAGGATTTCTTTCACCCGGCCGACAACACCACCGGTCAAACGCACCTTGATGCCGTGGGGATGCCTGGCTGATTTCGTTAGGATATCATTGACGATCCCTTCCGTGAGCTTCCCGCTGCGCTGATCCTGCTTTTGCACCACCCGAACGTGAGCGCCAGGTTTTATTTCTGATCGATATATATTCTTCATTATTTTGGACTTTCTTTCCTCAATCTATCCGGGGCATATTTTCTGCTTTATTTTTTTTTCGCACCGATGATATCTACGATTAAATTATAACTCAACTTTCGGTTTTCGTACAGGGGCGATACGAAATGTAGGATCCGGAAGCGATTTTCACTGTTTAAGCCGAGTTCGAACAGCGTTGCCGGATCGTTCATTTCATATCGTCTGAATCTTGAAAGGTGAGTTATAACGATATCAATGGGCAACGGTAACAACAGCGATTCAGAACCAAAGGAGGATATCATGCACGCCTTCCCGTATATCATCGAACTATTGTCACCCAAACGAACGCCGGCTGACAAGGTTGACAGCTTGCTGAACCGATTTGCAGAACGGTTTCAAAGGATTATGGATGCGGGCTGTGGTGTTTCTATCCCCGACAATCCCATGGGCCAGCCCCGGTTGGGGGCCCTGGAAAGTATCCAGCTCAGGTCCCTGCCCATCGATCCGGAAAAAGTGATCATGAATCTGAACACGTTTCACAGCAAAACCGAGTTGGACGGGCTTTTGAGCCGGGCTGCCGATGCAGGCCTGAAGCATCTCCTGGTGGTCCGGGGGGACGGCGGTCCGCTGCTTTCCAAGCTTGATCCCAAGGATATCGGCGGAGAAAAGCGTGTGGCCACATCCATTGATCTGATCGGCTACATTCACCGAGCCTACCCCGGCCGATTTACCACGGCTGCGGCCTTCAACCCCTATAAGCCGTTACGCATCGAATTGGAGCGCATGAAACAAAAAATCGCAGCCGGCGCCGCTTACGCGGTGACCCAACCGATTATTGGCCGGGACGCCGCGGTGGACGATTTGTTGGCCTTGAATATCCCCGTGGTTGTTGAAGCCTGGATGTCCACCAATATCGAGCTGTTCAACAAAAGTGTCGGCCGAAAAAGCGAAGAAGGGACAGCGGATTACGATCCGGTGGCCAACCTGAACTCCCTGCACACCCATTATCCCGAAAGCTGCGTCTACTTATCCATGCTCAGCTTTAAGCAACCTTGGGGTGATACCCTGCCACGCATGTCTTTGTAGGATTCCGGTCAACCGGTAAGCTCACGGCCTGGCTTGACAAGCGCGATGTGGTGGTCATTATTTAGGTTCAACACTGTGTTTATCGTATCGTAAATATCATAACAGAGGAGACGCTTTATGTTAAAATTGGGAGAAAAAGGCGCCATCTTGCAACGTGACAAACAAACTTACGCCGTTGCCCCCCACATTCCCTGCGGGGTGGTCACACCCGAACTGCTGCGCCGGATTGCCGACGTCAGCGAAAAATACAAGGCCCAGGCCATCAAAATCACCGGGGCGACCCGCATCGTCATTGTCGGCATCCAGGAGGAAAACGTGGACCAGGTCTGGCAGGAGCTTCAACTGGATAAGGGCGCAGCCGTGGGACTGTGCGTGCGCAGCATCCGTGCCTGCCCCGGGACCACGTACTGCAGGTTGGGCAAACAGGATGCCCTGGGCATCGGCATGAAACTGGACAAGCGCTATCACGCCAAAGTCCTGCCCGGTAAATTTAAAATGGCGGTATCCGGATGCCACCTGAGCTGCTCGGAATCCTGGGTGCGAGATATCGGATTGATCGGCCTGAAAGACGGCTGGCAGGTCGTTATCGGCGGAAACGTGGGTGCGGATCCGCGCATTGCCCAGGAAATTGCCACCGGTCTTGACGATGCCGGCGCGCTACAAGCTGTTGACAAAATAGTTCAATGTTATCAAGAAGTTGCAAAAAAAAGTGAGCGCCTGAGCAAAACCATTGCGCGTATCGGTCTGGAACCGTTTAAAACGGCTTTGCAGTAGATGGAACCCAAAAAGCCGATCAAATCGGAAAGCATGGATCAAACCATTGCACGCAGAAGTGGCGTGGGGCCCAATGAACTGATCGCGGGCTGGCAGTCGGTTTTGAGCAGGATGCTCCATCAGATGCAAACTTTTTCACAGCCGGCACGCATAGTTACGTTCCAGCGCATCAATTCCCACGAGCAGGGCGTGTTCCAAAATGTTACACAACGGGTCCGTGTGCCCGACCAAGCCTGGGGTGTCTATTTACCCCCCAGTGTCCGAAATCAGTTGATGTATACCAATCAGGGTCTGAGCATACCGGCAGATGAAACGATCCCCAAAGACGACGGGGCGCTGCTGTTCAGTCGATCCGATTCGCACCAAACCATCGTCAATGGACTGCTGGCCCACCCGCCGTTTGCGACGGCAGTGGACGTATATGACAGTGGGGCCCTTCTAGCCGGTTATGTTTACGATGGTATCGATGATTGCCTTGCCAATCTGAGCGCCGTGATCGAAACCCACCTTTCCTGAGGCACCCGGATGGACCCAAATCTTGCGCTGAAAAGGAAACGGACATTTCGGGCCCATGGCAGCATCCAAATCCGATTTAAGGGAGTGATCTGCGTACGCATGTGATGACACATCAGGCTATAGACTATTAGGCTGTAGGACGCCAGTAGTGGTATGCATTTGGTTAATGACTGATGGAGGACCACTTTCAGAAAACCATGAAGCGGTGAACGCCCATCAGCCTGACAGCCTTCAGCCTAAACCCCTAATTCGTGCTTGCCTGCTTGTAATACGTCAACTCCCATTCCTGTTCTGCCATATCCTGCCGGATAATATAGGTGGCATGATCGTCACCGATAAATTTGAAATATCGGTGGTCCGTGGACAGCCAGCGGTCCTGGATTTCATTAACCTGCACCACCAGGGATCCAAATTGGATGGATCGAGGCGCTTCATCCGCCCGGTATCTAACATTGTAATTCATCGCCATGGTTTTTACCGATTTTGAATATTATAAAATTCTGCCTGACCCTGTTTGAGAAATGGAATGAAAGCCGCCGCTGTATTGGCAGGTGAGACATTCCTTGGTAGTATCTTCGAATCCAATTTTATCCGCATCTTATTGCATACCGAATCTCCTTAACGTTTCTGATATCTACAGATTAATTCACCCCGTGTCACTCCCGCGAAGGCGGGAGTCCAAAAATGAAACCGGTGTCCGCAGTATATTTAACTTTTTTCTAATATCATCACTTGACCCGGCCAATAATACTTATTACTGGATATCAGATGGTTATGCTTTCAGACCAGGGCAAACATTTTAGATAAACTGAAAGGGTAGTCCCATGTTGAAATGGCCCGCTGAAACCGTTTTGGATGACAATCAGATTGAAAACTGGTGCGAGCCTGGTTCCAATCGAATTCTGGATTTTCACGGCGACCCGCTGAAAGCCAAACTGGTGGTGTTTTCGGACGGCAACCACCACATGGCCTTAGAGGATGCGTTGAAATTATTTCATGATCGCAATCCCGAGGTTGTGGACATTTTCTATGCCACCACACCCCCCTATCCCATCGTGAAGTTGCTACAGGCGGAGGCCATCCGCTTGGGAAACCTGACCCTGTCTGTACGCCCGCATGTGTTCATCAGTCCACCGCAAGTCATGGAACGTCTGCGGGCATCGGGATTGATAAAACACCATGCTTTTCTGGCCCAAAACCAGGGCAGTGTGCTCTTGATCCCGCAGGGCAATCCCAAAAATATACAGTCACCTCATGATCTGATGCGAGCCGACATCCGTCTGTTTATTTCCAATCCGGACACCGAAAAAACCAGCTACCGCGGCTACCGGCAGACCCTGGAAGGTTTAGCCCGACGTCAAGGACTGGATACGGACACTTTTTTTGATGCCGTATTCGGCGATACTGCAATCTATGGTGAGCGCATCCACCATCGGGAAGCACCCGAGGCTGTAGCTGATGGGAACGCAGATGTTGCCATCGTTTATTACCACCTGGCCCTGCGCTATACCCGCATTTTTCCGGATCTGTTTGAATTTGTTCCATTAGGTGGGACACAGGGAAAACCCCTGCCGCCACCGGAAAATTTGACCGCCCGGATACACATGGGGCTCGTCGGCGACGGCGGCGATTGGGGTGAAGCACTCATCAAATTCATGCAATCCGATGCTGTTGCCCAGATATATGCGCATTATGGGCTATCACCATAAATAACGAAACAGGGTATGGAACAGTTTTAAATTATGACGGACAAAGACCGCGTTAAATGGGATGCCAAATATCGTGAAGAACCGATTTCGGCCAATCCTTCCGAAATTGTGACAAAGTATTGGCACCTGGCTTCCCCCGGCAGAGCCCTTGACATTGCCAGCGGCGGCGGCCGCAACAGCCTCTTTCTGGCTCAAAAGGGATTTGTGGTGGATGCCGTGGATATTTCCACGGTGGCCGGCAAACATCTGGCAGACAAGCATCCCGGTATCCGGGTCTTGTGTGAGGATCTGGACACCTGGAAAATTCCCAAAAACCAATATGACCTGATCGTCAATATTCGCTTTCTGGATCGCAAACTGTTTCCCTGGATTCAATCAGGGCTCAAGAATGGCGGGATTTTGGTTTTCGAGTCCTTTCTGAATGGGGAAACCGACAAGTATTGTCTAAAAACAAATGAATTGCTGCACGCCTTTCACAAGTTTCAGATTATCTATTACGAAGAAAAAAAGACCGACCCTGGCGAAAAGTATAATCAAATAGCGTCCCTCGTAGCGGCTAAATCAGAAAAGCCCGCCCTGGGCGAAAGCAAGATCCGATGATAGCCCTTAGCCTGGCATTCCTCGCCTGCCTGTGTTGGGGCGGATCCAGTTTCCTGGCCGGAATTAAGAGCAAGATCATCCCCGTATTGACCCTGCTCTTGTTTTCATCCATCGCTAGTGTGGTGATGTTTGCCTTTATTCTGGTCATCCGGTCGGAACCGATGCCCAAAGATCCGAACCTGCTTTATGCGGTATTGGGGGGTGTCGGGAGTGTTTTGGGGCTTTTTTGCTTCTACCGGGGTCTCTCCCAGGGGGCCATATCCATCGTGGTTCCGGTAAGCGGTCTATGTGTCCTGCTGCCTGTAATTTCAGGTCTGGTCCAAGGCGAGGTATTGCATCCGCTTCAAGCTTTCGGCATCATCATTGCGGTTGCCGGCGGCATGTTGGTTTCATGGGAAAGGCCGGCTCGGGGCCGGCCCAATCAACTCGCTAAAGGCTTTATTCCCGCGCTCGGTGCGGCCTTGGGGTTTGGCCTATTCTATGTGGTGATGGACCTGGCAGGACCGGTGGATGCTTTGTGGGCTGCCACAGTGTCAAGAACATCATTGTTGTTGCTTATTACACCGGCGTTTTTTTATGTAAGACCGCCATTAAAAATCAAAGCCACACATATTCCGGCGGTCTCTGCCATCGGCATGTTGGAAGCCTTGGCCGCATTTGCGTACACTGCCGCGACCACCAAAGGCTTGCTCAGCCTGGTATCGGTTATCAGTTCCTTATATCCGGGCGTGTCCATCCTGCTCGCCGCCCTGATACTTAAAGAACGGCTGCGCACCTATCAGTTTGCCGCCGTTATATTGATTTTCTTAGGCGTTTCCCTAATCAGCGCTTTTTAACATTGATGGGATCGTAAAAAGTACAAATTCTCAAATTTTACTTGTTAACCTTTTGAAATTATTAAGATTTAAAATTTAATAGTGCCAATTATCGGACTTTTTACCAGCCTATCAACATTAAAAAAAGGACAAGATTCGCTTGGATCTTGTCCTTTGTATGCTAGTTTGACAGTTGTGTTTCAGCAGAACGCTTTCCATGTATCAGGCTATATCTTGCATGCCTCCTTTGATGTTGCCATGCAGCTGTTTACGAAGTATGCCAGCGCTAATAGTGTTATGATTGTTCCTATCATGGCGAACCTCCTTTTCAGTTATCCCGCAACGTCGATTCCCATATCACAGCCCAGGTTGGGGTCTGGTTCATCACATTTGAAATTGTCTTCGCGCGTATCCACGTGACCTTCGTCTTTTTCATCCCAATAGTCTTTCGCGTTATTTTCGCTCATTTTATCACCTCGTATTTTGTATGCTGTGTATTGTATTTTGTGTTCCGTGTTCTTTTTCTTGTATTGTCTGTTGTTTGGTGTTTGGTTTTCGTTTGACATTAACTTACACCAGATTTGCAAAAAGGCAATATGGGCGAGATGTGGTTTTAATGATAGGTAAAAACACTTATTATATTTCTCTCACAGAGGTCGCAGAGAACACAGAGTTCGTTTCCCACCGCGAAGTATTCTATTTTATCTTGATTATGCCAACGGGCAAAAGGTTTGTATTGCAGATTGTTAGGATAAATATGAAAACTCGCCATTTTAGTTGTTTGACAATACGCCCTTATTTGATTAGATTGTAACTAAGTTATACGGTGCTTGCCGCAGATATAAAACTGAAATAGTTCTTTGAAATAATGGGGGCGAAACGGCTTCGACGGGGATAAAGAAGCTCTGGTTGCATGCCGAGTACCTGTCAACTCGTAAAAACGATGGGAAATAAATATAATCGCAGATGATTATAACTACGCCCTAGCAGCTTAATGCTAGCGTCCTGCCGGACCATTCCTGCTAGTCCGGACAGGGCGTCGACTTGCAGGATAGCCGGTTTTGAAATCCTGTTACAAGACTGGCGAACTTCTAACAGGATAGTCTTTCAAGCATCCTGCCCGATAGAAACTTGAAACGACGAACACTAAATATTGGGACAAGCATGTAGACGCCATAGTGGAATGTTTTCGGACGCGGGTTCGACTCCCGCCGCCTCCACCATTTAATATCTAATTAATTCAGCCAGTTAGTCCGCGCCACCTTGCCACTTTCACCGGTACTTTCGCTAGAGTTTTTGGTGAAAGGCAAGGTGGTGTTTTCTTTTAACCCTACAAAATCATTGCCAAAATAATCCAATATTTTACCCGCGTCTGTTTCCAAACCTTCCACATAATTCCCATAGACCTCGTATATCATCTTTTTTGAGCCATGCCCCATCAGGCTGACCAGTCTGTTTGGGTCCATACGAAGTGTCAGTGCCCACGCTGCAAACGTATGCCGCATGGTATATGGCACCTTATAGGGAATATCTGCCTTTTTAAATGCCCCTGTCCACGGGTTTTTACGAAAAGAGTCTACGTCAAAGTTGCGGCCGCTCTTCATGGTAAACACATATTTGCCTATTGACCGATTACTAACCGTATCAAGATTTTTATGTAACGCTTTTGTGATGTATAATTTTCTTGATCGATATTCGGTTTTAAGGT